>OJGU01000253.1_pt1 | contig 35836 bp, 33 predicted proteins | sample 1594741 | NCBI WGS metagenome assembly OJGU01 (sample SAMN05416841, study PRJEB24817) | seawater metagenome | isolation source: Sea water | place: Canada:Atlantic | collected 2013-07
TCTCCCAATACTCTTCTGGGATAAAAGCACGAATCTCGCGTTCGCGCTCAACGATTAGTTTCACCGCGACCGATTGCACACGGCCAGCCGAGAGCCCACGCGCCACTTTCGCCCATAGCAACGGTGACACCATGAAGCCCACAACACGGTCTAGAAAACGACGCGCTTGCTGGGCTTGCACATATTTCATGTCCAAATCACCAGGCTTGGAAAAAGCCTCGTTGATCGCTTTCTTGGTAATTTCATTGAACACGACGCGTTTATAGCGGCTTTCATCGCCACCAATGGCTTCTTTTAAGTGCCACGCGATGGCCTCACCTTCGCGGTCAAGGTCGGTCGCGAGATAGATAGTGTCGGCATCTTTGGCGAGCTTGCGCAGGTCGGAAACTACTTTCTCTTTGCCTGGCAGGATCTGATACTTGGCTTTCCAGCCATGCTCTGGGTCAACGCCCATGCGCGCAATTAATTGCTCTTTGGCTTTGGCTTTTTTGTGCAGAATTTTGTCTTCTGGACTGAGCTTACGCGTGATGGCAGCGGCTTTCGCTCGCTCTTTAGGATCGACAGTCTGACCGTTACCACTAGTAGGTAAATCTCGGATATGTCCAACGCTCGATTTAACGACAAATTCTTTGCCGAGGTATTTATTTATAGTTTTCGCTTTGGCGGGCGACTCGACTATCACCAACGATTTACTCATTGTTTTGAACGGTTCCTGATACAGCTGCGGGTCGTAGAAACCCCAAATATCGAGCCATTGCTCAATAGTGGAGGCGAAAGAAGCCGACATATATAAGGGCTGAAAGAGCGAGGGTCAAGCGTTTGTTTGTTTTAGTGTGACGAAACTTGTCACAAACTAGGGCTAAAAAATTCAATAGATGAGACTTGCGAGCGGCACTTTCGGCGAGCAATGAGATTGCGCGCCACAGGCGGTGGCGCGGGTCTCTTTCGCTATGATCAGTCGATTCTAACTTCGTGAGTCCAGCCATTATCATCGGCTAATTCGCCGCGCTGGATGCCTACTAATAAATCGTAAACTTTCTGCATCACTGGGCCAACAGACTCACCATTGTCGTGGAACGTGTGCCATTGGCCATCGACCCAGACTTTGCCAACAGGAGAAAGTACGGCGGCGGTCCCACAGGCAGCCATCTCTTCGAAGTCGCCAATTTCTTTGCGCAGGTCCACAGGTCGGTCTTCGATGATACGATCCAAATGCTGCTCGGCAAGCGTCATGATTGAGCGACGCGTCACGCTAGGCAGAATCGCATTCGATTTTGGCGTCACGAAACGGCCGCCTTTCATCGCGATGATGATATTGGCCGAACCTGCTTCATCTATATAGGTCCGTTTTGCAGAGTCTAAGTACAGAGCTTCGTTTGCCCCAAGATCATGAGCGGTTTTAGTCGCCAACAAACCACCGGCATAGTTCGCCCCTACTTTATAAGCACCAGTACCAGCAGGTGCGGCGCGATCATACTCTGAGACTGCAAGTGAGATAATCGCTAGCCCAGCACTCTTGTAGTAAGGCCCTACAGGAGACACAAACACGCGGAACTCAAACTCATTAGCGGTACGCAGACCTAGGTTCTCGCCCACGCCAATGAGCATAGGACGAATGTATAGAGATGCACCCGAGCCATAGGGGGGAATCCAAGCGTAGTTCGCCCGCACGGCCTCTTCTACACCACGGATAAAGAGCTCGTAAGGCACCTGCGGCATCATCAAACGGCCAGCCGCTTGATTCATACGTTCGCTATTTAGATCAGGGCGAAACAATAACACTCGACCGTCCGGCGCTGTTTGCGCCTTCATGCCTTCGAAACATTGTTGAGCGTAATGCAGTGCAGGAGCACCCTCGTGCACAGAAATCATTGGTGAGTCTAAAAGTTCGCCTTGCGACCAGACACCATTACGGTACGTTGAACTGAAACGAGAATCGGTTTGCCGATACTTAAACCCTAGATCAGCCCAATCGAGATCTTTTTTTGCTTTAGATGTTGCCACTTAGTTACCTATACAGAGCCTTAATGTCGTTTTTATCAACTGTTCAATGCAAATTCCATTGGCCGCGTATTATGGGCGAAGTCCTCTCAGAGGTCTATGGGCGTTACATTGTGATAAATTGTGCAAAAGCCTTAGCTATACTCGCTCAGTAAGTTACAATAGATGGTTTATATTATAGCGATAAGTAGTAAATCATAGAGTTGTGAGACCCAAATGACGGACCAACACATTCTGCTAGCTAGACAACCCATTTTCGATACGGACATCAAAGTCAGCGCATACGAACTTCTGTTCCGCTCTGAGAGCTCTAACAATTCTAATGTCTTCGACGGGGATCAAGCTACCTCCCAAGTGATGTTGAATGCCTTTAATGAGCTAGACATCAGCGAAGTCGTGCAGCAGTATCCTGCCTATATCAACTTTACTCGCAACCTGATTCTTAGCCCCCCTCCTTTTGATCGCAAGCGATTTGTGATCGAAGTATTAGAAGACATCGAGGCCGACCAAGAGCTCTTCGACAATCTGCAAAAACTCAAAGATTCTGGCTACACTATTGCACTGGATGACTTCGTTTACTCGCCTAAATGGGATCCAGCACTTCGCATTGCCGACATCGTTAAAATCGATGTACTGGCTTTCGATGAAGCCGAAATTAAGCGCCATGTCGATTTACTTAAAAAATTCAATGTTATCCTCCTTGCAGAGAAAGTCGAAACCCATGAGATGTTTCATTACTGCAAAGAACTCGGGTTCACTCTATTTCAAGGTTATTTCTTAAGTAAGCCAGAGCAGGTCAAAGGGCGAAAAGTTCCGGCAAACAAATTGGTTGTCTTAAACCTTTTAGCCCAATTGCAAGACCCAAATGCTGAGCTGAGCAAAATCGCCGGCATAATTTCCAAAGACCCAGTACTGAGCGTCAAACTCATCAAGCTTGTGAACTCCGCAGCTTTTTCTAGTCGCCGCGAAATCACTTCGCTTCAACATGCGGTATCGATGCTTGGGCTTCGCCAAGTTAAAAGTTGGGCAACGCTATTGTCGCTTAGCAACATGGCTGACAAGCCTAATGCACTTTCCGTATTAGCAATGACGCGCGCCAAGATGTGCCAGCTTCTTGCCGAAAGTTTTGCGATGGCCAGTGAAGTAGACGCCTACTTCACTACCGGTTTACTTTCTAATCTCGATGCGTTTTTCGATATAAGCCTTGAAGAGATAGTTGCCTCGATGCCTCTCTCACCCTTAGTGGCCCAAGGCTTGCTTAAACGCGAAGGCCCCATCGGGGTTATTCTCAACAGTGTCATTATTTACGAGCAGGCTCACTGGGAAAAATTAGATACAGAGGCGCTTAGCAAACTCAATATCGGTTTAAAAGAGCTGGAACTGGCCTACCGCGAAAGCATTCGCTGGGCATCGCAATTGGACTCTGTTGTTAATAATGCCTGAGCAGCTTAACCCCGCCCTACCCCCACTTATTGATATCGGCGCCAACCTTGGTCACGAATCTTTCGCGCATGATCTAGATGCAGTCTTAGAGCGAGCAATCGCTGCTGGCCTGGAGCACCTGATTGTCACTGGCACTAGCCCTAGCGCATCGGAACACGCAATAGAGATCGCCCTGAAATACCCTGAGATTTTATCGGCAACCGCTGGCGTGCATCCTCATGAAGCGCAACATTGTCACGCCGAAGCGTTCGCCCATATTAGCGCCTTAGCGAAACAAGAGATTGTGTGCGCAGTGGGTGAAACAGGCTTAGATTTTAATCGCGACTTCTCGCCTCGCGCGGTACAGCAGAGCGTATTCGAAAATCACATGGAACTGGCATGCGAGATCAACAAGCCCGTGTTCTTGCATCAACGCGATGCCCATGAGCGCTTTTTACCTATTCTTAAGAGTTTTCGCGACGCGCTCAAATGTGGCGGTGTTGTGCACTGTTTTACCGGTGAGAAAAACGAATTATTCGATTACTTAGATCTCGATATGTATGTCGGAATCACTGGCTGGATTTGCGACGAGCGTCGCGGCAGTCATTTGTTGGAATTCGTGAAAAACATTCCGGCTAATCGCTTATTAATTGAAACCGATGCACCGTATTTATTACCGAGATCTTTGCGACCAAAACCTAAAAGCCGTCGCAATGAACCGTGCTATCTGACCGAGGTGCTAAACACTCTTGCACAAGCTGTTGGTCGCCCGCCAGAGCAACTAGCCGCCGAAACGACTACCAATGCCAAGGCACTATTTCAGCTTGCCAAGGCGCCTTGCAAATAAGCAAACGCGATTGCCTGATCAAACGGCCAGCCTAACTCTTCGGTTTGCCCTTCTACACGAATTACGGGAATGCGAATTCCGTATCGCTCAACCAATGCCTCGGACTCGGAGATCTCTACCGGCTGCAGCTTAACCCCCTCTGGAAAACTTGCCTGAACATACTCTAACACTGGTTTTAACAATGTTTCGGCCTGTTCGCATAAGTGACACCCAGCGGTTGTATACAGCAATAAGGTTTTCATTGTTTTGCGTTCTCAAGAGCACGCACAGACTCGGCGATCAAATCTGGACCACGATAAATAAAGCCACTGTAGATTTGCACGAGACTTGCACCAGCGGCAATCTTTGCCTGAGCGTCTTCACCGTTAACAATTCCGCCAACACCAATCACTGGAATCTTACCTTGCAAAGCTTGTGACAACACACGAATCACATGGTTAGATTTTTCAGTGAGTGGCGCACCACTGAGACCACCCGCTTCATCTTTATAGACACTAGTTTGCACTAAGGCGCGATCCAGTGTGGTATTAGTTGCTATCACCCCTTCAATCTCATTATCGAGCAAGGCGCTAGCGATCAAGCCAATTTCATCGTCACTAAGATCAGGAGCAATCTTAACCACGAGCGGCACCTTCTTACCATGCTCGACAGCAAGGCTAGCCTGTTCGACTTTCAATAAGCTGAGCAATTTACGTAACTCATCGCCAAATTGCAGCGTGCGCAAACCCGGCGTGTTGGGAGAAGATAAATTCACGACAATATAGCTCGCCGCTGCATAGCTTTTGCGCATGCCAATTAAATAATCGTCCGCTGCTCGCTCAACAGGGGTATCGAAATTTTTACCGATATTGATTCCTAGCACCCCCTTAAAACGACTGCGCTGAATCTTGGCGATTGCGTGATCGATCCCCTTATTATTAAAACCCATGCGATTAATAATCGCGCGCTCAGAACGCAAACGAAATAATCGTGGTTTAGGGTTTCCAGGCTGCGGGCGTGGCGTCAAAGTACCGACTTCGATAAAACCAAACCCCAACGCCGCTAAGGCGTCGATATGATCGGCATTTTTATCTAGACCCGCAGCAAGCCCCACAGGGTTAGGAAATTCTATTCCCATGATCTGCACTGGCTGACACGCGGGAATCTTACTACGCACTAAAGGCAGCAAACCCAACTGATGGCTAATATCAAGCATCGGGAGTGTAATGCTGTGGGAGGCTTCTGCCGGTAAGCAGAACAGAGCGTTCTTTATCAGACTATACAATTTTTTTAATCGCCTTGAATTTATTAGAACTGTCGAATTCGATCACGAAGGTACCGTGTACGCCTTGATGATCAACAAACTTCTGCAAAATGCGTCCAGGAAACCTAACACTCAAACCTTCACGAGAAACTGCTTGCACATCGGACACGGCACCGCTATACAATGCCTCATACCGATCAGCAGGAATGGAAATATCCAAAGTCAGAGTTTTCATGAGATGGCAGTTACCAAGAGTGTTTTGTTAAAACGAATTTTCATGAATTGATTGTTAGGCATTATAAGGGATTTATTAACAGCAGTCTGCGACAAAAGTCGCCTCATACTTGGCGTTGAGTGATTACGCCACACACTGCAACACATCCTCCCTAGACATACCTTTCAAAACAGTTACAATCCCTGACTTTCGCCCTAAAAGATCAAGCATTTAACTAAAAAGAAACAGAGAAATAATTATGAGTCATCACGGTATTATCACAGAACTCAAAGACTGGCTTTCTCAGCAGATTATAGGGCAGGAGCTTCTAGTTGAGCGCCTATTGATCGCCCTTTTGGCAGACGGCCACTTATTGGTAGAGGGCGCACCCGGGCTCGCAAAAACTAAAGCGATCAAAGACTTATCCAAAGCGATCGAAGGTGACTTTCACCGTATTCAGTTCACACCTGACCTGCTTCCAAGTGATATTACCGGTACCGAGATTTTCCGACCAGAAGACGGCTCCTTCCGTTTCCAGCCTGGCCCGATCTTCCATAACCTTGTATTAGCCGATGAAATCAACCGAGCGCCGGCAAAAGTTCAATCAGCGCTACTAGAGGCAATGGCAGAGCATCAAGTCTCTGTTGGACGTGAATCGTTCACGCTTCCCCCGCTCTTCCTAGTAATGGCCACGCAAAACCCTATCGAGCAAGAAGGAACATACCCATTGCCAGAGGCACAGCTTGACCGCTTCTTAATGCATGTCTCTATTGGTTATCCTTCAACTGAGGCCGAACGTCGCATTTTGCAATTGGTCCGCAACGAAGCACAGAATAAAGTGCCTGAAACCCCAACAGTGGTTAGCCAAGAAGACCTTTTCGCCGCTCGCCAAGACATTCTTGCAATGCATATGGCTCCTGCTGTTGAGGAGTACATTATTCAATTGATCATGGCGACACGTAACCCAGCCCTATACGGCGATGACCTCGCCTCTTGGCTCGAGTACGGCGCAAGCCCACGTGGCACTATCTCATTAGACCGTTGCGCAAGAGCGCACGCATGGATTCAAGGCAAAGACTTTGTCAGCCCTGACGATATTCAAGCGGTTTTCTTCGATGTACTAAGACACCGCATTCTTCTTAGCTTTGAGGCTGAAGCCAGTGGTGTGACGCCTGACAAAGTGTTGACGACGATTCTAGAGCGAGTGCCGGCTGCGTAATTGCAGCCGCACCGCCTCACGCATCCCGTGCACTTTATCGCTCACCTACTGGCCTTGTTGCCTTAAACGAGACTAAGCGTCTATGTCTACAATACAGCAGATTGAATCACTGCAAGAACGCTTCCAAAGCAAAGGGGCGATAATCAGTCTGCAGCAGCTACTTATACAGCGCCAAGCTGCCAAGATTGTCGATTACGTCCCCTATAACCGCTCAATAGCGGGCATTTCAGGCTTACATTTATCTAAAATGCGCGGGCGCGGTATCGATTTCGAAGAGTTTCGCCCCTATCAACAGGGCGACGACATTCGCACCATCGATTGGCGCGTTACTGCCCGCATCGGCAAGCCGTTCACAAAAGTATTCCGCGAAGAGCGCGAACGCCCTGTCATTATTGCTGTAGACCAATCCAGCAGCATGTATTTCGGCTCGCAAGTCGCCTTCAAATCGGTCATCGCCGCACAGGCTGCCGCAATCTTTTGCTGGATGGCAATCGACAATGGTGATCGCGTTGGCGGACTGGTCTATGGGGATCACGACCAATCTCTGGTGCGCCCTAAGCGCAGCCGTCGCTCGGCATTGCACTTGCTAAACCAAATACACAAGTTCAACACCCTGCTCGCGCAACAAGCGGCCCACCATGCCAGCAACGCACAGACACCAGGCACTAGTAGCTTGAGTCAGTCCCTTGCGGAGATCCGCCGCATTACCAAGCCTGGTAGCACGCTGTATATCATCAGTGACTTCACGACAATGGATGAAACGGCGATGCAATACCTGAATCAACTGTCTCGACACAATAATGTTGTGTGCTGCTTCGTTTATGACGCCTTAGAAGAAAATCTACCGATTCCGGGTTACTACAGTATTACTGATGGCGAAAACAAAGGCACTTTGAACACTTTTAGTTCAAAAGCGCGCAAAGCCTATCAAGAGAATTTCAAGACGCGTATGGAAACTCTGCAGGATGACTTTATGAAACTGCAAATCCCTTTCCTGAAATTACGCACCAATCAATTAGTTGTTGAGCAGATAAGACAATGGACGGCACAGACCCTTTAAGCCAATTAAAAGACATCCACCTACCGGAGCCCATAGGGTTCTGGCCACCCGCCCCTGGGTGGTGGTTGCTGTTCTTCTTGCTTTGTTTGGCCATCTATTTTGCTGGCAAAGCCCTGTATGCCGCTTGGCGAAAGCGTCGTGCCTGCAGCTTTGCTCTGCGAGAACTCGACAAGAGCATGGCGTCATTTAAGGACAACGCCAAAGGCGCAGACGCGGATGTTTTATCGGCACTTAAACTCAATTTCGTCAATGAACTCAATGGCGTACTGCGCCGTGTTGCATTGAAGAACTTTCCACAATACTCCATCGCCAAACTTAGCGGGGAGCAATGGATCCAATTTTTACGTGATCATGGCAATGCTTCATTACTTGACGAGGAGATCGCCAATACTTTGAGCCAAGGCCGATTCGCGAAACAATGGGATGTAGACGAGCAGAAGCTATACAGCATGGCGCATCAATGGATAAGCAGCCTCTATTTGGCTAGAATCGATAACAGCTCAAAATCCACCGAAACATCGACACCGGTTACTGATAATGCTTGAGTTTACTTGGCCTTGGGCTTTTCTCGCCCTCCCCGTACCGCTATTGGTGTACCGCTTTCTTGCACGCGCGGCGCGCCAAGATGCAGCACTGTATGTGCCATTCTATCAGCGCTTATCGTCATTACAGGGTGACGCATCTCGCCCGGACGCTAGCCGAGTGCTGCGTTGGATTTGCTGCCTTCTTATTTGGTTGGCGATTGTGATCGCCGCAAGTCGCCCACAATGGGTGGGAGAAGCGATTCAACTACCCTCTTCCGGCCGCGACCTCATGTTAGCCGTCGACGTCTCTGGCAGTATGGAAGCGCGCGACATGGTCATTAACAATGTGCAGCTTTCGCGCTTTGAGGTCATGAAAGTCGTGGTAAGTGATTTTGCTGAGCGCCGTGAAGGTGATCGTCTCGGTCTGATCTTATTTGCCGCCCATGCCTATATTCAAACACCGCTAACCTTCGACCGTAGCACCGTTGCCAAGCTCATTACTGAGCTCGAAATCGGCATGATCGAAGAGTCGGCCACCGCCATTGGCGACGCCATCGGGCTAGCGGTGAAACATTTGCGTGAACGTCCAGAGAACAGCCGAGTCTTAGTGCTACTAACCGACGGGGTCAACAATGCCGGCGCAATCTCCCCTTCGCAAGCGGGCCAGCTTGCCGCTACCGAAAACATCAAGATTTATACGATTGGTATGGGAGCAGACTCATTAGTACAGCGCTCGTTCCAAGGCTCGCGCTCGATCAATCCCTCAGCCGAACTCGATGAACAGAACCTCACTGCAATCGCTCAAGCCACAGGTGGTCGCTACTTCCGTGCTCGCAACGTGGAAGACTTGGTCGACATCTACGCGGAACTGGACACTTTAGAGACTATTGAGCAAGACGAGCAGACCTTCCGACCAATCAATGTATTGTTCTATTGGCCTTTAGGCTTTGCTGTGCTCGTCAGTTTCCTTCTCGCCTTTTTATCCTTGCCTTGGTCGGTGCTATTCACTGCGCGTAGCAAAACCCAGTCACCAAATAATAGCAGTGTCTTGGAGGGGCAATCATGAACGAAGCTGCCCTAGTCGAGACCATTACGACAAACTTCCATTTTCTCCGCCCTATGTGGCTTTTAGCACTTATCCCGTCGGTGATTTTGGTCTTTATTTTCTGGCGCATGAATGAAAACTCAAGCGCTTGGGACCGTGCCATCGATAAAGAATTACTGCCCTTTCTATTGGATGCGAGCAAAAGCGTTGCCGAGCGCACCCCTTTGATCTTACTGATGACGATTTGGACCTTATCGATCGTGGCGCTTGCCGGCCCGGTTTGGGAAAAGATTCCGCAGCCAGTCCAAGCCCGCCAAGATGCACTTGTCATCGTCTATGACCAGTCCCTGTCGATGTATGCCACCGATTATGAGCCTAATAGGCTTGTGGTCAGTAAACGCAAGGTTCTCGATATTCTCGATCGACGCCTTGAAGGGCAAACCGCTTTAGTGGTGTATGCTGGCGATGCACATGCCGTAACGCCGTTGACAGAAGACTCCGTCACTATCAAATCGCTAGTACCCTCTATTACGCCCAATATGATGCCCTCTTTCGGCAGCAATACTGTCGAAGCAATCGAAACAGCCAAAGCCCTATTCGATGATGCTGGCTCCTTAAGCGGCACAATCGTTCTGGTCACAGACGGTGTCGAGCGCAGAGATTTTAGCGCCATCGCCAATTTACTCGAAGGCTCAGGTTTCCGCCTCGCGATTTTGGGGGTTGGTACTGCACAAGGCGCCCCGATTCCGGCTGCCGGTGGTGACTTCCTCCGGCAAAACAATGGTCAAGTCGTCACGCCCGTGCTCAATAGTGCGGCCTTGGCCGATCTTGCCGACATGGTCAATGGCCGTTACAGCGACATGCAGATCTCTTCTGCCGATCTCGATTATCTGCTCGCCGAGGGTGCTTTCCTCAATGAAGATGAGCTAAGCGATGTCGATGAAAACTTCGATATTTGGTACGAAATGGGGCCATGGCTATTACTGCTAGTTCTGCCTCTAGGCGCGATGATCTTCCGCCGTGGCTGGATTCTTAGTCTTAGCCTCGGCATTGGCTTGATTAGTAGTTTGACGCCCACAACGCCTGTACAGGCCGCCGAATGGGAGGATCTTTGGAAAACGAAAAACCAGCAAGGTGCCGAGGCCTTCGAAAATGAAGATCCTATCGCCGCAGCCGGTCTGTTTAGAGACCCTAACTGGCGAGGCGCTGCCGCCTACCGTGCGGGGGACTTTGCTGGCGCCATTCAAGCCTTTGGCAATCCAGAGGAAGACGATGCTGATGGCTACTATAATCTTGGCAATGCCTTGGCAATGTCACAGAATTATGAGCAGGCGCTAGTTGCCTATAATGTTGCCATTGCTCTGCAACCAGATCACGAAGATGCAATCTTTAACCGCGACATTATTCAAGAGCTATTAGAGCAAGAGCAGCAAGAACAAGAAGAGCAAGAAGCTGAAGAGAACTCCGAATCCGAGCAAGGTGAAGAGCAGGAAGAAGAGGAACAAGAACAGCAACCGAACGAAGAAGAGCAGCAAGAGCAAGAAGAACAGGAAGAAGAAAAAGACGAAGAAGGTGAAGCAGAAGAAGAGCCGGATGAGTCTGAAGGTGAAGACGGTGCGAACGAGCAAGAAGAAGAGGAAAGCCAGAATGAAAAGCCTGGCGAAAACCCAAGCATGAGCAATTCAGATGTTGAAAGCCAAGAATCTTTAGAACAGTGGTTACGACGTATTGACGATGATCCAGGTGAATTGCTACAACGCAAATTCCAGTTTGAATACCGACGTCGACAATTAGAAAATCGAAATAACCCTCAGCCTACGGAAACGCAAATATGGTAAATCTGTTGGCATGTCTTATGACGATAGCCCTAACACTATTTTCGTCATTCAGTTACGCGCAACCTGTACGCGCCAGCTTGGATCGTACAGAGATCGTCCGCGGTGAAACCGTTACACTGACTATCCGTGTCGATGGCCAGCAAGGCGGCGTGCAAATGGATCTGTCTCCTCTTGAGGCCAATTTCCAAGTGGTTGCGACGCGTACCTCTAGCCAGATGCGCAGTATCAATAACGCTATGGAACAGTGGATTGACTATAACCTCACGCTATTCCCGCTTCACGAAGGCGATATAACAGTGCCTTCTTTGCTTGTCGATGGAACTTATACGCAAGAGATGAGCATTCACGTAGATCCAAAAACAGACACCACAATCGCTGGCCAAGAATTATTTATGGAAGCGGTTATCGATAAAGACAGTATTTTTGTACAAGAACAGTTGCTGTTTAGCATCCGCCTTTACTACACAATTAGCGGTATTCGTAACCCTAATTTTACTGAACTCGATATGCCCGACACAGTGATTCAAATGATTGGCACGCCCAATCAATATGAAAAACTTGTCGACGGTGTGCGCTATGGCGTTTATGAAAAGCAGTACGCCCTCTTTCCGCAACGCAGCGGCACTTTAGAGATTCCCGATATCATGTTCCGTGGCGAAGTCACAGATGGGTCTAGCCGCTATGTGTTCCGGAACCTGAACACGCGCACGATTACTTCCTACGCAGAGGGCCACACGATTGAAGTACGTGAGAAACCTGCCAATTATCCAGAGGATGCGATCTGGCTTCCTGCAAGTGATATCACCATCCGTGAACAGTGGGATAATGATTTCACCAATGTTCGTATTGGCGATGCTATTACCCGCAGAATAGAGATTGAAGCATTTGGTTTAGATGGTGCCGCCTTGCCTCCGCTTGAAACGCCCACTGTTGCCTCGGTCAATATGTACCCAGAACCACCGGAGATTAGCCGCACCTATGTGAACGGCAATATTGTAGGCGAGCGCATTCAACAGAACTCTCTGGTCATGACAGAAGCAGGCACTGTGCGCATCCCCGGGGTTTCATTGCCTTGGTTTGATATCGACACTGAAGAGGTCAAGTACGCGACACTAGACGATACCGCTATCCAAGTAGGCCCAGTGCGCACCACAGGTCAAAACGACACGATGCAATTGACGACTACGAACGACGGCAGCATTGTGGATAGCAACACAAGTGAGTCCTTCAATGGTTCAATGTCCGAGGCCTTACAAAGAACCCCGTCAACACCACTTTGGGTATTAGTGCTTGCAGCGGCATTAACTGCATTGCTATTGGCCTACACAGTTACGACCGTCAAGCGTCGCCAAGCTCGCACTGCGCAACAAAAGGCCGAGCCTAAAGTCAGTGCGCCAATGTATCGCCAGAGCATCGCACCTGAGTCCGAGAATATTGCCTACAAAGAACTTGTGGCCGCTTGTGAGAAAAATCACCTACCGGCTTTGCGTTTAGCCTTAATCGCGTGGGGACGTCAGTATTTCGCAGATACCGATTTGCACAATCTAGATGATCTGGCCCAGCGCACTAGCAATCCAGAAATCAAATCGATCTGTCTCAAGCTTCAACAAGCGCTATATGGTCAGAATGATCAAGACGCAGCCTCTTTAAAGACAGACATAAAGCGGCTACTGACGCTTATTATCAGCCTGCGCACAGAGCAATTAAGCAATCGCAAACAACAGGCGAAAGACCAAGACTTCACTCTGCCGCCTTTGTATAAAAGCTAGTTTATGGGACGCAATTCTTCACTCGTTTACTCTACCGACACCGGTAGAGTATGCCCTGACTGCCAACACCCCGTTGCGCAGTGCCAATGCAAAAAATCCACCAAGGTACACGGTTCTAGCGATGGCGTTGTGCGCCTGCGCCGAGAAACCAAAGGGCGAAAAGGCAAAGGGGTCACGCTAATTGATGGCATCGCGATGAATGATAGTGCCCTCACCACTTTTGCCAAAACGTTGAAGAACAAATGCGGCAGCGGTGGCACGGTGAAAGATGGCGTGATCGAAATACAAGGTGACCACCGAAAGTTTCTCCAGGAATTTTTACAAGACGCAGGTTACAAAGTTAAGATAGCCGGCGGCTAATCTTAAAACTGCCCCGGCCATACTCTCAGAAACACGCGCTTGATTGGCGTATTAAGTGCCAGCCGCAAAATACGAATCGACTGACGCAAACGAGCAAACAACATTGCGTCTTTCTGCCCCTCTTCTGGTATAGCCCCGTAATTCAACTGCACATAGATTGCCGTGATCTCGGCCATCGCTGCCGCTAATTCCGGTTTCTGCTTCGCGACTCTAGCACTAAAATCGATTGGCCCTTCACCACGTTTGCGCCCGACTCCCTGCGCAGCAAGGTCTTGCATTAATCGAAGATAATACTTGGTCGCTTCGTCAAACTGTTTTTGTTTTCTACCCCGCAACAGGAAGAACGCCGCAATAATAAAGAAGGTGGAAATAGCGACTCCTAATGCGAGGAACAGACGTTCACGCGCTTTTTCGCCAAACAGCGTTTCAAGAAATTGCAGCTGCACGTCTTCGTCATAACTGACGACCCAACGATTCCAAGCATAGTCCATTGCATCGAGCCGCAAGCGCAATGAATTTAACCACTGCGTATTGCGAAAGCGCATCATCGAGAAACGCGAATCTTCTAAAAACCCTGGCTGATTGCCTAAGACCGATTGTGCCCCTTCACTGATTCGTTCTGGCGCGACGGCACCAGTAGGGTCGAAACGCACCCAGCCCTCACCCTCTAACCAAACTTCTGCCCAAGCATGGGCGTTGTATTGATACACCATCGTGTAGCCTTCGAAAGGATTGATCTCGCCCCCTTGATAGCCCACTACCACGCGCGCGGGAATACCGGCAGCGCGCATCAAGTACACGAAACTGCTAGCATAATGTTCGCAAAACCCTTGTCGCGAAGAGAACAAAAATTCGTCGATGGATGCCTCACCTAAAGCGGGGGGAGTCAAGGTATAGAAAAAAGGCTCCTCTCTAAACAAGCGCAATACTCGTAAGGCATAGTCACGATCACCTGGCGCTTCTTGTCGCAACGAAGCGGCCAACGCTTTGCTACGCGGATTTAATTCTTCCTCAGGCAATTGCAATGCTCGCGCTTTAAGCGCGCTGGCAAGTTCAAGATCAATATCGTAATTAAGATAGGACTGTACTTGATAGCGCAGACGCTGCGTTACCGGCTTTTCTTTATGCAGGGTGTAATTGCGATCTTGAATCACATCACTGACATCGAGCTGCGCTAGTGGCAAAGCATAAATCCATGTTTGCTGAGTGGGCTCAAGAATGATGTCGTAAGATACTGGTGTGCCGTTGCGCACACCTTGGGAAGTGCGCTGAAATCGTTCCATCATCGAGTAAGATTGAAACGCACTTGCCGAACGCCGCCAAGCGCGGCCATCAAAATAATCTAAGACCAAACCACGCCAATACAACTCTTCATGAATAGGCGTCGCGTCTTCAAAACTAACACGGAACGCCAGCTCGGCAGACTTGCTCAAATTGCTAATATTGCCAGGCGACATCTCATCGGTGACCCCGGTTTTGTTCGATGACACCGGAACAGGCATTGTCCAAAGTGGAGCCACTCGCGGCACTAACAGAAAAAGCACGATAGTCAGAGGAATGCTTTGCGCCACTAACCGAATCGCTAAACGGCCATTACTTGTGAAAGAGCTATACGAGTTTTCACGTTGCAATGAAACCAAAGCGCCAGTAATCACAGTAAAGGTGATCAAAGCATGAAGAGAGGCCAAAATGGTTTGAGAATAAATAAAACCCACCATAGTTAAGACATAAGACAGCGCAACAACAATGAGCATGTCCCGTCTTTGTCGCATCTCCAGAAGCTTGAACACTGTGCCCATAATCAATAGACAGACGGCTGCGTCTAAGCCGGCACCCAGAGAGCGATATTGCGCAATGGTCAAAGGAATACTTAGAAACACAATCAGCATTTTCAATGGCTTGTTTGGAAACGCCGCCCGACCCGCGAATATCAAAATGCGCCAAACTACGCAGGCTACAATGAGCAGACTAATCCAAATTGGTAGACGCAGTAGATGCGGGCTGATCACCAAGAATAGCGCCGTGAGTAGCCACCAAAGTGTGAGGCGTGGAATCTGTGTTTGCACTTCCATTAGTGTGCCCCCGTGTTCCAAAGGGCTAAGGCACGTAACACCTTCTTGCAATGAGCATCTCCCCTACCTAGAGAGATCTCCACGCCAGGCAAACGCAGGCCGAAGTCAATATCGCGATGGGCAAGGTTCAAGACCCAGTAACAAAGTCGCGATAAGCGCTCCTCGGCATCAAGCCCAGGAAATTGCTCCCAGTCCAGCACAAGGTGCTCGTCTTGCGCATCCACAAATTGCTTAACCTTCAAGCCCTGCCCGCGCGCTAGATTTTTCCAAGCAATCTGTTTAGGGGAATCTCCGGCACTGTAATTACGTAAGCCGTGAAAATCTTCCACACCCACTTGCAGGCTATTGGAATCCCCTGAGCTTGTACCGCCACTTGCAACAGGCAGTGGGCCCTCTAGAGGCTTTGGATAGACCACGACGCTCATGTCGAGATCGACATGAGACCATGCACGCCAAAGCCCTAGTGGGAACCTTGTTTGCACAGTCACCCTGGGTGCCCGCAACAAACCGCGACGTGCAGTGGGGAGAAAGACTTTTACCCGCTCCTGTTCGTTGTCCAAGACATTGGCATAACTCCAATTAGCCTTGGGAAAACGCAGCTCCAACATCTCATGCACTTGCAAATCATTGCGATATAGGACGAACACAAAGCCCGCCTCCTCTCCTGCAAATACCGGCTCGGCGCCTGCCCCACGAATGCGCAGATGTTGAAGATTACGAAAGGTATGCAAGATGCAGAGAATGAAGAGGCTCGTCATCAGAAACGCCAAGCCAAAGGCAAGGCTCAACACGTAGTTGATAGCCGTCACGAAGATCAAGGCTGTGGCGCAGAGATATAAAAAGCCTGGGGCCGTTGGTAGGATGAAAATATTCTTGCGATGTAGCTGGACTTCGCTTACCGCGGGCAATCTACGGTCGAGCCAACGAGTGACTCTATTTGTAAACCAAGGTTTAACCGCAGCAATTACATTCATGTTTTTCTAAAAAACATCCACCTCAGCAAGTAATCGTTTAACAAGAGCAGCGCCTGTGCGCCCTTCTGTATCGCTGCTGGCCCGTAGTCGATGCTCCACCACTGCCGGTAGTATAGCCTGCACATCTTCTGGGACCGCATGTTGTCGGCCTTCCATATATGCCCAAGTACGCGCAGCTCGCACAACCGCGATGCTGCCCCGAGGAGACAGACCAAAATGAAACGCTTCGTTTTCACGGGTATAGGCCACTATGCGTTGAAGATAGTCTAGTAATAAAGGGCTAACACCAACTTGACCGGCCTGCTCACGCATCGAGGTAAGATCATCGACGCTCAGCATTTGCTGCACTGCCGCGCCTCTGTCGGCATCTGCGCCCCTTTCAAGCAGCTCACGCTCAGCTTTTGGGTCTGGATACCCTATACCGATACGCATTAGAAAGCGGTCTAGCTGTGATTCGGGCAAGGGAAATGTACCAGCCAGACTGACAGGGTTTTGCGTGGCGATAACGAAAAAAGGAGAAGGTAAGGCCCGCGTTGCGCCTTCGACAGATACTTGCCCTTCTTCCATGGCCTCTAAAAGCGCGCTTTGTGTTTTTGGCGTAGTGCGGTTGATCTCATCGGCGAGAATTAACTGACTAAAAATAGGACCGGGATGAAAGCTAAAGCCACTAGTGGCTTGATCGAAAATAGAAACGCCGAGGATGTCGGCTGGTAGAAGGTCACTGGTAAATTGAATACGGTTGAAATCGAGCCCAAACACTCGTGCCAAGGCATGGGCTAAGGTCGTCTTGCCCATGCCTGGCAGGTCTTCAATGAGCAGATGTCCCCCTGCAATCAAGCAGCAGATCGCTAAGCGAATTTGTCGTTCTTTGCCAAGCAATACAGTGCCAACTTCATCGACAGCTGCCTGAATCCTCTCTTGCATAAAATACCCATACCATTGCTAATTGCGCACCGTAAGAGTAGAAAACTATCAGATTTTCTTCTTGCCGGCTTTACGAGATTTGGAATTTCCCTTCTTACTCATCTTTTTAGCGGCATCATTGCGTTTATCTTCAAGTTTTTGCAGGTATTTCTCGTCCACATCCCCGGTTATGTAGTTGCCATCGAACACGGCACACTCAAATTTGGTGATTTGGGGGTTGCCTTCATTGGAGGCAGCGATCAGGTCTTCCAAGTCTTGAAAGATCAGCCAATCGGCTTCGATTAGGGTTTCGACTTCTTCATCTGTTCGGCCATGCGCGATCAGCTCTGTGGCCGAAGGCATGTCGATGCCGTAGACATTCGGGTAGCGCACGGCCGGTGCCGCCGAGGCAAAATAGACTTTCTTTGCCCCTGCATCACGTGCCATTTGAATAATCTGTTTACAGGTTGTGCCACGCACGATCGAGTCGTCTACAAGAAGGACATTCTTACCGCGGAACTCCAATTCGATCGCATTGAGCTTCTGTCGAACCGATTTCTTCCGTTGGCTTTGCCCAGGCATGATAAAGGTTCTGCCGATATAGCGGTTCTTCACGAAACCTTCACGGTATTTAACACCTAATCGATTGGCTAACTCCAAGGCCGAAGTGCGCGACGTATCGGGAATGGGTATCACCACGTCGATGTCATGATCTGGGCGTAACCGTTTCACTTTATCGGCGAGCTTTTCGCCCATGCGTAAACGCGCTTTATACACTGAGATTCCGTCCATCAAGGAATCTGGGCGTGCAAAATACACATGTTCAAAGATACACGGCGTGTATTCCGCAGGGCCGGCACAGATGCACGTATGCAGCTGCCCTTTCACATCGATATACACGGCCTCTCCAGGTGCGACATCGCGCACTATCGTAAAGCCCTGTGAGTCGAGCGCAACGCTTTCAGAGGCCAGCATATACTCGGTGAAACCCTTATGTTCGCGCTTACCAAAGACGAGTGGACGAATACCGTTGCGATCACGAAACCCAACGATGCCATAGCCTCCCAACATCACAAGCGCCGCATAGCCACCTTTACAGCGACGATGCACACCGCGTACGGCTGTAAACACATCCTCAGCAGTTGGCTGCATTTTGGCAAGAGTTTGTAATTCGTGGGCAAAGATATTAAGAAGGACTTCAGAGTCAGAGTCCGTATTGATGTGTCGTAGATCCTCTTTATAAAGATCGCGACTTAACTCTTCAGAATTAGTGAGGTTGCCATTATGGGCCAAGCTTAGGCCATAGGGCGAGTTCACATAGAAAGGTTGCGCCAATGCAGGGCTAGAACTGCCTGCAGTCGGATAACGCACGTGCCCTATGCCCATTTTTCCGGCAAGACGCTGCATATGCCGAGTCCGGAAAACATCTTTGACTAGCCCGTTGTCCTTGCGCAAATTTAGTTTGCCATTATCACTGGTGGCAATCCCCGCGGCATCCTGACCGCGATGTTGTAACACCGTCAATGTGTCATACAAACAAACAGCAACATCTGAATTGCCAACGACACCCACTAAACCGCACATTCAGTACACTCCGTATAGAAAAACTTAGAACCACCTCTTAAAAGCCCGCGAACGCTATTGAGGTGGAGGTGCTACTTCCGATATATCATTTACATCCATGACATAAACTCGCGTTAATTCAAGCAGATCAATCCCATAGGGAATAAATCTCGATTCGATCCACCAGGGCTCGGTTGCAAAAAAGCTCGCGCCGAAATAGATGAATACCATCAATATCACCACGCCACGGGCAATTCCAAAAACACCGCCCAGCAGTCGGTCTGTCAATTTCAAGCCCGAAATATCGATGAGTTTAGAGACTAGATGGTTCAGCATTGCCCCGACGATGAGCGTGGCAATAAACAGTACGGCGAATGCGAACACTTGGCGCATCGGCTCACTGGCAATCCAGCTGCCAAGCATAGGGGCAAAGTCATGGCTATAGACGCGTGCGATAAGCAAAGCAACGATCCATGCCAATAAAGACAACACTTCGCGGACAAAGCCGCGCCACAGGCCGAACATACACGATACGCCGGTGACCATTAAAATGCTGACATCTACCCAATCCAGCTGCATTTATCGCCTCATAATTCTTCGACTTCATAGCGCACAACAATGCCAGCAAGTTGTGTCTCTGCACGAAGTTGCTGCTGCAATTGCTGTACTGCATCGCGATCCACTCCTGGGCCTACAAACACAGCGGTAAGCGTGCCTTGGGAGGAGTCAATTTTACGCGTATAGGCACGGTGCCCATTACTTTGAAGAATATCGAGAAGATTCTGTGCATTGGCTTCATCGGAAAACGATGCCAGCCTAACGCTCCACCCTTCAGGCAATCCGACAGGGTCCAAACCTGGTGCTGTCGATGTAGGGGCTGGGGCAGTGACTTCGGCGATGCTCGGCGCAGGCTGGGCTGGCTCAGCCACGGCGGTGTCTGTGTTTTGCGACTGCTCTAAGGCGCTAGTATCGACCACCGGTGCAGGAACCGAAGGCTCGACAACCCGCACTTGTTCGGTGTCTGCCACAATCACTGGACGCTCGGGGGTTAGGCGCGGAGGTGTAGGAAAGGGTTCTGGATCTGGGATGCGACTCTCTAATGGGAGTTCATAGCTCCCTTGACCGTCAAATAGAACCGGCAAGATGACCGCTGCAGCAAATGCAATGACGGCTATACCGACAACTCGTTGTTTAGTGCTCTGGTTCAAACCAGTCTTGCCCCTTTGATGACGAGCGTTCTTGCGTGAGAAAAAGACATCAGAACCTTCACTGCGAAACCTGTTCGTGGGCGAGTAGCTGCATTATATCAGCTACTGTCACAAATGAACCTGTGACTAGCAAAAGGTCGTCCTCTGCGATTTCTTGGCTAATACTTTGATATGCCGAGGAAATATCGTTAAACGACCCTTGTACCTTGGCGCCCTTTTCTTGTAAAAGGGACGAAAGCTTTACAGCCTCGAAACATCTTGGCTCATCGAAAGCGGCAATATACCAAAAGTCGACCGCAGATTCTAAGGCTGTATAGAACTCTTCGTGATCTTTATCGCGCATCATTGCCAACAACACCCGCACTTTCCCATTGGGCCCACGAGTTTGACGCTCTGCGACTAATTTCTTGGCTAATTGCTTTGCCGCATGCGGGTTATGTGCGACATCGACCCGCAGGGTGATTCCTCGCTTTGTATCGTGCAGCTGCTGGTAACGTCCTTCTATTTTGGGGTGCTTGAGGCCTTCTACAAGAGCTGCTTGAGTAATCTCGAAAGGCAAGTAACGCAATGTTTCTAGCACCGTGGCAGCATTGAGCAAATCCAAGCCTGGCAAGGGCAAGGATGGCACACTTTCACGCGCACCAGTGGCACTGTTATGCCACCAGGTCCATGTCTGACCGCTCTGTTCGAATGAATAGTCGAGCCCTTGCCTTCTAATGGGCGCGCCTAGGTGTTGCGCATAATCCAAAAGAGTCTGTGGAGGATCTTCATCGCCACAGATAAACGGTGTGGCTGGCCGCAGGATCCCTGCTTTTTCGATCGCAATGAGTTCCCGGGTATCGCCAAGCCAGTCCTGATGATCAATCCCAATGCTAGTAATGATGGCGATATCTGGGTCGATAATATTCACCGCATCCAACCTACCACCAAGCCCTACTTCCAGAATCGCCACGTCGAGCGCGCTCTCTTGCATCAGCATCAAGCCTGCTAATGTGCTGAACTCAAAATAGCTTAAGGATATTTCCTGACGAACTGTGTCGATCTTCGCAAAACTTGCGCAAATAGCCTCGTCACTCGCAAATTCCTGCAAGAGACTAATACGTTCATTGTAACGATGGATATGAGGAGAGGTATAAGTGCCGACGCGTTGCCCAGCAGCGTGTAATATTGCCGCAAGCATCGCCACGGTGGAGCCTTTGCCGTTGGTCCCCGCCACCGTGATCACGATTGGTGCGGGACGGCTCAACCCAAGACGCTTGGCCACTTCGCGCACGCGCTCCAGTCCAAGCTCAATCTCACTGGGATGCAGGGCTTGAATTCTTTCTAACCAATCTGACAAATTCATTTAGATGACGTTGCCACCCTTTTGATTTAAAAAGAATTTTACTTCAAGCCCTGAGTCGATCATCTTGCTTATTTGTGTGTCAGTTTGCCTAGCAATGAGGACACGCGATCACGCATGTCTTTACGATGAACGATCATATCGATCGCGCCATGCTCGAGAAGGAATTCACTGCGCTGGAAGCCTTCGGGCAATTTAACCCGCACAGTTTGACGAATAACGTCCGGGCCAGTGAAGCCCACAAGTGCATTCGGTTCGGCAATATTGATATCGCCCAGCATCGCAAGACTTGCAGACACACCACCATAAACTGGGTCAACGAGCACCGAGATATACGGCAAGCCGTGTTCGCGCAGACGCGCTAGTGCTGCTGAGGTTTTAGCCATCTGCATCAAAGAGATCAAAGCCTCTTGCATGCGGGCACCGCCACTGGTGGAGAAGCAGACTAGGGGAATGCGCTTCTCAATACAGGTATTGACCGCCTGGGTGAACTTCTCGCCTACCACAGCGCCCATAGAGCCGCCGATAAAACTAAACTCGAAAGCAGCTACTACGAGCTCTAAGGAGTTAACAGTGCCCTGCACAACGATCAAGGCATCTTTTTCGCCAGTGCTTTTTTGAGCTGCTGAGAGTCGATCTTTGTACTTCTTCAGGTCTTTGAATTTAAGTAGATCTACAGGCTCCATATCGGCGTTGAGCTCTATCTGCCCTTCTAGATCTAGAAATAACTCTACGCGACGCCTAGCAGTAATGCGCAAGTGATGGTCGCATTTAGGGCAGACTTCAAGATTGCGCTCAAGGTCTGGTCGATACAAGACGGCCTCACAGCGAGGACATTTCTTCCACAGCCCTTCTGGGACGCTATTGCGTTGCTTAGGGGCTTCCCCAGGGGTGCCAGTGTTGCCTGTGCTGCGAATCGAAGGGAGGATTTTATTAATCCAACTCATAAAAGGTTCCCGTAAAGTCTATTGTTTTAAAGTCAAAATGAGATTCTAAGCTTATAGAGTATTGATTGCTTCTCTAATTTCACCGATTAAGCCAACTGTCGTCCCTAAAGCCTCTTTGCTATAGGACTGATCAGCGGCAAGATGAGAGATGCGATCTACTAGTGCGCTTCCTACTATAACACCGTCGCTGATGGCTGCCATTTTAAGTGCAGACTCAGTGTCTTTGATCCCGAAGCCAATCACGATTGGCAATGGCGTAATATGACGCAATAAGGCAATTTTTTCTTCAATTGCTTTGCTGTCACTAATCGCAGCACCGGTGACGCCTTTCAGTGACACATAATAGAGATAACCTGTGCAATTGCTGCAAATTGACTCTAAGCGAGCATCACTCGTAGTCGGTGCGACGAGGAATATCGTATCAATGCCCTTTGGACGCACTGCCGCAAACAACTCTTCACATTCGTAGGCAGGCAAGTCGACAATCAATAAACCGTCCACACCCGCTTTCTCGATCTGCGTCGCGAATTCCTCATAACCCATATATTCAATGGGGTTTAAGTAGCCCATCAACACGATTGGGGTCAGAGTATCTTGTTCGCGAAACTCTTTGACGATAGCGAACACGTCGCTGAGCGTTGTGCCCGCTCGCAGCGCGCGCTCTGCGCCAAGCTGGATGACCGCGCCATCAGAGGATGGATCACTAAAAGGCATCCCTAACTCAATGATGTCAGCCCCATTTGCAACAAGGGCGTGCATCAGGGACACCGTCAAGGGCACCGAAGGGTCCCCAGCCACAATATAGGGAATAAGGGCTTTCTTGCCTTGCTCTTGTAACGCGGCAATTGTCTTGCTTATACGACTCATCGAAGCTTGCTCACTCTTAGGCGTTAAATTTGAATGCCATCTATCTCGGCCACAGTATGGATGTCTTTATCACCACGTCCGGAAAGATTCACAATAATAAACTGATCGGGAGACATGGTTGCCGCTAGCTTGCCCGCATAGGCAACCGCATGGCTAGATTCCAAGGCTGGGATGATCCCTTCCATACGGGTCAACTCGCGGAAGGCGTTAAGCGCCTCTTTGTCAGTCGCGGCCACGTAATTGACTCGGCCGATGTCTTTCAAATAGGAGTGCTCAGGTCCTACCCCTGGGTAATCCAGCCCTGCCGAGACAGAGTGAGTCTCCATAATTTGACCGCTAGCATCACTCATCAAGTAAGTGCGGTTACCGTGTAACACCCCTGGTCGCCCATCACTTAGTGGCGCCGCATGACGACCTGTTTCTACGCCATCGCCGCCTGCTTCGACGCCATACATCGCCACTTCCGTATCGCGCAGGAAGGGGTGGAATAAGCCGATGGCATTAGAGCCGCCGCCAACACAGGCTACCAATGCGTCGGGTAGACGACCATATTGCTCGAGTGACTGTTCGCGGGCTTCGCGACCGATTACGGATTGGAAGTCACGCACAAGCTTAGGATAAGGGTGTGGCCCCGCCGCAGTCCCGATGATGTAGAACGTATTATCCACATTAGTCGCCCAGTCACGCAGTGCTTCATTCATCGCATCTTTCAAAGTGCGTGAGCCTGACTCAACCGAGATGACATGCGCGCCTAGCAACTTCATGCGGTAAACGTTGGCCGATTGACGCTGAATGTCCTCCGCCCCCATGTACACATAGCACTCTAGCCCTAGACGAGCGGCAATAGTTGCACTGGCAACACCGTGTTGCCCTGCACCGGTCTCGGCAATGATGCGTGGCTTGCCCATATATTTGGCAAGTAACGCCTGGCCAATCGTGTTGTTAATCTTATGCGCACCAGTATGGTTGAGATCTTCTCGTTTCAACAAGATCTTCGCGCCGCCATAGTGCGCAGTCAGCCGCTCTGCGAAATACAGCGGAGATGGCCGGCCAACATAGTATTTGAGGTCCTTGTCGAACTCTGCCCAAAAGGCTGGGTCTTTGGATAACTTAGTGTAGATTTGATCCAGCTCTTCGACAGCGGCAATCAATGTTTCGCCGACAAATATGCCGCCAAAGCGACCAAAATGACCATGATCATCTGGACCACTAAATTGATCTGCTGCCTGCTGGGCATTACGACTATCGTGCTTCAACTCAGACACTTCTCACCTCATTAAAAAACGCTTGCATGCGTTCGATACTTTTAGAGCCCGGCGCTTGTTCAACACCGCTACTCACATCCACGGCATAAGGGCGTACATGCGCAATTGCACTGGCAACATTGCTCGCATCCAAGCCACCGGCTAAGACGATCTTGGCTGGGCTCGATTGCACACATTGCAAGGCGATATCCCAATTGAATTGCTTGCCTGTTCCCCCCGCACTGTTCTCGTCATAACTATCGAGAAGAATTGCGGAACTCTTTGAATACTTTAATATTTCAGACTGTAGATCGAGCCCATCTCGAACCCGAATGGCTTTCATATATGGCACCGAGAAAGAGCGACAAAACTCCTCACTCTCATCTCCGTGAAACTGCAAGCAATCTAAGTGTACTTGCTGCAGCACCTGCTCTACCTCTGCGCGCGTTGGGTTTACGAACAAGCCCACTGCGCTCACAAACGCAGGAAACGCCTGCTGTATTTGTGCCGCTTGCGCGATCGAAATGGCGCGTGAACTCTTTGGATAAAACACCAAACCAATAGCGTCCGCACCGAGCTCACAAGCCTGCAGAGCTTGCTCGGGAGTCGTTAAACCGCATATTTTGACTCGGGTTCGCTGCACGTTATATCCATTTGCTCAAAAGGAGGCGATTCTAACAAAGTTTCACAGGCTTTACCTAAGGCAATGGCTGTAAAAAACCTGGCCCAAGTTCTGGGCTCGGCAGACCACTGTCTTCGGGATATTCCACCGCCACGAGATAAAGCCCATAAGGGCTTGCTGTCATTGCGGCCACTGTGCGATCTTTGGCCGCGAGTACTTCGGCGGCCCATTCTGGCTCTCGTTTACCTGCCCCTATCTCCAATAATGTGCCGGCGATATTACGCACCATATGCTGTAAGAAAGCATTGGCCTGTATATCTAGTACGATATAACGGTGGTGCCGGTATACCCGCAGATGCATTACATTGCGAAATGGCGTTCGAGACTGGCAACCAGCGGCTCTGAACGAGCTAAAGTCACGCTCCCCAAGCAGGTACTGCCCCGCCTTGTGCATCGCCTCTATATTCAATGTGGAACGCGTATGAGTGACGCGACCCGCCATAATGGCAGACTCGACACGGGCATCATAAATCACATAGTTGTAGCGTCGTGACAAAGCCGAAAAGCGCGCATGAAAATCCTCAGCAACTCGGCTTGCCCAAGTAATACGCACAGAAGGAGGTAATAGACTATTCGCGCCCCGCACCCAGGCTTTTTCGCCGCGATCAATTTCGCAGTCAAAGTGCACGACTTGCGCGGTGGCATGCACACCTGTATCGGTGCGGCCGGCACAAACTAAATCCACAGGATGATTGGCGATTTTAGACAAGGCGCGCTCTACCTCGCCCTGCACAGTGCTGATCACTTGATCGCCTTGGCGCTGCCACCCGTGGAAAGCGGCGCCGTCATATTCTATGCCGAGCGCCACACGGGTTGCTTTGATGCTTTCGTTTGTCAAATCAGACTCTTACAGAAAATAATTCGAAGAAATTAGAGCTTCTCTAACAACTCTTTTGCGTCTTTCACTTGCTCTTCGTTACCTTCGTCGAGCACCTCTGCGAGAATCTCTTTAGCCCCATCGACATCACCCATTTCGAAATAGGCACGAGCGAGGTCTAGCTTGGTAGCCGCCTCATCAGCATCTGACAAGAAATCGAAGTCATCGTCCTCTTCCTCGTCGTCATTGGCCGCACTGTCTTCGAGCGAATCATCGACAAATTGTAGATCGTCAAACTCATCTTTTTCGGTCGACTCTGCAGTACTCGCCGGCGCTGGCTCTGAGGGTTTTGTGCCTTCATCATCGATCGAGAGATCAAAGCTAGCATCATCGAAGGCGATATTGTCATCGCCTTCTTCGTCGTCGAGGAACTCGATTTCGGCTTCATCATCTTCAATGCTTAGGTCGAATTTATTATCGACGTCTTCAGTCGTTGTGTCGCTAGGCTCCTGCGCAGGCTCATCGAGCACCTCGACGTCTGCGTCATCACCTGCAAAATCATCATCAATGGCAAAGTCAAAATCGATTTCATTATCGTCTTTGTCTTGCTCAGGCGCTGCATCTTCAATTTTGTCTGCCTCGGCATCGGGCTCTTCGATCACAAAATCGAAGTCGATGGCGTTCTCATCTTCGTCTTCCTCTGAGGCGTCCTCTTTAAGAGGCTTAAGCGGCGTATCTTCATCGGCTAGGTCGAAGTCGGCTGTTAGCGGCGTCTCATCGTCTTGCGCAAGCTCTTCTTGCTCTTCAACAGAAAGGTCAAAGCTGATGTCATCGTCTTTGGATTCTTCCTCTTCCTTCGCCGCAAACTCGATAACATTGTCGTCATCTTCTTCGGCAATACTCTGACCCGACAATACTTTGTTGTCATCGACTTCAGCACTGGCCTCTAGATCAAGAGCCACTTCCATATCATCAAGCCCATTGAGCTCATTAAAGAAGTCTTCTTCGCCCTCTTCGAGGATTTCACTATCGAGCTCGCTGTCTAGCTGCGAGCGCAACGTGGCAATACGAGGCTCTAGACCTCGAACTTGCATATCGCGTATTTCTGTTTCTTGTAGCTTGAAGCCAACAGCATCTTGCTTGGCGACAAACACTTCTAGCATTTTCATGCGCAGATCAGCGCGATCTGGTTGCGCCACGATCGCATTCTGCAGCATTACTTGCGCTTCATCGACTTTTTCATAGGCTAGAAGCGCATCGACTTCGTCGAGGATATCCTTGGGTGCTTCAATTTCTTCGCTAACAGGAGCGCTTTGTTCGTCTTCGATGGGTTCTAGCGCTTCTTCTACAGCCTCAATATCTTCGTGTTCAGTTTGCGGTGCAGGCTCTGGCTCCGTATCATCTTCAAACAAGACTTCTTCTGTCTCTTCGAAATCACCGAAGTCATCTTCTAGATCAGTCTCATCATCATGTTGCTCATCGGTGTTGTCAGCAATATTGAACAGCTCGTCCATCTCATCAGCGCTAACATCCGCATGCATGTCCGAGTCATCGGTAATGCTCTCTGAATCGTCATTGTCGGCTTGCGCTTGCGGCTCAGTATCGACAGGTATCTCGTCGATATCAGCCAGTGTTGCATTTTCAGCGGCGCGATTTCTGCGCAGTAGAACAAATACCAACATGAGAATAAGAAGGCCGACTAAAGCCACTAAGGCAAGCGTGTTGGCAACTAATGTATCGAGGATCTGCTCTACAAGGCTCTTCTCTGGAGCCATCGTAATGACAGTCGGTGGATCAAGCTCTTCTACTTCAGGCTCTTCAGCAGCCGCTTGCGCTAGTGCTTCTTGCAGCTGCGCTAACTCGAGGTCGCGTAGACGGATAATTTCCTGGGCCGACGCAATCTGCTCTTCCAACAGACCAAGTCGTGCTGTGAGCTCGGCGTTAACTAAGGCTGCACGGTCTGACTCTTCACGCTGCACAGCTAGTGCGTCTTCTAAGCTAGCAATGCGAGCATCTAGCTCAGCACTTTGACTATCACTAGCGGCCTGCCCACTTGAAGGCTCTGCGTTATCGACACTGACAACACTGAGTTCACCGCGATTAGGCGCTGCACCGTTATTCGCCTGCGGCTGCGCCGTAATGGGCTGCGAGGCCAATGGCACATTGCGACGATTCTCAAACAATTGATTTTGGCGCGCGACTTCACTCATCGCCTCACGCGCAGACAAGGCTTGAATTTGTTCTAGCGTCGGCACACGCAAGACTTGGCCACGGCGCACCATATTGATGTTATCGCCAATAAAGGCTTCACGGTTAAGGCTTTGCAGGGCTAGCATGGTTTGTTGAACCGAGACACTACTATCAGGGCGCACCTGCAAGGCAACGTCCCACAGGGTATCTGAACTGTCGATCGTGACGGTTTCAGAAGTATTCGCATTTCGGCTAGGAGCCGCCGGCGTTGGTACTGGCTCGGGAGTCGGCTCGACTTCTGGCTCTTCCGCTTGTGCTACAGCCGGTGCTTGAGCGCTATTTTCGGGTTCGGCCGGAGCCGCAAAACGAGCAGGCGCAGGCTCGGAAGCAGTTGCAGAAGTTGCTGCAGGTGTTTGATTTTCTAAAATTTGTGCAGAGGAAGCGTCGGCTTGTACTGGTTGTTGTATTGCGCTGGCATTGGCATTGCTCGCAAATGCAGGAAGGTCTAATAGTACCGTGTACTCGTTGAGTAGACGGCCACTCGGCCAACGTGTCTCGAGCACAAAACTCAGATAAGGTTCGCGTACTGCCTCATCAGTTGTTAGACGCACGAATGCCGCATCGCCTTGTTCTTGGACGTCGAATTCGATGGCGTTTAGGAAGCTTGCTCGCTCAATGGAGAATCGCGCGAAGTCGCGCTCATTAGCGATTTGCACTTGAATTTGCTCAGGACGCACATCCCCCAATTGCAACAATGCAATCTGGGCGTTGAACGGCTGATTCAGCGAAGACTCAAGTACGATCTCACCAAGCCCTAATGCCTTGACGTGTGCAGCAGCAAAGAGCACTACCGAGGTGAACACCACCACGAGCTTTCTAACCATAATCCATTCCTTCTTAATGGCTTAAACCGCTGTCATTCGCTGGCACGGGAAGGGCTAATTGTTTTCGCAAAGGAGTTTCGTCGCCTATGCTTCGAAACTCCTACGAAAGACTATTCAATTACGTGCGCAAGTATTCATTATAAATAGTCTTTTATCAACACTTCGGCTATCTGAACTGAGTTCAAAGCCGCACCTTTTCGCACGTTATCTGACACAATCCACATATTTAAGCCGTTGTCGTGCGTAATATCCTTGCGAATACGGCCAACCAAGACCGCATCTTTGCCTGCCGAATCCCCTACTGCAGTTGGGTATCCACCGTCTTTTCGCTCATCCATCAGCTCAACGCCGGGGGCATTGGCTAGCAATTGACGAGCTTCTTCGACCGTGATTGGCTCACGCGTTTCAATACTGACAGCCTCAGAGTGCGAATAGAAGACCGGCACACGCACACAAGTTGCATTAACACCGATACTCTCATCACCAAAGATCTTCTTAGTTTCCCAAGACATCTTCATCTCTTCTTTCGTATAGCCATTGTCTAAAAATACGTCAATCTGCGGCAATGCATTGAAAGCGATCTGCTTTGGGTAGACTTCACAAGTCACTTTTCGGCCGTTAAGCAGGTCAGCCGTTTGCTTGGCGAGCTCTTCGATCGCTTGCTTGCCAGTGCCTGACACTGCTTGGTAGGTAGAGACATTGATGCGCGTAATTCCCACTTTGTCGCGGATTGGCTTTAGGGCCACTAACATCTGAATCGTCGAGCAATTAGGGTTGGCAATAATGTTGCGTGGCTTATAGTCGCCAATTTTCTCAGGGTTAACCTCTGGCACGACTAAAGGAATGTCATCGTCATAGCGAAAATGCGACGTATTGTCGATAACGATACAACCCGCAGCGCCAGCTTTTTCGGCATATTCCGCTGAAATACTGCCACCGGCAGAGAATAAACCAATCTGCACCTGAGAGAAGTCAAATTCTGCAAGGTTCTGCACCTTCACTGGCTTACCGCGAAACATGACGGTGGTGCCAGCAGAGCGCTCACTAGCCAGCGGAAAAAGCTGGTCTACAGGGAAATTGCGCTCTTCTAGGATGCTAATCAGTGTTTCACCAACCGCTCCAGTTGCTCCAACCACTGCCACATTATAAGTCTTCATTCATTTCATCCTGTCTGCCTTTTAGGCAGTGTCGTTCATCGCTCTAAGTTTGGCAGGGCCACCTAAGCGCCCCTGCCCTCTATCATCCTTGTACGCCGAAGTACCAAGGCGAGGCTGCTCGCCAATTCTGCTCAAAGTGTTTAATTTTGTCAGCATCTTTCAAAGTCAGACCAATATCGTCCAAACCGTTCATCAAACAGTACTTACGGAATGAGTCCACCTCGAACGCAATGCTCTCACCCGATGGCAAAGCAATCTTTTGCTCTTCTAGATCGACCGTTAATTCAAAGCCTTCTTCCGCCTCAACTGCCGCGAACAATGAATCTACAATTTTTCTTTCTAAAACAATAGGTAGTATTCCATTCTTAAAGCAGTTGTTAAAGAAAATATCCGCATAACTAGGCGCAATAATCACTCTGAATCCGTAGTCATCTAATGCCCAAGGCGCGTGTTCACGGCTTGAACCACAACCAAAGTTTTCACGCGCTAAAAGGACAGACGCCCCTTTGTAGCGTGGCTGGTTCATGACGAAATCTGGGTTCAATGGGCGCTGGCTATTGTCGCGCCCCGGCTCACCCTTATCTAAATAACGGTGCTCATCAAACAAATTCACACCAAAACCGCTGCGCTTGATGGATTTCAAAAACTGCTTAGGAATGATGAAATCGGTATCGACGTTGGCGCGATCCAATGGCATGACCAAACCTGATTGCTTTGTAAACTTTCTCATAATTAAGACTCTCTAATCTTTATGCTCTAAAGGGGCTGGCTTTACACTCACTTATCGATCTTGAGTGAGCAACATATCGCGCACGTCCACAAAATGGCCGTTGATCGCTGCTGCCGCTGCCATTGCTGGGCTCACAAGGTGGGTACGCCCACCAAAGCCCTGTCTGCCTTCGAAATTCCTGTTAGAAGTCGAGGCGCAATGCTTACCAGCACCGAGCTGGTCGGCATTCATTGCCAAACACATTGAGCAACCTGGCTCACGCCACTCTAGCCCTGCCTCTATGAAGATCTTGTCTAGACCTTCCGCTTCAGCCTGCTTCTTCACCAAGCCTGAGCCTGGCACTACTAATGCCATCTCTACCGTTGCGGCGACTTTATGCCCTTTCACTACAGCCGCTGCCGCTCGCAAGTCTTCAATGCGCGAGTTAGTGCAAGAGCCGATGAAAATACAATCTAGCTGAATGTCAGTAATCTTAGTACCTGGCTTCAAACCCATGTATTTAAGAGCTTGACGCATATTCGCCGCACGGCTGCTATTGCTCTCTTTATCAGGGTCTGGAATCTCACCCGTAATCGGTGCCACCATCTCTGGTGAAGTGCCCCAAGTGACCTGTGGAATGATATCGGCGGCATCAATGACTACTACGCGGTCAAAATGCGCATCACTGTCACTGACTAGCTCACGCCATGCTACACAGGCTTGCTCCCACATCTCACCTTTTGGCGCAAATGGGCGGCCTTTAATGTATTCCAATGTCGTCTGGTCTACGGCGATCAAACCGGCACGAGCACCTGCCTCAATAGCCATATTACAAACAGTCATGCGGCCTTCAACGCTCAAGGACATAATCGCCTCGCCACCAAACTCGATGGTATAGCCCGTGCCGCCGGCTGTGCCGATCTCGCCAATGATCGCGAGCACGATGTCTTTGGCTGTCACACCTGGGTTCAAACGACCATCAACACGAATCAACATGTTCTTCATCTTAGTCTGCAACAGGCATTGGGTAGCCATAACGTGCTCGACTTCGGAAGTCCCGATACCGTGTGCTAGTGCACCTAATGCACCGTGCGTTGAAGTATGGGAATCGCCGCACACAATCGTCATGCCTGGCAAAGTAGCGCCCTGCTCTGGGCCAACAACGTGGACGATGCCTTGACGCTCATCGTTCATGTCTAGCTCGAAAATGCCGAACTCACGACAGTTATCATCCAAAGTAGTTACCTGAATGCGTGAAACTGGGTCTTTAATCCCTTCCAGCCCTTGTTGACGCTCATCTTTGGTCGTCGGAATATTATGGTCTGGAGTCGCAAAGTTAGCGTCTGCACGCCAAGGCAAGCGCCCAGCAAGCCGTAAGCCTTCGAACGCTTGTGGCGAAGTGACTTCGTGAATCAATTGCCGATCGATATAGATCAAAGCCGTGCCGTCGTCGCGTTGGGTGACTAAGTGTGAATCCCAAAGTTTGTCGTATAAAGTTTTGCCAGCCATGTAAACACCATTAAACCTGTAGCGATTGAAGTTGAGAGAGGATACTCCCCTCTTATCTATAACCAAAATGAAACTATTTTATTCTTCGAATAGATTTTTGTAATAGACTGATGTCTATTTAAGAATGGGCGTACTCGTCGTGACACCCAAATTCTGCGCTCTGTGACGCAGTAAATGATCCATCAAAACAATGGCCATCATCGCCTCGGCGATGGGGGTTGCTCTGATTCCTACACACGGGTCATGCCGACCCGTGGTGATAACTTCGATAGGCTCACCGTGTACATCGATAGAGCGCCCTGGAATACGAAGGCTTGAGGTTGGCTTGAGCGCTATGCTGGCCAAGATATCTTGCCCTGAGGAGATACCGCCGAGCACGCCACCGGCCTGGTTAGACACAAAGCCATCCGGCGTCATCTCGTCTCGATGCTCAGTCCCCTTTTGCTCTACGCAGGCAAACCCAGCTCCGATTTCGACACCTTTTACCGCATTGATGCTCATTAAGGCATGGGCGATATCGGCATCTAGCCTATCGAATATTGGTTCGCCTAAGCCAACAGGCACACCCGAGGCCACCACATTGATGCGCGCCCCAATAGAGTTACCCTCTTTATTCAATGCGGCCATATAGGCTTCGAGCTCGGCGACTTTGCTGGCGTCAGGGCAAAAAAACGGATTGCGCCTGACTTCGTCCCAATCGAATTGCTCCACTTTAATAGGCCCTAATTGGCGCATATAGCCGCGGATCAACACGCCGTGTTGTTCTTGTAGGTATTTCTTGGCAATCGCGCCGGCTGCGACGCGCATTGCTGTTTCGCGGGCAGATGAACGCCCACCGCCACGATAGTCACGATGACCGTATTTCTGCTGATACGTGTAATCGGCGTGCGCTGGACGGAATTGGTCTTTGATCTTGCTGTAATCTTTAGAGCGCTGATCGGTGTTTTCGATCAATAAGCCAATGGGAGTCCCCGTTGTCTTGCCTTCAAATACACCAGAGAGAATCTTGACCTGATCTGCCTCTTTACGCTGCGTCGTAAAGCGCGAGGTACCAGGCTTGCGCCGATCCAAATCCTGCTGCAAATCCTCTTCTGACAAAGACAATCCGGGTGGGCAGCCATCGACAATGCAGCCCAGCGCTAGGCCGTGGCTCTCGCCAAAGCTAGTCACTGTAAATAACTTCCCAATAGTGTTTCCGGACATGCATCACCTTCAAATTTGGATAGGCAGGTTTTAAAAAGGCCGTAAAAGGCGCGCAATTGTACACTATCGCGAACATTGTTACGAATATGCCCACGCGTGATCTGTAAAATAAAGCTAAATCAGTGCCGCCTTCGCCGCGCGAAGCTGCTCAGCGGTGAGCATGAAGATGCCCTCTCCGCCATGGGCAAACTCCAACCACAGAAATGGCACATCAGGTAGGCGAGCGCTCAATGCCTCATGAGAATAACCCACTTCCATGATGAGGACGCCGTCGGCGCTTAAGTAATCGGCAGCATGACGCAAAATCTGCAGAGGAATTGCCAAGCCTTCTTCTTCGGAGAAAAGCCCGAGTACTGGCTCATGCTGATACTCTGGTGGCAAGTCATCGATCTCCGTTTGCGAGACATAGGGAGGGTTGCTAAGAATCAGATCATAAGGGCCTTCCAAAGCTGTGAATAAATCCGATTTAATCGCCTTGGCCCGAGACCCAAGCCCATGCCGTTCGATATTAAGTTCGGCCAAGGCAAGCGCTGCCTCAGAAATATCGGCAAGCTCAACTTGCGCCTGAGTGAAACCCAAAGCCGTTGCGATGCCTATACATCCGCTGCCTGTGCAAAGATCGAGAATCCGCACTGGTGGCTGTTTCACTAATGAAGCGAACTCCTGGGCGATTAACTCGGCTAACGGTGAACGTGGAATCAACACTCGCTCATCAACAGTAAAAGGATAGCCGGCAAACCATGCTTCTTTCACCAGATAGGCGACTGGCACCCGCTTCTCTATACGCTGTTGCACTAAAGGCGCTAGGCGAGCAAGCTCCTGCTCGGATACAAGCCGTTGCATGATGGATGCATCCTCATCGTAGGAGATCCCCAACGCAGAAAACACCAAGTAAACAGCCTCGTCCCAAGGATTGTCTGTTCCATGACCATAAAATAACTGTGCCTGCTCAAACTGCTGACGCAACTGCTCTAGCAATTGCGCCAAAGGCACTTCCTTCTTAATACTCACTGTAGCTCTCCTTTGACTGAGTGCAGATGAAAAATTACTTTACCCATTTCGCACAGTGTCGTAGGGTTAGCGCCTCATTTAATTGCTAGGATCATATAGACTTGCCATGACGCAACCAATGGAAAAAGCTTATCAGGATATCATCACCGCAATCGGTGAAGATCTAACCCGCCCAGGCCTTGCTGACACACCCAAACGTGCCGCCAAAGCGATGGACTTCCTGATGCGCGGCTATAAGCAAAACATCGACGAAGTAATTAATAATGCCCTATTCCCCTCTAGCTCTGAGGAAATGGTCATTGTGAAAAACATCGAATTGTACTCGATGTGCGAACACCACATGCTGCCTTTCATTGGCAAATGTCATGTCGCCTATATTCCACAGGGTAAGGTGATTGGTTTGTCTAAGATTGCCCGCATTGTCGATATCTTTGCGCGCCGCATGCAGATTCAAGAAAACCTAACCAAAGAAATTGCCGAGACAATTATTAGCAAAACGGGAGCCACTGGTGCAGCGGTAATCATTGAGGCACAGCATATGTGCATGATGATGCGTGGTGTAGAGAAACAAAACTCTGTGATGACCACCTCTTGCATGCTTGGCGCCTTCCGCAATAGCCAAAGTACACGCAATGAGTTCCTTTCCCTCATTAGAAAGTAATCAGCGCTGCGCAACCACTTCTATTCTTTGAGCACACGGCGCTTGTCGACAGGCAGGCGCCAAAGGCCCTACTCCTTGAGCGTTTAGACGCGATGCGTCAATTTGCATTGCTACCAGCGCGTCGACGATTGCTTGCGCACGAGTTTGCGAGCGCGCCTGCAACTCCTCTAGCGATTGCTCCCCTGCCAAATGGCTAACGATATAAACCTGCAGTAAAGGCTCGTTGATTAAGGTATCTCGCAATAATGCCAAACCGCCTTCATCGCTGAGCTGATCCTGCGCGTCAAAACTGACACCGTTGAGCCTGTCTCTTATACACATCTCCGAGCCCACGAGACCTCTCTACATCTC
>OJGU01000254.1_pt1 | contig 35741 bp, 29 predicted proteins | sample 1594741 | NCBI WGS metagenome assembly OJGU01 (sample SAMN05416841, study PRJEB24817) | seawater metagenome | isolation source: Sea water | place: Canada:Atlantic | collected 2013-07
CCGCACGCCCCGCTCGTCCATTGACCGGCTGTACCGGACGACCAGCTTCACCGGCATCACCGCCAGCCACGGCGCCGCCGATCTCACCAGCGGTCGGGACGTCGACCAAACCGCCGAACATCACCCAAGCGAACGAGACGCAGCCCCGCCAGACGATGCGCGCGTTCGCCTCGCCCCATTTCCTCGCGGCGCCCACGTCGGAAACTTCTTTCACGAGGTGCTCGAGCATGCGCCGTTCTCGGCCGATGACGACACGCTCGGGCATCACGTGATCGCCGGACTGCGGAAACACGGGATCGAGGGTCCTGGGCGTCGCGAGTTGGCCGTCTCCGCCCTACGGGACGTCCTCACGTGCCCTCTGGATGACACGGGCCATCGTTTGTGCGACCTGCCCCCGACCGACATGTTGGCAGAGCTCGGGTTCGTGCTGCCGATCTCGGCGGCATTGACCGATGGAGAACTCGCCTCCAAAGCTCTCGACCCCGGCTCGCTGAGGCGGGCGTTCGCGGCCGATCCGACCGGTCTTCCCGACGACTACTTGGGACGACTCGCCACCCTGTCTTTTGTGCCCGTCCGGGGCTATCTGCGGGGCTTCATCGACCTTGTGTACCGGGTTGAGGACCGTTGGTACGTCGCCGACTACAAGACCAACGACCTGGGGCCCCACCCCGACGACTACGTCCCGCCGCGGCTCGCGGCAGCCATGAGCCACGAGCACTACATCCTGCAATACCACCTGTACACGGCAGCGCTGTGCCGCCACCTGGCCCGCCGGCAACCGGGCTTCGACTACGACAAGCACTTTGGCGGAGCTCGCTACCTCTTCCTGCGGGGCATGGATCCACAGCGGGGTGCGAGCCGAGGCATCTTCGCCGAGAAGCCGCCTCGGGCCCGCATCGAGGCCTTGGATGCGCTGCTCGGCCCAGGAGGTTTCTCATGACCGACGTCCTGTCGCGCCTGCAGAGCGCGGGCGTCCTCTCGCCGCTCGACGTGCAGCTCGCCCGCACCTTGGAGCGCCTGCAGCCGGGTCAATCCGAACCGGTGCTGCTTGGGGCTGCCTTTGCCAGCCGCGCGATCGCTCATGGGCACATCTGCGCCGACCTCCGCGAGCTCGACGCCCGTCCGCTCGTGGACGAGGCCGGGGAGAGCATCGACGACGTCCGCCTGCCACGGCTGTTCGAGTGGGTGATGGAGCTTGGCCAGACCACCTTGTGCAGTGATGGAAGCGGCGGATCCGATACGACGCCGCTGGTGTTCGACGGCGAAGCGCGGCTGTACCTCACCCGCTACTGGCGCTATCAACACACGCTCTGCACGTCGCTGCGGAGCCGGGCCATGACCCAGCTCCCGATCGACACCGAACAACTCGGCGCAGATGTCCGGCGGCTGTTCGCGGGCGGCAAGGGGAAGGTTTCAGACCCGCGGCAGATGCTCGCCGCGGTCATGGCCGCCGCCCGCCGCCTCACCGTCATCTCCGGCGGACCCGGCACGGGAAAGACGACCACGGTCGTTCGCGTGCTGGCGCTGCTGATCGAGCAGGCGCTGTCCCGCGGCGAGGCGACACCGCGCATCATGATGCTCGCGCCCACCGGGAAGGCCGCGGCCCGACTGTCTGAGTCGGTGACCCGCAGCCTGAAGGACCTCGCCTGCACCGACGAGGTCAAGGCTGCCCTGCCGGTGGAAGCTCGAACCTTGCATCGCGCGCTGGGCTATCTGCCCCACACCCCAACGCGGTTTCGTCATGGCCGCGAGGACCCACTCCCGGCCGACGTCGTGCTCGTCGACGAAGCCTCGATGGTCGACCTCGCGCTGATGGCGAAACTGGTGGAGGCCGTCGCCCCCGAGGCCCGGCTGATCCTGCTCGGCGACAAAGATCAGCTCGCCTCGGTCGAGGCTGGCGCCATTCTCGGCGACATTTGCAACACCGAGGGTTCCCACGCCTACTCGGCTCCGTTCGGCGCGGTGCTCCGGGAGGTTCTGGGGGAGAACGCCAACTCGCTGCCAACCGACGGCCGCACGACGACCGGACCCTGGGACTGCATCGTGGAGCTCACCCACAGCTTCCGGTTCAAGGCGGACGACGGCATCGGCAAGTTCTCGCAGGCTCTGCGCTCGGGCCGGAGCCCCGAAGCCTTGGCGCAACTGCAGCACGGGGACGACGCGGTCTCGATGGTGCAGCTCCGCGACGACACCGAGCTCGAGGCGATTCTTCGACCGGCCATCCTCGAAGAGTTCAGCGACTACCTCTCGGCGTCCGACCCCCAGGCGAGGCTCGACGCCTTGGGGAGCTATCGGCTGCTGTCGGCCCACCGACGCGGGGCCTTCGGAACCGAACGACTCAACCTACTCATTGAGGACATCCTGCTGCGCGCGGGGAAGATCCAGCGAGCAGACGCCGGGCCGAACTATCACGGCCGCCCCATCATGATCTCGGCCAACGACTATCAGCTCGGCCTGTACAACGGCGACGTTGGCGTGATCGAGCGCGACGGTCGCCGCCTTCGGGCGTACTTTCGCGCGGCGGACGGCACGTTGCGCACGCCCTTGTTGCCGTCCCGCCTGCCGCCACACGAGACCGTGTTCGCGATGACCGTGCACAAATCGCAGGGATCGGAGTTCGACCGCGTGGGCCTACTGCTGCCCCCGGCGCTCTCGCCGATTCTGACTCGAGAGCTGATCTACACCGGCGTGACGAGAGCGAAGAAAGCCGTCCGGCTCTACGGGACGCCCGAGGTCCTCCAGCAATCGGTGGAGCGTCGCGTGGAGCGAGCCTCGGGCCTGCGCGATGCGCTGTGGTCGCCCTGAAGCCCTTGTGAATCCGCGAAACCGCGGCCAGCCCCCTTGCTGGAGCTTCGCGGGAACCTTCCGCAGGCGGGAGTGCACCCCCTGCACGGAAGCACACGATGACTTGCGCCCGCTACACGCTGACCCGCCTCGTGCTCGCCGCAGCACTCCTGCCCGCGTGCTCGGACTCCAGCCGGGACGATGGGGCGTTCGACACCGCGGTCGACCCCGGGCCGGTCTCGTCGGCCACGGACACGACCGGTGCGACCGACCCCACCGATGAAGAATCCAGCGGGGACAGCACGGTTGCGGACCCAACCGAGTCTCCGGGCTCTGGCATCGACCCCGACGGGGACGTGGGCTGCGACGCCGTGGACTTCCTGTTCGTGATCGACAACAGCGGGTCCATGGCGGACGAGCAACAACAGCTCATCGACTCGGTCCCGGCCTTCGTGTCGTCGATCGAAGAACGCCTCCCGGTTGGGGCCGGCACGTACCACATCATGGTGACCGACTCGGATCCGTGGGTGTATGGGGGCTGCGAGGACGCGTGCACCGAGTCCGCCGCGTGCGAAGCCCAGAGCGCCGACGGATCGTGCGACTGTGGCTACCCGTGTGCACTGCGAGGCCTGTGCTCCGACATCGGGGACTACGTGTGCGGGCAGACCGAGCCGATGGAGTGCGAGGATATTCTCGGCGCAGGCATCACCCACCCCCGGGGACGCGACGCCTCCAACGAGACCTGTGACTTCGCCTCCGGCCGGCGATTCATCGCCTCGGGCGAGCCCGATCTGTCCGGCGCCTTCGAGTGCGCGGCCCGGGTGGGGACCAACTCATCACTCGGCGAGAAACCCATGGAGGCGATGATTCAGGGCCTGACCGGGTCGGGAGACGTCGCCGCGTGCAACGAGGGCTTCCTGCGCGACAACGCCGTGCTCGTGGTCGTCATCATCACCGACGAGGACGACAACGGTCCCAACGCGAATGACCTCGAAGGCGACTCGGCCGGATCCCCGCTCGCGTGGGTCGAAGCACTCGTCGCAGCGAAGCACGGCAACGGTGACGCCATCATCTCGATGGCACTCATCGGCGACGGGGACGCACCGGACGGCATCTGCGCTCCGCTCGACCCTGTGACGTTCGAGGGCGCCGAGCCGGCCCCGCGGATTCGGGAGTTCACACAGATGTGGGGAAGCCATGGGATCGTGGGCTCGGTGTGCGCCGACAGCTACGCCCCGTTCTTCGACTCGGCCGTGGAGACCATCGGATCCGCCTGCGACGAATTCGTCCCGGTCGGGTGAAAGCCGGCGCGGCTCCCGGCGTTGGCCTTGATGTGAAGCGGTTGATAGCGGTCATCGGGGTCACGTGGGTACTGGGGTGTGCACACGGGACCACCGGTACGGCTCCCTCCGCTGGCGATGACGGTGTGCGTTCGTCTCGCGTGAGCGCGGCCCGGATGTACGAGACCGCCGAGTCCATGGTCGAGGCGGGGTACTACGCGGATGCCGTCCGCCTGATGCGGCACTCGATCCTTTCGCTCCCCCGCAAAACCGACACCGACGCGCTCCGGCACGCCTTGGTGATGCGCATGGCCCATGTCCAGCTACTCGCCGCAGGTGCGGGACGGGACAGTGCGTACGCTCGTGATGCCGCCGGGATGTTGCTGTCCTACGGAGAACGCCACGCCGAGCTGTTTGGCGAGGATGCCGCCAAAGAGCGCGAAGACATCTACGAGCTGCTCTACGAGGCCGAGACCTTCGCCGAGGCGCTCGAAGGGCTGGACCAGGAGGTCGCATCGTCCCAGGCGACAGCGATTGAGGAAGCCACGGCCCATCGGTCTGCGGTGCTCGACAACGAGCTCGACACCCACGCGGGGGAAGAACTCGGCGAGGCGGTCACGCGAGAGGTTCGCGTCCGTCGAGAGTGGTTCTACGACCCCGACGACCCCAGGGTCCGGGAGAACCTGGAGGGTTGGTTCTCCCAAGCCGATGGCTACACGTTCATGACCACCCCCGGGATGGCGGTCCTCTCGGGTCCTCGGCCGATGGTTCGACGGACCGGAACGCTCGAGTCGATCGCGCTGCAGGGTGTGCCGGAGCCGCAACGTCGAGCGATGCGCACGGTCGCGCGGTCGATCCTTCGGGCATCGCGCGAGGGGCTCCGTGACTGCTACCGCGAGGCTGCGGCCCGGGGCGGAGAGCTTCAGACCGACGCGACCCTCGAGCTCACCATCACCCAGCGAGGTGCTGTCAACGACGTCACGGTGGTGTCCGGAGATGTTGTCGACGGGCTCGGCGATGCCTGCGTCATCGAGCACGTCGATCAAGTTCGGCTTGCGGACAACGACCTTCCCGTCGTCGCGATGCGGATGAGAATGCCGCTGCTGTTCTTCTATGACGGGCCCGACGTGATGTACGAGGGAGAACGCATCGAGCTTCGAGGCACCGACGGGGGGCCCAAACCCATCGAGCACCCGGGCATCGACGGATTCGCGCGACCGTTGAGAAACGCACGGGTCCCGGGAAAGCCCGCCCCGCCGCGGAGTCAGGGAAGCGAGTAATGGGTCGAGCGAGGCCCGTGCGAAGGTACAGTGACTCGTGCTCTTCGACTGGCTCCGACAGCGTCGCCGCGACAAGATTCTCGCCAACCCCTTCGATGAGGGGTGGACGGAGGTCCTGCAGAACAACATGGCCGTGTGGCGCTCGTTGAGTGCCGAAGAGCAGGCGAACCTCAAGCAGCTCGTGCAGGTGTTTGTGGCCGAAAAGAACTGGGAGGGCTTGGGCGGACTCGAAATGAACGACGAGGTTCGGGTGACCATCGCCGGGCAGGCCTGTCTCTTGGTTCTCGAGCTCCCGCACGACCTGTATCGGAGCGTGGAGTCGATTCTCGTCTATCCCTCGGCCGTCCGGACGCCCCCACGGCAGCCAGGAATGTTCGAGGTGTCCACGGACATGGCAGACCAAGGCATGCCGGTGCTCGGCCAGGCGTTCAAGAACGGACCGTTGATCCTCGTCTGGGACGCTGTCTTGCGAGGAGGCAGGGACGCGAACGACGGCCACAACGTGGTGTTTCACGAGTTCGCCCACAAGCTCGACATGCTCTCCGGCGGCGCCGACGGCGTGCCCTGCATCCACGACCGCGATGTCTACGACCGGTGGATCACGGTCTTTCAGCGTGAATGGGAGCTCTTGCACGAAGGGCTGGACCGGAAGCGCAAGACGTTCCTCGACGCGTACGCGGGAACGAACCCGGCTGAGTTCTTCGCCGTCGCGACCGAGCAGTTCTTCGAGCAGGGCAAGACGATGCGGCGCAAGCACGCCGATCTGTACGAGGTTCTTCGGGGCTTCTACCAACAGGACCCCGCCGAGCGCGCGGCTTAACAGGCCGCGTCCGGGCGTGATCGATGACGCGCTCATCCGCACTACCCCCTTAGACTCAGCCGCTCGCGGGAACAGTCCGGACATGAACAGACTCAACCAAGGAATACTCGTCGCCGTCGTCGGAATGAGCTCGGCCTGCATCTGGGAGGACAGCTGTATCGCGGAAGGAACGATGATCCGCGTGCCCTCGGGTCTGGTGCCGATCGAATCTCTGCGCGTTGGGGATCTCGTGTACGCGCTCGACCTGTCGACCCACAGGCTTGTGAAGACCTCGATCACGGAGATCCGGTCGGCAAAACGGGAGTGCATCGCCGCGGGACTTGGTGGCGGGGATAGCCTGCGTTGCACACCGACCCATCCGCTCTACGATCCCGAAGAAGGGGTCTACGCCCCGGCCTCGGAGTGGATCGAGGGTCGACGCAGACGCCTGCTGCGGGTGCCACCGGATGGGTCGCCGCACGAGATCAGTGTGCACGACAAGATCGTCCACTGCGGCGTGTTCGAGGTGTTCGACTTGAGCGTCGAGTCGGAGCACCACAACTACGTCGCCGCCGGGGTGCTCGTTCACAACAAGACCATCGACGACACTCTGAACCCCGAGCTCACTCTGAGCGGTACGAGTTCAGGCACGGAAGGAGACACCGACACAACGGGGGATCAATCGTCCACCGGGGGCGACACCACTGGGGAGCCCACGGGCTCGTCGAGCGGCACGGCGGGGTCGAGCTCTGGAACGACCAGCTCCACCTCTGGCTCGGGAGGATCGGGCAGCGGGACCGGAGCGTCGGGGTCGTCCGGCGCAACGGGGTGAGCCCCCGAGAGGTCTTCCAGATCGATGACTTCGCCCTCCGTCCGTCGGTCACCCTCGAGCGACCGTGTGCTCGAACGCGTCGCACAACGTCGGCCACATCTGCGGCGGCAGGTCGTGCCCCATGCCCTCGATGGACAGGAGCTCGCCGCAGCGAAGGGCACGCGCGGTCTGCAGTCCGCCCCGGTAACGCACCAAACGATCCGCGGTGCCGTGCACGACCAAGCTCGGGAGTTCGAGTCGGCCCAGGGCTTCGCGCCGGTCCTCGCTCGCCAAGACGGCCAGCGTCTGCCGCACAAACCCCTGCGGCGAGGGCCCGCGCTCGAAGTGAAGTCGACCCATGGCGTCGTGAACCTCGGGCTCGAAGGAAAAATGCGGGGGACGGCTTCCGATCTCCCGAAACAGTCGGACCCAGGACTCCCCCGCCTGCTCCGCCGTCCGAGGTCGCGGACCGAGCATCGCTTGCAACGCTTTGGGATGCGGGATCTTCGAGAGCCGGTCGCCGGGGTGAGACATGATCGACGTCAGCGACAGCACCCGCTGTGGGTGTGCGATCGCCATCCGTTGCGCGACCATGCCGCCCATCGACGCGCCCATCACATGGGCCTGCGACCAGCCGAGCGCGTCCAGCACCGCGACCGCATCGTCGGCGAGGTCTGACAGCTGGTACGGGGCCCGGACCTCGAGCCCTGCCGTCCATCGCAACATGGCCTTGCGCAACGAGGGCACGCCCAGGTGGTCCAGCCGGGTCGACGCGCCGACGTCGCGGTTGTCGAAGCGGGCCACCGCGAATCCGCGGTCCGCAAGCATGTCGCACAGCCCCTCGGGCCACAGCACCTTCTGCGCCCCAAGCCCCATCACCATCAGCAGCGGCGTGCCCTCCCCGCGGAGGTCGTAGTTCAACTGCAGCGCGCCGGCGGTTGCGGTGGGCATCTGGGCGGGTTGTAGCAAGCGAGCACCGGGGCCACTACCCTCCCCCTCGTGCAGCTCCCCGCGCTCGTCGGATCCTTTCCCGATGCCCCCACCCTGGCCCGCGCCGTCCTCGCTCAGGACGCGACGCCGCTGGGCGAGGTCGCGTCGTTCCTCGGGGCGCCGGCGGTCGAGCTCGAGGCCAACGCCGTGTCGGCACGCATCGCGGTCGCCGCGGCCAACGAGGGCCGCTGCTTCGTGCACCACGAGCACCGCCTCTCCCCGCTGCTTCCCGAAGGCGCCAGGCCGGAGATCGACGTGGGCATGGACGACGACGCCTTCGTCCCCGAGGACTGGCGCGACGGCGTCTTGCACGTGCCTAAATACTTCTCGGCGTTTCTCGAGGGAGCGCTGCCCGTGTTCCACCCCAGTCACCGGGCCAAGTGGCGCCCCCACGAGCTGTTGCATCGATTGGCCCGCTTCGCGTGGCGGCCCGAGCTCACCCGATTCGAGGCCTACCTCTCGGCCCGGCTCTCGGAGCTGCTCCCGGTCGTGCACTGGTATGGCTTCGACGAGATCGGTCGACATGCCTGCCCCGACCACGTCGGCAGGCGTCCCGATCGCAACCACTGCGAACGCTGCGAGCGCTCGCTCGTGCCGGCGTGGCAGGTCGATGCCTCCCCCGCGCACGCCGAGGCCGCCGCCGCCCACGGCTTGGAGCACCTGGCAACCGAGCTCGATGCGTGCGAGCGGGAGCTCTCCTCGGGTCGTATCGTCTCCACACCCCGCCCTGGCCTCGATGCCAGCAGCGACGCCATCGGCTACCTGCGCGCCCATTGGAACCGGCTGACGGCTTGGAGTTTTGGTGCCTGGGTCGAGCGCTTCGCCGACGTTGGCGTCGATCGGTTCGAGAGCTGCGCCGACCATCTCGAGCATGTCCGCGGGCTCGCGTCCGCGCTGCTGACTCAGCCCTACGACCTCGCCCCCCTCGCCGAACGCATCGCAGCCCGGGAGCGACGCACCGCCTCCGATCTGGCCTATCGCGTGCTCCTGCACATCGAGGCCCTCGACAGCGACGAGGCCGAAGATGCCCTGATGCCCTGCATCGACGCACTCGCGGGCGGACACCCCGTGGACGACACGCTGCGGGAACTCCCCAAACGGCTACGCGCCCTCGACCCGGGTGTTGCCGATCGAACGGTCGCTGGTGGTTGGGGCTGGCTCCCCACCACCGAAGGTGCGCGGACCTCTTTGGCTGCCGGCCTGAGGACCGCGCTCCCTCGTGCGCTCGAGGGAGCGGATGTCGGCGAACTTGCGCGGGGCTTTGCCGAAGCCGATCAGCCGCCGCAACCGCGCTCGCTCGCGCTGCGATTCGCCGACCACCTGGAGCGGGAGGCTTCCCCGCGCTGTGAAGCTGCGTCCTTTGAAGCGTGGCTCCGCCAGGCCCCCGGTGCCGACCTCGAGGCCGAGCGGTTTGGCGCGCTCCCGGAGCACCCCGACGCGCCTGGGCGCATCCGGGTGAACACCACGTTGCGGCGCGATGCGATCTCTCGGGACACACTTGACGCGGTCCTCGGCGAAGACGCCGAGGGGAGCGTCACCGGCGTTGCGGCCGTGGTCGCCATCCGCTGGGCCGGGGAACCCCGGGTGCTGGAGGAGACCGCGGAGGTCCAGACCGCGCTCGAATCCGCGAAAAACGGCGTCCTGTCCTCGAACGAGGCCACGCAGGACCTGTTGGAGCAGGGCTTCATCGTCTGGTTTCCGCCCGTACGCTGAGAATCGTCGACGGCGTTCACGAATCAGGCGGGCATCCGGGCACCCACCGGCATGAAGCCTACCTTGCCCTTGATTCTGACTGCCCTCCTCGCGCCTGGCTGCCTCATCACCCCCGCCTCCAACGATGACGACGGGATCGACGAGGCCGACAGCGCCGAGGATTCCGAAGGGGCCGAGGGGGACGACGAGACCCCACAGGAACAGCTTCGCGAGTGTCGCGAGGACCACGACGTCGACGATGCAACGCAGATCGTCTCCGACTTCGACCTCAGCATTCACGAGATGATCGCGTGCGGCGGCCTGTCGGTCACGCTGTGCTCCTCGATCGTCTCGGGCATCGTCGATGCGATCGTCGACAACCGATCCGACGCGACGCCAGACGGGTGGCGTTTCGAAGGCGACGGTCTGTACACCTCGGACGCGGCCGGTGCCGAGATGACGACGCGTTTCTATCTGGCCAGCGACTACAGCTTCGGCCGCGCTGGCGACCCGGTGCAAGAGAACCTGTTCGAGGTCACGACGTACCTCAGCGGAGCCCGCGTCTCGGTCGACTTCGATCCCAGCGACCCGCTCTCCACCGAGGCCCAGCTCCACTTCGACGCCCCGGGCCCGTACGTCGAGCTGCTCGGATTCGGAGCGGACCCCCAGAGTCCGATTTCTTTGTCCCTGAACGCGTGGGACCAGGCGCAAGACCAGCTGGGAACGCTCCTGTTCGAATCCGAGATCACGGTCAGCGACCCGCAGGACCAGACGACGGTGCGGTACGACGTGCAAACCACCCGGATGTCCGCCGCGGCGCTGCTCGGCGCGGCCCCGATGGAGTTCGAGCTTCTCGGCGCAGATGCATCCCGGGCGGACCTCGGTCAGGAACTCGTGGTCGACGACTGGGGCGTCGAGTTCGTCAGCGGCAACGTCGGAGCGCTGGAGGGCGTCGTCGACTTTCACGTGGAGGGCGGACCGCTGTCGTATCTCGGCGCGCTCATCTACGAGAACTCGACCTACGCCGAGATCGACCTGAGCTGCCAGTAGCAGCCGGCAGACGAAGGCCTCACGTCGCCGGGCTGCGGCGCAGGAACCGAACAACGGGGCCCGCGAACGGGAGCACACTCGCGCATGCGAGCACCGCCGCGCTCACGCCGAGGAACCTCAACAGCAACACGCCGTGGGGCATCACGTCGGCGGCGAGCAAGGGATGCATGAGCGAGATCGGGACCACTGCCGGAGCCACGAACGCCCCGGTGCACAACATGGGCACCGCGGGCAAGGCGGCGAGCAGTCCCCACGTCCGGCCGCGAGACAAGCCGACGGCCATGGCGAACAAGAGCGCGGCACCGCCCACGAGCATCACCCGGGTTTGGGGATCTGCGAGCGGCGCGAAGCCGTACATCAACGCCCCCGGAAGTGCGGCCCCGGCCAGCAAGAGCGACCAGCGGTGCCGAGGCTGCAGCTCGCACGGTGCGATGGCCAACAAGGCCGCGACCGCCGCGTGACCGCCCACGATCCCCAGCAAGAGCGGCTGAAAGCCCAAGCCAGCGAACATGGACTGCACCCAGGCGAGCAGTCCCCACAGCACCACGCCAAGTCCCAAACTTCGGGCCCACGGTGTCCGGCGCCACAGGCCCGCGCCAACGACGGTGTACAGCGCGCTCGCGGCGGTCCAGGCGGCCAGCCAGTCCGCGCCGGCGGCGATGGTGGCGTACGCGTTCATCGCCGCGATGCAGGAGAGCCCCAGCACCAAAACGGCTGCAACGCGGGGGATCACGGACGACGAGGGAACGGACGCGCGGGCCATGGGGAGGCGAATACGCGCGAGAGAGCCAAACGATTCATCACTTCTTCCGTGGGCGCGGCAACCGGTAGAGATCCAGGCGGTGAATCAGTGTCCGGCGTGACATCCCCAGCATCTGGGCCGCTTTCGTCTGGTTGCCCGCGGCGCGATCCAGCGCCTCGATGATACGGGTGCGCTCATCGGATTCGGCGCTCGCCATCGCCCGACTCGCGGTGGGATTGGACGCGAGGCCCTCCACGTCGATGACGTCGCCGTCCATGACCGCTGCCGCCCGCTCCACAGCGTTGCGCAGTTCCCGGATGTTGCCCGGCCACGGCTGAGCCTCCAGCCAGCGAACCGCATCGGCGCTCAGTGCCGCGGCCAAGGATTCCCCGCCCACCTCGCGCAAGAACCCCCGCGCGAGCGTCTCGATCTCGCCACGCCGGGACCGAAGCGGCGGGATTTGAAGTGTCACCGCGTTGAGCCGAAACAACAGGTCTCCGCGAAACCTGCCCTGCGAGACTTCGTCGTCCAACACCCTGTGGGTTGCCGCGACAAACCGGACATCTACCTCTCGCTCACGAACGTCCCCGACCCGTCGCACGGCACGCTCCTCGATCACCCGCAGCAGCTTGGCTTGAATCGAAAGCGGGAGGTCCCCGATCTCGTCGAGAAACACCGTGCCGCCCTCCGCCATCTCGATGAGTCCGGGCTTGGCACGCGTCGCCCCGGTAAACGCCCCCGCCTCGTGGCCAAACAACTCGCTCTCCACGACGTCGGCCGCGAGCGCGGCGCAGTCGACCACGACAAAGGGCGCGCTCGCGCGTGGGGACGCCGCGTGAATCTCTCGCGCCAACATGCCCTTGCCAACGCCGGTCTCCCCCAACACCAAGATGTTGATCCGGTGTTGGGCGGCCTTGAGGGCCTTGCCCCGCAACCGGGTCATCGCATCGGACGCAGGTCGCGGCTCGGCGGAGGTCGGCCACTGCACCGCCAAGACCACCGAGCCGAGTTCGATGACCTCACCATCGTGGACCTCCACCGTCCCGTGCGGCTCGACCCGTTGCCCGCCGACCCAGGACCCGTTGCTGCTCCCGAGATCCACAAAGTGAAGCCCGCGACCGCACTCCAGCCTGCCGTGGAGACGCGAGAGGGACTCGTCGTCGATCGTCACGTCGGCGGACCGCGAGCGCCCGATCGTCAGCGCCCCCGAATCTGGCAAGTCGATCGTGGAGTTGGACGGGCCCCCAACGACCGTAAGACGCGCGACTCGGCGGTGTTCCTGCCGTTGCGTGAGGCTCTCGTCGGACACGGGAGTGGGCAGGATATCAGCCTTGGCTCGCCGCCTTTGCCCGCCAGCGACCTGGACTGGCAGGATGGGGGCGGTGACCGAGGCGGACTCGAGCGGGACGGCGGCCACGGTTCGCGGAAACGGTGGGCCGGTGGAGACGCTCCCGGCCCCTCATCGCCGGGTCGGGCGCTATCTCGTGCTCGAACGCGTCGGCGCCGGGGCGATGGGGCACGTCCTGCGCGCCTACGACCCCAAGCTGCGCCGCGAGGTCGCCGTGAAGATGGTGCGTCTCCCCGACCCGGCGCGTCAGCGCGATGCCGTGCTGAAGGAAGCGCAGGCGATGGCGAAGATCTCGCATCCGAACATCGTCGCGGTGTTCGACGCCGACGTCGTCGACGAGCAACCGTTCCTCGTCATGGAGTACGTCGAGGGAGGCACGCTCGGCGAGTGGCTCGAAGCGGACTCTCCAAGCGAATCGCAGATCCTGGGCGCCTTCCGCCAGGCGGGACTGGGGCTCCAAGCCGCTCATGCCGCGGGGTTGGTGCACCGTGACTTCAAGCCAGCGAACGTCCTGCGTCGGGCAAGTGGCCGCATCCAGGTTACGGACTTCGGCATCGCGGTCGAAGGACCCGTGTCGGGAGTCTCCGACGGAACGCCCGCGTACATGGCTCCGGAGCAGCACGATGGGGGTCTCGCGGATGCTCGCAGTGATCAGTACGCATTTTGCGTCGCGCTGTGGGAGGCGCTCGCAGGACCGCGTCCGTTTGCGGGGGCAGACCTCTCGGAGGCTAAGCGCACCCTGACGCTCAACGAGCCGCCCGATGCCCGGCCGCTGTCTCGGGCGGTGCGGGCGGTGTTGCTTCGCGGTCTCGCCCCGGATCCCAGCGACCGCTTTCCGTCGATGGTCGCGCTGGGCTCCGCGCTGCAAGCCACGAGAGGCGGACGCCGCACCGTGATGCTGGGCCTCGGTGTCGCAGGGCTTGTCATCGCAGGCGGGCTCGGCTGGACGTGGACCCAAGCGCGTGAGGTCCGTGCCGCCTGCGAGGAGCAAGGCGGCGCCCTCGGGTCGATGTGGAACGACGAGGCGCGCGAGCGACTCCGGGCGGGCTTCGTCGCGACCGGAGCCCACAACGGGGCCACGCTGCACGCCCGTACCATCCCCTGGCTCGACGCGTTCGCAGAGCAATGGCGAGACGAGCGGACCCGACACTGCCTCGCACGGGCCGAGTCCCCACAACCGACCGACCCCGCTGCCCAGGCCTGCTTCGACGAGTTGCGGGTGCGCTTCGAAGCGACGGTGGAGGCCCTGAGTGCTCCCGAAGCGCGCCTGGCTCAACGAGCGATCAAGATCGCCGCGGGCATCGGCCAGCCACAGGAATGCAACGACCCCGCGAACCTTCGCGCTCGTGCACCGCTGCCGTCCGACCCCGACCTCCGAGAGGCGGTCGAGACCCTGCAAGCGGACCGGGCTCGCCTCTCGGCAGCGGTCTCGGCCGGCCGAGCGGCAGACGGAGTCCTCCGGGCACAAGAGATCGTCGACAAGGCCGAGCGGATCGGCTGGGCCCCGCAGGTCATCGACGCCCTGGTCGTCCTCGCCGAACGACAGGAGGCGGCAGGCGACTACAAAGCCGCGCGTGCGACCGCGATCGATGCGTTTCAGCGGGCCCTGGCCGAGGGCTACGACCTGGCGGCGCTCTCCGCCAGCACCCGACTGGTCTACGTCGTGGGGTACGGACTCTCCGACCACGAAGAGGGGCTGCTCTGGGCCGATACCGGACAGGCTATGGCGCGCCGCCTCGGCTTCGAGGACGATCATCCGCGGACCAGCGCGCTGGTCAGCAACACCGCGGTCCTGCACTGGGCCCGTGGAGACTTCGAAGCGGCCAAGTCCGCCAACGAACGCTCTCTCGCGCTCAAGCGGAAGATGTTCGGGCCCAAGCACCCCTCCCTGGCTGGATCGCTGGAGAACTACGGCATCACGCTCGCGTCCATGGGCGACACCGACGGCGCCCAGACAGCGTTTGAGTCCGCGCTCGAGCTCGCGATCGCAGCGCTCGGCGAGGACCACCCCAACGTCGCGTCGGTCTTGATCAAGCTCGGGTCTCTGGCGGGAAACCGTGGTGCGACCGAAGACGCACGCGCCTACTTCGAACGCGCGCTCCCCTTGATCGAGCAGGCCTACGGGGCACAGCACTCCGACGTGGCCTTGGTGCTTGTCAATCTCGCCAACGTCGCTCAGGTCGAGGACAAACACGCCGAGGCGCTGACGCACGTCGCCGGGGCCGAGGCCATCGTGGGTACGCCCGACCCGCCTCACCCCTACCAGTCCTCGATCGCCATGGTCCGTGCCGAGTCCGAGCTCGCGTTGGGCAGGCTCGACGCCGCGACGCGGGCGATGGAGACCGCCCACCGGCTCCGCGACGTCCTGCCTCCAGAACACCCCGAGCGACGCGAAGCCGATCTTCTCTCGGCCAACGTTCGCTTCGCCGTCGCCGCCCGCGATGGGGATGCACAGGACGCCGAGGAGATCCTCGGGACGCTGGACGACCAAGAAGACGCTCGGGAGCTCCGGACCCAGATCCAGGCCTGGCTGGCCGAAAACGAGAACTGACCCGTTCGTGGCGGCACCGGAGCTCGACTCAGGGCATGATGCCCGTCATGAATCGCCTGGGCCGTCGTGGGTTTGTGAAGGGATCGCTCGGTGCAGCTGGAGCCGCGGCGCTGTTCTCCAGCCTGTTCTCCCGGCGCGTGTCGGCGAGTGAATACGGCGAGCTGGTTCCGGATCCCGATGGCATCCTCGATCTTCCGGAGGGCTTTTCGTACACCGTGCTTCAAGAAGCCGGCGTCCCGATGGCCGACGGCTACGTCGTGCCCGGGCGCCCGGATGGCATGGCCTGCTTTGCCGGTGCCAATGGCACCTGGCTCCTGATGCGCAACCACGAGGTGAGCGCGGGCGACGACAGCAACGGCGCCTACGCACGGGGAGAGGCGCCGAAAGAAGCCTACGACCCGGACGGTTTCGGAGGGGTGACGCGTGTCGTCATCAACGCGCAGACCGGCACCGTCCTGTCGACCAACCTCGTGCTCACCGGAACGGTCCGCAACTGCGCCGGCGGCCCAAGCCCCTGGGGCTGGCTCTCGTGCGAGGAGAACACCGTCGGCGAACACGGCTACGTCTTCGCGTGTCCGCAAGACGCCGAGTCGGTCGTCCCAGCCGAACCGATCATCGGATTCGGCCGCTACAACCACGAGGCTGCTGCCGTCGACCCCGACACCCTCGTCACCTATCTGACGGAGGACCGCGGCGATAGCTGCTTCTACCGGCACGTCCCGGACGACCTCGAGTTTCCCTTCGAAGGCCGCCTGCAAGCGCTTCGCATCCTGGACACCGACGCTCTCAACACCGCGAGCCTCGGCAAGGTGGGCGAGCTGTTTGAAATCGAGTGGGTCGACATCGAAGACCCCGCCCCAGCCGACGACACGGTTCGGTATGCCGCACAGGCCGACGGCGCGACCGTGTTCATCCGCGGCGAAGGCCTGTGGTTCTTCGAGGGCGAGATCTACTTCTCGTGCACCAATGGCGGCCCCGCCGGGTTGGGTCAGATCTTCCGCGTCGTCGACGACGGCGACACCGGCACGCTGGAGCTCGTCGCCGTTTCGGACGGCGCTGCGACGCTCGACTTCCCGGACAACCTCACCGTGGCCCCGTGGGGGGAACTGTTTATCTGCGAGGACGGCAGCAACGACCAGTTCATCCGCGTTCTCGCCGCGGATGGCACCCTCTGCGACTTCGCCCGCAACGCCCTGAGCGAGAGCGAGCTGGCGGGGGTCTGCTTCTCCCCCGACGGAGACGCCCTGTTCGTCAACATCCAAGAGGAGGGGCTCACGTTGATGGTTACCGGGCCGTTCCCGGACGTCTCCGAAGGCGGCGAATCGAGCGGTGGCGAATCGAGCGGTGGCGAATCCGGCGATCCGAGCACCGGACCCGGTGAGACCAGCGACAGCGACTCGGCCGGCGGTGCCACCGGCAACCCAGCGGCGGAGTCCTCCGGAGGGCCGGCCGACGACGTCACCGGGAGCGACACGGACCCCGACACCACGGGTGAAGCGTCCGGCGACGGTGGCGGCTGCAGCGTGCAGGGGGATCACCGGCTCGGCGCAGCGGCGATCGGGGCCGCGCTGCTCGCCAAGGCTGTGCGCACCGACGACGGGCAAGACCCGAGCTGAACTGCGGGCGATTCGTGGGGCCTGCCGCCGCTAGCAGTTGAGGTCGCCGCTTCCGGCTACGGCGATGCTGCAGTCCGCCCCGCCGTGCACGGTCACGTCTCCGCTTCCCTGAATCGCGCCCTTGGCGGTCTCGGTGGCGGTCACGCTGATGTCCCCGCTTCCACGAAGGATGATGTCGGCATCTTCGACCTCGAGTGCACGCGCGCCGACGTCCCCCGACCCCGCGACGGAGATCGAGACGGACTCGGCCTCGCCGCCGGCCTCGACGTCCCCGCTGCCGGAGACCGCGATCGAGAACGACGCCTCGTCGAGACCTTCGACCGAGGCATCCCCACTGCCGGAGACCGCAACCGATTTCAGTTTGGGCACCGTGACGCGGACCAGCATCCGGCCGGTGTTCACGTGCACACCGCGCTCCAGCGACACGTGAAGCGTGCCGTCCTCGACCCGGGTCTCGACCTTGTCGATGACCTTCCCAGCGGCCTCGACCTCGACGCTGAGTGCCGAGCCGACCTTCGCCTCGACATCGACCGAGCCCTCGATCGCGATGGCGTCGAACGCATCCACCGAGCGGGTCTGGGTCTCGCGATCGCCACCGGCGACATCACCGAGGTTGAGAACACAGGCGGAGAGCCCGAGGGCGAGGCAAGCGATGGCTGCGCGTCTCATGCATTGTTTGGAAACGCGGCGGGCCCGTTTGGCTTCCCACTGCAGCAGTGCGCCCACTCACACCCCCTAGAAGCCGCCCCAGGAGCCCGTGCGCTAGCCTGAACGCGATGCGGGTCCTGATGGTCGAGGACAACGCGGCGTTCGCAAGCGTCGTGATCGACCAATTCCTGGGCGAGCACGACGTCACGGTGGTCACCACGGTGGCCGAGGCGCTGGAGCAGTCGACCGACCTCTTCGAAGCCGTGCTCGTCGACTACGACCTCCCCGACGGCAAGGGCGACGCGGTCGTTCGCGCCCTTCGCCGCTGTGCACCGGACCTCATCATCATCGCGATCTCATCGCACGCGCAGGGCAACGCCGCGCTGACCTCGGCGGGGGCCCATGCGGTGTGTCCCAAGCGCGACTTCGATCAGATCGCCGCAGTCATCGAGGCCGCCACGGCCTCCGGGTCGTGATCCGGCCAAGTCATGCGCGGAGCCCCAGCAGCGCCCTCGCCTCTTGCGGCGACGCGATCTCCCGCCCAGCGTTGCGAGCACACTGCACGATGCTCTCGACCAACGGCCCGTTGCCCGAGGTTCGTTCGCCGTCGGGCAAGTAGAACGTGTCCTCCACCCCGGTTCGCAACGCGCCGCCGAGTTCGGCCGCCTTCTGGTGAAGCGGCCAGATGTCGGCACGTCCGATCGCGGTGACCTCCCAGGTGCTGCCGGGCTTGATGTAGCGCAGCAGCAGCGGCAACAGGTCGGGGTCGGCCGGCATGCCCGAGGCGACGCCCATCACGAAGTTGTAGTGCGGGCGCTCTGCCATGCCGTTCTCGACGAACAACCCGACCGACCGCACGATGCCCGTGTCGAAGCACTCAAACTCCGGCTTCGCACCCAACGGCGTCATCGCGTCGATCATCTCCTGGACCTTGGAGACCGGGTTGTCGAAGACCATCGGGGGCCAGGCCCACGAACCGTCCCGGCGGGTCTTGAGGTAGTTGAGCGTGCCCGCGTTGCAGGCCGCGATCTCCGGGTTGACGCGGGGCATCGCAGCCAACGGAGCCGAGACGTCCGGGCCGATCACCCCGGTGCTCATGTTGATGATGACCCCGGGGCACGCCGCCCGGATCGCATCGGTAATCGCTCCGCAGACCTCGGGGTCCCAGGTCGGCAGGTGACCCATCCCGTCCTCCTGTCGGCGGTAGTGCACATGCATCACGCTGGCACCGGCATCGAAGGCCTCTTTGGCGGCGGCCGCCATCTCCTGTGGCGTCACCGGCACGGGATGTTGTTTGGGATTGGTCAGCACCCCGGTCAGGGCGCACGTCACCACGGCTTTGTTGCTCATCCTTCGGTCTCCTCGCTCTCGATTCGCAGCAGTGTTTGTTCGCCCGCGACCTGGTCTCCAGCCGACACCGTCACGTCTGTCGCGACGCCATCGAGCGGAGCCTCAATGCGGTGCTCCATCTTCATCGCTTCGACCGTCACCAGAAGCTGGCCGCGGGTCACGCTCGCCCCTTCTTCCACCTGCACCGTCATGACCGTGCCCGACAAGGGCGAGCGGACGGTACCGTCACTGGACTGTGCCGCCTCGGCTCGAAGGTCCGGCTCCTCGAACGCGTGGGACACCCCATCGATGCTGAGCCACGCACGGGTTCGCTCCACCGCGTAGACCGCGGCTTGCAGCAGTCCATCGCACTCGAAGCGGAGCCGGCCGTGCGCGTCGGAGGCCACTCGGAGCCCGATCGCATCCTGCCCGAACGTCACGGTGGCGGCATCTCGGCCGTCCAGTTCAACCGTGACCTCGTGCTGCTCGTCCCCGCAGCGGAGCGTCATCGGGCTCCGCAGGACACCGCTGCTACGCCAGGCCTGGCCGTCCCCCACCGCCGGGTCGACGCCATGGGCGCGAGCCATCACAAGCCCTGCGACGGCCCACGACACGGCCGGGATGTCCGGGCGCTGCGGAGGCTCGGCAAACCGGGCGTCGAGCGTGTCGGTCTTGATCGTTCCGGCGACCATGTCCGGGTCATCCAACAACGCCTGCAAGAACACGAGATTGGTGACCGGGCCCAAGAACACGGTGTCGCGCAGCCCCCGACGGAGCTTGCGAAGGGCCTCGTCACGGTCTCGGCCGTGCGCGATCAGCTTGGCCAGCATCGGGTCGTAGAACGCAGAGACGTCCCCGCCGCTGCGAACTCCGGAGTCGACGCGAATCCCGGGTGCGGGCTCGAATCGCACGATGTGGCCAGTCTGCGGCAAGAACCCGGCGTACGGGTCCTCGGCGTACAGCCGCACCTCGATGGCGTGCCCTTCCATCCGCAGCTCTTCCTGCTTCATGGGCAGCGGCTTGCCGGCAGCGACGTCGAGCTGCCAGGCGACCAGGTCCAAGCCGGTGACGCACTCGGTGACCGGGTGTTCGACCTGCAGGCGGGTGTTCATCTCCAAAAAGTAGAAGTCGCCTTCGTCGTCGAGCAGAAACTCGACGGTGCCAGCGCCGACGTACCCGATGGCCCGAGCCGCAGCGACCGCCGCCTCCCCCATCTTGGTTCTCAGCGCATCACCGACGACTGGCGACGGTGCCTCCTCGACGACCTTCTGGTGACGGCGTTGGGCGGAGCACTCCCGCTCCCCCAGGTGCAACACGTTGCCGTGGGTGTCGGCGAACACTTGCACTTCGACGTGACGCGCCCCGGTGATGAGGCGCTCGAGGAACACGTGCGGGTTGCCGAAGGCCGATCCCGCCTCGGCTTGGGCGGAGGCAACGGCCTCGCGCAGCTGCGATGCCTCGGTCACCTTGCGCATGCCCCGACCACCACCGCCGGCGCTGGCCTTGACCAGAAGCGGGAGTCCGAGCTTGTCCGCCTCGGCCACCAGCGTGTCCACCGAGGCATCGCCACCCAAGAAGCTCGGCGCGGTCGGAACGTCGGCCGCGATCATGCGGAGCTTGGCCTGGACCTTGTCGCCCATCAGCGTGATGGCCTCCGGTGGCGGGCCCACGAACGTCAGCCCGGCCTCCGCACACCGCCGGGCAAAGTCGGCGTTCTCGCTGAGAAAGCCGTACCCAGGATGCACCGCGTCTGCGCCCGCCTTGTCCGCTGCTGCGAGGATCGCGTCGACATCCAAGTAGCTCTGGGCCACCGGCGCAGGACCGATGCGCACCGCCACATCGGCGAGCGCCACGTGGGGCGCATGGGCATCGGCGTCGGAGTAGACGGCCACCGTCCGGTAGCCCAGCGCCTGCGCCGTACGAAGGACCCGGACCGCAATCTCGCCGCGGTTGGCGACGAGGAGGGTTGAGAACCCAGTCATCCCTCGCCTCCGGGCCAGTTCGGCTCGCGCTTCTGCATGAACGCCGTCATGCCCTCGATGCCCTCAGCCCCGCGAGCCGCGGCAGCGAATCCATCGGCGGCACCATCGAGAAGCACCTCGAGCTCGACAAGACCCACGTTGTTCATCAGCTGCTTGGTCTGCGCCACTGCCCCGGGCGCACATCGGAGGATCTGCCTCAGCGTCGCGGCAAGCAGGCCCTCGAGCGCCTCCGCATCCTCGGCGACCTCATGCGCGAGCCCGATCGCAACCGCCCGATCGCCATCGAAGCGGCCTCCGGTGACCGCGAGTCGGCGCGCCTGGGAGAGCCCGAGCCGCCGCACCAAGAACGGTGCGATCTGAGCCGGCGGAATGCCCAGCCCAGTCTCGGGCAGTCCGAACTTCGCCCCCGCGAGGGTGAGCGTGATGTCGGCGACGCACGCCAGGCCGAACCCACCGCCGAGCACGGCGCCCTCGCAGACCGCGACGACGGCTTGGGGCGCCCGGTCCACCTGGGTGATCATCGAACCGAACCGCCGGTTCACGACCGCCAGCGCGTCCTTGCCATCGTCGCCCGGCGGCTTGCCGCGGGCGGCCGCCATGTCCTTGATGTCCCCTCCGGCGCAGAAGTGTCCGCCCGCGCCGCGCAGCACCACGGCACGCACGTCCCGGCGATCCGCGACCGCAGTGAACGTTGCCTCCAGCTCCGAGACCGTCTGCAGGCTCATCGCGTTGCGGACCTGGGGACGGTCGAGCAACACGGTGAGCACACCGGCCGAAAGCGACAGACGTAGATGCTCCGTCTCGGGTAGCGACATCAGGCCTTCTTCCGCCTCGGCAGAGTCCCCTCGAGCTTGCAGATGATGCTGAGCATGATCTCGTCCGCACCACCACCGATCGAGATGAGCCGACCGTCCCGGAAGAACCGCGAGATTTTGGACTCCCACATGTAGCCCATGCCGCCCCAGAACTGCAGGCATCCGTCCGACACCTCGCGCGCCAGTCGGCCCGCCTTGAGCTTGGCCATCGAGGCCAGACGTGTGACGTCTTTGCCCGAGATGTACTGCTCGGTCGCGCTCCAAACGAGCGCCCGCAAGCACTCCACCTCGGTCGAGAGCTCGGCCAACCGAAAGTGCACGTACTGATTGTCGAGAATCGTCGCGCCGAAGGCTTCGCGTTGGCCGGTGTATTCCTTGGTGATCTGCAGCGCGTGCTCGAGCGCTCCGATCACATTCGCCGCGCCCCACAGCCGCTCTTCCTGAAACTGCAGCATCTGAAGGGTGAAGCCCATCCCCTCTTGGCCGATGACGTTTCGCGCCGGCACCCGCACATCGTCGAAGAACAGCTGCGCCGTGTCCGAGGCCCACATCCCGATCTTGTCGAGCTTGCGGGCTCGCTCCACGCCCTTGCTGTCCAGTGGGACCATGATGAGCGACTTGTTCTTGTGGGGCTTGCCCTCCGATGTGTTCGCGAGCAGGCAGATCCAGTCGGCCTGCATGCCGTTGGTGATCCACATCTTCGTGCCGTTGATGACGTAGTCGTCGCCATCGCGCCTCGCCGTCGTCTTGATGCTCGCCACGTCGCTGCCCGCGCCGGGCTCACTGACCCCGATGGATCCGACGACATCGCCGGCGATGGCGGGCTCGAGAAACTCCTTCTTGAGTTCGTCGCTGCCGAACTTGGCCAGCGCGGGCGTGCACATGTCCGTCTGCACGCCAACGGCCATGGGAATGGCGCCGCAGTCGACCCAACCAAGCGTCTCCGCCATCAGAACCGAGTAGGAGTAGTCCAGCCCCATGCCCCCGTATTCCTCCGGCTTGCTAACGCCGAGAAAGCCTTGGTCGCCGAGCTTCTTGAACAGCTCGTGCGCGGGAAAGATCTTCTCATTCTCCCAAGCATCGACGTTGGGGTTGATCTCGCGGTCGATGAACTTGCGCAAGGTGTCGCGCAGCTGGTCGTGTTCTTCGGTGAGTTTCATGGATGAGTCCTCCGCAGGGCGGTCTTGGGGCTGGGGTTAGAAGCGGGCAACGCCGAACGTGTTGGGTCGAACGACCCGGGCGCCTGCTTCGCGGCAGGTGGCCAGGGACATACCGAGCACGCGCCGGGTGTCACGGGGGTCGATGATTCCGTCGTCCCAGATTCGCGCGGAGGCGAACAGGGCGTCAGACTCGGAGTCGAGCTTGTCTCGAATCGCGCCGGTCATCTTCTCGAGGTTCTCCGGCGGTATCTCCACACCTTGGCGGGCGAACTTGGCCACCGTGATGATCTCCATGACCTTGGCGGCTTGGGTGCCGCCCATCACCGAGATGCGCGCGTTGGGCCACGAGAAGATGAAGCGGGGATCGAAGGCACGGCCGCACATGCCGTAGTTCCCGGCCCCGAACGCACCACCGACCAGCACGGTCATCTGCGGGACGGTGGCATTGGCGACGGCTTGAATCATCTTCGAGCCGTGTTTGACGATGCCGGCCTGTTCGGCCTGCGTCCCCACCATGTAGCCGGTGGTGTTCTGCAGATAGATGATCGGGGTCCCGGACTGGCAACAGGCTTGAATGAAGTGCCCCGCCTTCGCGGCTCCCTCGGCGAAGATCGGGCCGTTGTTCCCGATGATGCCGCACGCGTGCCCTTCGATCCGGGCGTGGCCACAGACCGTCTGCGGGCCGTAGTCGGGGCCAAAGTCGAGGAAGTCCGAGTCGTCGACGATGCGAGCGATGATCTCGCGGACATCGTAGGGCTCGCGATAGTCGACGGGCACCGCCCCGACCAACTCCTGCGGGTCGTATCGCGGTGCGCGAACCGGCGCCGGAGCGGAGGTGTGCACGTCGTCCCAGCGGATCTTCGAGAACAGCTCACGGGCGACGCAGATGGCATCCCCGTCCGACTCGGCGAGGTACTCGGCCGTCCCCGCCACCTTCGTATGCATCTCGGCGCCCCCGAGCGCCTCTTCCTCGGCATCTTCGCCCAGGGCGGCTTTGACCAACGGGGGCCCGGCCAGGAAGATCTTCGAGCGCCCTCGCACCACGATCACGTAGTCCGAGAGCCCGGGGATGTACGCGCCCCCCGCGGTGGACGAGCCGTGGACGACGGTGACCTGAGGCAGGCCCGCGGCGCTCAGTCGGGCCATGTTGGCGAACACGCGGCCGCCTTCGACGAACAGCTCGCTTTGGTACAGCAGGTTGGCCCCGGCGCTCTCCACCAGGTTCACCATCGGCAGCTTGTTCTGCAGCGCGATTTCCTGAGCGCGGAGGGTCTTGCGCAGACCCATCGGTGAGACGGCCCCCCCCTTGATCGCGCTGTCCGAGGCCGAGACCAAGCACCGCCGCCCTTCGACGAAGCCAATGCCGATGATGTTACTGCCGCCGGCGATGCCCGACTTGCCGTCGTCGTCGTGCATCTTGTAGCCGGCGAGCGTGGACAGCTCGAGGAACGGTGCCCCGCGGTCGAGCAGTCGCTCCACCCGTTGCCGCGGCAACAGCTGCCCGCGCTTGGAGAACTTGGCGGCCTTCGAGGCGGAATGCTCCCGAACCTTCGCCTCGAGCGCCCGGAAGCTCTCGATCAGCGCGAGCATTTGGTCTCGGTTGCGGCCGAACGTCTCGGATTTGGCGTCGATCTTCGACTGAAGTTGCGGCATCTATTCGCCCTCCTCGAGCACTTTGGGGGTCACCGCGCGATGGAAGCCGTTGTAGGCCTTGGACTCGTTGTGCCCCGGCGTGGGCCACACGCTGCTGAACAGCGGCGCGCCGCCGTCGATGGCCAGCGTGGTGCCGGTCATGAAGGCCGCGCCCTCGCTGAGCAGGAAACAGATCCCGCTGCTGATCTCCGCCTCGGTCGACAGCCGCTTGAGGGGGACCGCCTCCTTGAGCTTGGGGATCATCGCCTTCACGGCACCGTCGTAGGTATCCATGCCGCTGCTCGCGACCCAGCCCGGCGCGACCGCGTTGACCCGGACGCCGGCTGCGGCCCACTCGACCGCGGCGGTTTTCGTCAGGTTGACCATTCCAGCCCGCGCGGCACCCGAGTGCCCCATGCCCGGCATGCCGTTCCACATGTCCGCGACGATGTTCACCACGCTCCCACCGCGCCGGTTCATGCACTGCATGAACACTTCGCGCGCCACCAAGAACCCGCCGACGAGGTTCGTCCGCACCACCGTCTCAAACCCCTTCTGGTTGATCGCCGCCAGCGGGGCTGGGTACTGACCGCCCGCGTTGTTCACCAGGCCATCGATCGCCGCGTGCCGCTCGAGCAAGGCCTTGACGACCGACTTCACCCGCTCCTCATCGCGGATGTCGAGCGGCTCGAGGTCGGCCTTGCCGCCGTCTTCGGCGATCTCGGCGGCCACGGCCTCTAGCTTTTCTCGCTTGCGACCCACCAACACCACGGTCGCGCCCAGCGACGCGAGCTCGTGAGCGGTGCAACGCCCGATGCCGCTGCCACCTCCGGTCACGATGATGGTCTGGCCCTCGAACAACCCCGGACGAAACACGGATCGATACGTCATGCCCAACTTGGGGCGAGGCCTCTGATCCTCCACCCACCCCGAGCGTAACGAGAATGTGGGCCCGACAACGAACCGGCCGCGGCTGCAGATTCGCACTCCGCCGGCGCAGGCTGTAGCTGCAAACTCGCAGGATGGCTGAACGCCGGCCGGGATGGTAGGAAAGTGGCCGATGAGCATCGAATCGGCGACGACGACGATCAAAGAGAAGGTCGGCGAAGACTGCGGTCTGGCCTCTACCCTGAAGTTCGACTGTGGCGATGACGGCGTCATTTTTCTCGACGCCAACGTCGTGCCCAACGTGGTCAACAACGAGGACAGCGATGCCGCCTGCACCGTGAAGCTCTCGCTTGCAGACCTCGAGGCGATGATCGGCGGAGAGCTCGACCCCATGGCTGCGTTCTCGCTGGGCAAGCTTCAGCTCGACGGCGACATGGCCGTGGCCATGAAGCTGGGCAACGTCATCAAGTAGCAGCATTCGCTGCCTCAACGAAAACACGGAAGAAGAAACGCCACCGGGGTCGTCCCCAGGTGGCGTTTTTCGTTGGTTCCCCGGCGTGCGGCCTCAACGCGTGAAGCGTCCAGTCACCGGCACGTGATCGCTTGGCGTGTCCCAGCCCCGGGGCACCATGTCGTGCTTCACGCCAACGCAACGCTCGGCCAGGGAGTCGGTCGCGTAGATGTGGTCGATGCGAAAGCCCTGGTTTCGCTCGAAACCCTGGGTTCGGTAGTCGAACCAGGTGAAGTGATCCCCACCGGATTCAAACTTCCGGAAGCAGTCGGTGAACCCAAAGTCGAGCAACGCCCGAAGTCGCGATTTTTCGTCTTCGGTGAACAGCATCTGATCCCGCAGACGCTCCGGGTCGTAAAGGTCCCGGTCCTCGAGCGCGATGTTGAAGTCGCCGACCACCGCGATCGCTTGGTCCGGCGAGTAGTTGGAGGCGATCTCCTCGCGCAGGCGTTCCAGCCACGCGAGCTTGTACTCGAACGCGGCGCTTCCCAACGAGGTGCCGTTGGGGACGTAGAGATTGTAGACCCGAATCCCGTCCACCACCACGTTGAGAATGCGAGGGTGCTTGTCCGGAGGGTCGGCCAAGAACCCGCTGTTGGTTTCCTCGGGCTTCGACTTGGTCAGCGTCGCCACGCCGGCCAACGCCCGACCGCCATGAATCGTGACGTGATAGCCGAGCTCGAGAAACGGCACTTTGGGGAACAGGGCGTCCTCGACCTTGCTCTCTTGCAGGCAAACGATGTCGGGCTCGTGCTCGGCCAAGTACTCGGTGACGTGGTCGAGCCGGGCCCGGATCGAGTTCACATTCCACGTCGTGATCGTCAGCTCGCCGCCCATGCGGCGGGGACTCTACACCAGACGCAACGCGTCAGCAGCCGGGACCATTGCACTCGCCGACCCGCGGGGTGGACGAGCCGATCCCGACCGAGCACCATTCCGGGAGCGAGGGCGGCGTCCCGGCATCCCACGGAGTCTCGCCGTCCTCGAGCCAGTACGGGTGATCGAGGAAGAACTTCCACATCCCGGCAAATGGCGTCAGATCGGGTTTCCCGCTCTCGAACGGCGGCGCGGAGTGGCCGCAGTTGTGCTCGCACTCCACCACTGCATGACCATCGGCCATGAGCTCGGCTTCGAGGTTCTCCGAGGTGTTCGTGAAGTTGAGCGCGACACACACATCACTGGGTCCGCCCCACAGGACCATCGCCGGCATGATGTGGACCGCTCCGTTCCACGGCTTGACGAGACCTCCTGTGCCCCCGGAGAGCACGATGATCGACGAGAGGTACTCGCTGCGTGCCCAACCCAGCTGCGAGGTGAACAGCGCACCCGCGCTCACGCCCACACTGCTGACGCAGGTGTTGTCGATCGAGTACGTCTGAGCGGCGCACGCGAGCATGTCGTCGAAGAACACAAACTCTTCCTCCATGCGCTCGTTCGAGTCGACCGAGGAGAACGGCCAACGAAAGATCAGGTCGCCCTTTTCTGCGGGGACGAGCGCCAGGAAGCGGAATTGGTCGACGGCGTTTTGCACGTCGGCCTCTTCGATGAAGTCCGCCGCGCTCCCGCCAAGCCAGTGCCACAAGAACGCCACGGGTAGCTGCTCCCCGGGCTGGAGATCGCTGGGCGCGACGACGAACACGTCACGCGCGTTGCCCGAGCTTGCGAAGGTGTTCCACCCGGGAATGAACGGCGGGCACACGCCGCTGGGCTCCGGGAGGGGCAGCGGCGTCTCGGCGCCGTCCGGGGGTGCCGTGCCGCACAGAACGTCGAGCGCACCGGGAGGGTCGATCGGCCCGCCGGTGGTCGTCTCCCCTGCGGTGGTCGTCTCGCTCCCCGCTTCGCTCGAGCTCTCGTCCGCGGCCGAGGTTCCCTCCGCCGAAGCCTGACTCGACGCGCTCGACCCGGGAACGGCAGGTCCGGTGGTGACGACGCCCGTCGATGCGGCCCCGCTGGAGCCGGACGTGTCCCCACCGGCCGACGCCGCCGACTCTGATCCACATCCAAACAGCGCCATTGACGCCATCACCAACCCGCAAAACCAACCATTCTGCACAGTACGTCTCATCATGCCAGTCTCTAGGGAGGTTCGCTGACAGGCCCGCGGGGTTGCCAAGCCCACGAATCCCGCTGCGCAGGGCCCCATGGCGAGAAAGGACGCAGATGATCGACCCCGCCCATGCCCGAGCACGCTACGCCGCCCTGCGGGAGCGCGACAGGACGATTGCGTCCATGCAGAGCAAGCAGCGGATGCGGCCCGTGTTCGGGCATCTGCTCGACGCGGAAGCCCAAGGCACGATCGCGGAGGGTCTGCGGCAGCAGCTCACATCGGTCCGCAAAGACGCCACCGCGCTGGCACTCGAGCTGGGCAGGCGGGCGCTGCTCGAGACCGGCGCGGACGACTTCGGCCGGATTGGAGCCTCGCTGCGTCGGCTCGAGGATCACCTCGATGATGCCCCAGCAGAGGCCCTGGACGCGTGCTTCGACCTGCTCACCTTTCTCGACGAACGGGCCGAGCTTTGGGGCAGCGACTCGTGGAGCCCTGCCCCCCCCGATGGCTGAGCGTGTAAGGTGCGACCCCGATGTCCCGCGCGCTCGCTTCGCTCGTGTCCCTGGCGCTCCTCGCCACCGCTTGCAACCGACCCTCCGACGGACCGTCGACCAAGCCGCCGCAGGGGTCCGGGCAGGCCGAAGCCACCCCCCCGAAGCTCGACCCCGAGCAGCTGGCGAAGGACATCCAAACCCTCGCGGATGATGGCTGGGCCGGACGGTTCACCAAGGACCTCGAGCACCTCGGCGTTGCGGCCGACTACATCGCCGCGAGCCACAAGGCCGCGGGCATCCAGCCGGTGGGTTCGTCGTACCGAGTGGAGTTTGAATACCCGACCGGCAAAGAGCCGGGCGACGCCTTCTACCTGTGGGTCGACAGCGAATCGGACACGGTCCAAGTCCACGAAGCCGACGTGCAACCGGCTGCCTTCGGACCCCGGCGCGCGGTCGTTGGCACACCGGTGTGGGTCGCGGCGAGCAGCACCGAGGGTGTCAAAGGCCGAGCCGTGCTCACCCCAGCCCCAGAAGGTGACGTCCACGTCCGGGTTCAAGCCCTAGCTTCGGCCGGCGCCTCCGCGGTCTTGTTCGTCACCGAGCATCTCCCGGCTGCAGTCGCAGAGCCACCCACGGACAGCATCGGTGCCGCGTGGATCACCACCGCCAACGCGACCACCTCGATGAAGCTCCCCAGCGGCCCGGCGCCCAAACAGGCGGCCGAGCTCGAGGGCATCAAGATCTCGATGGCGCGCTCGGAGAAGGAGGTCCACTCGACCGCCCCGAATGTCGTCGCCTGGATCGAAGGGTCGGAGCGCCCCGAGGAGATCGTGCTGCTCGGCGCCCACTACGATCACATCGGGACCAAGGACTTCGGAACGTTCTGCCGCCCGCCAGAGAACGACACCGACCCCGATGATGTGATCTGCAACGGGGCGGACGACAACGCCAGCGGCACGGCGCTGCTGATGAACATCGCGCGGGCCATTGCAAAGAGCGGCTACCGCCCCAAGCGCTCATTGGTCTTCGCCCACTTCGCGGGTGAGGAGCTTGGTCTGCATGGGTCCCGCGGCCTGGCCGAGACGCCGCCTGCGGTTGCCCCGTTCAGTACGGGGCACGTCGTCGCGATGCTCAACATGGACATGGTGGGTCGGCTCGCGGAGGACGGCGTCGAAGTCGGTGGCGAGAAGACGAGCGCGGCTTGGCCGGCGATCATCGCAGCGGCCGCACCCGCGTCGCTGAAGGTCAAGCACCCCGAGTCCGTCACCGGTAGGAGCGATCACGCGCATTGGTTCCGACAAGGGATCCCGGTCCTGTTCTTCTTCACCGGAATTCATGCCGACTACCACCGCACATCCGATGAGTTCGAGACGTTGAACCTGGCCGGGATTGCGGACATCGGCGAGCTGGTGTTGGGCGTCACCCTGGCGTTGGCCGAGGGCGCCGAGGTCCCGGCGACGCCGAAGAAGTAACGGGGCGCACGCTCCCCGGATAGGCGTGCGCCCGCCGTTGGCGGGCACGGTCGAAGCGAGTACCGTGAATCCGTGGCGCACGAGCCGGCGTACCGCGGAACGATGGTGAGCACCGTCGTTCGCATGATGGACGACGACAGCGAGATCCTCGAAGCGGTCGAGCAACAGCTGCCCCAGCCGATCCTGCATCGGATGCGAACTTCGACGCGCTTGGCGTGGCTTCCGGCGGAGCCGTTCGACCTGCTCAAGCAGGCGCATTTCGAGCACGTCGGCCTCGAGCGCTACGTCGCATTCTGGCGTCGTTACATGACCCAGGTCGCGGTCAATCCTCTGTTCCGCAACCTCCTCGAGGGCGGCAAGCGCATCTTCGGCGGCGCCCCCAGTGGCGTCATCAAGTGGATGCCCAAAGGCTGGGGCCTGTCGACACGGGGCTGCGGCACGTTCAGTGCGGACATCACCGAGACCACGGCCACTCTGACGCTCGAGGACGCTCCGCCGTCTTCGCGTCAGTCCTCCACAGGCCACACGTCCAAGGGCACGATCCTCGGCCTGTGCGACCTGCTGTCCATCGAGGGCACCGTCGAGGTTGACGACTCCCGCATGAACGAGGGCCGTTTCGTCATGCACGCTCGCTGGGCCTGAGCGAATCCGTCCCAACACGGGGGCCGATCGAGCACACCGTGGCACCATGGAGATGTGGGTGGTCGAGGGCGCGGACAGTCAGCAGCATGGGGTCTGTGCGCACTGCTGTTGGCGCTCCCCGGGGAGGCTGTGGCCCAATGGTGTGGCGACGGCGTGCTCGACCCAGACGAGGCGTGCGACCTCGGCATCGGCAACGAGGCAGGTGCGTCCTGCACACCGCAGTGCACCGACGCTGTCTGCGGCGATGAGGTCCGCAGCCTGGAGGAGGCGTGCGACGACGGCAACACGCTCAGTGGAGACGGGTGCAGCGCGGACTGCCGCGACGAGTCCCAGCCGCGGTGGTCGGCAACCGTGGACGCAGACGCAGAGACCAACGAATGGTTCGACGGGGTGCAACGAGGCACCGACAGAATCTTCGTGCTCCACCACGCCTCCGACGTGTGGCAAGAGTGGTCGAGCACGCTCATCGCGTACGACCTCGATGGCAACCAACTGTGGGAGTCGTTCTTTGGGGCGGAGCCGTTCAACCAGATCGGCAACTTCGCGGTCTCGGGCGACCGGCTGTTCGTCGGCGGCCGCCGCTTCGGCTCCAGCGGCGGAACGGAAGCTGTAATCGGCGCCTACACCTTGGACGGTTCTGTCGTCGGTGAATCGCAGCTGCTGGGCATTGCGCACATCTCGTCCGTGCTCATCGGCCCCGAGGGCGACCTCTTCCTCGGAGGCCAGCTACGGCGAGGCGACGCTGACCGGTGGTTCGGTCGCTACTCGGTCGCCGAGGACGCGTTGCGTTGGAGTTCCTCTGAGCCTCGGGTCGGTGGGACCGAGAGCGTGAGGTTCGGGGCGTTCGACCCCGATGCAGGCCTGTACTTCGGCGGCGAGATCGGACGGGAGGCGTTTGTTCTGAGAATGGACCCCGACTCCGGCGATGTGCTCTGGGAGGACCGCCCGCATGAGAGCGAGAGCGCGTTTGGTGCCCAGACCAACGGGCTGGCGCTGGCGGGTGGCCAAGTCGTCATCGTCGGCACCACCCAGTTCCCCGGTACCCCAACCGTGGATTTCCACTCCCAGGGCTGGGTGTCGGCGTACACCCTCGACGGCGAGCCTCGATGGGGCGCTGTGGAAGCGGCTGCGTTTGCGGCGTACGACGGCTTGACCGCCGTCGCCGCAGGCACCGATGGCTCCGTGGTGGTCGCCGGCTATCAAGAACACGAAGGCTTGGCCGCCCCGGTCGACTGGGACCGCGATGGGCTCATCGTCGAGTATGACGCCGACGGTACGCGCGGCCGGGAGCTCCGCTACGACGGTCCCCTCCACCTCGAAGACACCTTCTCCGCCATCGCGGTCCTGGACGAGGATCGAGTGTTGGTGACCGGAACGTCGATGGGGATGGCCGCGTCGGAGGTTGGGCTACTCGCAGAGTTCGAGTTGCCGCCGCTGAACGGGCGAGCCGAGCCCGGCGCTCCCCCCTCGGATGATTCACGCTCCCCCCAACTCGGGCCCTCCTCGCCGCATGCCCAGACGCTCTACATCGACTTCGACGGCGCGTCCCTTCGCCCCGGGTCCGACGGGCGGCTCGAGCAGATGAGCTGCATCGACGGTGTGTTCGAGTTTCCCGGGTTGGATGCCGGCCAGGCGTTCGTCGAGGCAACCGTGGAGCGGGTTCGGCAGCACTTGGAGCCGTTCGACGTCACCGTGGTCTGGGAAGAACGCCCCGACCCAAGCCTGCCCTACACCACCGTTCTCGTCGGCGGAGCGCCCGAGCAGCTCGGATTCGACGAGTCCACTCAGGGCTACGCGTGCCAGGTCGATTGCGGGAACCGGGTCTCTGGCGAGCTCGTCTTGGTCTTCGAGAACAACTCCGAGCAGGCGCTCGCCAACACGATCGTGCACGAGGCCGCGCACGCCTGGGGCCTGGACCATGTCGTCGACAACGCCTCGCTGATGTCACCGTTTTCCCCCGTCGACGAGGCCACGCTGCTGGACCGCTGCGTCGAGATCTCCGAAGCGACCAGCAGCCCGGTGTGCATCGAGGAACACGAGACGTTTTGCCCACCAGGGCAGCAGAACGAGCGCGCCGAGATGATGGCGCGGTTCGGCGAGCGGCGGACCGACACGCAAGCGCCGACGCTCCTGGGTCTGCCGGACGATGTGGTGGGGGTTGAGCCGGGACAACCGTTTGCGCTGAACTTCGATGTCGAGGACGACTCCGGCAACCCGGGGGTGGAACTGCGCGTGCCGGGCCTGGACGTTCGCAGGACCCTGGACCCGAGCGCACCGGAGTATGAGGTCTACCTTCCACAGGGCGAGCACACGCTCGAGCTCCGCGCGATCGACCACGCGGGGAACGAGAGGGTCGAAGCGATCACCGTGTTGGTGCAGCCGATGGACGAGGAGACCACCGGTGGGCCGGAGGCGACCGATGGGGACGACGACGAGGGAGACACCGACGGGAGCGACACCGAGACCGACTCGGCCGGGGCCGACGGGGACGCGCTGGAGTCCGGGTGCGCCTGTACGACGCGTGGGGGAACGGGCACATCGGGGTCGCTGCTGTGGCTGATGCTGGCGGGTGTGTGTGTCCGACGCGCGTCGCATCCGAAGACCGGCGACTGACGGAAACCGTGCCCCAAAACGGATGCGCGATATCGCGCAGAATGCGACAATATGTCGTATTTGAGAAACGCCAGCTCCTGTCGCATTAGGCGAGGCGCTGACGTATGAATACGGAAGCAGACCGACCCGGCGGCTATAGAGGGTTGCCTTCGAAGTCCGCGACGTACTGTCCAGAGTCCGAGAGGTGGGCGAACTGACGAACGACCTGGTGGCCCAACTGGACCGCTGCGGCGGTGTCCTCGTCAAGGCCATCGGTGGTTGCCATCTCGTTGCTGAATGCGGTGAACGACATCGACGCGAGGAGGCTCCTGAAGGGACCGGTCATGTGTGTCCCGTCGTTGCTGAACACGACGTCGGGATAGCGGTCGTAGTATCGGGCGACCGCAGCGAACAGCGGCAGGTAGGTGCGGTTGGTGATCCCGCTGGTGGGGTACTTCGAGACCACCATGAAGGGTTGGAACAGGTTGTTGGAGATGGACTCCGCGTCCGCGGGGACTCCGTTGCCGGGCTCGAACTTCGAGTAGATCATGCACTGGACGTCGTACGAGTTCAGCAGATCGTTGGCAGAGTCTTCCCAGTTGCGAGCGAGCGCGAGGTAGTAGGTGTCCGTGCTCGCGTCCATGGTGGCGACAGCCTCGGCAGCTCCGATATCACCAAGCGTCCGACCGTCTCCATGCGTGACGCGTTCGGAGAGCGGCGTATGGCCGGAGTTGGTCAGCAAGGCCGTGAAGGATTGATTCCAACCGCTCTCGGTGCTGGTTCCAGCCCAGAAGAAGCCGACGTCGCTCTCGTCTGGCACCGCTTGGGATGCCAGTCTCACGACTCCAGAGTAGGGCCCGTCGTAGTGAGTCGTGCTCATCTGCGCGAAAATGGAATCGTTGACCTCATCACCGATGGAGTCCAGGAGGTCTCCGCCGGTGGGCAAGGTGTCGCTCGGGAGGTCAGCGGGGTTCTTGAGCGTATAGAACACGTACAAGCCCATCGCGGCTGCGATGGCGTGCTTGTCGGCTTCCGCTGATGACGCGAAGGCCTCCACATCGGCCAGCGCATCCAACATCGGTCCCATGGGAGCGACTTGCGCCGAAGTTCCACGTCCAACCCGGTAGCCCAGCTCTGTCTCGAGTTCGCCTTGGTGGGCGTACACGACCGGGACTCCGCCTTGCTCGACGACCGCCTGCGCGATGGGGCTGACCCCGTTGTAGTAGAATTCCGGATAGCCGATGATTTGGGAGCGCTGTCCGACAATGACGACGCTGTCCCAAGAGTCCAGGTCCAATATATCGAGAGTCTGGTCGTGATGCTGAGCGCTCCAGTAGCTTTGGTGAAGCATCGTGCCGGCGGTGGTCTGCCCCAGGACGACGGCGTCAGGGTTCTCCGTTCTCAGGAGCGCCTCCAGTCGCTCCGCCACCGCGCCCAGTTGCGTATTCGCGTTGGGATCGAAACCGATCAGGAGCACTCGGTCTACGTCTTGGGGCTCGAAGCCACCCTCGCCGCCTCCCTCAGTCTCCCCGGTGTCGTCGTTTCCTGTCGTTCCGTCGGTTCCAGCAGTCCCTCCGGTGCTGCCGCTTTCGGCAATCCCTGAGCTGTTGGCACCGGTTTCGGTGTTCCCGCTCGTCGCCGCGCCCGAGCCGTCCCCGCTGATCCCCGTGTCGTCGCCTGCAGAACTCGAAGACCCATCCGAAGGCGCGCTTGACCCACCGTCCGAACAACCGGCTCCCACTCCAAGCAGCGCGCTCAACCCGATCGCAAGGCCAAGGAGCCTGTCCCGGCATCGAGCTCGCACGACCGTATTTTCCTCTTCCGACAACCCCACACAACGAATGTAGCCGGGTGTGGCGGTCGAAGGGTCGGCAAGGACGCTGCCCCTTCCCAATGTCGAATGGCGTCTCGCTCAGCGGTTCTTCGATGTCTGGTGCAGCCCCGTGATCGCCTGGGGGGCAGGTGCCCCACCGTGCGCCGGCTCCACCGACTCGAACCCGAGCCATGCAAACACACCAAGGCGAGCCCGGCGCCACGCGACTCGCCTCGCAGGCTCAGGGCGATGGGGGCGAACGCCGGGAACAGCAGAAAGCTCCGGGTCCGAGATAGGCTCCCGCGATGGCGCGTCGTGAAGATACGGAGGGAACCGAGACGAGCACCCTGGCGTTCGAGGGCCTGTACGCGTTGGTTGGCGGAGCCTTCGCGGTCGCGTTCGCCGTACTCGTCGTGCCCGCCGTCCTTGAGACCGGTGACGTGGTGGGCGCGTTCGCAGCCGGATTCGTCAACCCGTTCGCATCCGGCTACGCCCTCGATGCGATCTGCTGTGCCCTGCTCCTGGCGCTTTGGGTGATCTACGAACGCCGCCACCACGGAATTCGGCACGGCTGGATCGCCATCCCCCTGAGCTTCGCGCCTGGCGTTGCGACCGCGTTCGCGGTCTACCTCGTGCTGCGGTCTCGACAGGGTCGCTGAGTGGGCGGTGGAGGAGAAACCAGTCTGGAAGACATGTTTCGCGCAACGATCGCGGCGCGCGGTCGACCGCTACGGTGCAATGTCGACCCCGCGAAACCTCTATCCTGACACCAC
>OJGU01000255.1_pt1 | contig 35483 bp, 26 predicted proteins | sample 1594741 | NCBI WGS metagenome assembly OJGU01 (sample SAMN05416841, study PRJEB24817) | seawater metagenome | isolation source: Sea water | place: Canada:Atlantic | collected 2013-07
GAGATGTAGAGAGGTCTCGTGGGCTCGGAGATGTGTATAAGAGACAGGTTCTGGACGAAGCACATCTCCCGCTAACTGCATACGAGCAAATTCATCATACGGAAGATTCTGGTTCAACGCATTCACCACCCAATCACGATAACGCCAGGCATGATTGCGAATATGGTCTCGTTCGAAACCTTGACTTTCACCAAAGCGTGCGACGTCCAACCAATGCCGCGCCCAACGTTCACCGTATTGCGGGGCCGATAAGACTCGTTCGACCCATGCCTCATGCGCTCTTGGGGATGGATCACCCACGAACCGGTCAACCACGTCCGACTCAGGCGGGACCCCCAGAAGATCGAAATAGAGACGTCGGATCCAAGCTTGTTTCGGCGCAGGAACAGATGCCTGCAGACCCGCTTCAGTAAGACGACGCCTCACGAACGCATCAATCGGATTTGTGCCACCGTCACGGACGCTGATGTTTGGGATCGCAGGACGGCGAAGGGATTGCAATGACCACCATTCACTTCCGGCCCGTTGGTCTCTCCTCGGTTCCCCCGAGGATTCGGCACCACGGAGTGGGCTCCAAGCCCCGGCGACACACAGACTCACGATGCTCATTAGCCATGCGAAAGGACGGCAATCAAACTCACTCTTTATGCCTCGAATGATCATGTCGGGGAAGATTCCAAAGACTGCGACGCGCAGCCGAAACTTGCAAGCGGTAAGGGAGAAGTCCCCTCAAGCGATCGAGAATCAGGGAAGGCCCGCTCATTAGAAACAAATAACCTCCTTGACGGAAAAGCACTATTGTCATAGTGTCCTATGACAGTTAAAGAAAGAGCAACTTATGTTGATTCGTCTCAATTATAAATCCGGCAAGGCCCCCTATCTTCAGATCGTCGATCAGGTCAAGCATGCCGCAGCCTCGGGAGCACTGCGGGAAGGCGAACCGCTGCCCGCCATTCGGCCGCTCGCCGAGTCCTTGCGGATCAATCGGAATACCGTGGCCAAGGCTTACGCCGAATTGGAAAACCAGGGCGTCGTCGAGACAAAAGTGGGCAAGGGCTGCTTCATCGCTGAGAACAACACCCCGTTTAAATCGAGCGTGTGCCAAGAGATCCTCACGGAGGCCATTGATCATGCGATCGTTCAAGCCCATCACCTCCAGGTGAGCAACAAAGACTTCCAGCAGCTCGTAACCGAGCGGCTCAAACAATTCGAAAATACCAAACACTAGCGATCATGGAAAACGAACAAGCCGTCATCACGATTCAGGATCTCCATCGCCAATTCGGAAAGACCGATGCCGTCAAAGGCATCAGTCTCGAAGTCAAGCGGGGACGTTGCTACGGATTCTTCGGACGCAACGGGGCAGGGAAGACAACAACGATCAAATGCCTACTCAATCTCCTCCGTCCCAGCAGAGGTAGCGTCCGCCTCTTTGGAATGGATCCACAAAAAGAAGAGGTTGCCACGAAGTCGCGACTCGCCTATGTCCCCGATCAAGTTGCCGTCTATCCCTGGATGAGCGTCGCTCAGTACTTCGAATACCTGGCCTCGTTCCGCACGCAATGGAATCGGGAACTCCAGGACAATCTCCTCCTTCGCTTCGAACTGCAACCACAGGCCAAAGCAGAATCGCTTTCGAAAGGACAAAAAATGCAGATGGCACTCATTGCAGCCCTTTGCCCAGAACCGGAGTTGCTGATCCTCGACGAACCGACCTCCGGCCTAGATCCCCTCATTCGCAAAGAATTCATCGAAGTCGTGATTGGAGCCTACCAAGAGTCTGATCCGGAGAATCGGACGGTTCTCGTGTCAACGCACCTCATTACTGAGTTTGAAGGACTGATTGATGAATTCACCATACTCGACCAGGGCAAGATCATCTTTTCGGCGATGACTGAACAAGCGCGATCCAAGTTCGGACGCTTCCGGGCGCGATTTCCCAATCAACCACCCACCATTAAATCGCAGCAGATCGTCACGCAAAAGCAGGACGGTCGCAATGTCGAATTCCTCACCTACGGAGACCTCACTAATCTCCGTCAAGAAGTGGCCCAGCACGCGGCCGAAGAGACTCAGGAAGAAGCGCTGACACTTGAAGAAATCTTTCTACTAACCGCCAAAGAACACAGCCGTTATGATCTCAATAGCAACTAAGAAAGAACTCCGAATGGTGCTTCCAGAATGGAGCGCTGCCATGCTACTGGCATCAAGCCCACTCATACTGCTCTTCCTCGGAATCATCTTCGAAGCCACGAGCCCCTACAATTTCTCATCCCTAGAACTGAGCATTCTCCTCCTCGCGCTGGGATGCTCGTGGTTGGCCACTGCAGTTTTTGGAAAAGAGAACACCCATGGGACAGCTGAACTCATGTATTCGTTGCCCCTTAGCCGCAAACAGGTGTGCCTCCGCAAGGCAGGCATCGCCTTTCTTGCTCTCGGATCATCGGTAACGATATTCATCGTATGCACAATTCTGGCCAGAAACTGGCAACCCTCTGAGGGAGGACGTTTTCTGGCGTCGAGCTATGAAAAAGCGGGGTGTATTGTTTTCCTAATTACCTTTGGACCAGGACTGCTCTTCTCCGCCTTCTTCCGTAGTTTTCACGAGGCATTCTGGCTCACCATTCTTACTCCGCTCTCGATTATCGCCACTATTGGCTACATCACCGTGGAACGCTTTAAGGATAATACGGACGCCCTTTTCATTGGATCACTCTCGTTCTACGGTATTCTAGCAGCCATCCTTGCCCTCGTTTCCCTGATCCGATGGCAGGCAACGGGTCGGGCAACCCAGAACATCGTTTTTAGACTCCCTCAATGGGTAGCCAAGACATCCCAAGGCAAGAGAGCCACGAGACCGAACCGGAGCATGCTCACGATGCTCATTCTAAAAGAGCTGCGGATTCATCAAATCAGCATCGCCATCACCTTCACCTTCTCTACGATCTACGCGGCCTTCATATACATCACAAACGCAAATGAGTGGAAATCTCTAATTAGCCTCGATGACGCAACGATGCTGCGATCATTTTGGTTGCTCGTTCCGGCGTCCATCGGCGCCTCAGCGATCTCGGAAGAACGGGCAATGGGTGTCTCTGCTTGGCAAAGCACCCTCCCCGCGTCAACCCGCCTTCAGTGGTTCATCAAGCTCAGCACGGCACTAGTGCTCGGCCTAATCCTTGGTGGTGTCGCCCCCTTGCCACTTGACTATTACTTCTTATCAAGAGCTGACATGGTTGATACTTCCCGTCAGATCACAGCGTTGCAATATCTCAATCTCTTCCTGATTACCTGGTTTGGCCCTGTTGTAGCGACGCTCATCGGATTCTTTGCCTCATCGTACTGCAGGAATTTGCTTCAATCCCTCCTCCTTACGGCTGCCATAAGTCTCATGCTATCCATACAGATGATCATCCTTACAGGCCGCTATATCGAAAGCTACTCCTTTGAACCATGGCTCCTTATTGGACTGGTCATGCTCATAACGATCGCCCCAATTCTCGTCTATCGTTCATTCAAGAACTACGCATCACCGAGTCATCTAAGCCCCGTGGCATGGTTCATATTAGGGATGGGGATCGTTACCACACTTTCGACCTTCGTCATCTCCTCCCTCGCGTTCAGTCGCTTTTGGGACGATTGGAGCCCTAAGCCCGCTATTGTCCAACGAGAAGCCGCTCCCATTGTTGAAGGAAAAATCATACTCCACCAATGGGGTTTCACGATTCTCAATAGCCAAGGGAGACTATTCCGTCTATCAGAGTGGCCCGGAAGAACATCACAGGAACGGGTGCTCGCAGCTCATCCGATTGGGCCAGAGAAAACCTGGAAGTCGGTAATTCCGACGACAAAACGCTATTTCGCAATCACTACCACCGGAGAGTTTTGGTCCTTCGCTCCAGAAAAGACCGACACTCGAGCGATCAATAACGAAGCACCCCCATTGAGATTCGAGTCTGATATCCCTTGGAAAGAACTTCATCACTACACCCCCTCCAAACCTTTCAAGGGCAATAAATACCTTCTTGCACTCAAGACTGACGGCTCACTGTACCAAGCTGAGCTTTCTCAACAGAGTGAACTTGTGACTCCCTGGAGACTTTTGCCGATAGAACAACGCTTCAGCACCATCAAGCCTGTGGACACGAATCACTGGGTTGCAATCACCCTAGGTGGCCAATTGGCGATGATCGGGGGCGATCCCATGAACCTCCTGACGATCCCTCTAGAACGCGATGATTCCGATCCCGCACTCTACCCAGTCACCATTGTCGACTCGTCCACTGACTGGCACACGATCTATCAGCACCGTGACGCAATCGCATTGCCAGCCTCAGGCTATCCCCTTTCGGAAACCGAGTCATTCAACTCATCGAGCAATTGGAGAGATGTTTCCCCAATGATCTTCGAGAAAACCGACGGATCCATCTGGGCCCCTCAATGGCTCGCTACCACCTACCTAGGGCAGTTTTCGGCAGACGCCCCGCTTGATCGTAGACTCGTAGAAATCTCAAAAAACGACTGGCTCGTCACAACTCGGGCAAAGCGAACAATCTTCTCGCCCAGCAGTCAAACAGCGATCCGGAAAGACCAGTCCCTTTGGAACGTCAATCGCCGCTATCATTTCAACCGCCGGCACCTATCCATTCTCCCCCACCTAAATGTGGAAACCATTGATTCGAATTCACTTAGCGAGCGTACCGACTGGGTTTCCATAGAACGGTTTTTTTCTGAAAACACTACAGTGGGTCTAACGGAGAATGACATCCTGTGGACCTGGGGGAGGCCACTCGAAGAGCTTATTCCCATGAAAAACCAACACCAAAACTACATTCGCCTCTTGCCCCATCCACAAACCCCTCGACCGATCTTTGATATGCGCAACGGCAAGTCACTCTAGCTGCGGTTTCCGTTCAGCGAGAATTCGATCGAACTCAGAAAAATCGTGAAAGGTTCTTCATTCTAGCGGGAATATCCTTGTGGGCACCTTACTCGGGCTGAAAACGCCTGGAGCAAGGAGCCCCCAATCAAGGAGTTCGCCGTGAAACTGTATCAGAAAGTCTCATCAACCGATTTTTGGATTGTCGTATCCATATGCCTCCTTCTCGGCACTTCACTCGCCGCCAAAAAATGGCACGAAAGCCAATATGATCGTCTCGAAAAAACGAAAAACAAGACGAGGCACGAGACCAGAAACCACTCCGATTCAGTGAACCACCATTTCGCAATGAGCAATGGCAACAAGAGGAACAACCTCGTCCGAAAGAACCGGAGTGGCGCCTGATCACTATCGGAGGAAACGCCCAACTTCTGCAACCCCTAGCGCCGTCGGCTTCGCTGTTCCACCGCCTCAAGATATCGAGCAACATTGCTGCGGGACTCGATTGATTGCGCTCGACGAAGGAAATCAACGGCGGAGCCAAAGGCCCGCCGCGCGACGGACAGCCGCCCCAGCCCGATCAGAGCATCCACCTCAACCTCCGAAACCGACCGAGCCAGATCGAAATATCGCTCGGCTTGGTCGAAGTCACTCTCCCCAAAAAAGTACTCTCCAAGCGTGAGTAGCACTTCCCCATTCAAAGGATCCGAGGTGAGGATCGCCTTAAGAGCCGCTACGGCTCCTTCAGCATCGCCAATCGCCAACTCGACCTTGGCCGATGCGAGCGAGATCAGTGATCGGTTCTTCTCTGACAACGATTCTAGCGTCAGATTCCCCAAAGCCTCTAAATACTGTCTCGAGGAATCATAGAGGCGACGCGCCAACAGGCCCTCCAACGGGCGAATAAGATCGTCTTCTACAACGGACCGTTGGAGCCGGAGCCCTTGGAGATAGGCCGAGATCGCCAGAGACTCAAGATCTTCCCCAAGGTAGAGGTCCCCCAAAAGGGCAAAGCTCTGCCATGTCCCCTTATCGTTGTCGGCAAGTAATTGTAGATTTGCGATCGCCTGATCCCTTCGTCCCGTCTCGACAAACGCGTTCGCCTGCAACAACCAGAAATCAACATCGTTGGGATACTCGCGAATCAATTCATCGAACAAGGCAATTGCTAAAGCATGCTGTTGCGTTTGCATCAAACAATGGGCCTGGCCACGCCGAAAATCGAGGCTGTCTGGCTCAAACATTCGCGCCATACGATATGCAGAGAGCCCGGACTCATACTTTTCAGCAAGCAAATAACAATAGCCTAGCAAGCCGTAGGCTTGAGCATCGCCCCCACCCAATTCGATGACTTTGAGCAGTGGTGCGACCGCTTGATCATAGCGACTCCGCTGAACCTGAGTCAGCGCCAAGGTTCGATAGGCGCGACGAAAGGCAGGAAATTTTCGAACCGCATTTTGAAGCGCCGTCTCAGCGGACGAATAATCACGCAACTGATAGTGAAGGTTGCCGAGGAGAAAATCAAAAGCGGCATTCGAATCTGAAGTCATCGACTGCCGCACGAGATCAATCGCTTGGCGCGGAGAATTGGCCAAGAGTGGCGCCACTTTTTGGTACAACGGGCGTTCTCTACTTGTAAGTTTGGGCTCAATGGCCTCGTTGACGCCATAGGAAGCAAGAAAGCGCCGTTTGAATTGAGCACTGTTGGGATCGGAATCACTGAGCGAGAAAACCGCGCCGACAGACTCAGGGGCGTGCAACAAGAGACTTAACAAGAAACTATGCAATAGGACCTTCATTCTTATCGAGGAGCTCGGAGCGTTAGAGGAAAACGAGCCCGCACTTGAACCGCCCTTCCGTCGACCTTCGTGACCGTAAAACGAGCTTGGCGCACCGCACGTAATGCTTCTTGATCAACCTTGGGATGCGGCACGCTTGATGAGATAACTCGAACAGGTTTGGTTCTGCCCTCTCGATCAATCAGAACTTCGACGACCACCTTAATTTCCTTCACACCACGCCGGGCCAACTCAGGAGGAAACTTGAGTCGGATTTGTCGAGCATTCACCAAACTCGGCGGCTGCGCTAACTCATCGAAGTCAAAGACATCTTGGATGGCAGCCACCACGTCAAGGGCCACATCAAAACGCATCGACTGAACCCCCATCGACAAGGCTTCACCGATGCCTGGATTAAGAGACACTTCAAGCTGGCTCAGTTCCATTGCAGGCGGCTCCTGCTCAAACTCGGCCAAGGCCTCTTCCGCTCGTTGCGCTGGAGGCTCCTCCTCCAAGACAGGAGGATCTGGAGGAGGCGGAAGCGTTACGACTTCGCGATAATCCAAGACTGCGTCTGGCACCCCTTGGATCGATTGCGTCAAGGGAATAACCAGGAAGAGGCAAACTGCCATAAAGACCGCCCCAACGAAGGCCAACAAGGGAGAGCGTTTGAGATTCGACTGGGGGAAACTCGCAGGCACTATTGTCTCGTAGCTAGATGAATTTGCTTCGCTCCCGCTAAGGCCGCCTCATCGTGGACCCGAGTGTACATTTCAATCGCTGCGCCCTTATCCGCCTGTACGATAACCGGCTGCTGTTGCTGCTTCAACAAACGCTTTACCACACCGCGAACACCGCGAACGCCGATCTCACTGCCTCCGTAGACCACTTTTCCATCCTCGGTAAGGGCAATCAGAATAGATTGCTTCTCAAGATCGGAAGCTGAGGCAGATTGAGGACGCTGAATATCCACTCCGGTTTCCTCAACGAAAACGGTAGTCACGATGAAGAAAATGAGCAAGATGAAGACAATATCAATCAACGGCGAAACATTGATCTCATCCTTTGCTCCCGGATCACTAAAAAGTAATTTACGCTCTCTCATGAATGACTCCCCACCACTGGAAGTGATTGACCGCTTTCAATCCCCCGAGGCAAGGGACAACCGACGCGAAGAGTCAGACAGGTATTGTATCGCTCTAGTCTCAGAATGGCACGCTGCAACAAGTTTCGTTTTTGAACGATTAGAGCGAGGATCACGAAGGCTGGGATCGAAATAATCAGCCCGGTCTGAGTGGTGATCAAAGCCTCTGATATTCCATTGACAACGCTCTCAATACGGGAGCTTCCACTTGAGACCATGCCGCTAAACGTCGATAACATTCCGGTAACCGTTCCAAGCAAGCCCAACAAGGGCCCCAGCCCGACGATCACGCCGAGAAAGGTGATTCTCCGATTGATGATCGCAAGGTATTCGTTTCGAACTTCCTGAAAGTGTCGTTTGACCTCTTCGGCATTGGCGGCATCGACGAGCAACAAGCGCCGCAAGACTTTCCACCGTTCTCGCACTTGCTCGGAGATCTCGCTATCGGACCATCGATACACGTGACTTCGGATCAGAAAATGAAACTGCAAGCGAAGCAACAACTCCAAGGCAGTATAGTAAACGAACACAGTCAAGGCGAAGAGAGGCACCATCAACCAGCCCCCACTACTCCAGATCGTCGCAGCCTGCTCAAGAAAACCCTGCTTACCCATGTCCCTCCCCTTCTCCAACCAGAGGGCCGGCGGCTGGACTTCGACGCGAAAGCCCATTCACGAAGGTCATTGAGAGCTTCTCAAGCCGATTCAAGACCCCGGCTACTTTCCTTGCTAAGAGGGCATGCAGTAAGAGAGCCGGTATCGCTAAGACCAGCCCGAGTTCGGTGGTAATTAAGGCTTCAGAAATCCCAGAGATGAGTGGCTTGGGATCCCCCGCACCAAAGACTTCCATGAGCTTAAACGTCTTGATGATTCCAGTGACCGTTCCCAACAAACCTAAAAGTGGAGCGGTCGCCGCCGTTACGGCAATCACGTTCAAGAAACGCTCCAATTTCGGCTGCACGCTGAGCATCGACTCATAGAGAACCTCCTCGACCAGTTCGATCGATTCGTCAGCATGATCAATACCGGCGATCAACAGAGCCGAACTTGGTTCCGGCAAGCCTTCGGCCAAAGACCGGGCGGACGCTTTTTCCCCATTGCGAAGCAATTTCACGATATCGTGAACTACCAGCTGATTCGGCTGTCGAATCGTAAAGATCTGAGCAAACTTAAAGCACCCTACAACCGTTGCAATCAAAGCGAAAAGAACTATCGGATACACCCAAATCCCCCCTCGCTCGAGATGTTCGAAGAGCGAATCCTCCGTCGTTTGAATGGCAATCGCATCCCCAAGACTTGGATCAATTGGGAGAGTGCCTTTCCCGTCGCGAGTGATCGCACTGATGGCCTTGACCTGATCGGCATTTAGCTCCCTAACCAGCGGTGAGAGCGATCGACTTTCATCGACCCAGCCCCCCCGGGCACCGGAATCATCGGAGAAATACAAGAGTGGCCCCACCTGAAGGAAACTGCCTGAGATCATGCGGGACGATTCCCCCAGAGCCTGTCCTTGATAAACTCGTCCACCAATCAGCGACTCGATTCGCCCAATCGCACTGTCCATCAATCTGAGGGAACTCTCCAGACTGCCTTGCCCAATCGATGAATCGGCTGAATCGCTTGATTCAGCATCTAGCAATAAATTGTGGGCTCGAATCGCCTCTCCCTCAACACCCAGCTCCCCAACGGATAAGGACGACTCAAATGACGCAACAAACTCACCAGCAACGGCTCGACTAATATAATCAAACTCGCGTTTCTGATCGGCCAACTGAGATTCGAGCCGGTCTAGGCTCACGCTCTTGCTGTCCCGGACAGCCTGAACCGTTCGTGCCTGCTCCCGCAAGCCACGGAGTTCCTCTTGTAATTCATTCCATGCCCGCGTCATCGGAGCCGACTCGGATTGGATCGATTCACGCTGACGGTTTAAGCGCTCAACAGCTTCCTTAAGTTTCTCCTGCTGTCGCGAGGCGAGACTGGCTAGGCTCGAGGACGCTGCTTCCAAATGCCAATTCGTCCCTAAACAAACGGCGCAAACGGCGAAGCAAATAGTCGCGGCAAGGATCCGATGCATTCCTAGGTTGAAAACAATCATTACCCCTACTTGGCGAGCTCAATCGGAAGCTCGACAAAGGCCGCCTGCTGAGTGCCGCCGTCAAGCATCGTTAAAACGTTCAAGACCTTCGCTCCAATCTCCGGTCTAGAGGCCCAATTCCAACCAGTCTCGGTGGGGTAGCCGAAGCCGGCATCATTATCGGCTTCCGAAAGGTAGTAAGCTGTCCCCAAGCCGACATAAACCGTTTTCACCATCCCAGAGGAACCATCAGGGAGTTCGCGGAGTTCTTCCGACACGGTGATCACGCCGTTGAACTTGTGAATCCCATCAAGGATCATCGCTAAGGCCTGCATCCGTTGGGCCAATCCACTCGAGGCCGCATTCAACTGCAAATAGGACGCTCGGAGTGAATCGAGGAGCACCCGTGGCAGTCGCTTCTTCAAGTTCTCGAGGCGAGGCACCTGCTGATCCAAGAACACTTGAATGTCTTGGCGACTCAATTCGAAAAGCTGCTCCTCAGCAATGAGGGCCGCTCGCTTTTCGTCGGCCTCGGTCGCAGTTTCCGTCGCTAAGCGAATCTCAGCCTTCAAATCCTGCAACTCATCCCGCCCCAGCGATGAAAGATTATTCAACAGCACTTTCTTCTCTTCCCAATCGATTGCCTCCTGGGAAATCGCCTTCTCGACCGCAACCCACTCATGAACCACCCCTCTCAGTTCATTCATCTCTCCTGCACCAAGGCCCCATGCAAATAACCCCAATAGCCAGAGGCTCGATTCGAAGCGTCTGCCGAATCGAAAGGGCCGCCACTGCAATGAGCATGGCGCGACAAGCGTCTCTGTCTCTCTGTTCATCAAGAATCTCTGAATCACTCTCTAAATCAGTTCGCTCCCTCAAAGAGCGAAGCGAACCAAGGGAAATCCTGGGGGATCAACCCGCCGGGATTTGAGATCATTCCTATTTGTCCTAATTGAGACTGAGTCTCGATTGCAAGAAGAATCGTACAACAAATTGTATTAAGGCTAGCAGAGTGCGTTGGGAAGGAGGGAAAGAGAGAGGCGTCAGGACAAGACTAGGTCCTGATAAACAAGGATGAATTCAAAGCGAAGAATGAGATCGAGTTCTGACCAGAGAGTAACACCCCCTTGCAGACGGCAAAGAGACCAGACCTGGCGACGGTCACCAGGTCTGGTCTCAAAAGGCGATCGAGAGTGCCTCGCAATGCGACACTCTAATCCTCCACGAGTTCTACCGGTCTAACTCCAAAGAACGCCCGAATTTCACGAGAGAAGTGCCCGTATCGTTTGAAGCCTAGCTCCCTTGAGACGTCACTCAGATCTGTACCAGAATGGATTAGTAAAACAGCACGCAAGGCACGCTGCTCCCGCAACCAATACTTTGGAGTGACCCCCATGTATTTTCTAAAATCACGTTCGAGTTGCCGGCAAGAAATCCCCAGCATCTTAGCAACTTGGTTGGCCCGATAGCGACAAATCGTCGCGAGCTCGTTCAAATCGACCGGAGGCCCAACCCTTCGCGCCCACCGATACTCCGCAATCCCATCAACTACCTTAATCATAGTATGTCCTTATTTCGTTTTCCAAAAGTCGTCGTATTCTCATGCGCCTGCAGCGCAAACCTCCTAGAGCTGAAACCACGCCAAGGAGATCAAGAGAACGAATCTTCAGAATAGAAAAAGGAAACTCAGCAAGAATGAGAAACCCACAAGCCACTCTCCTCAAGCAGCTTACGGAAATGAGATAAAAAACTCTAAAGTTCAGAATACGGTCGCTTTTTTCTGAAAAACATCTCGACCGAGAAAACCGACTACAAAAATGGAAGCCCGTAGAGCGCTAGTAGAGCGCCCGTATAGCGCTACAAGCACAACACGACACCAGACACCATATACTTCTCTAATGAAGGATTCCGCAACGCCTCACCGAACAGGAGCTAGAGACGCAGTGACAGCGAGAACAATGAAGAACGAACCACGCGAAGAGTCCCACTAGGTCGGCAGACCATTCACGTGGGCTTCAACAGATTTTCCTTCAAGAGAAGGAAGGCGACACTCGGAGAGAAAGACTCCCCCAATTACCAGGAATCCGCATCGGGATCATGCTCAGCCAGGTGGGCTTCGACCGATGAGGAGATCATCATGATCGTTGCAGTCTGCATGATAGACGCAAATCCGAGCAGCACAATGAGAAGATTGAACACCGGCTTTATCATCGGCACCCGTAGATCACTGGGAAAGAAATTCTGAAAGCAAAGCCAAAACAACGCGATATCTACTAACACTAAGGATCCGTAAACCGTAATGAAGCGCTTTCCAATACACTGTTTCCCTGATCGTGTATTCTCAAGAAGCGGACGGTAGCGAGGGCCGAATAGGAACCGTGATGCTGCGTAAGCAACGGGAAGCCGCGACAGCATGGCGACGGCGGAAACAATCAGCCATATTGCCCAAACCCAGCCGAGTGCCTTAAGGAATTGCATGCGAACTTAAATCCGTCGACGGCCGATTTCGTGGCCAAGGAAAATCGAGATCTCGAACCTTCCTGTGATGCGCGCTGAGCTGGAGTAGGCGCCGATCATCACGAACAGACTATGGAAGCCATTGAAGGAATGGCTTCCATACGATTGCCCGATTGTGAATTAGCCGCATTCACCGAACCTCGTTCCCAAGTTACTAGACTTTGCTAGGATCTGGGTGCTCCCAAGGGGCTCTGTAGGGGCGACTCAATAGTTCGTTCACCGCCTCATCTCCAACCACACGTCCTCGCTTCGGATCCCATGTCAGTGTTTTTCCAGTTTGCTGGGCGAGGTTCGCTAGGATGCAAGAAGTCGTCGAGATATGCCCCTCTTCGATGTCAGAAACGGGCCGACCCCGATCATCAATTCGATTTAGGAAATCGATCATGTGCCCTCGAACGGCCGGTGCGACGTGTCGCTCCAAATCTTTCTCAGTGCGATCTTCAGGATACTGATCCAGTTCAAAAGCCACGTCACGATGAACGGCCTTTCCTTCGCCTCGTGGCGTGAAATCAAAACTATTCACACTCGCTTTAAGAGTGCCCTTCTCCCCATAAATTGTCGCGCCCCATGGATACTTCGGATCCGGTGGATCGCCCCAGGACCGATGCTGCCAAACGACCTGTAGATCCCCAAAGTCAAAGACCGCATTCTGCGTATCTGTGGTGTTGGCGAGACTCGCTTTATCAACTAAAATTCCTCCGCTCGAGCTGACCTTCAATGGCCAACCGAGATCCAGCATCCATCGAACCATGTCCAGCATGTGAACGCACATGTCGCCGACGATTCCGTTGCTATATTCCATGAACGCCCGCCAGCTGCGGGGATGAACCAGCTTGGTATAGGGACGCAAAGGGGCTGGGCCGGTCCACATTTCATAATCAAAATGTGACGGCGGCGCGGTGACAGGAGGATTCTGCCGCGCTCGCATGTGGTAGTAACAATAGATCTCCACATGAGCAATTTTCCCAAGTTTGCCGGACTTAATAATGTCATTGCGCGCTTCGATCAAATGAGGCGTGCTTCGGCGTTGCATTCCCACTTGAACGACGCGGCCATACTTCCGCGCGGCAGCAAGCATGGCTTCGCCTTCGATAATATCGACACCAAGAGGCTTCTGAACATAAACATCCAACCCACGCCGAACGGCGTCAATCATCGGCAGCGCATGCCAATGATCAGGCGTCTGAATCAAGACGAGGTCCAGTTCTTCATCCGCAAGTAGTTTGCGATAATCGCGATAGGCTCGAGGTCGCTTTTTCGAGCGATGCCGCGCCGCAACCATATCAACCGCCTCATCAAGCATCCGCCCATCGACATCACAAAGAGCGACCACCTCAACCGGTGACACCTGTATCAAGCGGAACAAATCACTCTTGCCGTACCAACCACAACCAATCAGCGCCACCCGACGCACTTTATGATCAGTAACATCAGCTCCGTATCCCCTGGTAGCCGACAAGGCCAATCCAGCCGCACCCACTTCAATAAACTTCCGGCGATTCATGGCCAAGGTTTTAACCGACATCCCCAAGCAAAGACAAGTGTGCATCTCAATGGAGCCCTCGAGGTCAATCGACCGAAAGACCACCAATCATCCCGAACACAAAAAAATACCTTCCGGCTCTCAAGAAACCCCGCTATCCTTTTCTTCAGAAACCAACAGATAAATATCAACGGATTACTGTGGACTATTCTCCTTCGCAGCAATTCCATTGCCCATCGCCCATGAAACGCAACCGAATCTTTTCGCTAAGTCTTATTCTCGCCGCCTCTGTGCTGGGAAACGCTCTCATTCACGCCGGAGACGCCTCTGGAAAATGGGCTTGGACCATCGAGACTCCTGATGGAAACAGCATCAAGTCAATGATGACCTCGAAACAAGAGGGCACAATGCTCACCGGCTACCTCACTCGGCCAGGAAGCGATGATCAGCTTAAGCTGCAGAAAGGGAAAGTAGAAGAAAACGAGATTTCATTCACCGTCGTTCCAAACTTCAATGGAGGCGATATTACGGTGGAGTATAGTGGCAAACTCAAAGGAGACAAGATTGACGGGGTCCTCCGCGTGGTCGAATTTGACGCGGAGCTGGAATGGCACGCCCTTCGCCAAGAGGAAGATGTCGATCCGTCCGGCGATTGGGATTGGACCCTGGAAACCCCGAACGGAAACCGCCTCGAAGCAAGCTTAGAGCTTTCGGTGAAAAAAGGAAAACTCATTGGAGAACTCATTGCGGACAACTGGGCAATGGAACTCGAAGAAGCCAAGATTTCAGGCAACAAAATCTCATTCAAGACCACCAACGCGAACAACGATCAAAAATACTCCTCTGAAGGAAAGATCAAAGGCAATACGATCTTCGGCAAAGTATCCTTTACCAACGACAGCGGCGAAGCGACCGAACTCGAGTGGACCGCGAAACGTCGCTAACCGCTCTACACCACCAAAAAAATCTTTGACTGCCCCCTGGTTTGCGGCCCGGGGGCAGTCGTGCTTTTCACCCCTAGAGATATATTGAGTCAAGGAGCCCTGAACTGCGAAACCCGACACAGATGGCTTTACTTTCCGTCGCTCTGTAATGACACTCTTCCGGTTGACTGCCGCCAGCGGCAGAAATTAAGGATGAACCATTTTCGCTGTCATAACGATCGAAGCCAGCGGCCTCGTAGCGCATTCGCGTCCACACTATCGTCGCTTATTTGCTTACTCGTATTTCTCAGTCCTGAGGTCAGCTTTCGGGCACTGCAGGCTGCGGATGCGAGCAGCGGAGCGTTCGGACGGCTTCACTCGCTACCAAAACTATCGCAGACAGAACTCACAGAACTTCTCGACACACTCAGAATCCACCTTGAAACCGAACTCGGCTATGCCGAACTCACGACGACACAAGCGCTCAAACATTCAAAGGTTCCACGAGGCATTTCAAACACGATCATCCTCAACCAAGAGCACCTCCCTCAGGGAACCATACAATTGGGAACCCTCGTCACGAGTTCTCAGCCCCCCAAACTCTGGCTTCAAGGAAAGCGTCCTGGACCGGATGGAACCGCATTACCTAACCCAGATCTGCAACTCATTCTCGAGCGAACAGAGACCCTACTCCCGGAAATCACGGCATCAAAGGAAGCTCTGACTCAAACCGATCTGAGCCATCAGATCATTCAGCTAGATTACATCGATCTTTCAGGGGCTCAAGAAGCCCTCGCGGGATTCGGATTCTCCACCTATTCGAAACTCTCGGAAATCCCCTTTCCAATCCCCTTCGAATCACTGCCGGTGATCGCTCCCATGCCTCAGCCCACGTCTGAACAGATCGCCTTGCTTGGGAAAAGTCCAGGCAAAGAACTCAAAGGAGCCTTTGACCTTTCCGTCACGCCTTCGATCGCCACCGATCTCCCCGGCGGGACCAACATGGCGCCGTCCTCTCAATTGGCCGTCATTTTTCACCCGGCACACCCGAGTCAGTACTCCCGCGTCGTCCAGTTACTAAAGGAATCGATAGATCGCCCGGCTCGACAGATCTTTGTTGAAGGATTGGTTCTTGAAATCAGTGAGGACGGACTCAAAGAGCTGGGAGTGGAATGGGAATTCTCAGAGGGAAATTTTGCACAGGCGGCCGGCACCTTAACGCCTGGCACACCTACCCCTACGCCAACCTTAGATTTTAGTTTTGATGATCTCCGGGATCTCGACAAGAACTGGCTTGTGAAGCTAAGGACACTCCTGGAGTCGGGCAAAGCAGAGATCCTCTCGCGCCCCAGCGTTCTAACCCTCAACAACAGACAGGCAACCATTCGGGTTGGCACCGACATTCCAATTGCAACCGCACAAGAAGGTGTGGCTGAAAATTCAAATAAGATCAGTTTCAACTTCAAGTATCTGGCCACGGGAATCTCACTCAACATCCGCCCTCGCATTAGTGCTTCAGGGGAGGAGGTTGGCATGCTGATCGACACCATCGTTTCATCCATTATTCCAGGAGGCGATCTCGAACTCCGCTCAGCGCGCGGAGAGGTCCTTGCCTCAGCCCCCACCGTTGCAACGCGTCGGGTCCAAACGTACGCTCGCATCGAAAACAACACTCCGTTCATCATCGGAGGCCTAGTTAGCAAAGAACAAACACAACGCCAACGTCGCGTTCCTCTCCTTGGAGACATCCCATATCTCGGGCAACTCTTCCGCTCCACATCCACACGATCAAGAAAGCGGGAAGTGATCATTGTTTTGACCCCTTACGTCTTGGTGAATGATAAATCCAATCGAGCCCTCGGGCGATTCTTACCAAAGGACGAAGACCGGTTTGATGAATTTGGCAATGTGCTCTTCCGGGACTTCTACCGAATCCGAAATGAGGACGTCTTCGATCTTGAGTTCCTACTGGATGATGAAGAGCTACAAACACGCCTAAGAGCGATTCAAGAGGCGATCTCAAAAAATCAAGATCTGACGAATGATGCGGCCTTTTCCCCATTTCGAACCAGTCTGATTCCCGGAGAAGAAATCCTGGTTGAACGGATGATCTACGAAGTTATCAAACGGCTTTCATCGGAACCCACCACGGGCAAACCTTGGCTAGACGAACGAGTCGGACTCGACCGAATCATTCTCTTCGAAAAACAAAACGTTGGCGGCTATGAAGTTGCTTTTCTTGATGAAATACTCTCCGATCTCGGAGACGGCAATTCAACCGAGAGCTTTTTCACCAGCCATCCAAACAAAGCACTCGTGATTCAATACCACGCGCCTCTCGCCACCAATCAAGGAATCGTGCTTGAACAGGATCCTATCCCTTCAATCACCGTCGTTGACTGTCCCAATGAAGAAGCCTGGACCCAACTGATCGCAAGCACCAATGCGCCGGGCCCAAACGGAGAAGCCCGCTCAGCATTTGTGCTCCATCACCCCACAGATCTGACCCGCCTTCGCCGAGCCGTGCTGCTCGACAAAGTGATCCAACTCAATGGAGGCAAACAGCGGATCAATCTCAAGAACTTCTCGCTCGGAAAAGTCCTCTTAATACCAGAACCCGACACTGAAAAGGTTCACCTCTTAGATCCCGAGACAGCACAATATTTTTATCATACCGAGCATTACTATGGGGCGTTTCTCAAGCACCTCACTGATGCCCTCAGTGCGGCCGAAAACCAGCTTAGAGAATAACGAGACGAAAACCGCACGCGATCGCAATAGAACCGTTCCAAACACATCCGTGAGAACTTCAAAAGCCAGCCGATTAGTCGCACCGATCTTGGTGCTTCTTGCCTTTCTATTGCCCGGATGGCCCGTCCTTACAGAATATGGCACCGAGGCAGCGAATCTGACTCAGAGAATTCTTGGTCGGATACTAGGTACTGGTATCGGGCTTGGGATCGCCTGGCTCACTGTGCGTCTAGTCGATCTTTTCTGCTGGACCTTTATCGAACGTCGACTTACGGCACCGATCCCTCGGCTCATCAAAGATATTGTTGCCGGCATGGTCTTCCTGGTCGCCGCGATGATTATCGTCAGTCTCGTCTTCAAACAGTCCGTCGCAGGTATCTGGGCCACATCCGGTATTGTGGGAATCGTTGTCGGCTTCGCGCTCCGGAACATGATCGCTGACGTATTTTCCGGCGTCGCGTTGAATGTCGATCGCCCATTTAAACTCGGCGATTGGATCGAGATTCACCCGAGAAGCGTCGAACCACTCCGCGGCTGTGTTACCGAAATCAGTTGGAGAACCACCCGGATCCGCAAGACGGACAACACAACAGTGGTCATCCCCAACAGCATGATCAGCTCTATCGTCCTGATCAACTTTAGCACCCCGGAACCCAAGGGACGATTTAGCCAAAGCTTCTGTCTCGAATTCGGTATCCCAACAGAACGAGCCCTACGAATTCTTCTCGCAGGAGCCAAGTCTGCCGACGGCATTCTCTCAGATCCTCCTCCGAAAGTATTGGTCGATAAGATTACCGACCAAGGCGTTGAGTACAAAGTTCGCTATTGGCTCGATCCGACCGTAACAACGCCCAGAAAAGGACGCCATCGAATCACCGCCACAATCCTCCGCCACCTCCATCACGCGGGACTCTCCCTAGCCTATCCCAAAAAAGATCTTTTCCTATCCAGAATGCCACATCGTCAACTTGACAGCGACATTGACCGGACGGAACTCATCACCCGAACCGATCTCTTCTCCAAGCTCACCCCAGAGGAAGTCACCAAGCTCGCGGACAGAGTCACCGAAAAACGCTTCACCGTTGGCAGCAGCATCGTCACGAAAGGAAACGAGGGCCACTCAATGTTCATTATCGTCGAGGGACTGCTCAATGTCTGTACCGAGGCCGAATCGGATGGCCGATCTGTCCTAGTCGACGACCTCGAACCTGGCGATTTCTTCGGCGAGATGTGCCTTCTAACCGGATGTCCTAGAACAGCAACCATTATTGCTCAAACAGATGTTGTTGTTTTTGAAATTGTCCACGAGGCAATCAACGACCTCTTAGCTGCCAGACCGGAGATCGCAACCCACCTTGCCGATACCGTGGCCCGTAGGCAGCAGCAACTCAAGAAAGCCGGCCAAACCACTGTTCAAGCAGTCGAAGAAAACGAAGAATCGGCATCCCAAAAGATTCTCGATCAAATGAAGGGTTTCTTCAGCGCGCTCACAAATCGTCTTTCTGTTCTCTAGCGATTCAAAGTCAACGCAGGCCCAATAGGCAAACTGTTCTGCGGCACCCCGTCCGATTGGGTGGTAGCACCCCATCTAGGGCTACCCCACTCCACCAATGAGAAAACCCGGCTTCTATTGTAGTTCCGGCTACACGAAAAGCGAGATAGCCTGAATCGCAACAGAAAACTATGATTGAATTCATCTTTGAAATCATTGGAAGCCTCATCGGCCTGGGCATCGCATTTATTGTGCTTCTCTTTGTTGGGACGCTCCTACTGACGATCTTCTCAGGAGTCAGCATGGCAATCCTTGGGGTTCCTGCCTTCTTAGTCCTCCTCCTTGTTGTCGGCCTGTGCCTCCCTCTGATTCTCCCGTTCTTGGTACCGCTTTTGCTTATAGTAGCCGTCCTTTGGCTCGGAAGCTCACTCTTTTGCCTCTGCTGAAGCGAGGAAGTCAGGAACTTTCAACGAGTGCTCATCTGAGACCAGCAATCAAAAGGTTTTATTGGGGCAGAGTCCATTTCGTTGTAGAATCGCGCCAACGATGTTTCCGAATGTTGCGAATCAATCTAAACAGCAGGCCTCACTTAGAACTCGACTCCGATGGTCTGTCTCTTCCGCAGTTGGATGGGCCCTCGTAGTTGCTACCACGAGCGGCCTCACTGCCACCCCGCAATTCCCGAGCGTTCCCGAGGGGTTTACTGCCTCCTTGTATGCCTCGGACACACTGTTATCCAATCCAGTTGCCATCAGCTTCGACAACCAGAATCGACTCTATGTGGCAGAGGCCCATCGAAAGAATACTGGAGTCTGGGGGGTTACCTTCTCGCGCTGGTGGGCGATGGAGGACTACCAGGCTAGCACACTTTCAGACCGCCAATCTATGTACGATCGATGGGCGCACATTGTGTCCCCGGAACAACTGTCTAGAGAGTCTGAGATCGTTCGTATCATTGAGGATCGCGACGGAAATGGCATCGCCGATTACTCCCGTATCTTTGCCAACGGATTTAACGATCCACTCGACGGGAATGCCGCAGGACTCCTCGCCCTGGACGACACGATCCTGCTGACCTGTATCCCTCACCTTTGGAGCCTCAGCAAGCCCGAGAACGGCGAGGCGCCTTCGCGAAAATCATTGTTCAACGGATTTGGCGTTCGCGTAGGGGTTCACGGTCACGATCTCCATGGGCTCATCCAAGGTCCCGATGGTAAGATTTATTTTACGGTCGGTGATCGCGGCTTCGACGTGACCAGTCTTGAAGGGCATCGACTCCACGAGAGCCATCGGGGAGCCGTCTTTCGCTGCCAACCCGACGGAACTCAGCTTGAACTCTTTCATAACGGACTCAGAAATCCACAGGAACTAGCGTTCAACGACTACGGCGATCTTTTCACCGTCGATAATAATATGAGTGGAGGCGACGAATGCCGAATTCTCCATCTTCTCGAAGGCGCTGATTCTGCATGGGACGCAACGTTTCAACTCTCTGGGCACTTCAGAAAAGAAACGCAACGGGAAACCCACTCGAAACCCACGTGGTTTACCGAACGACTCTGGGCCAAGCCCTTCCCTGGTCAAGCCCGATGGCACAACCCTGCCATCGCACAGCTCTCCCGCGGCCCAAGCGGACTAGCCCATTACCCAGGCTCTGGCTTTCCATCGTCCTACAAGGACACTTTTTTTCTGGCAGATTTCGTCGGCAGCGCGAGCACGAGTAAGGTCCTCGCCTTCAAGCTGAAGCCATTTGGAGCCAGCTATCAGCTCGAGTCCTCCCACGAATTTGTCAGCGATATTCTGGCGACTGATCTAGAGTTTGGGACCGATGGCAATCTCTACGCATCAGACTGGATCAATGGCTGGAACGGTACCGGAACGGGACGAATCTGGAAGATCCAAGCCCAAGCCACAGCTACCGGCAATCGCTCGACCGTCCATGACCAATCGGTTCACCAACAAAAAATGAACGAGCTCACCAACAAAAACCTAGAGCAGCTCCTAAGTCATCCCGATCGGCGGATCCGATATCGGTCCCAATTCGAGCTAGCAAAACGGGGAGAGACGGGAGCAGATATTTTCATCCACCAGCTTGAGCATCCTGTCCATCATCTCGCCCAAATCCATGCCCTGTGGGGACTCGCGCAGCAAGAGGAACAAAGCACGCCACCCTCCCATGTCTTGGATGCTCTTATCACAAGTCTTAAGTCACCCCATCCTGAAGTCAGAGCCCAAGCAGCCAAAGTAAGTCGGCTCTTCTCCATACAGCCAGATCAACGGCCCTCGCTCATCGAGTTGCTCTCAGATCCCAACGCTCGCGTCGTCTACCAGGCCATGATGTCGGTAGCGGTTCTCAAAACCTCCGAAGCGCGGCAGCCTATTCTCGATCAACTCAAGAAGGGAACGTCCGAAGACCCAACCATTCGCCACGGCGCAGTGACCGCAATGACGGCATTGTTCACCAACGAGGAACTTGCTGCTTTTCGGGGAGATGAAAACAAATGGATTCGAGAATGTGCGGTTTTAGCTCTCCGACGGAAGGCGAGTCCATTCGTCGAAACATTCCTTACCGATCCAGAGCCCCAAATCGCCTACGAAGCAATTAGAGCCATTCACGACCTCCCGATTCTATCCAGCCAAGAGTCCGCCGCTATGCTCGCCGAGCAATGGCTGAAAAAAAACGTTTCCGTCCCAGCTCCCATTGCGGCGCGAATCCTCAATCTCAACTACCGCCTAGGACAAACGATTCACGCCAAACGACTCGCTCGAGTCGCTGCCGAAACTAACGTCCCAATCAAACAAAGGCTCGAAGCACTCGAAGCGCTGGCAAACTGGAACACTCACTCGCCATTTGATCGTGTGACCTGGCATCTGATCAGACACAAGCAATCCCGAGACACTGAGATTGGTCCCCCAATCAAACCCTTGATTATTGCGGCATTCACCGAGCTTTCATCCATCCCTTCCACACCAACTGACGATCCAACTCAATCAGTCCAACGCGCACAGATAGCGTGCGCTCGGCTTCTTATCGACTACGAACTCATTGACTCGGAAGCGGCTGCACGCTTCGCTCAGCTGGACTCACTGCCTCCAGCGATCAGAACACAATTCCTCGAAAAAGCGGTTCGTTCTGATTCACTCCATCAAGAAATTGCACGCCAATTATTATTAGATTCCTCAACACAAATTCAGCTGACTGCCGCGACATTTCTCTGTCGCTTGAACAATGCTGATGGCTGGAGCTATCTCTCAGCAGCAATCAACGGCAAAGACGAACAACTCATCCAACGAACGTTGAAAGAACTCGGCCACCTCAACTCTGACAGAGCCAAACCGCTACTACAAACAGCGCTCCAGCGGGCCATCAGCGGACACCTCCCTAAGGCCGTCTGGTTAGAGCTGCACGAAGCAACTCAGGCCAACGCTGAGTATGCTTCATTACATCGCTCATTTACGGATGAAATGGTCAAACGCACCCCTCTAAAATCCGCAACACTCCTTCTCGAGGGCGGCGACGCTACACACGGAGAATTCCTTTTTAAGAACCACGCGGCACAATGCGTTCGCTGCCATAAAATCGAAGGATTTGGGGGGGCTGCCGGCCCCGATCTCTCCAAAATTGGCACGACACTCAATCGTGAAGAACTCGTCCAAGCACTCCTCAATCCAAGCCTCCGCATTGCCCCAGGCTTTGGCAACGTCACTCTCGACCTCAAAGATGGAGAGACGATCAGTGGCAATTTCATCAACGAATCCCCCCGTTCAATTCGTCTTAGGCTGCCCGACCAAAGTGAACTCGAGATAACTCGCGAACACATCGAGTTCATGACTCAGGAACAATCCTCAATGCCGCCAATGAATGACGTTCTTTCCCTGCGAGAACTCCGCGACCTAGTCCAATACCTGGCTGAACAGAATTAGTCCGACCCATCGTCCCCAGGCGTTATGTTCTTCCTGGCGATAAACAAATGCCATGACTTGAGCCACTCAGCGTATTCGTAGGGTCAGTCAGATTCAAAATACTTGGCACGGGATAAGCTACCATTTAAGCGCGCTTGGATAGAAAAGAGCGACCGAATCGGCAGCGATTCGATGAGATTTCAACTACTTGGAGAAAGGGCAACGAAATGAGCGAAACGACTTGGAATCAATCGATCCAACGGGGAATCCGCGATACATGCCACGAATGCGGCCAGCAGATCACGAAGTCCAATCAATCATCCTTTATCGAACTTGATATGGAAGGCGAGCACCACGTTTGCTTGAGCTGCAGCAAGATCCAATGTGGAGATCTACTCGTCTTAGATTACTAAGAACGGCGCTACAACAACGCCTCTCATCATACCTTGTCGAGCCGAAACGTTCGTAAAACGTCTCGGCCTTTTTCTATTCGCCATCGCTGGAGAACCATGACTCACAGGGAGAGACAAGGAACCTTCAGAGGCTCAATTCGGTGCACGTCCTAGAGACTTAGCCTCTTCTGATAATAGCGAAACCCAAAGCAAGCTACCCCTAAAAAAAGGCCGCAGCGAGATCTAAGACTCGCTGCGGTTGCTCCAACAACACAAGAAACAAACCAAGCTAGAACAAGAACTCAGCCTAGCGACGCCACGATCCGCGCCCTCGTCCCCTGCCTCGTTTGTTATTTTCTACAGCAGCAATTTCCTCTGCCGAAAGGCTCCCGTCTTCATTCGCATCATAGCGCTCCAGAAGAGCTACCGTGCGTTCCTCAGCATCGATAGCGAGCGCACTTTGTAATTCTTCACTAGAGACATCTCCATCGGCGTTCGCATCATATTTTTCGAGAAAACGGCCTTGTAAGCGTTGCACCTCCGCATCCGCCGCAGCCACAAGTTCGTCGCTTGTGATCGTTCCATCATCATCCAGATCAAGCGCATCTAAGAATCGCTCTCCCCGGCGACCACGAAAGGGACGATCATCCTCATCACCAATCGCACCATCCTCATTGGAATCAAAGCGATCAATAAGTCGATCGAAATACTGGGTGACTGATGCCTGACTTTCGGCCAAAGACTCCGCGGCACTCACCGCACCGTCCTCATCCGCATCATAGCGCTCCAGAATTCGAAGCTGTTTCTCCGCGACTCCCACAGCCGCAGCAAGCACTAGCTCTTCTGCCGAAACCGTACCATCTTCATTGGCGTCCAAACCAGACACCCGTTTTCCGCCCCCACGAGCCATCGAGGTCACCACCGAGGCAGCCGCGAAAACACTCACTGCAAGCAATACTGTATTTCTTGAACTCATCTTCATCGTTTTAACAATCAGTCTATTTTTTTTTGAGTCTCCGACAATGAGACCTGACACACATGCCTGCACACAAACTCCACGCCCCGTTTGCCGCTAGAGAATCACATGTCATCTCGATGGATTTCCCGCAAGGCCAGCGGTTTGCACCTGATTATTAGCAAGATCGGAGCCAGCATTCAGCTAGGAGGATGTCGTACATGTACGATTTGAAATGACGAAGAAAATCATCGAAGTCTTCGAATGGACGTCTCCATGGGAGACCGATTCTCCTCAAGCACATCCAGCGCCTCAATTCGCCATGCATCTGCGGCCCCAAACACCGAAACCTGAGCATGATAGTCCAGGCGCCGACGATGAACATGCCCCCAATGCTCGACACTTCCCTCTGCTCGCCATCGTGCATCAAATAACAGGTGAAGGCGGCCGTTCTGATCAACCGTATGGTGGATCGGCTCAAATGATAGCACTTCGATACTCTTGACCGTCGCCATAGCCCCCCCTTGCTCACGAAACGTCAACGCCCGACGAAAATCAAAATAGAGGGACTCTAGCAAATCCCCTATCACCACCCCTTCCAAGCGATCATAAGCAGCCTCTTCGCCCCCTTCATTGAAAGCCGAGTAGACCGTCGACAACAGCCAGTTTCCAATTTCAATGCTATCTAGCTCGAGCTCACTTTGACTGATTCCTCGGGGGACAAACAACGCAAAGCGATCCGAAGGCCACATGCCCGCAGCCAGCATCAGAAAAAATACCAACAACCATCGCCGTGATCCTTTGAACACGGAGTCCTCGCCGAGCAGGAAGCTGACACCAATTATCATGACGATCAGAATCGCAATAAGACTGAGTAGGGGAAGGCGCAAGACGGGCATACGCGGAGGCGACTCCAAAGCGTGAACCTCAACGGAATCTCGATCCGAATCAGAAGTCCACTTCCATCGTCGATTCCCTTTCCAAAAACGAAACTTCTCAGGGAAGGCATCGCCGATCAAAACCGTACTTTGAACAGCCAAAGCACGGGGCCCAAAGCTATTCCACTCAAGCTCGACATTCTGAGGCCGCTCCCCCCTCCGATAGCTCAATATGATACCAACCCGTGCTTGATATACACTCACATCCCTCGGTGCGACGTTGCGGGCAAAATCCCTCAGATCGACACCAAAGAACTGGATCCTATCAACCGATGCCTCTGTTCTTTTTTCATTGATCCAAGCCGGCGCTCCTTCGCGAAAAAACGATTCTATCTCAGGGACAGCAGCACGCTGTTCCTCGACGGTGATCATGTCGTTTGAAGCACGGGCAAGCGGCAACCATTCCTCCAGAGTCAGTAACGGAACCAGAACTTCGTGGCGCACTTCAGATTCAGTCACATAAATGAATGAATAGAGCCCTGCGTAGCTCGAGATTCCCAATCGCAAACGAGCTTCGGCTTCCTTCCGGCGCCTCAATGCTTCCCACTGAGTTTCGCCTGGTTCCGTCAAACCATTCCGTTCCAGATTTACCGTTAGAGCTTGATCACTGACCAGTTGAGAAGGTCGATGAACCCATTCACCACCACGCCTGATTGTCAGATCCATGATCGCCGGTAGACTCGCATCCTCTGGAGCAAAACGCTGCACAATGGTGAGCAGTTTGAGGGGACTCGAAAGGGAGTATTCAAATTCGTACACGATAGAATACTCCATCAGTGCCTCCGGAACTACCGTAGCGTCAATCGAAGATCGGTCGGCACTGCTGAATCGTCCCGCAAGCTTTTGTCCGTCACCGTTGAGGAGAATCAGTCGTTCCAATAGAAATTCTTCATGGCTTTCAGACGCCCGTAGTAGCCCTTTGCTTGAATACCCCCCTTCATCATTTGGCTGCAATGAGTAGAGCAAGACGAGATCCTCGAGCATCACGGTCACGCGGACACGAACGGCATCCTCCTCAATCTCAAATTGAGCGCTGGTCAATGAAATCGGATGGCTACACAGCTTCAAACATCCTGCAAAGATTGCCAAGACAATGCACAGCCCTTTTGTCATGCCGAACTGTTTCGCTCGCATCCCGGACATGGCCTGCAATCAACCTAAGCGGGAGTCTAATCAACACGAATCATCGCCTCGATCCAATTATCAAAGCGAAGATCATCGGAGATAAGGTCTGCTGTCAGCAAATAGTTCCCAGGTTCCCTAGGGGCCAGAACTTCAAAGCGAACAGCGCCACTCTCTCTTGCCGCTAATTCTAAGGCCAACGGCCGTTCTCCAATAATCGAAACAGCCCCATCCCCCTTCGGATTCAGGGAGAATACTCGCCTAACAGGCGAATGGTTCGTCACCCGAATTTCAAACACCTGGCGCCCCCCCGGATTCATTTCGGCTCCATAGGGATAGAAAACTGCCCACTGTTCATCAATTCCATAGTTGGGATCATCCCAAGGAAAAAGTTCCGCGAGAATCGCATGCCGTTCTTTGTATCGCTGCTCCATGTAAACTAACTCAAGGTCCGAGAATCGGAAAATGTGAGGTATATGCTCATTGATCAACCAATACTCACCGCTGATCTCTCTCAGTTTCTTCAAGCATAGAAAGTATCCCGTGTTTTCCTGCATGAGATTTCGGTTTAGCAAGCAGTAGTCATCGATCCCACTTGGCGAAAATGAATCACCGATAAAAAAGACCGGCTCTTCATCCGCCTTCTCAACCATCAGGGCTCCGTGATAGAGCGCCTGCCCCGGGTAGAATTGAAAGGTGAGATCAAACTCTCGCCAGCGAATTTCCTGACCGTCTCTCATCTCAGTCACGGGCGCGATCGGATTCGACGTCATCGCGGGAAGGTGATAGGCAGACGGGTTCTCCAAAACATCTTTATACTCACTGAGTGCGTAGACCGGGCAATCAAACAGATCCGCTGCCTTTTGAACCATATCCGCATGGTCGTCATGAAAATGAGTGACAAAGATGCCCTCAATCTTTCTCACTAGCCCTTGTTTTATCCAATCTTCTACGGCTTGAATCACCGCTTGGTATCCACAATCGAGCAGAAAACCGTACCCCTCATCCGATACGATCAAGCGACTCGTCGATTGACTAAGAATCCAATCAGGTGTTTCAAGATGCGTGCTGTAAGGCATCAACTGAATATCAGCGCCCTCGCCCAAGACACGCTCCCCAGAAAGTCGCATTCGATCCTCCTTAAAATACCAATTCAAGGCATTGGTCGAAAGATAGTTTCGGTAGAGCTTCTGTGCCCGCACAATCAGTTGATCGATATCAGATTGCGGGTCTTTTATCAGAGGTCCCCTCGCTGGCACGATTAAGTCGAGCTTTAGAGCGCGCAGTATCCGTAGACTCTCGATCAGATCTGCGAGTCGGGCGGCATAGCCATGATATCCACGAATCTGCGCCTCTGGGATCGCATCCTGGAAACTGTACAAATCAATAATCCTCCCCCCTTTGTAGAGCAAGTCCCCGGTAAAGGCGGTACGCAGCCCATCAATCACCCCGAAATAAGAAATCGAACCACGGGTGTAACCCGGGGTTTTCACCACTACGAGCGTCATTCCCGCAAGATCAAGTTGCTCTCCGCCATTCAGCCATCGGTCCACCGGAAAAGGTTCAGCTAAGACCTTCGTTGACTGCTGTTCATAGTCATGAAAGCGTTTCGTTCGAAAACTCTCCCAGAATTCATGAGGCGATTCCAACAGAGACCGTTCGGCATCAGGAGCAAAAACCTGCCACCGTTCAAAGCGTTCCGGGTTAGAAGGTAAGACATCACGACGGCCATGGGTTAAGAGCAATCGCGACACGTCAGCCTCAGCGCTTTCCTCCTTCGATTGATAAATCCAAGCGGTGTCATCCCCATACCCGACTCGGACGGTATTCACGGCTCCGGCTTCAACCCACAGATTCTTTGACACTGAAATCCCGGTATTTCCGAGAACGGAGACAGAGACAAGCAAGGATAGGACTGGCAGAATCACTTTCATGGACTAGTTTGAAGTCTGGAACAGTTCGAGGGCGCAGGCAAATCGATAATTGCCAGCGAATTCGCGCTCTGCTGTTTTAACACCTTGCCTTGCGGGCTGGATTGCCATAGGGGTTTACGGAAATTCGACTAGAAGATATGTCAGCATTAAAAGGAAAAATCGGTCTCGTATTCGGAGTCGCTAACAAACGTTCGATCGCATGGGCGATTGCACAGGCCTGGCATGAGGCCGGAGCCACTCTAGCTTTCACCTATCAAGGGGATCGACTCAAGAGCAACGTCGAGCAACTAACGGCCACGTTTGGAGAAGACACCCTCCTCATTCCCTGTGATGTCACGTCAGACGAAGACATTACCAATGTCTTTAGCGCCGTTAAGGAGAAATTTGGCAAACTCGATCTCTTACTTCACTCAGTTGCCTTCGCTCCAAAAGCGGCCCTTGAAGGACGGTTTGTCGATACCGATCGCGAAGCGTTTCGGATGGCTCACGACATCTCTGCCTATTCCCTGATTGCAGTCGCCCGAGAAGCAGCCCCTTTAATGATAGAGGGAGGGAGTATCATAGCGATGTCATACTACGGTGCAGAAAAAGTGATTCCACACTACAACGTAATGGGCGTCGCCAAAGCGGCGCTTGAAGCTTCCACCCGTTACCTTGCCAACGATCTTGGACCTGACAAGATCCGGGTCAATTGTATCAGTGCAGGACCGATGAACACGCTCGCTGCCCGTGGCATTTCAGGATTCACCTCGATGCTCAAACATTACGAAGCCCATGCCCCACTCAAGCGGAACGTCGAACCTTCGGAGCTTGGAGCCACTGGCGTGTTCTTGGCGAGCGGCGGGTCCGCCGCAATCACTGGGCAGGTGCTCTATGTCGATGCTGGCTACCAAATCATGGGAATGTAAACTCACATTCCCGATCATCATCTTCTAGGCCTTGAGGCGAGATTGGCGCAAGCGATCGAGAGCCACTGCCAAGATAATGACGATCCCAATGATGATTTCCTGCATGTAGGTCGGCCAGTTCATCTGGCTCGACCCACTTTTTAAGACAGCCATGATTAGCGCCCCAATCATGGTGCCCAAAATACTACCGGAGCCGCCATTCAAGCTCGCTCCACCGATCACAACGGCCGCAATGATTTCTAGTTCTAGACCAATCGCCACGGTCGGATCGCCTTGCGTGAGGCGGGAATACTGCATGAGCCCCGCGATACCAAAAAACATTCCTGCGAGCGTGTAAATTAACACCTTCTGCCGTTGCACGGGAATCCCACAGAGACGGGCCGTATCTTCGTTCGATCCAATGGCGAAGACGTAGCGACCAAACACGGTCTTCCGCATCACAATCGTCATGACAATCGCCAGTCCGATCGCAATCCAAACCCCCATGGGCAAAGGAAACATTTCCAGGGGGTTCACGGGTTCCATAATACGATTCAACGGATTCGCATCCGGGTTCACGGTTTGATTATTCCCTAGCCACTTCGCCGAACCACGGGCAATCCCCATCATCCCAAGCGTCACAATAAAAGGCATCATACGAAGCGCCGAGATCACCGTTCCGTTGATAAAACCAACCAAGGCCCCGCTGGCCACCGTCAAGAAAAAAACTAATACCGGAGGCACAGACTTCACCAGCAAACTGGCTGCCACGACACTCGTCAACGCTACGACGGAGCCGGCACTCAGATCGATCCCTCCGCTCACAATGACCATTGTCATCCCCAAGGCGCCAATCGCGACAATCACCGTCTGCGTGAGGATCAGTTTGGCGTTGCTGCCCGTAAAGAAGATAGGACGAAGCTCTTCACTCAAGGCGAACAGCCCGGTGACCAAGACAAGACCGAAGAGCGGTCCAAGCGTACTAATCCAGCGCCAAAGCGTCGCACGATTCATTTTTGACTGACTACCTTCGGCCATAACAGATTCCCGTCACTTTTCTTCCTCCTGTCCCACCGCCACCGACAAAATTTCATGCTCATTCCAGTCTTCGGCAGGACGCACCTCTTCGAGCACACCGCGGCACATGACACCAATGGTATCGCACACGCCAAGAAGCTCGGGCAAATACGAACTTACAAAGAGAATCGCCTTTCCCTGCGCCGCAAGTTCGCCAACAAGACGATAGATATGAGCCTTACTTCCAACGTCGATTCCACGGGTAGGCTCATCAAGCAAGAGAATAGTTGCATCGTGATGAAGCAGGCGACCAATGGCTACTTTCTGCTGATTTCCACCCGATAACTCCCCAATGATCTGTTTGGGACCGCTAGCCCGAACCCCTAACTTCTCGATCCAAGCCTGCGATCCTTCAAGCTGCTTAGCCCCGTTGATGAAGCCCATTTTGGTAAACGGTTCAAACCGAGTCATTGTGAGATTATTGGCGATACTCTGGTTCAACAATAGCCCCTCTTCCTTTCGGTTTTCGCTCAACAGCCCGACCCCTTGCCTAAGCCGATCCCGCGGTGAACCAACCGCCTTTTCTGTCCCCGCAATTTCGATTGAACCTCCAGAAATCTTATCAAGGCCAAAACAAGCTCGGAGCGTTTCCGTTCGTCCGGCTCCGACCAAGCCAGCGACACCGAAGATCTCACCTCGACGAAGCGACAGAGTCACCGATTCCGGTTTTTTTCGCCCCTGGAACGATTTCAACTCTAACACGGGATCTCCAATGGAATGATCCAAATGAGGGTAGATCTCGGTCATCTCTCGCCCTACCATCAAATGAATAATGTCGTCCAACTCCGTTGACGCCATCTCTCCAGTCCCGACTGACGCACCGTCGCGAAGCACCGTGAAACGATCACAGACTCTCTGACATTCCTCGAGGAAATGACTGATGTAGATAATACTCACACCTTGAGCCTTCAGCTTGTTGATCACCTGAAACAAGCGATCCACGTCCACCTGAGTCAAACTACTCGTCGGCTCATCCATGATCAGCACCCGAGGTTGTCGGATCAGGGCACGAGCAATCTCGACTAATTGTTGTTCGGCGATGCTTAGCTCGTAGACCAAGGTCTTCAAACTAAAGCCCGAGTGATCCAGTTGAGCAAACGCCTTTTCAGCCATCGCCCGGCGCTTCTTACTCTGTATCACGCCCATTCGACACGGCTCCTCGCCCAAGACGATGTTCTCTTCCACGGAGAGATCAGGAGCCAAATTTAGCTCCTGATAGATCATTGCGATCCCACGATCCCGAGCATCGAGTGGCCCCTTGGGAATATAAGCTTCTCCGTCAATCTCCATTGTCCCCGAATCAGCCTGATGGGCACCACTGAGGACTTTCATCAAGGTGCTCTTACCCGCGCCATTCTCGCCAATGAGAGTGTGAACTTCACCCGGAGCAACCTCAAAACTCACACCGCGCAAAGCACGCGTTGCCCCAAACGCCTTTTCGACGTTTGTCATTCGCAATCGAGGTGGAGCCATAGCGTCAGAAAAACAAACTGAGATTCAATGAATTCTAATCAAGGACGATTCACTAGTGGAACGCGTTCGCGTGACTAGAGAACGTATCTAGTTTAGAAACTCAGCAAACGGAGGATGCAGGAGGGCATGAACAGCAGGCTCAGCCATATTCTCTTTCGTCACCATCACGACGCCCGTATCGATTCGCTTCTCCACATCCTCTCCCCCAAGTTTCTTCATGATTGTGATCACCCCCTCATAGCCCATCCGCATGGGGTCCTGCACGACCAACCCTTGCACGTCTCCGTTCTCCATATCTTTGATCGACTGCGTTCCGGCATCAAACCCAACCATCTTCACCTCGCCCCCACCGCGACCAATCTCCCGAAGTGCCTTGGTCATACCAATCGTTGAGTTCTCATTGACACAATAAATTCCATTCACCTCTTTTCCGAAGCGATTTAGGATATTCTGTGACGCCTGATAGGCGGTTTCCCGCGTAGGGCCGGCGTACTGATCCGAGGAAATCAACTTGATCTCAGGAAAAGCCTTTAGGGCATCAAGAAACCCTTCCTCTCGTTTTTCAGTGCTCGCAGATCCGACAGCATAGCGAAGCAAAATAACGTTCCCTTTTCCCTCAAGAAGTTTCCCCATGAATTCACCAGCCATCTGGCCCCCCTTAAAATTGTCCGTCGCGACGAAGCTCTCATAAGACTCTGTTTCCAGTCCGGAATCAATAATCACGACCGGAATACCAGCCTTTTGAGCGGTTTCGACCGGCCGAACCAATGCCTTGGAATCAAGCGGCGCCAGAACAATGCCCTTGATCCGTGGGTTGGTAAAATTCTCTACCACCTGGATCTGCTGATCTCGGTCATCCTCTTTCAGAGGCCCTTTCCAAATAACCTCGACGGCTGTCCCTTGGGCGTTCAATTCCTTCTCAGCCTTTCGGGCCCCAGCTTCAATCGAACGCCAAAATTCGTGCGTTGTCCCTTTGGGGATCACCGCGATTTGGATTACCTTCTGACCGCCCTCCCCATCACCACTCGCACTCGAAGGATTGCCACAACCAACCCATGTAGCGACAACAATGACCGATAAGCCCAAAAACGCAGGAAATTTCATGCCTGGAAGATAGATTCCCAAAGCGGCCTGTCCAATCTTTTATTCCCCGCGTATCCGGGGCAGTCATCCTTTTGCCGGGCCCGTTGCCCTCCGAGAAACCGGCCCGGCAGAAATGAAAACCTAGTCCTTTCTCTTCAACAAGGCAACGTAGGCCCCATCACACGAATCTTGGTAGGGCGTCAATTGGCGTTCTGACACAAGATGAAAGCGAGCATCTTCGTCGAGAAATTCGGAGACGATTGCGGAATTCTCCTCCGGCTCTAAACTGCATGTGCTATAAACCAAGGTTCCCCCAGATTTCACTGCGCTTGCGGCCCGCCGAAGAAGTGCTAGCTGTCGTTGCGTGAGTTGACGAATCTCCGAGGATTTCAATCGCCAGCGAAGATCCACCCTCCGACGGAGCACGCCCGTGTTGGAGCACGGCACGTCAGCGAGGACTCGATCAAAGGCATTATCAAAGTTTTCCGGCAAGGGACGTGCGCCGACCAAGCGACAGGTGACGGACTGGATTCCCAGACGTAGACAGTTCTCCTCCACCAATGCTAATCTGGCGGTAACCGTGTCGCAGGCAACAATTTCTCCCTTATCCCCCATCTTCTCTGCGATGTAGGTCGTTTTGCCTCCCGGTGCAGCGCAAAGATCAAGAATGCGTTCACCTGCCTGCGGATCAAGCCAATCGACACTCAAGAGCGTACTAGGATCCTGAACATACAGGGCCCCAGAAAGGAAAAGATCCTTCTGAGTCATTCCCGCAGGATTCTCAATCTGAAACACGGACGCCGTCGATTCCCATGCCAAGGACTTGGGAGAGACCTGCAATCCTTCCCCTTCGGCCTGAGCAGCAAACGCCTCACCGCTCATCTTCAATCGATTGACCCGCACAAATACCTCAGGAGTCCTATTTTGCCACTCGAGCAACGCTTTGATCTCTTCCGGGCCCAACCGGGCCTGCCAGCGGCGAAACAGCCACCCCGGACACGAATAGGCAATATCGGGCTGGGTCTCTTTCATCGCCGCAACCTGGGAAAGTATCGCATCCCGTTCCCGCACGATTCGACGCAAGATGGCATTTACAAAGCGAGCTTGAGGCTGCCCAGACATTCGTTTGACAATCCCAACCATCTCGTCAAGAACGGCGTAATCGGGAATCCGCGTCAAGAAGAGCAGCTGGTACAAACCAAGTTGTAAAGCTGTCTGAATCTGAGCTGAAGGGCGTTTTTTGACCATGCCCCCAAGCAACGAATCGATCAAGCGCCGGGATCGTATGACCCCGAAGACTAATTCCTGTGTGAGCCCCCTATCACGGGGTTTTAGATTCGGATCCGCCAAAGCGTCTCCCATGATCCGATCGAGGATTTCATCGGACTGGAAAGCCCGGTGAAGCACTCTAAGGGCAATTTCTCTTGGTTTTTCAGTAGCCACGCTCAATAATCGTCGTTTAACTAGTGCGTCAGAGCAAGACACGATTAGTGCTGATATGAGAGAAGAGTTCGAGAAACTAGCAACATCAGGGAAAATCCAGCCAAAACAAATTGAGGCCCTGGTGAAGCTGACGGAGTGCGGTTACGCCACCCACAAGAGCTGGGGATTTGGTAAAATCACAACAGTAGATACCGTTTTCTCGCGATTTTTGATCGATTTTGAGGATAAAAAGGGGCACTCAATGGATCTTGGATTTGGGGCTGACACCCTAACTCCCATCCCTACTGAGCACATCCTGGTCCGTAAAACCAAAGATCTTCAGGGCCTCCTTCAAATGGCGGCACTCAATCACATCGACTTGATCAAGTTGGTTCTGGAAAGCTTCAACGGTTCCGCGACAGCCGCACAGATTCAAGCAGTCTTGGAACCAGATGTCATTGCTGATGACTGGAGGAAGTGGTGGGAAGGTGTTCGCAAAGAGCTTAAGAAGGACGGCCATTTCCGAGTTCCTATCAAGAAAAGCGAGCCGATTCTCTACAACGCCGAAGCAGTATCGCTCGAAGAACGCCTCTTTGGAGACTTCAAAGCGGCTCGTGGACTCAAAGCGCGATTGACGGTTGCCAACGAAATGGTCAAGAGCCACGATGACTTGCCCAACAAGCAAACCACGTTCAAGGAAACGGCTGATCTCCTGAACGAAGAGATTTCAAAGCACCAAAAGAACCAACCAGCGCTGACGCTTGATGGTATTTTTGCACGGGACGATTTGCAGCAGCTCGCTGAGATCGAGCCGACCGAAGGCCAAGTCACCTCAGACATGATCTGGGCGCAAGAGAGCAACGTGGCTGCCATGATCGAGAAACTTCCCGCTGCTCGTCACAAGCGGGCCCTAGCATCCTACAAACAGGCTACACCTGACAATTGGACGCCACAAGTTCTCGAAACAATGAACGTTGTCGGAGCCCGCTTGGCTGGAGAATGTGCCAACATTCTCATCGACTCAGACCTCCTCTCACTACTCAAAGAAACACTGGCTCGCCTCATCAATCAGCACCAGGCGAGCACCGAATTGCTCCTTTGGCTGGCAAAATCACGCTCTGATTCGTTCGCCGATATCCTAGGTCCAGAAGTCTTTAGAGCAATGATCACCGCGATGGAGAGAGATCAGTTCAATGAGAAAAAATCGAGTCGACTAAACGATTTTATCATGAGCGATAAAGAGCTCTTAGCTGTCTC
>OJGU01000257.1_pt1 | contig 35341 bp, 26 predicted proteins | sample 1594741 | NCBI WGS metagenome assembly OJGU01 (sample SAMN05416841, study PRJEB24817) | seawater metagenome | isolation source: Sea water | place: Canada:Atlantic | collected 2013-07
GATCTACACTAGATCGCTCGTCGGCAGCGTCAGATGTGTATAAGAGACAGCGAATGCCTCGATAAGGAAGTCAGTGGCACGTACCACGCGGTCAATTCCGGAGCTGCATCGCGTTTTGAATTTGCTGAAGCGTTAAAATCACACAGCCCATCTTTTCAATCAACGATCCTCCCAGCAAGTTCTACTGAATTTGCTAGCGAGGCACGACGGCCTGGGTATTCAGTCCTTAGCCCAAGGAAGCTTGAAGAGGCGTTAGGACACCCCTTTCCTCATTGGACTGACGGGCTCGCTCGATTCCTGCGTCAATAAACAAATGATAGTTGCCAATAGATGCGTACGAGCGCCCAATCAAGGCTCGCTCATTTGAAAGCTATTCGCCACAGTCGAATAACGGCCGCACTCGCTCGACGTTTCCGCAACATTGGAAGATTCGTTGATTCGGTTGCATCAACGGTACTCAGCCAATACGCTCCCCAGGAACTGTGAGCGCGACTCCTTACGAACGGGCTAGCCGAAAACACCAGCTTCCAAGCTACGATTCCCTCGTCCAACTCTCCCAACAACGGCGTTCAGTAAGATGGTTCGAGCAACGTCCAGTTGATCGTTCGCTGATATTGAAGGCCCTTGAGATTGCCACACAGGCACCCAGTGCCTGTAATCGCCAACCGTATGTTTTCCGATTCTACGACGACCCCTAACTACTACGCGAAGTGGCAGCACTGCCAGAGGGCACGAAGGGCTTCGACCACAACTTCCCTATGATCGCTCTCGTTATCGGGGAACTCAGGAATTACTACGCTGAAAAAGACCGACATCTGATCTACATCGACAGTTCACTAGCAGTGATGAGTTTCATCTTCGCTTTCGAACCCCTTGGGCTCAGTTCATGTTGCATCAACTGGCCTGATATCAAAGAAGCCGAAGAAAAAGCCCGCGTTGTCCTTAACCCTGAGAGCGACCAACGACCAATAATGTTCATCGCGATTGGCCATGCCGATCCGGAAGGGCTTGTCGCCTATTCTCAAGAGAAATCTCCAGCTGAACTCGCACCCTTTAACTTCAAGTGACTATTCTCGTCACAGGCGTAGGTAATAGAAACAAAGGTACTGAGTTGATGTTTCTAGCCATTCAGTCACACTTTAGAAGCAAAGAACCTCGTCCCAAACGCTAGGATGCTCGACAAGACACCGAAGGATCAAGCTTCTGCCTATATTGGAACCCTGGTAAGGTGCATCAATCTCGTGCGTGCCCAAAATGCGGTTCCAAGCCTGCTAATCCATGATGCAATCGAAGACCGTTGTCTCGTCCCAAAGATTCAAGAACATCTCCAATTCCACATCGAGGTCATTGAGGAACCTGATCCACTAGAATTGAAGAACCGAATATCTCGTTGCAGCCTCCTTATCGGTTCTCGTTTTCACGCCTTGATCGGAGCTCTCTCTCAATCTATTCCGGCAATCGGATTCGGCTGGAGCCACAAATACGAGCGACTTTTTGAAGACTTTGATTGTGTCGATCTAGCGATGCCCGTTCACGCGACCAACGAAGAATTGAAAGAAACAATCAGTCAACTATTGTCTCCCGAATCCAGTAGATCTGTGGGGAAGAGACTAAACAGGTCAGCTACGCGACAGTTGGCACAGACGGAAGCGATGTGGGATAAAATCGAACAAAGGATCGCGATAAACTAAGCACGGTTCCGAAAGGGAAGATACCATCCCTGAATCAAGAACAGACATTCGACGCAAGGGCACTTTAATATTCTGTCCGCACAAATCATTTTCCTGTGAGAATTTCAGTAATCATCGTTGCCTACCAAGGCGACAAGTGGCTACCAAAGTGCATTGAATCGATCAATGCATCCAGTCATCACAGGATCGAACTGCTTTTAGTCGACAACTACGATTCTCCATGTCTTGCAGGACTCAAGACTCCCGGACTGACTCGACGAATTGTCAAGACACCCCGTGTCATGGGCTTCGCTGAAGCCAATAATTTTGCTCTTACCAATGGAGGTTGCGACAGTGACGCCGTGCTCCTTCTCAATCAAGATACCTGGAGTGAGTCGCAGTGGATCCCTCAATGCGCTGATATCCTCGAGAGCGATCAAAGCGTCAACGCAGTCTCCCCGATCATTAAGCAATACGATAATGATCAATTGGATCCAAATTTCGAAACAAGTGTCGCCGATGCAGGTTTCATGCCGCAGGGAGCTACTCCCGTAACCGTAGAGCATGTTCCAGCAGTGGCATTGATGATTAGAACCGAAACATTAAAGGCTGTAGGACCACTCGACCCGATCTTTGGAAGTTACTACGAAGACTACGACCTCTGTCTACGGCTCAATCGCCATGAAGGTCGTATCGTCATAGCGACCGACGCATCGGTTCGCCACTTTTCTGGCTCTGCGTCAACAACGGATGCATCAAGACGAAAACGTAGTGTTCAAATCATCCGAAATCGACTCATTTATAAGCTAAGAAAAGAAGGCGGTCCACGATGGATGAGGCTACTCGGCCATTTCGGAAGAGATCTCCCTAGAAATCTTCTCCGAGGCCTTCTCCGCACCCAATCTTCCCAACCAATCTCAGTCACGATCGAAGGGAATTTGGAAATCCTTAAATTACTCAGACGTATTTCATCGAAGAAACAGGACGAGCTTGGATGGAGACAATACCTAGATCAGATTGCGTGGCATTGAATGAGGTATTGATTAGTCATGAAGGCCTCAGAGTCTCTTGCTAATTCAAGAGCCATCCTCAGCCAAATCATGCGAAGCCAATAAGAATGAATCGCCCGAACAAAATCTACCTTCTAGCAGCCGTGTTCTTCATCGTCGCGCCCCTATCCGTTTCCGGAACAGCATCCGATGGAATCAAATACGCACGACTCGCGATCACTGCGGCAATGATCGGAATGGGACTTTTTGTCTATCGTGCAGACCCGCTTAATTCCACAACAAAGACATTTACATTTTTCGTTGTCTTGTTCACCGCAGGAGCACTATGGAGCGATAGTATTTTCTATGCACTGTTTAACAAGAGCATGTTTTTAATGTCGGCTCTAGCGGGAGTCTACATGGTCTATACAACGAAATCCGAGGAAGAACTCACTTCAGGCATCAAACTCCTGGCGTTGACCGGGACCATTGCTGGATTCCTACTCTTCGCCACATACCTTCAGAACCCTGACAGTGGAACAGCGGGTGACCGCTTGGCCGTTGGGGGAATGAATGCAAATACCATCGGTGCTGCAGCGGGGCCAATGTTCATCTTTTCTTTCTTCCTCGGTCTTTGGCGACCCGAATTCAAACTCCGCGTTGTCTGTTTTTCTAGTGCCCTCCTATTAGCGATTGTTATTTTAGGAACAGGCAGTAGAGGCGCAACACTCATGGCTATTGTCGGCACTCTTATCGCCACCAAACCCTTTCTTCAAAAGAGGGCTTCGACCGTCCTCCTGGCAATTGCTTTACCTATTGGAATGCTTCAAATATACGCCGTTGCGACCGGCACGAGCGTTGCTAGCAAAATCCCCGGACTTGAGAGAATCGTATCGGGAGGAAATAAGGAGAACACCCGAGCTGGCATGTGGAATTTCGCACTCAAGAAGTTCAACAAGAGCCCGATTATTGGAATTGGATGGCTAAGTTGGGGGAAGAAAAGCTCCGCAAACTGTCACAACGCCTATCTTCAGATTCTGGTGGAAGTTGGAATTCTAGGCGCTGCGGTTTTCCTGGCCTCAACTGTCCAGCTCATCCTGCGCCTCTCATCTGTCAAATACACGCTAAGAGAAAGCTCACATCCAGAGCTACTAGCACTACCACTCGGTCTTCTTGCATCCCTAGCCGTACACGGAATGATTGAAGCTTCATTCTTGTTTGGGACCACGGCGCTACCACTTCTACTAGGTTTTTCGATTGCCTTGATTGATCGTCTACCTAGCCTTCTGGCCACGAGTTCCGCGACAATCCCGATATCAAGAACAACTCCGGCAATTCCACGTCTTGATATTCGCCCGAGACGAAGGCACCCGGATTCAAGGGGACACGAGTGAGGGTTCTCCACATTATTCCAGGACTAACGAATGCCTCAGGGCCGACCCACGCGCTGATTCAACTCGTGGAAAGTCTTGAGGCAAGCGGCATTGATGTGTCAGTCACCTACCTCAGCAATCGGCTCAAGGAACAAATCGAACCAACCCTCAATCGAGGAAACGTCTACCCATTCAAGACCACTCTTCTCAATTACTGGGGTTTCTCCCCTCAACTCCGGTCGTTCCTCGATAAGAACATCAACTCTTTTGACCTCATCCATATTCATAGCCTCTGGCTTTATCCCGGACTTATTGGCAGCAAGATGGCTCAAAGACATAACGTACCGTATCTGATTCGTCCTGCAGGCTCTCTTGAGCCAGAAGCATTGAAACACAAGAGTTTTTCAAAACGACTGTACTACTCGCAAATCGAGAGAGCAATTATCAACAACGCAGCACTGATTCACGCCGTATCTCCCCAAGAACAGCGGAATATCGAGCGCCTAGATTTTCAGCCTCCGTGCGTCACTGTCCCAAACGGAATCGAGCCAGGAACTTTTGCCAACCTTCCTTCAAGGGTTTCGGCCCGTCAGAGTCTAGGCATCCTCCCCAGTTCCCCAGTCCTATGCTACGTTGGCCGAATCCACCCGATCAAGGGCCTTGAACTCCTGATCCCCGTCATGAAGGGATTAATACTGGAGTTCCCAGAACTCCGGCTACTCATCGGTGGCCCTGACACACATTCTTATGCGAAAAACCTCATAAGCCAGTTTGAATCTGCCAAGCTACTACACGCGGTGTCCTTCCTTGGCGAATTAGACCAGCAGAAGAAAATCCTCGCGTATCGAGCTGCGGACCTCGCCATTCTACCCAGCAAGTCTGAGAATTTCGCGATCGTGGTTGCTGAGGCACTCGCATCAGAGACGCCGGTCATCGCCTCAAACAGAACACCTTGGGCCATTCTCAACGAAGCAGATGCCGGGGAATGGATCGACCTCATCCCCAGCGTTTGGATCGAAACCATCAAGCGCCGACTCCGGTCCAAAGAATGGATTTCGGATGCGGGGAGCCGAGGACGTGAATTAGTGCTAAAAGAATTCAGCTGGCCGAGCATCGGGAAGCGGCTCAATCAAGTCTATCATGAGATTCTTGAATCACGACAATGTGGGACCAAGGCGATCCAAACAGATTCCGAGTGAAACCAATAAATAATCACAAGCTGGCGATAACGGTCGTCATTGCCACTAAGAATGAAGAGATTAATCTTCCAGACTGCCTCGAAAGCATAAAATTTGCCGACCAAGTTGTCATTGTTGACTCACAAAGCACAGACAAGACGATAGAACTAGCAACGAAACAGGGCGCGGAAGTTCATCAATTCTTCTATGATGGCGGATGGCCAAAGAAACGGAACTGGGCACTACATGAAGTCGACATTCGAAATGATTGGATTCTCATTTTAGATGCTGACGAGAGGGTTTCACCGGATCTTAGGAACGAAATCCAAATAGCCATTCAATCTCAGATAACCGACGCCTACTATATTCGCTGGAAGTTTCTATTTCTCGGAAGATGGATGAAACACTCATGGAGCCATGGCTGGATGCTTCGACTTTTTAGAAAAGGAAAAGCTCAATATGAAGATTTAGGCATGCGAAGTGAGGGAGGGTGGGATGCAGAAGTTCACGAAAACATCGTATCATCAGGGGTCACGAATCGCCTCTCAAATCCACTTGACCATGATTCAAACCAGGATCTTTCGTTTTGGATACGAAAGCAAAATGAATTCTCAGATTGGAATGCAGCAAGGAGATTGCACCAATTGAACCAGGGGGTTCCGCCGCTAAAAACTCTCTTTTCAAAGGACCTAGTGAAACGGCGAAAATTCTTGAAGAGCCTTTTCATTCGGCTTCCGGCCAAGCCCCTATTCATGTTCGGATTTCTCTACATATTCAAGAGGGGCTTCCTTGACGGAAGAGAAGGTCTCTATTTCTGTTGGCTTCGGGCGATTCATGAATTCAACATTGGCGCAAAAGTCTTCGAAGCAAAAATCAAGACCTCATTGAAGCACAGGTAGCGTAAATGCAATTCATCCGCCTCTTTCATACGCTTAAGCATCTGAAACTGCGCCAGATCACCGGCCAGCTCTCGCGTCGCATTCTCCCGTTTCGACATAGCGCTTCCCGGGTCGCGGATTTCAAGGCAGGAGCCTACCCTGGGGTTGCATGGGGCATAGATACTCCGTTGCTCCCGCCTCCACCAGGCAACAATTCGGAAGATCGTATCCTCGCCGGAAAATTCGAGTTTCTCAATGAATCAATGAATCTCGGGTTTCCACCACGTTGGTCGGAAGGTTCAAGAATGAAGCTCTTGTGGGAATACAACCTACACTATTTCGATTGGATGCATACACTTCCATTCGATCAGGCAGCAAAGGCAGCAGTCAATTGGATTGATTGTCACCCGCCTCGCAATGCTCTCCAAGCATGGGCTCCTTACCCGACTTCCTTAAGAATTCTTAACTGGATCGTTTTCTTCTTTAAGAATCATCAATCCGAAACCGATTCCAAGGTCGAACTGAGAAGGCGGCTTTGGGCAAGCATTGCTCAGCAATCAACCTATCTCAAAGGGAACCTAGAAACACATCTCCTGGGAAACCACCTGTTCGAAAACTTAACTACCCTGGTCCTTGTCGGCGCATGCTTCAATGGTCCCCTCGCTGCAGATTGCCGACTCACCGCGAAACAAGAGCTTCCTGCTCAACTCGTGGAGCAGTTTCTCCCGGACGGACTTCATTTCGAGCTTAGCCCGATGTATCACGTAAGAATGGTCTACCTGCTATACCTGATCGTCAGCACACAAAACCCAGAGTTCGCCGAAATCGTTTCAGTGAAGCTTTGTCGTAGCCTCTGGGCACTGAATTCGGTCAGACACCCTGATGGAGAAATCGCACTCCTCAACGACAGTGCAATCGGCATCTACCACAATCCGGCCCCCCTATTAGAACAGGCGAGCAATGCCTTAGAATCAACCGAATATCCGCTTTCCTCACTCCAAGCACCACCTGGTGCTTGGCAACTTGAATCCGGCGGCTACTACGGCTTTCGGGATCGAGATCAAAACTACTTGATTTGCGACGCAGGATCCCCTGGCCCCGACTACATTCCAGGCCACGCACACGCCGACATTTTCACCTATGAAGTGTCAATGAAAGGGATACGGGTGATCGTCGACACCGGGAATCACGACTACGAAACAGGACCGATCCGAGGATATTGCCGATCAACGAGGGCTCACAACACCCTTGAATTGGAAGAATGCGATCAGTGCGATCTCTGGGGTAGTTTCCGTCTTGGACGCCGAGGCCACCCCGCGGACATTTCGTTTTCAGGAAACGAAACTAGTTTCAAGCTTTCTGGGCATCATACAGGATACGCACACGCAGACATCAAGGCGGTACATGAGCGAACATTTGAAGTTTCCAAGGGATTCAACATAAAGATTTCAGATCGAGTAACAGCCCCGAAGCCGGTGCGAATCAAATCCTACATCCATCTAGCACCAGACTGTAAAATCGCTCGACAAGCCGAACAGGAGATTATCGTTCGTTACAGTAAAGGTGAGTTTTCCATTTGCTTTAGCGCAAACGGAAAACTCGAAATTCAAAAAACAGAATACTACCCGGAGTTTGGCATCCGAAGAGAACGAGACACTCTCTGCTATTCGACAACGAGCGCCGACTGTAGCAATTCCTACAGGATCACACCGTGCTAAGGGATCGGAAGCGAGTCTAATCCGTCCGGATCAAACCAGTGCCAACGCGCGGAATGAAAGTCCTTTTCCTATCCCACTACTTTGCCCCCGAAGGCAACGCACCGGCGACTCGGACGTTTGAGCATGCCAAACGCTGGATAGAAGCGGGATTGGATGTCACCGTAATAACGAGCAATCCAAATGTTCCCCACGGTAGACTCTACGCGGGTTACCGAAATCGACTTTGTCAGACGGAGTATCTAGATGGGATTCGCGTCGTCCGGGTTTGGACCTACTTAGCCGCCAACGCGGGAAATCTTCGGAGGAGCCTAAACTACCTCAGTTTTCTGTTCTCGGCAGTCATCGCTGGACTCACTGTTTCCAAGCCCAAGGTCATTGTAGCTACGTCCCCGCAGTTCTTCTGTGGCTGGGCCGGTGTGATCCTCAGTCGGCTGCTAAATGTTAAGCTAGTGATCGAAATTCGAGACATATGGCCAGATTCGATCGCTGCTGTCGGAGCAATCAAGAACCCACTTCCGTTAAGGGTGTTAACGATGCTCGAGAAAACGATGTATGAAGCTGCGGATCACATCGTCACCGTGGGAGATGGGTATCGCGAGGTCCTTGTTGAAAGACATGTCCCTCTCCCAAAAATTACAGTCATCCCAAACGGCGCTGACCTCGACCGGTTCAGACTCGATGTTTCTCCTATCCAGGTTGATGAAGACGCAACAGATTCATCAACCTTTCGCTGCCTCTACGTCGGAACCGTAGGCATGGCAAGCGGGCTGGATTTGATTATTCGAGCTGCTAAGATCCTAAAAATCCGGGGAGACGAAAGTATTCGCTTTATCATCGTAGGCGACGGAGCGGACCGATCACGCTTGCAGAGATTATGCTGTGAGTCGGGGCTAACGAACGTCATTTTCACCGGACTTGTAAAAAAATCACTTATTCCCGCCTACGTAAAAGCCGCTCATGCATGCTTGGTTCATCTGCGCAACGATCCGCTCTTTAAAACGGTCCTTCCTTCCAAATTATTTGAAGCGTTGGCCATGGAGAAACCAGTCATCCTCGGAGTAAAGGGATCGGCATCGGCCCTTCTCATCGAATCAGGCGGAGGAATCTCGATCGAACCAGAAAATGAGCAAGAACTCCTGACCGCGATCGATACCTTGAAGGGCTCAGATCGACGCTGCAAGGCACTAGGAAACGCAGGAAGGCGCTATGTTTCAGAGTATTTCAATCGAGACCACTTCGCTCGCCTCTATGTGACTCGAGTACTTGAAAAATACCGTTAGAATTAGGCACGTGACTCGGTCAAGCAGCTTGCAGATGATTACGACATTGTCCGGCACCCGCCCTCGCCCTCGCCCTCGCCTTGCATTCCAATTCCAATTGTCGGGACCCGCCGATGACGCCTCTCATAATTAGCCAAACGATGACAACCAACTCCATCGCTACGATTTTCGGCATCGCGTTTATTTCCACTGTCCTAGCTACGCCTGCAGCAAAATGGCTAGGGACGCAGCTTGGACTCGTTGACAATCCTGACAACTACCGAAAAATCCATAAGAATGCCATTCCGTTAGGTGGGGGAATCGCTGTATTCTTTGGATTCGTCGTTCCAATACTTTTTTCCGTTCGCTTCTCCGACGTCAATCAATTCTTGCCTCAGGATGCCACCGATATGATCGTGATGCTCATCGTAGGAGGCTCAACAGCATTACTAATGGGCCTCGCGGACGATCTGAGAAATCTCAAGGCAAGGTGGAAAATCGTGTTTCAGATTCTCGCAGCTCTTCTTGCCTATTCGGGGGGATTTAGAATCGATTCTATTTCAAGCCCGTTTGGAGCATCGATCGAACTAGGCTATGTCGGTTTTCTCGTAACAATGCTTTGGTTCCTAGTCTGCATGAACGCGATTAATCTCGCCGATGGGCTCGACGGACTGTCAGCGGGTATCGGGTTTATTGTCAGCCTTACCCTACTCGGCGTAAACATTGCTGCCGGAAACACGCTTGGAATTCTCCTTAACGCGTGCCTAAGTGGCGCCCTTTTAGGTTTCCTAATCTTTAATTTTAACCCAGCCAGCATCTTCCTTGGAGACTCCGGTAGCATGTTTATCGGATTCCTTGTGGCCGCAATCAGCTTACTCACGAAAAACAAAGCTGAAACAGCAACGGCGCTGCTGATACCACTCATGGCTCTAGGCTTGCCGATTTATGATATGGCGATTGCCATCGTGCGTCGGTGGGCTGGTAGAAATCCAATATCTGTGGCCGACAAGAGACACATTCATCATAGCCTCTTGTCCCTTGGATTCAGTCATCGAGAAACCGTGGTCGTTCTTTATTGCATATCCATTGCTCTGTGCCTTGCGTCGGTAATCATGGTATTGACCCGGAGCCAATACTCGGCATTGATCCTTGTTCTCCTAGTCTTAGCAATAATTATTGGAACGAGAGTTCTCAAGTTGATCAATATGTCCGAGCTAAGAAGCAGACTTCGCCAGGACCACGAAGAACATTTATGGCGAAAGGCCGTGACACTTGACGTCGAAAAAGCGGTTCAACAAGCCACGCTAGCGAACTCTACGAAGGAGCTCTACGAATGTTTCACCTCGGCATTCGAAGCACTTGAACTCGACAAAGCCGAGCTTCATCTAGTCGGCGATCAGGATGAAGCCCCTCTCATATGGAGGAACCCACAATTGGCTGATCTGAGCAACGCGAAGGAGCAGGTTGAACTGGATACATGGCAGCTCAAATTGATGATTCGCTCAACAACCGGAACCCCGGGGCATTTGAGCGTATTAAAACGAGGTGGAATCCGAAAAACCAAGAATCTGGAAATATTCATTGATCGGATTAGAAATGCCATTCAACTCAGACTTGGACCAATTAATCGTTAGGAGAAAACGATTAGCGCCTCAATAACAACCATTCGCCGCATGGAAGAGCCTCGCCCTGCCCACTTGGCCAGATGATGTCAAAAGGGAACACAATAATCGCGACAGGAATTCTTCTCGCCTATTGTTGCCTTGGACAGAGCGGTTTTTCAACGCCCAGCCCATTTACTCAAAGCAGTAGCCAATTGATAGAGAATTCGTTAGAACTGGAAAGCCATCAAAGCGCATTCTATGCAGATTTTGACGAATTTGGAAACCGACAAATAAACGCCAGAACCGACGGGATCACTTCCAGAGTTGATTTTGAGCAGGATTTTACCGGAAAAGATTCGTGGGCGGATCTGGGCATCACCTATCGAACGAAACACCAACCTATTCTCCCCCTCAACAACAACCCCTACTCACTGACGCCAGCAATTGACATACTCCAACGATTCGGCCGGTTCGATATACTAAGGCCAGAGGTTTCACTCTCCGTCCGGCATGATTCAGCCCTTCAGATCCCAGGCAGCGCACAGACAACGCGCGATATTACGAACGAATTGAGCACTGGATTGATAATTCAGACAGCCAAAGACCGAGTTGGAAAGAGCACAACCACGATGGGATACAACCCAACAATGAGGAGATATGTCGAAAACCCAGGACTGGATGCTACAGACCACGCTGCCTTCGTCACCATGGCGATGTTCCATCAACATCTAGACCTCGCAATTGCAGCAACCTACGCAAAATCAACAACGCCATCACTACTCCTTGGGGCAGGCACAACGAGTACAACGTTCAGCCAAACGCTTAGAGCAACCTGGAATCTATCCGAGAAACTCAATCTCACAACCGCGATTAACAATTCAGCAGGAACCCAAACCTCATCACTTGCTCTACCGGTCGGGCAGAGCGCGACCCAAAATCAGGAATCCAGTAGCAGAGGAATCAGTACGGCATTGAGTATTATAAAAAATGAGAAGCTCTCTATTGCACCGACGATTCGTTACACCGTTAACTCTCAACCGGTCCGAGGCATTGGACTTACCCGATTCGGTGGGAAAACGACAGTTCTGAATCCTTTCGTTCAGATGACGATCATTGCCTCCGAGAAATTTGAAGTTGCCGTGGGGGGTGGCGTTACAATTAGCAAGGGGGACGGTCGCTCAAAGTCTGATTCAGGCGCCTCCTACGACATCCTAACGACCTATAAACCCTCTACGAGATTAGAATTTTCGGCATCAGCAGGAGTAGCGACAATTCCCAATCCAGCAATTGGAGGAACAACCACATCGGAGTTCATGACGGTCAGCGTCAACAAGAAGTTCTCTCGCAATATCGTAGCCTCCGCTAGCTACTCAGAGAGCACCCAATCAGCAGTCAACGCAGATTCGCTAGCCGCCGCTCTCGGTGATATTTTACAGAGCAACTACAGCTTTTCAATCCTATCCCCGATCGGGCAGAAAACGACGATGACCCTCAGTTACCAGCTTTCCTCGATAGAAACGATTCAACTTCTTCAACGCCCCGACAATACAACATTTTCACTCCGATTGGACTATAGATTCTAGTTCGAAGAATGGGATTAGATCCGAAAACGGAGAACCCCAATCAAGCGGCCGGCACAAAACCGACAAATCCCGCAGAAACTTCTGGATATTTTCTAGGTTCCCACGATATTGAGAACCGGGAGCGAGTGGATATTCAAGATACAGACAGGGCACAACGATTAGGTCACAGGTGCTCGACTACTCGCAAAATGAGCTATGACGAAGGTTGCCAATAATTTCAGGCTAAACATAGGACTCGGAACTCAAGTCCAGCTTCTGGTCGTCGTGATCGCTACCGGATGCCTTCTTGGATGTACCGCATCAAGAAACTCAAAGAGCGCAGTCTCGGCTGACGCAATTGCAAGCAACGAGCAAACAGAGGAGGCAGCCGCTGAGCAAAGCGAGGAAGAAGAATTCCTTTCAGCACTCAAGGAACCAGATGATCCAGATCTTTATATTATTAGGCCATCAGACAAAATAAGGATTAAAGTTTTCGATGAAGAGGAGTTAGACGGCGAGCACGTTGTCGATAGTGCTGGGAATGTTCTGCTTGAACTGATTGAGACCGTCAAGATTGGGGGACTCACGCTGAAGGCTGCTAAGGAACATGTTCTCTCGCGTTACGAAGCAGAATACCTCTTCGATCCTAAGATTACTCTGAGCATCGTTGAAAAAGCAAAGCGACGTTTCGTCATTCTTGGGCAGGTTCGCAACCCAGGTTATTATGAGGTCCCACGCTCAATTAAATTGGATATATTTCAAGCCATTGCCATGGCTGGAGGATACACAAGAATAGCAGGAAAGGTCACTATCAAGCGGACCACGAGTCGAGGTGAAACATCAATGAAATTTAAGCTTTCACGGCTAAAGAAAAAACCAAAGTCAGAAGTGCCGCTAGTGGCAGAGGATGACACCGTAATCGTCGGTGAGAGTTGGTTCTAGTTCTCCTTTCTCCTTGAAATCCTTCAGTTGTAGCTCCTCCGCTAAATAAAATGAATTTTCCAAGCATTATTGCAACGCACATGCATTGCAATAATGCTTGGAAAAACAATCCTCTGCCCAAGCAATTCAGTACAAGTACTGAGAGCATTTCCTTGAGAAGCAGCGTAAAACAACTCAAGAATTTAGCTAACCCAGTCGATACACACGGAAACGACAGAATCAATTAGATGTCTGAGCAAGGAGTCAACGTCAAAGAATTAGGACAACTTTTCTTGGAAAAGTATCCAATCATTGTCTTGGCGACAATTATTGCCACGGCCGTCGGATTCCAAAAATCAAAGAATATCGTTGAGCGATATAGCGCCAAGGCGACCATTCAAGTCGACTACCAGCAGTCCAGTGTTCTCTCAGACATCGAACAGGTCAACAACCAAGACTTCAGTGATTATGACGTCCTCAATACGATTGTAGAGACGATCAGCAACACAAAGCTGATGCGAGAGGTCATTATCGATCACGATCTCATCAACAGAGAAGAATTTGCTGGGAAAGATGCGGGTTCGGGTTCAATCGACCGCTTGGCAAGGTCACTGGCTTTTGCCACTACGGCAACCCTTAGAGACGAAACACGCCTTATCGATCTCAAGATTGAAAACAACGACGGTCCCCTCGCCCGGGATCTTATTAATTGGATTGCAGAAGGCTTTATCAAGCAACACAAACACCGGAGGCTCAGCAACAATCAATTAGCAACTGATGTCCTGAACGAAGAAGCAGAGCGACTGCAACTTAGGCTTAAGAACGCCGAACTGGCGCTAATCGAGTTTAGAAGATCCTCTACTTTAGTGGTTTCACTTCAAGACCGAACAGACCTCCTTGCCTCTCTAATCGCTACTCGAACAGAATCGCTCAACGAAATCACGGCACAGATTTCGCTTTTAGAGAGTGACCTAAACCTAATCAAGAGCTACGGGCCAAAACCGACACATGAACAACTTCGACTGGTTCCTGGAATCTCCAATAACCAGCTCATTCAAGATAAGTATGCCGAAGTTAAGTCTCAAGAAGGACTCGTTAACAGTCTAAAGAGTCGTTACAAAGACCAGCATCCGAGAGTCAGGCTTGAAAATCGCAACCTCAAAGACATGGAGTCCGCTTTCAATCGCGCTTTGGAAGATGCTCCATTCATTTTGGAAGCTTCCTTAAGCAAACTGAAGAGCCAGGAGGCGAGCCTCATCTCTCAAGTCAAAGATGCGGAAACAGAATCGCTAGATCTCTCAGGAAAAGCTGTCGAGTACAACGTTCTGCAAAGAGAAGTTGAAGCAACAAAGGTTCTCTACGAATCTGTTCTCAATAGAATTAAGGAAATTGATCTCACCTCAGGGCTTCAGGATGAGGTTATCTCTGTTGTTGAAGAATGCCACGCAGCTAGGGATATCACTCCTGATAGCGAGTCAACCGTCATCTTGGGGGCCTTCTTTGGAATGTTTCTCGGAATGGGGGTTATTTATCTGCTTCACATGCTAGATACGACGCTCAAATCGATTGATCAGGCAGAACAATCTCTTGAATTGCCTGCGTTGGGAGCAATCCCTGGCAGCGAACCTAAGAACCGCCTTGCCAAGTCCCGACTCGTACTACTCTCAGACCCGAGTTCTTCTTGCGCTGAAGCCTTCCGCTCCCTTCGAGCGAACATTGAAAGTCTCGGCTCTCGAGACAAAAAGGTAACCCTCTTTACAAGCTCAATGCCGGCGGAGGGCAAGACCTTTGCCTGCATCAACTACGCCATCACCCTCGCGCAACGTGGATTGAAAACGATTGTCATTGATCTCGACCTGAGACATCCGAGTGTCGGGGGTGACTTTTCGTTTACTGGAAATAAACTCAATGTTGGGGACATTCTTCAAGATCCTCGGGCATTTAGCCAGTTTTCTGAGGAAGCATTAGAAAACCCGACAGAAAATCTCTACGTCATGCCAGTCGGCGCACAGTTGCAGAATCCTGCAGAAAAGCTGGCTAGCGAGCCAATTACCAACCTTATCCGACGAGCAACCGACCAATTCGATCGGGTTATCATCGATTCTGCCCCTCTCAATCCAGTTGGAGATACACTTTCTATCGTTCAACTCGTCGATGTAATTTGTATGGTTATTCGATGTAAGAAAACCCCTATTCGCACGATTCAACGATCACTGGAAACGCTTCGTCGCTTCAACAGCCCTGCATCTGGTGTTATTCTCAACTTTGTTCCAGCTAAAAAGAACTTAGGCAACTATTACTACTACGGCGGTAGCAATTCGCCCTATGAAGGAGTCAATCACTATCAAGCCAAACCAGTAGATCAGGTGGCGCCTACTAAGGCTCCAACAAGTGCGGCAGCAAGACCGATAGCCGCACGTTCTGGCGAGCTTGAAGACTCATCAACGACTCCCCCTCCGAGACATCGTCGTCGTCGTATTCGCCGCCCCGACGTGCAACCGGAAGCAGAAGTTGAAACCAGGGCAAACTTACCAACGGCATAGCGGCCACCTCCTCTGCAAGGAAACGGGCCTTCCTTGCTAGTCGTTATCAGTTCTTCACGACCCCCTCTCCGTCCAAGACTCACTGAGTTGTTACAAGGCGTGCGATCAGTTTTTTCCTCAGAATCAATATTACCAATTCCCAGCGGGCTCAAATTTGAGTGGATCAGACAGCGCCCAGGGGAAGACGGAGGGGAATTCCTGCTCATTGGTAAAAGCGAAAGATACTACCTTGTACGCTACGCTGGTATCGCCGATTATATTATTGATCTAGAAGCCGGTTCAATCAACTGGAGTCCCCATTCGTCAAGTGAGGAAGATTCAGATTCCGGATTTCATCTTGGCAAAAACCAGGTCATCCCGATGATCCTCTCCACCCAAAACCAACTGGTTCTCCACGCCAGCGCCGTCCGCTTGCCTTCTGGAGCAGCAATCGCATTCTCAGGCCCATCTGGATTTGGGAAATCGACACTGGCAAACGCGATTGCAAGAAAACCTGACGTCGAACACTTTGCGGACGATTGGATAACCGTCTCTCAAAGTTCAGAGTCCGCGGAGGCGTCTGCATACGAGGAAGAGGTCATTTCCGCGATGGAGCAACCAATCGAACCGTGCGAACCTTCCCCGGTGTCTGAAGGATCAAGCAGTCTCAAATTCAGCATCGATGATCTGGCGGCGTTCAAATTGCCACACTGCCCTCTCGAACGAATCTATCTCATCAGCCCTGAAACTTACGGTGGCAGGATTACAACAAGGCCTATGAAAGCGAAAGAAGCCTACGTTTCCCTAGCACGCAACCTCTTTCGACTCGATTCAACCGATCGAAACCATCTTGCCAAGGAAGTGAAATTGCTCAGCTTGCTACTCAATAAGATACCGATATTCTCGCTTTCCTATCCTCGACGTAAACGAGACATACCAGCACTCGTTCGTCACATTCTTGACGATCAACCTCAAGACAACTAGCTATGGCCTACACCCCTCACGACTACGCATCAATGCTTGGTGACAAAGGTCGTATGAACGCTTATTCAGCGGCACTGAAGCGTGCAATCAATCCAGATTCCGTCGTCCTTGACCTAGGAACGGGAACGGGATACTTCGCCGTACTCTCTTGCCTCCTCGGAGCGAAGAAGGTCTATGCAATCGAACCAAACCCCGCGATTTGTATCGGGGAACAGCTCGCCGCAGACAATGGCGTTGGCAAGCAAATTACCTGGTTCGAAGACTACTCAAGCAACGTGACTCTACCCGAACAGGTCGACATCATCGTCTCAGATCTCCGGGGATTACTCCCACAAAACGAAGGCAATCTCCCAGCCATCAAAGACGCCCGGACCCGATTCCTAAAACCGAACGGAATACTCCTTCCCCAACGAGACAAACTTTGGATTGCGGTAGCATCGGACGAAGAAATCTACAAGCAAATCAAGCAGCCTTGGCTACCGATCGAATTCCCAGAGTTCGATCTTTCCTCTTTTGAAGCAGCACACTCACACACCTATGTTTCACGTGAGGCACGAAGCGCTAACCTCCTTTCAAAAGCATCCCTGTGGACTGAAATAGAATACGCTACGGCCACAACAATGAATCATCGTCAGCAACTCGATTTCCCAATCAAGAAGGACGGAACGGGCCACGGTATTTACGTTTGGTTCGAAACACACATCGATTCTGAATCAAGCTACTCATTCGGTCCCGACGTCCCGATGACCGTCTACGGCTGCGCTTTTTTCCCCTGGAAACGACCGCTCGAACTGAAACAAGACGACAGGGTGTCAATCGATCTTGCCGTCCATCTTGGAGCCGAAGGATACGACTGGACTTGGAACACAACCTTCGCACCCGTCAGCACGGAGCGAACAGGCGAGTCATTTCAACAGTCCACCTTCTTTGCCCCTTCGTCATTAAAGAAAACTGAAATAGCAAAGCGCTCTCACCGATTCAAACCAAGGTGTAAAGAGCGAGGTAGTGTGGCAATTCAAGCTCTGAGCTTGATGAATCAAGAAAGGACGATCGAAGAAATCGCTCGTATCCTGAGCACCGAGTTTCCTTCGATCAAGAAATCTCCCGAAGAATGGATCAACATGGTCGCTTCACTCTCTCAAGAATTCGCCGACTAGTCCCACCTTGCCCCCCCATTACACAGCCGTGGAAAACATCCCCCGATTCCATACGCTGATATCCCATACTAAGTGCTTGTTCCGAACATGGAATCTAGTCCATTCTTTCGCATCCACTTGGCTCGTCGGACTTGGCTTCACGACGCTTGCTGCCAGTCTCATCCCCCTCGCCTACGTCTACCTCACGAAGGAAGTCGTTGACACCTTTGCAACTCTTCAATCCTCACCGAACGACTCCCTACCTCGATTCGCTCTACTGATCGGAATTCTGGTCGCAATCATAATCACCTCACAGATTCTTGATGCCGTGTCAAACTGGATCACAATGGGATTTTCTGATGTCATCTCAGACAATATACAGACACAGATTCACCACCTCTCGATCAGAGCTGAATTCAAATTCTTCGAAATCCCTTCATTCCAAGACCAACTATACCATGCGACAGCTGGAGCCGAGGACCAGTTTTCATCGACCATCGACAATTTATTTACCTTGTTGAGAAACGCAGTCACGCTTCTAGCAATGATCACCGTAATCGCTGGTTTCAGTTTATGGCTCCCGCTCATCCTCATTGTAGCATCCGTCCCCACAATGTTCCTCATAATGGCACAGAACCGAAAAGGCTATGAACTCCAGAAAGCACTCGTCCCTTCCGAGAGGAAAGCCGACTACTACGACTGGCTGATTCAGTCGAGCGACGCGGCTGCCGAAATCCGAACGTTTGGCCTTGGCGACCTATTCGCGGGCCGCTATCAACGCATTCGCTCAAGAGTTCGAACCAAACAGTTGGATCTTGAGAAACGACATCTCATCCACAGATTTGGCTCTCATCTTTTCGGGCTCACAATCGTTGGAGGGGCCATGTCGTTCGTTATCATGAGGGCAGTCTCAGGGCAAGCAACGATGGGAGACGTTGCTATGTTCTATCGCACTATAAAATACTCTCAGGACCTCGGCACCGAGTTTGTCAAAGGACTTGCCAGTCTTCACAAGAATGCTGTTTTTCTCAACGAGTTCTATCAGTTCATCGACACAGACCATACCTCTCCAGAAGTATCGGATCCAGTGTCGTTTCCCGAGAGGCTCCAGCGAGGCATCAAATTCCAAGACGTCACGTTTTCGTATCCTGGCACCGAGAAACAAGTATTAAAGCAGCTCAATCTTTCTATTCCTGCGGGTAAAATGACAGCAATTCTGGGTCCCAACGGATCAGGAAAAAGCACAGTGTTAAAGCTCATCGCGAAGCTCTACCGCGACTACGAAGGAAGCATTCTCATCGATGACGAGAATCTCCACCAGATATCGGATTTATCGATGAAGAAGGGCTCGTCATTTCTCTTCCAAGACCCGATGGAATATCATTTTTCGGCACAAGAAAACATTACACTGAGCGAAGAATCCCCACCACCACGGTCTGACAAGATTGGGGATGCCACGAAGGCTGCAGCTGCTGGCACTATCATAGAGAAGCTGCCAAACAAGGAGCAAACGCTACTGGGCAAGTGGTTTCAGGAAGGCTATGAACTGAGCGGAGGAGAATGGCACCGAATTGCTACAGCCAGAACCCTCTACGGAAAAAAACAACTTGTTGTCATGGACGAACCAACAAGTTCGCTAGATCCCTGGGCTGAAATTAACTGGACGAAGAGAATTCGCAAGCACCTCACCGATCATACCGTCGTCATTATCACCCATCGAGTATCCGTAGCGCAACTAGCCGATCACATTTGCGTAATGGAGAACGGTCAGTTGGCCGAACAAGGCAGCCACGAGGAACTCATGGAACATCAGGGAACCTACGCCTGTATTAACACCTGACGGCATTCAATCTCTATTTCCAAAGATCTTAAGCCATCGCTTCAAGTAAAGGCTAAGCAACGGCAAACTTCGGCTATCGTCAAACTGAGCCCGCATGTAGTCGGGACGCGGAAAAACAAATAACAACAAAGCCTTTACTCGGAGCTTCACCGTCGGCAACGACCGAATCCCAACAAGTAGATCCTTCCGTCGATCTCTTCCCTCCTTCAGATAATAAGAGGAGGCTTCAGAGCGATTTTGATACCAGGCATCGGCCCAAGCAGAAGCGCCCTGAGGAATCGATCCCGGAACAATCCGTTTCAATTCCTGAATCTCGCTTGCCACAATAGCCCGACAGGCAGCCGTTTCTGCTAACGAAACGACCGAGGACCAATCAGAATCACTCATTCGTTTACTGAGTAGCAGCAAGTCATAAAACCATAGAAATCTGCGATCATGTTCCAAGTGCCCCACCCGATGCAGCGAAGCGAGAACAAAGGCTTCAGGGATTTTTGGAACTCGAAAGGAGTGCTTTCCGATTCTCACTCGGTCGCAACGGGACTCGAAATACTCAAATCCAAACGGCACCAGTAGATGCCGGTTGTTAGCTTCGACGTGAAATTCAAAGACGTGTTCCATCCCACCAAGGCCGGTCCGACAAAACTGTTTCTGCTGCGAAACCGTACCAAACATCAGATCAGGGGTTTCCTCATATCCGAGCGCAAGCATCTTCTCCGAGACCAAAGGCAGAAATGCTGCATTGATAAGAATATCGGTATCAGAACTCGTTCGATGGTGAGGTCGTCGATAGATCGTAAATGAGAACGGTATTCCCTTGAGAAGCAAGCAATCAACGCCACTCTTTTGGAGCAGCGTCAGGACTCGTTCTATTTCCTGGGCACGCAATTCGAAACCAACGAAACGGGAACGATTGGCCTCCTTGAAACGTTTCACCACCGAAGCAGGCCAAAGCGATTCTTGATTCTTTTCCAGCAGACCGGCATAGAGAACCGGCTGCACTTCCATCTCCTCCGTCACCTGTAAGAACAGCGCCTCGTTCTCACCATCAAAGGAGGGCGCATGCGCCCCGTGAATCAAGCAATCCATGACGCAATCACGGATTTCGTTCTCGAGTTCTTTGTCGGCCATGGCGATGCATCACCATCGCGAAAGAAGCTAAAGGAAACAACGGTTTTCTGTCCTTAGTAATCCGCTCTGCCCCGCAGGCTTGATTACCGCATTTTCTCGCCTGCAAGGCCTTCGACCTTCGCTCACACCCCTTCACGATCCACGTGAGCCAAGTTTTTCCTTCTGTTTTCCTCTCAAATCACAGACCCTCAGAGACTACTATGACGATTCAATCTATGGGAGTTTGCCTGCTGTCGGTAATCGCAGCAGCCATGGTCGCAACGGCACCTCATTCAGCTGTCGCAGCCAACTACGACGAATCCAAGGTTCCTGTTTACCAACTCCCCCCCCTTCTGAAGGCGGCTGATGGATTAGAAATCCGCTCGGCTTCTGATTGGACGGAGCAGCGTCGCCCAGAGATTCTCAAACTTTTTCGAACCGAAGTTTTCGGAATCGCGCCGGCTGCTCCAGAGACGGTTTCTTTCAGAGTTGATAAAATCATCGAGAACAGCCTCAACGGTATTGCCACTCAAAAAGAAGTGACCGTGTTCTTCTCAAAAAACGAGCAGGGACCGAAAATGCGCCTCTTGCTCTTCATTCCCAACAATCAGAGAAGCGCCCGCCCAGCGTTCCTTGGATTGAATTTCAATGGCAATCACACCGTCCACCGCTCACCAAAGATTAGCATTCCTTCCTCATGGGTAAGAAACAATAAGACGACTGGTGTCACCGACAACCGAGCTACAGCCAAGTCCCGAGGCACGGCATCAAATCGCTGGGCCGTCGACAAGATCGTTAAACGCGGCTACGCTCTTATCACCGCCTACTATGGAGATATTGATCCTGATTTTGACGATAGCTTTCAGAATGGTGTCCATGCTCTCTTTCACTCTCCAAATGAGAAACCCGCCCCGAATGAATGGGGTTCCATCGCTGCTTGGTCTTGGGGCTTGAGTCGCGCTCTAGACTATCTTGTCCTCGACTCGACAATCGATCATGAACGCGTGGCGCTCCTCGGCCACTCACGACTGGGAAAAACATCTCTTTGGGCAGGCGCAAGTGACGAGCGATTCGCCCTCGTGATTTCGAACAATTCAGGCTGTGGCGGAGCAGCTCTTAGCCGGCGTGAGTTCGGCGAAACCGTTTCCAGGATCAACCATTCGTTCCCTCATTGGTTTTGCGACAATTTCCAACATTACAATGATCACGTCAACAGCCTCCCTATCGATCAACACATGCTCATCGCCTTGAGCGCTCCCCGACCAATCTACGTCGCAAGCGCCACCGACGATCAATGGGCAGACCCGAAAGGTGAGTTTCTCGCCGCAAGGGAAGCGTCGTCCGTGTATGCGCTATTTGGTTTCAAGGGTATTGAAGCCACGGAACAACCGCCTGCTAACACCCCTATTGGAGACAGAATTGGCTATCATCTTAGGGAAGGAAAACACGACGTCACGGACTACGACTGGGACCAGTATCTCAATTTTGCGGACCGGCACCTCCACTAAACGATCGAACTCGACGTGAATAACCCGCTCTCGCTCTCAGTCCGAATCGCGGAAGGATTCTTATCCAAAGAAGAATCCATATTGAATCTTGACGAACTCACCGTTCTCACGCGACAGGCAGGTTACGATGCCATCTGTATGCGTGCCTCCCAACTTGGGGTGCACAGTTCCATCGTCGACCTCACTACAGGAATCAAGACCATCGAGGCGAGCAGATTACCTGTTACCATGGTGACCGGCAATTTTGACATCGTCTACAACAATGACTGCGGACCGGACTGCCTTCAGCACATCACCCCTTTCCTCGATCTAGCAGAACGACTTAACGCACCACTCGTCCGGGTTGCAATCAAGACTGATGATGATATCAAAGCAACCCAAAGAGCGGCGGACGAAGCAGCCGAACGCAATCTTTCCCTGGTCCATCAGTGCCACACGTTAAGCCTTTTTGAAACCGTTGATGCGTGCGAATCAACCGTCAAGAAAATCAACCGGCCTAACTTTGGCATTATCTACGAACCTGCAAACCTGGAGATCTGTAATCAGCCCTACACAGGAGAGGTCTTCGATCGACTCGCCCCCTGGATCAAGAACGTCTACCTCCAAAACCAACGACTGACACCAAACGGTGCGGTGACCCTAGACACCTGGTGTCGTGGACCGGTGAGTTTCGATCTCATTCCGGTTCACTCAGAACATGGCATACGTTTCGAATCCGTATTCTCCGAACTCCAACGCATCGGATACGAGGGACCAATTACGGTCCATCAGTCAGCCCAACCAGGAGAAGGACCATTAGAGACGGCTAAACGCTCGGCAACATTTCTCCGTACAATCATGCACGCCGCTCCTTGAGTTTTTGAATAAACGATTTGAGAACGACTGTATTTTCAGCATACCCTCGCCCCGTCACTAACCAGTCATCCTCAACCCAATCTTCATCGACATAGGTAGCCCCTCCCTGCTCAGCATCGAGAGCACATTTCGGAACTGTCGTCACGCGCTTGCCCTGAATTACGCCAGCAGCGCTGAGGATCTCAATCCCATGGCACAAACAAGCCACGGGCAAGCCACGTTCAACGATTCCCCGAATGAGCCCCAGAAGATTCTCGTCATATCGAAGATATTCTGGAGCCCTTCCGCCTGATATGAACGCTCCTTCAAAGCCCCCGGCATCCAGGTCGCAGAAAGCGGCACTCGTCTTAAGATGGTACCCTGGCCGTTCCTGGGTAATATCCCACGGCACGTCAGGGTTGGGCGGAATCTCGTGAAGCACGGTATGGTAGAGCCGTTTTTCCAGTCCGGCGACGACGACCTTGTATCCATCCTCAGGAAGTCGGTAATAGGCATAGAAGGTATCAAGAACCTCTGTTCCATCCCCTATGGGCATCAAAATATTCATCTCGTCTTTTCCGAGATACTAGATCTAATTTGGAAACCTAACAAGTCGACACAAATTGAGCGACATGGAAGGCAATGAGCTCCTCCCGGCGTTGCCTTCACCGGTCCTTCAAATCGACTAGTCAGGGAAGCATTAGACTTGATCGCATTGCTCCTCTCGTCGAAAATCGTCCTGTCGAATTGATTTTCACCGCCCTCCCAACAACACGAATGCCAAAGGAACGATTCGAATCGCATGGTCCGTTTCGGGCTTGGCCTCTGTTCACCCTCTCTTGGTTCACACAATTGCCCCACTCGACTCTGCCGGCGCTCTTACTTGCCTCCCTACTGTTCCCGACAGCAGGCTTGCTACGGGCGGAAACAACGAAAAGAGCCGCCCAGGTCTTCATCAGCGAAATCCTGGCAAACAATTCATCATTGGAGAAGGATAACTACCACCAGTATTCCGACTGGCTGGAGTTGCACAACCCCTCGCCACAGCCAATCAACCTCTGGGATTGGGGCCTCAGCGATGACTCTCAAGAACTTCATAAATGGTATCTTCCCAATCTAACCTTACGTTCCGGCGAGTCGCTGAGAATTTGGTGTTCAGGGCGAAACGACCGAAACCCTAAAGCCCCACTCCACACTAACTTCAAACTCTCAGCCAAAGGGGAAACACTCTACCTAACAAAGCCAGAAGACGATCGTCCGTCCTACATCTTCGACTATACCAATCGCCCTCAGTTCCCAAACGTTTCTTTCGGAATCAGCAAGGAAGCGTTTGGTCAGAACGTTTTCGGCGACGGACTCAAGGGAAGATTCTACCTCCCGACAGAAGCCCCCATTCCTAGGAATTGGTACTCACCCACCTTCAACGATTATGAATGGAGCCAAGGAAAGGCTCCCTTTGGACTGGACCGGCAAGCGATCCCCACGAATGCCGCCGAAATCCGAACGGACTTGAGTATGCTAGTTCCTCAAAAGGCAACGAAGGCGTTCTTCCGGTTTCCCTTCCAATTCAACAAACACGGAAACCGATCTGGTCGCCTTCAACTCAACGTTCGGTATAAGGATGGTCTCGTTTGTTACCTCAATGGCGAACGAATTGCGAGAACCGGAGTCCTCAAAGGAACCCATTGGGACCCCCGTGCCAAGCGATTTATCGCCAAGAACGAACTAGGTTCCATGCAAAGCCTTGAGATAGATAACATCACGGAGAAGCTTATTGATGGGATCAATCTCTTGGCCTTCGAAGTCTCCTTTGGAGAAGGAAGCCCCATTGATTTTCATCTTTCTCCTAACCTCAGCTACGTATCAGAAAAGGCGCCCACAAAAACCAATGGCATGTATCTACTCGCGCCGAGCCCAGGGAAGAGCAACGGAACAGGATTCGCCCAGGTCGCTCCACGGCCAAGCCATTCAATGGATGGAGGTTTTTTCGCAAACGACATCATCCTCAATTTAACGCTTCCTCAAGACGCCAATGGATCAATTCACTACACGACAGACGGAACAATTCCCACACGCGATTCAACAGTTTACACAGGGCCACTAATCTTAACGTCGAGTGTCGAAGTAAAATCTCGCACCTATCAGCCCAACGCGCACCCGAGCCCTGTTACCACTGAATCCTACAGCATCCTCGATTCAAATTCCCTCAAATTCCATTCCAATCTACCAATCATTCTTATCGACACCCACGGCAAAGAAATCGGCCTCAGCGACTACACATCGGCGGGGATTCAAATCTTTGAGAACGGAACAGATCACCGAACAAGACTCACAGGAACCCCCAGCTACTCAGGGCGGGCGGGCATCAAGCTGCGAGGATCGAGCACGCTCGTTCGCCCTAAGAAAGGGTATCGGATTGAACTCCTCTCAAAATCAGGAGACGAAGCACCTTCCAGACTTCTGGGAATGCCCAGTGACGGGGACTGGATTCTTTACGGACCGTACAATCACAATAAGACTCTCATTAACAATGCTCTCGTCTATGAGATGAGCCGCCGAATGGGGCGCTACGCGCCACGGACTCGATTCGTCGAAGCGTTTGTGAATGACGATGCGGAGCCGATGTCGATGACTGCCTACGTCGGCCTCTACATCCTCATGGAGAAAATAGAACGCTCCGCCAATCGCGTTGCCGTTCATAAGCCTGGCCTGGGTGGCGCCAGCCTCTCAGGAGGATATATCTTCAAAATTGATCGCCGCGGCCCGGGAGAACTCGGTTTTCGCGCAGGAATGCAAGACCTCGTCAACGTGGACCCTAATGAAACGAAGATCTCTACGAGCCAATCTCAGTGGCTGCGCCAGTATCTGAATCAATTTTTCGATGTGCTCGCAGGCCCCAATTTTGCCGACCCGAAAAATGGCTATGCAGCCTACATCGACGTCGATAGCTGGATAGATCATCGCTTCCTTCAAGAAATCACCCGAAATCCGGATGCCTACAGCTTGAGCACCTACTTTACAAAACCTCGCGGTTCAAAACTCCAAGCAGGCCCCGTTTGGGATTTCGATCGAGCCTTCTATTTTGGAGCCGACCTCATGGAGCGAGGCTACTACGAGCGCTGGATGACTTGGTCAGAAGAACTCGGCTACAATTGGGATAAGTTGCTGATGGATGACCCTCAATTTCGAAAGCGCTTTAGAGCCCGAGGGCTTGCCCTAATGGACTCCGTTTGGAGTACATCCAATGTCCACGCTCTCATCGATAACATCGCATCTGAAATCGAGGAAGCCCAGGAAAGGAACTACCGACGGTGGGGACATCTCACCCCGGAAGAATGGCGAACTTGGATTGGCTATCAGAAGCGTTACATCGCGAGACGCCTTTCCTGGCTGCGAGGCGAATGCCTCGAACCCCCAGAATATGTTACTCAAGAATCGGAGCATGGATCCAAATGCATCGTCTCTCTTCACACGAGTCATGCCAATGCATCGATCTACTACACAAAATCTGCACGCGAGCCCTATAAGGACAACGGTGACTTGGATAAACAAGCCAAGCGCTACATCGAACCAATCCAACTCAAGGAAAACGAAACCCTGACCGCTGCAATCAAACTCGACGAAGTATGGAGCAACCCAAGCCAATACCATTGCAACACGGCCCCGATTCCTCTCGCAATCACCGAGATCATGTACCACCCAGAGAAAGTTCCAGAGCTCGAGTTCATCGAATTTCAGAATATTGGAACTGTCCCCATCGAACTCAAAGAACTTGAGATCACTGAAGGGGTAGACTTCGACTTCTCCGAAAGCCAAATCGACACAATCGATCCTGGTGAGGTCATCGTAATAGTGAGAGATTTGCAGGCCTTCAAAACTGCTTACGATGTGGCGGGAATCAATATCGCAGGCGAGTATGAAGACAGTCTCTCCGACACCTCAGAACGAATTCATGTCTCCAATTCAAATGGCAAGACAGTCTTGGATATTTTCTACTCTGACACGTGGTATCCGGAAACCGATCAAAGAGGCCATTCTCTGATGCTAAAAACCCCATCAAGCACGAACGCACATCGCTGGCGTGACCCTCGAAATTGGCGACCAAGTCCAAGCGCCGGTGGCTCTCCAGGAGTTCTGGAGGCAACGGTGCCCTACTGGTACTAATCGCCTAACCGATCAGACTGAACGCACTTTGCTCTCGGACTATTCTCTCAAGAGTGCTTCACCGATCGCAACCACAGCACATGCTACTTCGAAGAAGGTAACCCAAAGCAGCTATGTCGCAATTTTAGTATTGTTGTCGCGATCATTCTTTGAGATCTTTGTCCTATGAAGCGAATCTACACATCTCCGATTTTAGAGCACTACGGTCCAATCGCGAACTTTACAACCGGCGGAAGCACCAAAAAAACCGAGTGGATGCAAAAGAGCAGCATGAGCAGCATGGGCAACTCCAGTAGCAGCTGGTCCCAGAGCATGTCAAAAAAGAAAAACGTCGTTAAGTCTTAGGTATTTGCCGAATCAATCTTCGGCTCAATACCTTTCCCTCCTTGAGAACCCTATTAAGCATTCTCATCCCCCTACTCGCTAACTCGGTCCTTGCTTCAAGGATCGATTCGGAACTCATATTCCCTCTTGAATCGTGGCACAACCATGGTTCGTGCATCGTCCAAGCCCCAAACGGAGATTTGCTCGTCTGCTGGTTTCACGGTTCAGGTGAACGAAAATCTGATGACGTCGTCATCTTAGGCGCCAGAAAGCCTCAAGGATCAGAAGTTTGGAGCCCCCCTTTTCTGCTCGCTGATACCCCTGGCTACCCTGACACCAACTGCTGCATGCTCATCGATTCAAAGGAGCGCCTCTGGCTCCTCTGGCCGACCATTCAAGCGAATCTCTAGGAGAGCGCACTGATGAACTATAAGATTTCATCGGATTACCAAACACCAGAAGCCGCCCCAAAGTGGCAGATAGAGAAAGTACTCCACGTCAAACCTGGTCCGGCATTTTCCGAACTGGTTCGAACAAAGACAGCCGACTACCTGAGTCATAAACAAATCGCACCGGGAAGCATCGAGTGGGCAGCAAACAATTTCCAACAGGCCGACGACAAGCTAACCCGACGACTAGGATGGTTCACACGCGCCCATCCCTACGTTACCAACGAAGGGAGGATGCTAGTGGGGCTTTACTCGGACGGGTTTTCATTCTCATTGGTCGCGTTCACCGATGACCTCGGAAAGTCTTGGAACGTTAGCGAGCCAATCGTTGGCGGCGGAAATATCCAGCCGAGCTTTGCCCAAGCTAGCAATGGATCGATCGTCGCCTATATGCGTGACAATGGACCTGCTCCGAAACGAGTTCACGTTTCCGAATCGGCCGACCAGGGCGAAACTTGGTCAATGGTCTACGATCATCCAGAACTAGCAAACCCCGGTGCCGGACTCGAGTTGATGAAACTCAACGATGGTCGATTCTTAACCATCTACAATGATACCGAGAGTGGCCGCCACCGTTTGGCTGTTTCCATTTCAAATGACGAAGGGCAGAGCTACCCCGTCACTCGCTATCTAGAAAACCGTAACGAGAGTGAAGGTGCTTTCCATTATCCATCCATCATCCAAGGAAAGGATGGCATGCTCCACGCGACCTATAGCTATTTCGTCCCTGCAGCCAACGGCAAGGGCCAGGTGAAATCGATCAAATACGCCTCTTTTGACACTGATTGGATCGAGTCCGGCACTTCTGAGAGCTCTAAAAAAGAACGATCTCATTGAAATCCCTATTCTAAGGGATTCCAGCCAATCCCCGCCCGTTTTTCTCGTTTTTTGGTTTCGACGTTCCTTCCTTGGAGCAGTAACCTCATTGAATATCAAAAATGAACAATTTCGATTTATCGCGAAAGAACCCAGAACCGCTTAGGTCTCAATGATCGTTTCTCCAAAAAATGCCGCCACTGAACGACTCGTATGCCCTTGCTTGTCGCTCATCGTCTCGCTCTTTCTTGCCGTCGGAGTATCGTTGAAGGCCAACGACTACCTGACTGAGGTCAAACCGATTCTAAGAGAGAACTGCTACCGCTGCCACGCAGGCGATCAGCCAAAATCCGGTCTGCGACTCGACACTGCTGCCGCTCTAATCAAAGGCGGAAACCGAGGAGGCGTCATTATACCTGGGAATGCCAAATCGAGCGCACTGATCGAGGTTTTGACCGGCACACATGCACAAATCCCACCAATGCCGTACCGCGACACCCCCCTCTCCCCAGAAGCGGTCGATACGATCGCACGGTGGATTGATTCAGGAGCCCATCATCCCACCGATGAAATCCCAGAAGAACACGTTCACTGGGCCTTCAAGAAACCAACGAGACCTCTCCCCCCGGATAACAAGACACGCTTCTTCGCCAAAAACGCCATTGACCATTTCATTTTCTCACGACTCACCGATTCCAAACTCCTCCCTTCACCTGAAGCTAGCCGAGAAGTTCTCTTGCGCCGGCTCTACCTAGACATTGTTGGCATTCCTCCATCTACCGATGCCATCGATGCGTATTTGACTGACTACTCGATAAACGCCACCGAAAAGGTTATCGATGAACTCCTCAGTTCGCCACAATTCGGCGAGCGCTGGGGGCGTCACTGGCTCGATATCGCCCGCTACGCAGACTCAAATGGATACAGTATTGATTCCCCCCGTTCAATTTGGCGCTACCGTGACTATGTCGTCGATGCAATCAACGGCAATCTTCCATTTGATCAATTCGTTACAGAACAACTCGCAGGGGATCTGCTTCCTCAGCCAACACGGCAACAACTCATTGCCACAGGATTTCACCGCAACACGCAGATCAACCAAGAAGGCGGAATTGACCGAGAACAATTCAGAATCGAATCGGTCGTTGATCGAGTCGCCACGACTGGATCCGCCTTTCTGGGATTGACGATCGCCTGCGCCCAGTGTCATGACCACAAATTCGATCCGATACGACAATCGGAATACTACCAGTTCTTCGCATTCTTCAACAACCAAGATGAGCCAACCATAGAGACCCCTCTTGAACATGAACTCGTCGCGAGAGACAAATACCAAGCAGCTCTGAGCCACCTCGAAAAAGCGATCCAGGAAAGTGAGTCCAAAATCCAGCAGCGAATCTTCGACTGGGAAAAACACCTTTCCGAAGCGGACATTCAGGAGCTGCCAGCATCCTATCGGATCATCCTAACCAAACCCCGCGAGCTGCGAACAGGTGACGAATTGCAAGAACTCCTCGATCATTTCTCCGAAGAAAACGAGGCTCACCAAGCGCTCATGAAGCGCCAAAAAGATCTCAAGCGAAAGCGTCCACGCGTCACGACTACCATGATTCTCCGAGAGCGGGACAAGAAACGCGACACCCACATTCACATCAAGGGCGACTTCACACGGCATGGCGAGAAAGTCGAGCCAGGAACGCCGAGCATACTGAATCCCTTTCAAGGATCAGACAGAGCGAATCGGCTTGAACTAGCTCACTGGCTCGCATCCGAAGAAAATCCACTTCTTGCCCGCGTCACGGTGAATCGCATCTGGCAGCAATACTTCGGAAGGGGCATTGTCGAAACGGAAAACGATTTTGGCACCCAAGGGATCCCCCCATCCCATCCAGCTCTCCTCGATTGGCTGGCCATTGAATTCATCGAAAGCGGCTGGGACGTTAAGGCCCTTCATAAGAAAATCTTAATGTCGACCACCTACCAGCAGTCCTCCAAAGTCTCGGCCAGTCACGCTATGATTGATCCCGACAACCGGCTCTTCGGACGTCAAACCCGAATGAGATTGGAATCCGAAATCGTCCGAGATGTGGCCCTAACGGCGGCCAACCTTCTCTCCACCAGGATCGGGGGACCAAGCGCACATCCTCCACAGCCCAAGGGAGTCATGACCCTCGGACAGGTCCAACGCTCTTGGAAACCCGATGAGGGAGAGAACCGCTATCGACGCGGCCTCTATACCTTCTTCTGGCGAGCAACACCACATCCCGCCCTAACCGTGTTCGACAGCCCCGACGCCTTTAGCACCTGTAGTCGCCGAATCCGTTCGAACACCCCGTTGCAAGCGCTAACGCTTTTGAATGACCCAGCCTATTTCGAAATCGCTCTTGTCCTCGCAGACCGTATCAAGAGCCTAAATTGCGATAGCGATAAATCCCGAGTCAAGGAGGCCTTTCGAATCTGCCTTAGCCGATTCCCTAGCAGGGCCGAAACCAGGCACCTCCTTGCTGCGATTCAAGCCCCCGATCGGAGCGAATCAAAGGACAAATGGCTTTTCTTGGCTCGCATCCTTCTCAATCTAGACGAAACCATCACCCGTGAATAAGCAAAAGAGCATGAATTCGTCTCCTCTCGCAAGAAGCACACGAAGGCATTTTTTTAGCCAGTGCGGGCTCGGCCTCGGATCTGTGGCGCTCACTTCGCTCCTAAGACAAGAAGGCTTGGCAGCATCAGCTCACAGCGCTGCTCCCCATTTCGCCCCCCGAGCCAAAAACGTCATCTATATGTTCATGGCAGGGGGCCCGTCTCAGTTGGAACTGTTTGACTATAAGCCGGACCTGGTTGCATTGAACGGGCAGGCCATTCCTGATTCGTATCTGGAAGGCCGAAGGTTCGCCTTCATGGACAGCTCTTTTAAAGAACGTTCGAAGCTTCTTGGAACCCGACGAGAGTTTACCCAACACGGGCAATCAGGCATGTGGATGTCGAACCTTCTTCCCCACACGGCAAAGATCGTCGATGAGATCACGATGGTCAAATCGTGCGCCACAAACCTATTCAATCATGCACCGGCCAAGCTATTCATGAATACCGGCTCTGGCCAGTTCGGCCGGCCAAGTATTGGTTCTTGGGTAACCTATGGCATCGGAAGCGAGTGTGATAATCTCCCCGGATTCGTCGTTCTCCAAAGCGGTCCCCGGGGACCACGCGGTGGTGCCGTCAACTGGGGCAGCGGCTTTCTGCCAACTACCTATCAAGGCGTTCCCCTTCGAGGTCAAGGAGAGCCAATCCTCAACCTGACGAATCCCAAGAATATCACCAGTAAATCACAACGAGATCTTATCGACAGCGTCAATCAACTCAATCTCCAGCGACTCGTCGAAACTAATGATCCTGAAATCTCTACCCGAATCGCCGCCTACGAAATGGCCTATCGTATGCAAACGAGCGCCCCGGATCTCATTGATCTTGCCGGAGAATCGGCGGCAACTCTGAATCTCTACGGGGTTGAAAAAGACAAACCGTCCTATGCGCGAAACTGCCTCCTAGCCCGACGTCTTGTTGAACGCGGTGTCCGATTCGTCCAACTCTACCACACCAGTTGGGACAGCCACGGCGGCCCAGGCGAAACCCTTCAAGGGGATTTCGAAAAGGTTTGCCATCAAGTCGACCAAGCATCGGCGGCTCTGATCATCGACCTAAAGAAACGCGGATTACTCGAGGATACCCTGGTTGTTTGGGGGGGCGAATTCGGGCGCACCCCGATGGGAGAAAACCGGAAAACGACGGGGAGAAACCATCACATTGATGCGTTCTCCATGTGGTTTGCCGGCGGTGGCACGAAGAAGGGATTCCAACTTGGTGAAACGGATGAACTAGGGTTTAGCCCCACCGAGGATCGAGCTCACGTTCATGATATCCACGCAACAATGCTACACCAGCTCGGGTTGAACCACGAAGCACTCACCTTCCGTAGCCAAGGGCGTGACTTCAGACTCACGGACGTTCATGGCAGCGTTCTTCACAAAATGCTAGCGTAGTCTTCTCAAGCATTCCAAATCCGATACGATACGACGCATGAATAAAAACGTCTCACTATGGCTCCTCTGTGCGGCCGCTTGTCTTTTCCCCAACAAGCAAACACTCGCTGGCACTCATCACGTTGTCTTTATCATCGCCGAGGATGAATACAAGGCAAGTGAATCGCTCCCTGCGTTTTCCGCCAAACATCTCACCGAAGCGGCGGGTTTCAAAACGACATTCCTCTCTCAGGATCCCAACAACAAATACAAGATCCAAGGATTGGATAAACTAGCAACCGCCGATCTCGCCGTACTCTACGTCCGTCGGCGTTCGCTCCCAGAGCAAGGCATGAAACAGTTACGACAATACCTGGATCGCGGCAAACCTCTGCTCGCTCTCAGAACATCCAGCCACGCATGGGATACTCGCGGCAAAGGGCCCAAAAACAACGTCGAGTGGACAAGCTTCGATCCAGAAGTTCTCGGCGGCAATTATCATGGTCACCATGGAAACACAATCCAGAGCACGATTGAGATCGTTCCCGGAATGAGTGCCCACCCAATTCTTCAATCTGTCGACGCTGCGTCAATGATCGGAAAAGGGTCACTATACAAAGTCTCTCCCCTTGCCGCATCGGCTCAGGTTCTTCTCCTCGGCACTATTCCCAACCAACCGACGGAACCAATCTTGTGGACCAACCACTACGGAGACAGCCGGGTGGTTTACACCTCTCTTGGACACGTTGGAGATTTTGCCCAAGACGGATTCAATCAATTGCTCAAGAACACGATCTTGTTTCTCGTCGGCAACTAATCCAGCCCCCCCTCTCTTGAAGGTTAGATCACCACAAGTTGATTTTCTCCAATTGCGAAACCACCCGTTCTGACCGATTAGGAAAGTAATCAATTAACAATCGTTGCACCTCTGTTTCCCAATGCTCTTCCGGGTCGTATAGGACGTACGGACCGACTCGGTAGGGATGAACGTCACGTCGATAGTCACCCCACCGAGCTGATTCGAGAACCATCGCATCTCGAAGGCGATCGGCCATTAGCTTATAACGCTCTTGATTTGCCCCCGCTCCCAATGGCCCCTCGTCAGCAAGGACACTTCTTGCCCGTTTGGCAAACGCCTTTCTAAATTCTGAATTTGCTCGAAGCCTTTGAAATAGCCTCGTCGGAGACATATCATCGTCTGCTGCGGTAACGTCGACCTCTAACCCTTCAAGAGCTCGCTCACCATCCCACAAGAAGAACTGATATTTTCCTATCGGCTGAATCTGTCGCCCGGCATACCAATTTGAGCTACTATCCCAATCCGAGCTTCCTCCGTAGATCTGAACCAGCATCAAATCGATAAAGGCATCAATATCCAGCACCGACTGAATCTTCTCGTACGCCTGTTTCGACTCGAGCCCCGCATTGGCAATCTCAAAGAGACGTCGCCAAACATCTTCAGAACCACTCAGTACCTTCGATGCGTTTCGACTTTCGTATTCGTCTGCGTTGCCCCCAAAGGAAGTCGCCTGAAAGTAGGCATCCGGGCGCTCGCAGGGATTATAAACACCCCAATAGATCCCATTGAGAAATAGGTGAACGAATTGCCCTTGAGAAACAGGGCGCCCTAAGGCCTTCATTGATCGCCGCATCCATTCATCGCGAATGAGATCGCCTCTCAATCGCTCATCGCTGTTCCAGTGCAACCAGCTATTGTTACAACCCGCGCGAAGAATAAGGTTCTTGAATCGCTTTGCTCCGTCTTTTCCAAACATTTTGTATCTCAGCTCTGGGCTGCCATACTGTTCACGGAATACCAGGCGAAAGGAATGCTTTGGACTTTCCTCGGGCCGACGACTCCATCCCCCTTGGATTCTCACCCCACAATCTTCGCGATATTCCTTTCCGTCATTGGGGAAGAAAATCTCCATCGAACCAGGACGTTCCCAAGATCTTCCCGTCGATTCAGGATTGGCGTAAATTCCCCCGTCACGATCGAAAAGCGCTGACGGGTCTAGACTGAGTGAAATGCTAGGCAGCGAATCTAGCCCCACAAGCAGGCGATCCCGAAAGCGTTCATCATTAACAATCTCAGGATCCATCTCATAGTCGGCGGGCACCGTCCAATCCCCATCCACTCCCCAGTTCGAAGGAAAGCCTTCCCCGCGTTCGACTAGAATCTGTTCGCGAAAAAGATAAGTATGGGTATCGACATTCGACGGCTTATAGTTTTTTCGAAACGCTCCCACACGAATGACCGTTGTATGGTCAATCATTATCGGTTCAGAATAAACCCTTCCCGTATCTGCCGAAGGCCAACTTCCATCAAGGGTATACCGGATTTCCGTTTTCGGCGTTGACGTATCAAGCTGCAGTCGGAACGGACCGTCCACAAATCCTCCCTTCCGACTGAAGTGCGTGTCAGAGACTTGCCCCCAGAACTCGCCCTGATTCGCCCGCCCCGGCGTGGGACGCCCAAGGCTGTCTCT
>OJGU01000259.1_pt1 | contig 35138 bp, 24 predicted proteins | sample 1594741 | NCBI WGS metagenome assembly OJGU01 (sample SAMN05416841, study PRJEB24817) | seawater metagenome | isolation source: Sea water | place: Canada:Atlantic | collected 2013-07
GATCTACACTAGATCGCTCGTCGGCAGCGTCAGATGTGTATAAGAGACAGGTACGGACCGGGTGCAACCGAGGTTCCCCGAGCACCGTGGCCCACCGACGCGTTCGATGCGTACGTCCTGCCCATTGTGCTCCCGACCGAGTACGAGCCTCCTGAGGGTGTGACGCTGCACCGAACCGCGGGGGCAACTGCGTTCGTCGGCGACCTCTCCGTTCGCGCGTGGTCGTTCTCGGTCCTCCAAACGCTCCTCGAGGCTGGCCCGATCACGTACGAGGCCGAACATCTTGCGGCTGCGGGTTGGAACACGACGTTCGAGGATCCGCAGGCGTCAGGCGGAGCCCTGCGCCGCTACACCCGCTATCGGAATGAGCTCACGCCCAAGCTACCGTTGAGCATCGGACCCAAGCTCAAGCTGCCCAAGGGTCAGCACGTGCTCGAAGTGTGGATGCGGTGGTCTTGCCCCGAGTCCGCCGCCCAACACACCGCGGCGGTGTTCAGCGTCTCCGCCGACGGTCGGGAGATCAAGCGAGCAGAGCTCGTCTGCGAAGACGGGCCGGATGTCCTGACCCCGTACCGTGTCGAGTTCAAGCTCGCTGCGTCCGAGGTGGTCAACATGCGACTCGGGTTTCGCAACGGCACGGTCGAACACGACCGCACCGTGCTCACTTGGCAAGGCGAGTAGCGCGTCGCTCGTAGATCGACTCTCGGCCGCCGCTGCGACACGCGAAGCCAGCGTCCATCAGCCGGCAGTCCTCGACGATCGCACCGGGCCGCTCCGGCATTCGTCGTTCGATACGAAAGCCGTCCGTCGTGGTCTCCATCCGAGCCAGAGGGAACACGCCCCGTTGAATCTGAGCCTCCGAAGGATGATCCCACCACGTGATGTGGTTGTTCAACGTCCACAGCGAGTCCCCCGCGACGATGTTGAGCGATGGCCGGCTCATCAGATCCTCAGCCAGCCCCCGCGCCTTGCCCGGCTCCACGCCGCTGGAGACCAGTGAGTTCTCGATCGACTCGACGTCGGCGACCTCCTCCACGCCGTGCGCGGGCTGCCAGCCGTAGAGCCCTGGCGCGGGCAAGCCGGGCCGTGCGCTGCTCTCCCGTTCGAAGACCAAAGGCAGCGGCGCCTGGAGTTCGCTGCCCTCAAAGTCGAAGTCGCATTCGAGGCGGCTCTCGGAGACCGCACGACACCGGGCGCTCCCTCGGCTTGGATGCTCCTGGAGCGTCAAACCGAAGCCGGTTGCGTCCACGGCGACGGACAAGACGTCGACCTCCATCGACTCGGTCCCGGCGCCGTATAGCAGAAGCGTTTCACCGCCGGGGTCGAGCACGAGCCACGCGTTTCCCTCCGCGAGTTCATCACGGACCTTGGCCGCCTCCTCGCTTCGGTCGCCCTCCGTCAACACGGCGCCCAGCGTGTCGAGACCTGCGGCGAGGTCCAGCCGGTAGACCCCAGCACCGACAGCGACGGGGTCGTACGCCGGCACATGCACTTCGGCAGGCGCAGACACAGCGGCCACCGTGACAGGAGATGGCGCTTGCTGGGTCACACATGCCGATACAAGCACTGCGCTGACGGCGATGGCCCGGACGCTCACGCGTTGAGGATCGCACGGATCGTTGACACGGCAACAAAACCGCGAAGTGCCGGAAAACGGTCCACAGAGGGTCTCAGCTACCGCAGCTTGAACGTCAGCGAGACGTCGACGGCGACCGGGGACTCTGTCGGCGCGGCGAAACGTAGACCTCCAAGACCCCGCGTCAGACAGGCTTCCACCGCCTCGTCGTCGAGCGAGGACTCCGGAACGCCGACCTCGATGACCTTTCCGTCTTTGCCGAGCGTCAACCGGAGATCCATGGTTCCCGCGAGGGTCGGAGAGTCGGCGAGCGCGGCGAAGTAACACATGCGTGCGAATCCGGCGCGGCGCTTCAACACCGCATTCACCTTGGACGCATCCACCCCCTTGCCCACCTTGGCCTTTCCGATCTCAACCGTCCCAGGGGCATCGGAGGCGCCCGCGGGCTTGGACAGCTCCAGCTTCGGTTTCAACTTCGGTGAGACTCCCTTCGCCGTCTCCACCCCGTCTCCGAACGCGATGTCGGGGAGCCAGCATCGACGCGGCTCGACCGAACACTTGGGGCCACGGATCTGCGAGATGGCCCGCGCAAGGACCTCCACCGTGACGCCCTCTTCCACATTCAACCGGATCGCGGACAGGTCTGGGTGCTTCGTTCGAAAGCTCTTCGCTTTGTTGCGAAGCTCGACGTAGTTGAACGTGTCACCGGCTTTGTCGGGCCCGAGGTCGTACTCCTTGCCGTCGCTCTGCTCCGCGAGATGAAACCCGTCGGAGGCGATGCGAACGTAGGGAACACCACCGGGCACGGTGCCGACCAGCGTCACGGCCCCCTGCTGCCCCTTGGACGTCTGCATCACCAGAACACGAGATCGCTCGGGCGGGAGTACACCGCTCAACGTGCGGAGCGTCGCCGCCGGTACGCCAGCATCGGCCACCCACGCGACCGGGTCTTCCGAGGCCAGCAGTGCGTCGGCGATCGCTTGCGGCGGCGTGTCGGGCTTGGGCAGCACGCCCGCCTCGAGCGCGAGGGTCACCTCGCCAACCTGGATCTTCTCCAACGTCACGACAACCGCGAGGCTGGGCTCCGGCAGCGGGGGCAACACTCCAGGCACCGTCGGAACGGGCTGACCGGGATCGCCGATGGAAGCTGGGACGGCCGGTGGTGGTGGTTCCGGCTCCCGCTTCGGGGGTGGCGGAACCTCCGGCGGCTTCGGCTCACTCGCTGCCTTCGACGGCCCCGCCGCTGTTCCCGTCGACGCGGGTGACTGCTGGGCGGAGGTTGGTGCCGGAGGGTTCGCCGGGCTTCCGCAGCCCATGAGTCCGAGGCTGAAGAGCCACGCCGAAGCCCGTTTCACGCCGGCAGTATAAGGGCCCCTCAAGCAGGCGGAGCCGAGTTCGACGGTGTCCACGCCGCTGAAAACATCACAGTTCGCCGTATTTGAATTTGGCCACCAGAAGACCAATAGAAGCACGTTGAGGCTCATTCGCTTGATCAATTTGCGCTTTACACCGTGTCGGACCAGACTTTGGCCGTGGCTCGCTCCTTCGGTTCTCACTTCGTCATCACGGCCAACACCACTGATGCCGGAGCCCCGGTCTATCTCCGTCCAGACCGCACCTGGTCCGCCTCGCTGACCGATGCTCACGCAGTGGGTAGCGAGGACGAGCGGGACGACCTGCTGTCCCACGCCCAAACCCAGGAGCACGACGTCTGCGATCCGTACGCGTTCAAGGTGAACGTCGAAGCGGGGGCAGCCGTGGCCACGACCACCCGCGAGCGCATCCGTTCGCAGGGCCCCACCTCGCCGCTGCGGCGACCCGACGCGGCCCAGGGATAGACGACATGTACCAATACGACGAACACGACCAGCGCATCGTCGACGAGCGCGCCGCCCAGTTTCGCGGCCAAGTTCAGCGACGCCTGGCCGGAGAAATCACCGAGAACGAGTTCAAGCCGCTGCGTCTGCAGAACGGCCTGTACATGCAGCTGCACGCGTACATGCTTCGTGTCGCGGTTCCGTACGGGCTGCTCAGCTCGGCCCAGCTCCGGGCACTGGCCACCATCGCCCGCGACTACGACAAGGGCTACGCGCACTTCACCACCCGCCAGAACGTCCAATACAACTGGCCCGAGCTCGAGGACGTCCCCAAGATTCTCGACCTGCTGGCATCGGTGCAAATGCACGCGATCCAGACCAGCGGAAACTGCATCCGCAACACCACCTCCGATCCGCTGGCCGGCATCGCGGCCGACGAGCTCGAAGACCCGCGGCCGTACTGCGAGCTCATTCGGCAGTGGTCCACGTTCCACCCCGAGTTCGCGTTCCTCCCCCGCAAGTTCAAGATCGCGGTCACCGGATCCAGGACGGACCGCGCCGCCGTCCGCATCCACGACATCGGCATTCGGATCGTCGACAACGACGCGGGCGAGCGCGGCTTCGAGATTCTCGTTGGGGGTGGCCTGGGCCGGACCCCGCACATCGCCAAGGTCGTGCGGGACTTCCTGCCCTACGAGCACCTGCTCTCCTACTTGGAGGCTGTCCTGCGGGTCTACAACCGCTACGGACGGCGAGACAACAAGTACAAGGCGCGCATCAAGATCCAGGTCTCCGAGTGGGGCGTGGAGAAATTCGCCGCTGCCGTCGAAGAAGAGTGGGGTCACATCAAGGACTCCGCCACCGCGCTGACCCGGGCCGAGATCGATCGCATCAAGGGTCGCTTTCACACGCCGAGCTTCGAGGCGCTGCCCAACGAGGACCTCGATGCGCTCGCGCTCACCTCCGACCGCGAGTTCGCCCGCTTCCTCAAGAACAATCTCAGGCCGCACCGCGTCCCCGGCTACACGGCGATCGTCATCTCGACCAAGCCCAAGGACCGAGCCCCTGGAGATGTCAGCGACAGCCAGCTCGAGGCGCTGGCCGACCTCGCCGACCGCTTCGGGCTGGGTCACGTCGTCGTCATGCACGACCAAAACGTGATGATGCCGAACGTGAAGCAGGCCGACCTCAAAGCGGTCTATGCCGTGCTCGAGGAGTGGGACCTTCACACCGCCAACGCCGGGCGAGTGACCGACCAGATCTGTTGCCCCGGGCTCGACTTCTGCAACCTCGCCAACGCGCGGTCCATCCCGGTCGCGCTGCGCATCGCAGAACGCTTCGATGACCAGGACTACTTGGACGACCTCGGGGACGTCAGCCTGAAGATGTCCGGATGCATCAACGCGTGCGGCCATCACCACGTGGGCAACATCGGCATCCTCGGCATCGACAAGGCCGGCGTCGAGGCCTACCAGCTGATGCTCGGCGGCGACCCCGGAGACGAAGCGAGCCTGGGCAAGATCGTCGGCCGAGCGTTCTCATCCGACGAGATCGTCGACGCCGTCTCGACTGTGCTCGACACCTACGCAACGCAGCGCGAGAGCGCGGACGAAACCTTCCTCGACTTCTATCGCCGGGCCGGACTGGACCCGTTCAAGGAATCCCTCTATGGCACTGATTAAGCACAACGCTGTTGCTCCTGCTGAGCTCTGGACCACCCTCGCCGCGGATCAACCTGTCCCTGCAACCGGAGACGTGCTCGTGGACCTCGAGCGATGGGTCTCCGAGGGCGAGGCACTTCGAGCCCGGGCGGATAGGGTCGGCGTGCTGCTACAGCCCGACGACGATGTCCTTGGTCTCGAGGGCACGCTCGACGGACTCGCCCTGATCGCGGTCGCCTTCCCCAAGTTCACGGACGGTCGCGGCTACTCGTCGGCACGTCTGCTCCGAGACCGGCTCGGATACACCGGGGAACTTCGCGCCGTGGGACACGTCCTGCCCGATCAGGTCTTCTACATGCGCCGCGTCGGCTTCGACGCGCTCGAGCTCGCCGACGGCAAGTCGGCCGACACCGCGATCGCCCAGCTGGGTGAGTTCTCGGTGACGTACCAAGCGGCTGCCGACGATTCACGGCCGCTGTTCCGTCGCGTCGCTCGACCCGCGTAGGTACAGAGCCACGCTCGGACCAAGGTCAGTCCATGCAGCAGACGGTGACAGCTCCGGTCTCCGAGATCTCGCCCTGCACCTCGCCGGTCCCGGCTGCGGGCTGACACGTGCCGTTGCTGGCAATGTTGAAGCCCTGGTGCGAAACCCCGTCGCCGTCCCCGGAGTTGAGCTGGTAGCAGTCGCCCCCGGAGACCAGCGTCTCGTCCACGAAGCTGAGGCTGCAGATCTCAACGTCGATGGAGCACGCCTGGCCCTGGGCAGTACAGGAGCACGCCGAGCAAGAACGGCCGTCCTGGAAGCCCTGGTGATACACCGTCGCTTCACCGAACCCGGCAGGGCACGTGTGTTCTCCATCCTGGGTGATGCACACGGCTCCGGCCTCGGACGGAAAACACGTCCCGGTATCCTCGCACTCCGCCCCGGATGCCGCCCCCGAACAGGCAACCCGTTCGTCTCCCCACGTGGGGGTAGCAGGCACATCGACGAGCGTTTCGGAACACGTCGCGTCCACGACCGCGGAGAGACACTCGTCCTCGAAGTCTGGCGACACGCAACTCTCCTCGGGTGAAAACGGAAGGCCCTCGTTCTCGAGCCACAAGCCACACGACACCGACTGAACGCCGCAGTTGCACGCGCAGGTCGGCACACCCGGCTCCAGGCTGGTGTTGAGCGCGCCTCCAAGCTCCGGATACTCGGGCGGGCAGGCCCCTTCGCCGAGCACCGTTGGGTCGGACCAGCCCTCCGGGATCGCCGGCACACAACGCTCGGTCGCACCGCAGGCGGGTGAACCCGTCTCCGACCCGGTGTCGGACACACTTCCTGCGGTCGTCGACGTGGTCAAAGGTGTCGTCGTCTCACCGACCGTTGCCGTGGGCGCCGTCGTCGAGGCATCCGTGAGCGCACCCGTCGTCCGGCCCGTGGACGCCCCCTCTGTCTCACCGACTGGGCTCGGGTCCCCCGGATTGAAACATCCGGTCAAGACAAGCGCAGAGACCCAGACTGTCCAGCTTCTGTGGAAGCGAAGCTGGCCTCCACGTGGGGGGTGGCCAAGACGGTTGCGAACCCGTTGCTCCTGCATGACAACAGTGTAGTGGGACCCAGGCACATGTCCTCGTCGAGGCGCGCGCATAGGCGGAGCGCTTTCCTGTCTCACCCACGCAAACTCTGCAGACGATTTCTGCGCAACAGCGGGGTCCGTCCTCAACCCGGCGAGAGGTTGAACGGGTACTTCACGACGACCACGCCCCCGCCCTTGGGCGATGGGAACTTCCACTTCTTGGCCGCGGTGGCCATGCAGGTCCCCACCTCCTTGTCGCTGAGCGTGGTGCTCGAGATGGAGGTCGCGCTGACCATGCCGTCACTCCCGATGGTGAAGTCCAGGACGACCTTCCCCCCCACGGCCGGATCTTTGGCCAGCGCCGTGTTGTAGCAGCCACGCACATCACCGATGTGGGCCCGCACGATGCGTCGGATGATGTCTTTGTCGAGGGAGCCCTTCACGGTCGCTTTCGCCTGGCGAACCCTGGGCACCTTCGGACCCCCGGTCCCCTTTCCGATCAAACCGGTGTTCCCGAGCCCAATCGTGCCTTCGCCGGTTCCTCCGCCGCCGCGGCCGGTCCCGATGAGCCCAAGGCCTCCCTCGCCGAACTCCGCACCTTCGGCCCCGAGCAGGCCTCCCCACACGTCCTCGTCGTCGAGCCCCTCGGTGAAGGCTCCACCGTAGGGACTCGCAAGGAAATGTCCGCCCTCGCCCGAGAGCACGGCCAAGACGCCGGCACTCTTCGCCATGGCTTCCGCGGCGCTGCGAGGCGTATCCTGAAGCCGAACGTTGAGATCGCGGCAGGTACCAGCCTCGTCACACCCCGGCTGCTCGAGCCGCGCGAGGACGTTCACGAACACGCCCGCGGCGATCCCCGGAGCGGCTTCGACAAACAACGGAAGCGCGTCCACCTGCGCATCGGCAAGTGCGAAGACCTTCTTGTCGAGTGCCTCGAAGTCGTACGGCACCGGGATGGCCTCCGTCTTCCCGGACGGGCTCGTCAGGTGAAACCCCTCCGCGTCGATCCGAAGGGTGCCGCTCCCAGCGGTCACTCTCGAGGGCGAGGAGATGCCGACGAAGCCATCATCGACGTCGGCGTTCTGCACGACCAACCCCTTTGAATCGATATCAGCGTCCTGGGTGAGCGCAGCGACCCGTACGATCGACGAACTCGGAATGCTCGCATCCACCGCGATCGCGAGGGTGACCAGCGCATCCTCGGGAAGGGTCTCGCGCTCGGCCAACAGGGCCTGCGCGATCTTCTTCGTGACCGGGTCCTCCTCCCCCGGCGCCGACTTCTCCGGCAGTTTTCCGTCCTCGAGTGGAAGCACCCGCGCGCCACCGATACGCAACTCCGTGAGCGCCAACTCCAGCGAGATGGTGTTCGTTGGGATGGTCTGCATCTCCCCCTCCACCATCGGAAGCTTCTGGTCGGGACCCGACCACCGGGTGCGGTCCCGCAGCAGTAGCGCACGTGCGACGACGATCGCGTCATCGCGGTGCACCCCCTGCGCCTCGAGCCAGTCCCGGGCCGCAAATGGCACGACGGAACTCGGTCCCGAGCGCAGCCACATGCTTCGCTCGATCAGTTCCTTGCTGCCCAGTCCGCACCGGTCGAACAGTGCGGCCGGCCGCTCGCTGGGCTTCATCGGCCCCAGCGCACCGGTGAGTTCCTCCGGATTGGGACACACCGCGTCCAAGAGATCGATCGCCTTGACCGCCGCCTCAAACCGAGCTTCACGCCTGGCGTCTCGCTGCGTGGCGTCGAGAAACGCGACGTAGGATGGCGGCACATCGCACGCCTCCTTCAAACCTTCGGCGACCTTTGACCTGCGCCGCACAGGGGTCGCTTTCGCGAGGACTGCAGCGAGTTCATGGACCTCGTCCACGCGACAGGCCCGTTCGACCGGCTCGGTCGGCGCCGCCGGTGAGGCGCCCTCCGGTTTGGTGTCCGGCTCCGGTGTCTCGCCGCCACAGGCAGCGAAGAGACACAACGCGGGAAGAGTCCAGAGCAAGCGCGACACGGCTCGAGTATACGAGGCCACGAATAGGACAAACGGGGTCAGCACGCACAACCCTCGCAAAAAGCCCCGCACTCCTTTCCGAGGACGGGGCGTTGAGCGTCGCGCAGACCTGGGGTGCTCAGCTGCAGCCGCTGGTGGCTCCGCAGGCGATGCACTTGAGGCACGAGCCGTTGCGGACGAGCGTGAAGCTCTGGCAGGCCGTGCACGCGTCGCCCTCGTAGCCTTGCATGCGTGCCTTCTGAACCTTGGCGCTCAGCTCGGCAGCAGCCTGCTTCTCGGCGCCACGCTTGGCCTGGCGGCTCTCGGCAACCTCGCCATTTGCAGCCGCGCCGGCACTCACCGAGCGGTCTTCGAACTCGATCTTCGCTTTACTGTCGGCCAAGAAGCCTGCGCTCGCCGGCAGGGCAGCCTCGAGCTTGAGCGGGCCGGGAGTTACGTGGTGCTCTTCGACCACCTCTTCAGCTTCAGCGTAGTCGACACCGCGAACCATGCCGTCGTCGGGGGCCGACTCGGCCTGGCGATCGCCACCCGTCGTGTCGGGCTCGAGGTCCTCGGGAGCAACGTGGGCCAGGTCGTGACGGCCCAAGTAGCTGACGGCCAGCTCGCGGAAGATGTAGTCGATGATGCTCGTGCACATCTTGATGCTCGGATGACCGTGCACCATTCCGTTGGGCTCGAAACGCGTGAAGGTGAACGCCTCGACGTACTCCTCGAGTGGCACGCCGTACTGCATGCCCAAGCTGATCGCGATGGCGTAGCAGTTCATCAGGCTGCGGAAGGCGGCGCCCTCCTTGTGCATGTCGATGAAGATCTCCCCCAGGGTGCCGTCGCTGTACTCGCCGGTGTGGATGTAGACCTTGTGGCCGCCGATGACGGCCTTCTGGGTGTAGCCACCGCGACGATCGGGCATCGAGCGGCGCTTCTTGAGGTAGCGCGTGACGACCTTCTCGGTGACCTTTTCGATGACCTGGGGCTGCGAGGTCGCGGCGATGGGAGCCTCGAGGACGTCCTCGTCTTCGAGGTCGTCGGAGACCTCGTCCAGCAGCGAAGCCGACAGCGGCTGGCTGAGCTTGGACCCGTCGCGGTACAGGGCGATGGCTTTGATCGCGAGCTGCCAGGACTGCTTGTAGACGTCCTCGACCTCGGTCACCGTCGCGGTGTTGGGCATGTTGATCGTCTTGGAGATCGCACCCGAGAGGAAGGGCTGGGCCGCGGCCATCATGTGCACGTGGGCCATCGCAGCGATGAAGCGCTTGCCGTAGCGACCACACTTGTTCGCACAGTCGAACACCTCGAGGTGCTCGTCCTTGATGTGCGGTGCGCCCTCGATGGTCATCGTGCCGCAGACGTAGTCGTTGGCCTTCTGCACGTCGTCGCCGGTGAAGCCAAGCTCGCCCAACATGTTGAAGTTGGTGTCGCCGAGCTGCTCCTCGGTGAAGCCGAGGGTCTCCTTGCAGAACTCATCGCCGAGCGTCCAGCGGTTGAACACGAAGCCAATCTCGAACGCGGACGCGAGCTCGGATTCGATCTTTTCCAGGACCTCGGCGGTGAAGCCTTTGGCCTTGAGGTCGGCGTGCGAGATGCGAGGGCTGCCCACGAGGCTGCCGGCACCCTTGATGTAACGAACGATGTCGTCAGCCTGCGCGACGCTGTAGCCCAGATGGCCGAGCGCACTTGGGACCGACTGGTTGATGATCTTGAAGTAGCCGCCGCCCGCGAGCTTCTTGAACTTCACCAAGGCGAAGTCAGGCTCGATGCCGGTGGTGTCGCAATCCATCAAGAGGCCAATCGTGCCGGTCGGCGCGATGACGGTGACCTGCGCGTTGCGGTAGCCGTGCTCTTCGCCTTGGCGCAGCGCTCGGTCCCACTCTTGCTGGGCGGGCCCAAGCAGGTACGCGGGACACAGGTCCTGCGGGATCCCGACCGGCGGGGTGTTGAGGCTCTCGTACTCGTGCTTGGGCGCGTCGTAGGCGGCCCGACGATGGTTCCGCATGACGCGGAGCATGTGCGCCCGGTTCTCGTCGTAGCCCGCGAACGCGCCCAGCTCTTCAGCGAGTTCGGCTGAGGTCGCGTAGCAGGTCGCGGTCATCAGGGCCGTGACGCCGCCGCAGATCGCTGCGCTCTCCTTGGAGTCGTACGGCAAGCCGCGCGTCATGAAGTAGGTCCCCATGTTCGCGTAGCCCAGGCCGAGCGTGCGGTACCGGTAGCTCAGCTCGGCGATCTGCTTGCTGGGGAACTGCGCCATCAGCACGGCGATCTCGAGCGTGACAGTCCAAAGACGAGACGCGTGCCGGATCGCCTCGGTGTCGAGGTCCCCGTTGTCGGCGACAAACTTGATGAGGTTCAGCGACGCCAGGTTGCAAGCCGTGTCGTCGAGGAACATGTACTCGGAGCACGGGTTGCTGGCGTTGATGCGACCCGACGCAGGGCACGTGTGCCAGTCGTTGATCGTGGTGTCGAACTGCAGGCCTGGGTCCGCGCAGGACCAGGCACCGAACGAGATCTTGTTCCACAGCTCGCGAGCGCGAAGCGTCTTGGCCACGGACTCGTCGGTACGCCGACGCAGGTGCCAGTCGTCGTCGTTCTCGACCGCCTCGAGGAACGAGTCGGTGAGACGAACCGAGTTGTTGGAGTTCTGACCGGAGACGGTGCCGTAGGCCTCGGAGTCCCAACCCGTGTCGTACTCTTGGAAGGCGATCGACTTGGCACCCTGCTCGCCCAACTGAAGGACGCGCTGGATGTAGTTCTCGTTGACCTCAGCCTTGCGAGCGACGCGCATGGCTTTGCGCAGCGGCTTGTTCGCGTTGGGCTTCCAACGGTCCTCGTTCGTGATGTCGGCGTTGCCCCAGCCAGCCTGAAGAATGTTGTTGAGGTGCTCGTTGCAAAGGCGCGACCCGGTGACGAGCGCGGCGACCTTCTGCTCTTCGATGACTTTCCAGTCGATGAAGGACTCGACATCGGGGTGGTCGATGTCGACGACGACCATCTTGGCGGCGCGGCGGGTGGTGCCGCCCGACTTGATCGCGCCGGCAGCTCGGTCACCGATCCGCAGGAAGCTCATCAGGCCGCTGGAACGACCACCGCCGGAGAGGCGCTCGCCCTCGGCACGGATGCGCGAGAAGTTGGTGCCGGTACCCGAGCCGTACTTGAACAACCGAGCTTCGCGGACCCAGAGGTCCATGATGCCGTTCTCGCCGACGAGGTCGTCGTCGACCGACTGGATGAAGCAAGCGTGGGGCTGCGGCCGACCGTAGGCGGTCTTGGACTTGCGGACGCGACCGGTCTCGGGCTCGCAGTAGTAGTGACCCTGGGCAGGACCGGTGATGCCGTACGCCCAGTTGAGCCCGGTGTTGAACCACTGTGGGCTGTTGGGTGCGGCGCGCTGCGTCGCCAGCATGAACAGCATCTCGTCGTAGTAGGCGCGCGCCGAGCCCTCATCCGAGAAGTACCCGTGACGCCATCCCCAGTACGTCCAGCAGCCCGCGAGACGCCCGAAGACCTCCCGGCTGTCCTGCTCTCCTCGGGTGCGCTCTTCGGCCGAGAGCTCCGAGAGTTCCTCCTCATCGGGCTCACTGCGCCACAGCCACTCCGGAACGCCTGGCTCTGGAACCCGACGCGTGCGCGTGGGGATGCCGGCCTTGCGGAAGTACTTCTGGGCGAGGATGTCGACCGCGACCTGGGACCAACCCTTCGGCACTGCGATGTCGTTCGCCTCGAACACGACCGAGCCGTCGGGGTTGGTGATCTTGGACGAACGGTCTTCGAACTCGATACCTTGGAAGTCACCTTCAGAAGGGTTGGAAGCGTCAGCGGAGGTGAAATGACGGGCGAGTTTCATCGGTCGGCCTGGAGAGCGAAGCGGTAGAGGCGGAGGAGAGTGCGGAGCGGGAGAGACGGAAGGAAGCTGAACAGAAGCTCAGGGTAGCGGAGAGAGCGGCTCGGAGATCAAGGCGGCGACAGCAGCCTGAGCACGCTTTCTGGGGGAGAAGCGTGGTGCACCAAGGAGAGGTGCCGTTGTCTGGGTCGAGGTCCCGGGAGAGTGCCGAAGCCAGGAAGGGTTTCAGCGGGAGATTCGGAGGAGATGCGTGAGTGACGCGGCCACGATGGGTCATCGCGGTGCCCCGCCCAAGGCAGAGTAGGTAAGGGTGGGACAACCCTCGGTGCCCCACCATGTTGGGGCGGTTGGTATTAGAACCACAACATGTTGGGGTGTGGCAAGAAGTTGCCCCCAAGTTTTGTGGTGGGGTTGTCCACAAGATCGGCCGAAGAGACGCTGCAGCTACTCCCCAAGTTCTCCACAGGGTTATCCACAGGCTTTGTGGTTTCGCGCCCCATCGCGCACACCGCGGGTGATCCTGCGATCAGCCCGAAGATCGTTTGAAACACTGTCCCACAGCGTCCTACGCGTAGACCGCCCCCTAAAGCGGCCGCGCGGCTTCCGCTCACTGGCGGGATCCACGCTATCCAGGTGGTCACAGCTCTGCAACACCCTGGTCCCAAGACAGGCCATGAACCCGAGGAGGAGATCTCCATTCTGGGACTCGGAGGTTGCCGGAGGCGGTGTGTGAAGGTCGGATTCGCTCCTACCCAAGTGGGCGTTTTCGCTCAGCTTTCTTGCAGCTCGAGATCCTCCTATTCCTGCACTCCGCTCCAGACACCTTGCGCCGACTCGCCCCGTCTCTCCCCACCGAGTTTGCCTTCGCGCGGTTGGTCCGGCAGCGTCGTCAGACCGCGGCGCCTGAGCGCACCCAGACACACCGTCCGCTTCGGGTCAGTCCGACGCAATCATCGCGCTGTCTTCCCCCTTCGTCGGGCCCTGGCTGCCTTGCGACCCGAGGCGGCTTCCCTCATGATCGCCAACAGGTTCGGACGGCTGGTGGCGGATGGAGCGGATTGTTCCACGTCTCCCCGAGTCGCGGTTATCGACATGCCACCCAGCAGCACAAGCGACATGCTCTCCCCTGATGCGTCCGAGGACGAACTCGAGCGGCTCAGCGCCCTCGAGACGCTCAAGGGACTGAAGAACCCCGACAGCGTCACCCTCGGCGACTTGGTCAAGTTCCTCAACGCCCGCGGTCTGTGGACGCAGTTCGCCAAGATCACCCTCGGCGACCTCCGAGACGGCTTCACGGAGAAGGCCAAGGCCAAGAAGACCGCGACCAAGCGACGCAAGAAGGAGCGCATCCTCGAAGACGAGCTTGGCGACGCGTATGCAGAGAAGGCCGAGAACGACAGCAAGGGCAAGGTCAAGGCCGAGCCCCAAGACGGCGGCATCGAGCCCGACGAGTTCGCCCGCCAGGTGCTCCCGTTCATCGAGGGCAACGGCGAGGTCACGCTCGACGACATCGAGGAGTACACCCGGCTGGACCGCAAAGTGCTGCGGCACCACCTCGGCGCCTTGGTCAAAGAAGAGCGGCTCGAGCGGATCGGCGTCGGCCGCCACGCGATCTACTCGTCGTTGCTGTAGTCGCGCTCAGGGCGAAGCCCCTTGCGCCGGACTCAGCTGCCGCACTTGCAGTTGAGCAGCCGGAACTCGATCCGCCGGTTCTTCGACCGACCTTCCACACTCGCGTTGGTGTCGATCGGTTCGTCCGGTCCGGCGCCCCGGGTTTCGATTCGGCTGTCTTCGACCCCGTGCTCGACGAGGTAGGCCTTGACCGACTCCGCCCGAGACTTCGAAAGCTCGGTGTTGTGCTCGGTCGAACCGGTGGAGTCCGTGTGTCCGCTGATCTCGACGGTGACCTTCGGATACTTCGCCAGAACAGCCACGACGGCGTCGAGGTTCTTCTTGGAGGTGGAGCGCAGACGAGCGCTGTCGATCTGGAAGTTGACGCCTTCGAGCGTGCCTTCAAACGCGCCGAGGTCCTCCGGCAGCGTGTCCGGGCAGCCGTCGGCGTCTTCGAAGGCATTGAACGTCTCCGGCTCCTGCGGGCACGCGTCCTGTGCGTCATCGATTCCGTCGCCGTCCGCGTCCGCCACCGGACACCCATCGGGCGCGGGCCCCTTGTCGTTCGGACAGGCATCGGCGTCACCGGAGATGCCATCTCCGTCCGGATCCGGATCCGGGCAGCCGTGCGGGGCGACCCCTGCCTCGATCGGACACGCATCCTCGTCATCAAAGAAGCCGTCCCAGTCCTTGTCGCTGCGAGGAGCGGGCTCGGGTTCGGCGATGGGGGGACGGCGAGGGGTCGGTCGAGCTTCTTCGGCGGGGCGCCGGGTCCAGCCGAAGCCGAGGAGAATCTCCGGGCTGTTCGTCCCACCACCGGTCTCGCCCTGCTGAGGGCTGATCACGTCGCGGACTTCGAGCCGCAAAGTGAGGGCCCGGGTGAGGTGCGCAGCAATGCCACCGCCCAGATGAAACGCGAGGTCGGAGTCATTGCCGACCGCCCCTACTCCACTTCGCACGCCGAGCACGCCCGCGCCCGCCAGGACGAACGGCGTCACGCTCCAGCGAGGGATCTGGCCGATGACGTGGCCGCGGAACGTCCACAGCGTCGCCCCCTCATCGCCTTCGACTTGGCCCAGCCCCAGTGCCCCCTCGGCCTCGAGACCGAGGAAATCGAGGGGGAAGTAGCCAACACGAGCGCCGAATTCCGGAGCCACGGAACGGTAGGCCTTGAAGCCCTGGTTGGGCAGCGTGTCATCGGTCTCGAACAGCTCGATGTCGCGAGCGGGAAGCAGCACGCCTCCGAATACGCCCAGGTGGAACATGTTGCGCCGCGGTGGGTGACGGCGGATCCACGGCGTGTCCGCAGGCCCCAGCTCGACATACTCCACCGTGCTGGACGATGCCTCGGCTTCGGGTGCGGCGAGCAGCCCGAGAAGCGCAACTGAACACGGTACGAACACGATCACGATCAGCGTCCCAAGCCGCCGCGGACCAGTCAAATAACCGCGCCCCGCGAGCGGGACACGGTGTTCGGGTGCTCAGCTGAGCTTGGCGGCGGCAAGCTCAGCCAGCGCGCCGCCCACGTCGCTGCACTTGGCGGCGCGGTCCGGACCGACCAGATCGACGGTCAGCGGCGCACCCGCCTCGAGCAACTCGACGACGGCTTTGTCGATCGCGTCCGCCGCCTTCGCGAGCTTGTCGTCTCCCTTGCGCCCCGCAAGCCAGTCGAGGCCTTCTTTGACCGAGATCACCGTCGCGATCGGGTTGAGGCGGTCCTTGCCCGCGTCGGAGGGGGAGCTGCCGTGAATGGGCTCGAACATCCCGTGCTCCGTGCCGACGTTCGCGCTGGCCGCCATCCCCATGCCGCCTTGCAGCACCGAGGCGAGGTCGGTGACGATGTCGCCAAACATGTTGGTGGTGACGCAGACGTCGTAGCGCTCGGGCTCGCAAATGAGCCACTGTGTGAAGGCATCGACGATCGCCGTCTCCTTCTCGATCTCCGGGTACTCCTCGCCGATCTTGAAGAAGATGTCGCGGAACAAGTGGTCACCGTTGAGCACGTTGTCTTTGAGGATCGCGGTGACCCGGAGCTTGCCGTCCCGCGGCGCGCCGGTATTGCGGCGCTTGCACAGCTCAAACGCGTGACGGATCACCTGCTCGGAACCTCGCCTCGTGATGACGCGAGTATCCATCGCGACCTCTGTTGTGCCCCCAGGGGACAGCTTGCCGCCCATGCCGGCGTAGAGGCCCTCGGTGTTCTCGCGGACGATGACCATGTCGACCTGGCCAGGTGTCCACACCTGCTTGTGCTGGCCGTGGATCCGGTGCTGCACGCCCTTGTAGAGCTTGACGGGACGAACGTTGGCGAAGAGGTCGAGCTTGGTCCGGTTGCCGATCACGGCGGAGTACCCGGCCATCTTGCCGTTCGCCATCGTGACCGGCCCCTTGCTCTTGGGGTCAGGCCACCCAACCGCGCCGAGCAGGATCATGTCCGCGGCCTTGCACTTGGCCTCAGATCCTTCTGGCCAGTCACGGGAGCCATGCTCCAAGTAGAACTGCCCCCCACAGGGGATATCCTCGAGAGTCCACTCGATGCCCAGCGGTTTGCTGACGGCTTCGAGCACGCGGAGACCTTGGGCCATCACTTCGGGACCGATGCCATCCCCGCCGAGTGTCACGACGTTGTACGCCATGGTGTTGGTGTACCGCAGCCCCACTCGGCGCCATGTTGCGGTTTCTCACCGAGCGAACTACGACCACAGCTCAACGAGCTCGTCATGCTGTGCTGCAGCATCGCGATAGCCGAGCTCGATGAGTTCGTGGACGTAGTCGGGGTCGAACAACACGTAGCTGGCGAGATCGCTCTCGGACACGTCGTCCGCGCCCTCGCTCATCCGCCGCAGCCACCGGGCCATCATGCCGCTGTGGGCCTTGAGCCGGGTCCGCTGCATCACCTCGTGGGCCACCTCTCCCAGATCCCGGCTGGGCTGAATCAGCACCAGTTGAACCTCCTTGTACGGCCGCCCCTCGCGACCGCGGATGCCTTCGGCGATCTTTCGCGAAAAGTCCGGCCCGTAGATCTTCGTGCCCGCACGAATCATCTCGTTGGTGCGCTCGATCCGAGCGAGGTCTGCCTCGAGCTTGTCGAGCAGCAACGCGTTGAGAATCTTGCCGGCCATGAAGACCGCGTTGGGATAGATCGTGCTCGCCTCTTCGCGGGCCCGGTCTTGCGCGGTCTGAGTTTCCTTGTCGTGGCGCAGGCCCACGACCAGCAACCGATCTGCACCCAGATGCATCGCTGGGCGAATCGGCGTGTTTTGGCGAAGGCTGCCGTCAACGTAGAATTGATCGCCGACGCGAACCGCAGGGAACAGCACCGGGATCGCGGCCGAAGCCAACGTGTGTGCAGCCGTGATGACGGTAGGAACGATCTCTTGACCCGGTAAGCGCGGCCATTCTCCGATCGCCCCGTCTCGGGTCTGCACGAACACCGTCGTCACGCCGGTCGCCAGCTCGGTGGCACTGCACGCAAACGCGTGGAGGTAACGTTGGTGGAGGTTCTCGGTGATGCCTTGCCAGGGGATGAGGTCTCGGACGACCTTCTGCATCAACTGCGCATCGACCAGCCCGCCCACGCTTGACCCGTGGGTCAGCTTGGGCAGGTCGCGACCGAACAAAACCTGCGGCAGGGTCCGCATCTGCTCCCAACCGAACCGATACACCTCGTCGAGCTTGATCTCGTTCCACACCCGGGCCAACGCGCGGCCCTGCGCACGAGGGCGCTCGCAGGTGGCGGCGATGTAGCTGCCGTTGATGGCACCGACGCTGCTCCCCGTGATGACGTGAAACGGCGTCGGGATCGGGAGCTGCTCGCGCACATAGCGAAGCACCCCGACCTCGTACGCTCCCCGCGCGCCGCCGCCGGAGAGGACCAGGCCGACTCTGGCCGCCGCTTCGCCCTGAGGCTCAGAATCCAACTTCGAAACAGTCGCAGGCGCTGCCGTCGTCGCCGCAGTTGGCTGGGGGTGCCTCGTGGGTGCCCTGGATGCTGATCGGCGCTCCGCTGACGATGCGGCCGGCGTCTTGAGGGTACTGCGTCATCCGCTCCTCGATCACCGTGGGCGATCCCGCCGAAGCTGCGATTGCCGCCGCATCGGCGTTGGAGAAGAACGGAACCTCGAGCTCCATCGTTCCTTGGACCGGTGCGCCGTCGCCGTAGGTCGGGTCGATCGTGAGCGTGACCGGGTTCGTGTACTGGCACTGCCCGGCCGCGAACTGGCCAAACGCATCCTCGGGGCACGCGCCCACCGAGTCGACGTTGAGCCACAGCGCTGCGTAGGCCGAGCACGTGCTGCCGGTGCAGCTCCACGAATGCTTGAACTCAAACCGATTCACGTCGAGGCAGGGATGCAGGCACGGGTTCATGTAGACGGGGAACGGCTCGCCGGCTGCTGTCTCGGTGACCGTACAGACCTGACCACGGAAGAACGGGATGTCCTTGCCTGTGAAGCTGGCCTGCGCGGGAGACTCCGTCGCGTCCGTTGGGAGGTCGACCAACTCGCAGATGGCTTCGTCCGTGTTGCACATCTCGCCGCGCGGGCACGGTGAGCCCTCAGAGCATTCCCCAGCGTCCACCGCCGGACCGCAGCTCGCAGCAAAAAGGCCCGTCGACAGCAGGCCGGTGAGGATCCAGAGGCGTTTTTGGAGTTCCATGCGCTGTTCTCCCGCTGCCCCGAGTGTACGCGAATCCACAAAACCCTGCCGATTTTCGCGCGGTCCTGATCCTTCATGGAGCATGCTTTGGGATCCTCACGGGTTTTCTTTTGCCCCCAAAACGACCCTGTGGCAGGGTCAGTGGATATCCGGGTCGTGATCGAGGTGCCGTTGTTGGACGACGGAGCCGAGCCCCGGGAGATGGGTCCCTACTGATGCTCCGTAACAAGCTTTCCTTCCTCCTTGCTTCCAGCCTCTGCCTTGCCTTCGTCGGTTGCGACGATGGCGACGGTGATGACACCGGCGCCGGCACCGAATCCGGTACCACGGACGCCACCACCACCGACACGCCGACCACCGACACGCCGACCACCGACACGCCGACCACCGACACTCCGACCACCGACGGCGAGACCACCGACACTCCCACCACCGACACCCCGGACACCGACACGTCCGACGACAGCAGCACCACCGACGACTCCGGCGATCCCTGCGACGACGTCGTTTGTGACGACGGCCAATCCTGCGTCGGCGGCATCTGTGTCGACGACGGCGGCGACACCGAGGGCGAGACCGAAGGTGGCGGCGACGGCGATGCGAACTACCCCAACCCCGCCGGCGGATGTCCCGACGGCACGGTCGACGGAAACAGCGCCGTCAACCCTGGCGTCAACATCTGCATCCCAACATGTGACCCGGACGCTGCGGACACGCAGATGGCCTGCGTGCAGCCTGAGACTGGCACCGGAATCGGTGCATGCGTCCTCGCCCAGCCTCCCGCCAAGGACGCGATGGCCTGCGGAGAAGGAACCGACATCATGGCTGGAGCAGCATGCCCCGGTGCCGGCGAGTACTGCCTGTCGGCCGCCGACGGAAGCAGCACCTGCGTCGTCGCGGTTGGCTGCCTCGTGCTTTGTGGCCCGAACGGCGAGCTCACGTGCCCCGATGGCATGAGCTGCGGCGGTGGCGTCTGCTCGTACGACTAACGCAGGAACACAATCCTTGAGAAGGGCTCGGTCGAGTTGACCGGGCCCTTTTTCAATTCCTCCGGGTCAGGCCTACTGTTCGTACGCCGTAGAACGTGGGGGGTTCCGCCGAAGACCGAGACCCCCTCAGCTCCGATCGAGCAAGCCGTGCCACCAGCCGCGTCGCGCAGGAACGCGGCGACCGACTCCACATTCCCAACCGACATCGATTGGGTCTCGCTGGCGGACGACCAACCGTCGCAGGTCTGCGAGACATTCGTCCAATCCGCGTTGAGGCCAGTCACCACTGCGGTCGTCAGGAACGGACAGAAGTTCCCGACGCAGGTCTCGCGAGGCTGCGAGAGCAGGGGCAACGACGCACCGTCCCGCACGCCGAGCAATGGCACGTCGTCTGTCGTCCACAGAGGGTCGCCGTCGATTCTCACGTACGCTGTGTAGGGGCGAATCGGCCAGTCGATGGGGTCGTCCGCAACCAAGGGCGCCCCATCTGTTGCCTGCCGAACACCCGGCACTGCGAAGAGCGCCCGAAAGCCCGCGGGGCATTGTGCATCCGCGTACGCGACGGGGTTCGGCTGGAAGTTCCCACCGTTGTCGAGCCCGGATCCCAAGCGGATCACCTTTTCCTCGATCACGGTCGAGCAATCCGGAGCGCACGCCCCAACCTCCAACACGTTGTCGTCAGCCCCGTCGTCGCAGAACTCATCCGGCCCGATGTTGCTGTCCCCGCAGACGTTGAGGTTGCAGTCCGGCAAGCAACTCTGGTCGAGCCCGTTGTTCTCCAGTCCGTCATCGCATTCTTCGCCTGCGTCGACGTTGCCATCCCCGCAGAACGGGTCCTCCTCGCCGCCTGTCGTCGTTGGGTCGGACGGGTCCCAGGAGGTGGTCTCATCGGTGGTTGGGTTGGCCGTCGTCGGGTTGCCCATCGTCGTCCCGCTGGTGGGATTTGCGGTGGTCATCCCTCCGGTCGGCTGATCTGTGGTTGCAGGCGCGGTGTCGGTCCCGCCCCCAGCGGTGCTCCCCTCGGCAACGCCATCCGTTTCGAGGTCGACCCCTTCATCGGGCGCAAAACACCCAGCGAAGACCAGTGACGCAGCAGCAAACGAAGTCGATTGTCGTAGTCCCATATGCAATCCTGCCACTGCACCATAGCGGCGCCTGCAGCGAAGGCCAACGGAAAGCCCACCCGCGGGCAGGGGTGGCGGGTGTCGTCGCCACCCCAACTCCTGTTGCCAGGCACCCAGACAGGCCGAACAAGAAAAGTCCCATGATTCCCGTGTCGGCCCACTTGGCACGCCACTGGCAAACTAGTTGGTCGTCCAGGCAACTGGGCAACCCGACTCCAATCCTCCAATCCGTTCTAGCTTCGGCCGGCACCTAATTCTGGGTGTCGGTCGAAGCTTTTGGTTCGATCGGCAGCTTCCCCTCAGCCAGCGTTCTCACTGGCACTGCGAGGGCCGCTCTGAGAGTCCAGCCGCGCGGCACGTACGGGCAGACCCTGCCCATCGCGACACCGGCCGATTGCAACGCCAACAGCGAGCCCCGACACTGCCGACCACGTGGCGCTGCCACCCATCAAGCTCAGCCTGAATGGGGAGGGCATCTATCTGGTGCCCTCTAGGGAGCTTGGGCGATGGGGTGGCTATCTCCACGGCCGCCGAAGCGCGTACCAACTCGTCACCCCGGACAACGCCTCGGAGATCCGCCTGGCGTTGACACTCCCGCGCGGTCAAGACACCGAGGCGGTGTTCCTCGAGCTCAGCAAGCAACTCGAGGATGGCTCGGCGCTGTTCTTCGAGCTCCCACTCAAGCCGGTCGCATGGGACGCCCCGGAGGAGATCGACATCTTCGACCTGATCCCGAGCAAGGGCGACGACGATACCCGGGGCGACAGGCCCACTCCCGAGACCGGCTTACACTGGATTGAGGTCGTCTGCGTCGGTGCCCGGGGGGGGTCCTATTCGGGCGCGAAGGCCCGTCTTCGGCTGCCCGACGGTCGCTCGGAAAGCGTGACGCTCGACGGGCGCTCGTCCCTACGCTTTGACGACCTCACCGAGAGCGGCACAGTCCACTTCGAGCTGGCGAGCGATGCCGTGGCCCACGGCGAAGGCACACCTACGCCCGGGCATCGATACGAACTCGGGTCTCCCATCGGCCTGGTGACTCGGAAACGGCACGTCCTCGTCGTCCATCCAAACCCGCGTGCCTTCGTCTCCGTGGAGCTGTTCGTTGATGACGAGCCGGTCAGCCAGGGCAGCTACACGCTGAGCACCAAACTCGGCGACGACACCGGTGGACTCAACGGGGAGGCCGTGCAGGCGAGCGGGTTTGCCCTGCCGTCCGCGGCGACCTTCGCGTTCGACAGGGTGTTGCTGCCGCCTCCGCCAGACGAGCAACCCGAGGACCCCATTCGACCCGACGGTCCGGACGATCCTCCTCCGGGACCGGACGGTCCGACTCCCGGACCGGACGGCCCGATTCCCGTCGGCCCCGACCCTGAACCTGATCGGCCCGACGACCCCGCGACCCTCGGGCACCAGCTCCGGGTACGCCTGGTGGACATGCAGAGTCTCGCAGTGATCCTGAAGGCCGGTGGCCAGACGATCGAAGCCGTCACCGACGCCGAGGGCCTGCTCGACGTCGAGGTTCCACAGGAGGCCCACGAGGCCCAACTTCTGGTCCCCTCCCGCGGCGAGGTCTACACGCTGCAGCTCGGCGCACTCGAGGCCGCGACGACCCTTCTGGGCGCCTCGAGCCGCCTACGCAATCTTGGCCTGTATTCCGGACAACCCACCGACAGCATCGGCCCGGTGCTGCGTGACGCGATCCGCACGTTCCAGCTGGACCACGCCCTCCCGGTGACCGGTGAGCTCGATCCTCCCACGGCCGAGGCGCTGGAGTCTGCCCATGGAAGCTGAACGCTCAGCAGGAGAATACGAAGCGGCGACCCAACACCAGGGTGTTGAGCGGAGCTTCTCCCTTGGGCCCGACCTGCACATGGAAACGACCGCAGTCCGCAGTCGCGCGCGTCGGTGGCAGCGCCGCTTGCTTGCCATCGTCGGTCGGCTTCGCGTCCTTGGGCTCCGGCATCGGGTCCACGGTGGCAGGCCAACCCGGATGCGACAAGTCCCAGCGGTTGCGGTGGCCATGTTGTTGCTCGGGTGTCCGCAGTCCCAGCCAGAGCCGTCTGCCGCCGAATCAGAGGCGTCGCAGGTCGGGTCGCTGTCGTTCGAACTGCCTCCGGGCGTTGCAGTATTCGTGGACGGTCAGGACCGAGGCCTCACCCCCATCTCCGCGCTCGAGCTCTCCGCGTCCTCGCACCGCGTCGTCCTCAAGACCGCCTGCGACGAGATCGAGCAGAGCGTTGCGGTCCAGCCCCAGGCCGAAACAACCATCGATCGCAGCTCGGTGTCCGCCTTGGGATTCGCGACCCTGGTCGTCGAAGCCAAGACCATCCGAGACAAGCCGCTCGAAGTAAAACTGCACCTGGGCGAGACCGAGGTTCCCGGCGACGGCGGGCGCTTCGAGATCCCCGCCTGCCCGGCGCGCATACGCATCGAGCCCACGGGAGTCTCCGCCTACAACTTGGGGTCCTTCATTGAGGACATCGAGCCCAAGGCCACTGAGACGCTGACCCGGAAACTCATCCTGCGACCGGGGCCCGATGTTGTGCGCCTCCACGGCGGATCATTTCGGCAGGGGCCGCACCCCAACGACGACTTTGAGCACCCGCGCACGCCGCTGGAGCCCAAGCGCGTGGTTCTCGAGACCTTCGACATGGACAAGACGGAGGTGACAGCGCGCCAGTACATGGAGTGTCTCGGCGAACGAATGTGCGAGAAGGGCCCAAGCCACGTGCGCTATACGGATTCCTGCGTATTCCAGCTCAGCGGGCTGCACGGGGCGGACGCAGAGTTCGGTCGGCGGATGCTCGAGGGCAAAGAAGATCTTCCGGCGAACTGTGTGAATATCGTTGCGGCCAAAACCTACTGCGAGTGGCGAGGCATGCGGCTGCCCACTCCGCTGGAGTTCGACTACGCCTTCCGCAGCACCAAGAGCGAGTACGCGTTTCCCTGGGGAAACGACGAGTCTCAGTGCCGGGCGTTCGGCGTCGATGAGCCCGCGTGCGTGAAGCTGCTGGAGTTCCACAGAGCCGGGCGGGGCCCGACCTACGAAGGCCAAGAATGGCGCTACAATTCGCAGCCTGCCTGTTCGTTTGCTGACGGACGTGGGGTGAGCGAGCAAGGGCTCTGCGACTTGGCAGGCAACCTGCTGGAGTTTGCGTTGTTCGAAGAGGATCTTGGCAACCAGAAGAAACACTATGCGCTCGGGGGGGTCCGGGCGAGGAACATGCGATCCTTCATGATTGGGTCACTTCCCGGCGATCCCAGGATTGGGTTTCGTTGCGTGGCTTCAGCTGAGGGGGTCCAGTGAGGGTCCCGGTTCCGGGCGCAAGGCTGCCCGTTGAAGGGACGAGTGGCGCGTTCCTCTACAAACGGCGAGAGGACCACTTTCACCAAGGTTTCGATATCGGAGCCCTCTACGATCCCGAGACCGCGACGGTCAAAGAGCATGAACACGACCGAATGAGGAAAGCCGGAGAGCTGCCCATCCTCAGCATCCTCGATGGCGAAGTCGTGGAGGTTCGACCCAACGACGTCGGAAGCTACGGGCGAATCGTCGTCATCGAATCCAGCTCGCGCGTACTCGGCGAAGCGAAGACGTTCTGGCACCTGTACAGCCACTGCAGCGTGGTCCTGTGCAAAGCCGGCGACACCGTACTCGCCGGGCAAACCATCGCGCTGGTCGGGTGGTCGGGCAACGCCAAACGCTCCAACCCCCACCTTCACTTCGAGCTCGCAACCAAGAAGCTCCCCACCACCGCCGGGCCCGCCGGCGAGACGACGCCGTCGAAGGTGGGCATCCGCATCGACCCACGCGAAGTCCTGGCCCGGCTACCGCCGTTCGGAATGCGGGTGTTCACACCGAGAGCCCCAGAGCCTACTGAAACCGATGACACCACAACCGCGGAGCTCCACTACGACGTCGAGAACTCCGGCACCGGCGGTTACTTCCCCCTGGGCGCGAACAACACCTGGCATGGTGGCGTCCACCTCCCGTTCGCCGACGACGAAAACCTCTACTGCCCGCTCGACGGCCAAATCGTCGCCGCACGTCTCGACCCCGACCCCGCGACGTCGTCGCGCCAGCATGGCGGCACGAACTTCATTCTCGTTCGCCACGAACTCCCGCTGCGCGTGTATCACCAGCTGCGCGGCACGACGCCTGCGCCCTCGAGCCCGCCAGGCGGTGGCGGCGGCGGTCAGCCGTCCAAGAAGTCCGGCGTGGGCGGGAACTACGACAACGATCCCGACCTGCTGCAGCAAGCCCGCGCGGCGCTCATCTCCAGGGGACACGACCCCGGTGAGAAGGATCCAAAACTCGAGATGGGCAGCGTGGAGCCGCAGATGATCGAGGCGGTGAAGGCGTTTCAGGCGACACTCGACCCACCGAAGTCCTACAAACCATGGCCCGACGGCTCGATACGCTACCGGGGTTTCACCTGGGATGCTCTGTTTGCGGACGCACCGCACGAGGGGCCCGCGCATCCAGACGACGACACCGACCCCGATCCGCCCGGCGAGCCTGCAGACGAAGACGATTCTCTACCTGCCCGGCCCCCGCCGCCGCCCCAAGACCCCAAGCGGGTCGTCTGGTCGCTGTTCATGCACCTCGCCGCGGAGCCCTTTAGCGACCCCCTCGCCAAGCGCTTCCCGTGGCTACAGGCCGCGCACCTCCACGACGCGCCCAAAGACCCGCCGCCGGGAATCGAGCAGGACCTCGAGCTGGCACGCAAACATCGCGAGGACCTCGCCGAAGCCGCAGCGCACCGGATCAGAAAGCACGTCGGCAAAGGAGACGAGAACCCGGACGACGTGAAGTGGGTCCGCAAACGCCTGCACCGACTCGACGCGCTTCCCGAGGACGACAGCAGCGGCGAATACGACGACGCGCTGCGCGAGGCGGTCTTCGAGTTTCAGGAACAACACGTCTATCGCAAGAAACCCGAGAAAGCCGACGGGGTCATCACCCGTGGACGCCGCACGGACATCTTCCTCCGCAAGAGCCGGCGGCAGCTCGGTCTCGACCCGACGGGGACTCCGGTGACGATCGATCCGCTCGTGCGGGCGCTGCTGTCCGAGCGCGGTGTCGACGGCATGACGCGTGTGCTCTCGGGGCTGAGCGTTCCGGTCTCCGCCGGGGAGCCGCTGTGGGGACCCGGCGAGTCTGGTGGGTTTGCCGACGATGGCGGGATCCATCTCGCTCGGCGCGTCCATTGGGAGATGTTCTCCGAGCACGAGGTCTTCGTCGCGGGCCAAGACGGCTGGGCTTCGGTCGTCGACCTCAACGAAGACCTCACCGCCGACGCGCCTCGAGCCTTGATGGACCTCGTCGCCGACTGGCCAACGGGGACCGTCCTCGAAGACCTCCCGCCAGATGGGATCATCGACCCGGCGGAGCTCGCCGCATTCTACGGCGACGCTGCGTCGGACTTTCTGCGGCGGCGCCAGTGCCAGTTTCGCTCCGAGTGGGGCCTCGACATCGAGGCCACGGTTGTCCGTCTCAAGGACCAGGGCTGGGCTGTTGCCGACGGCCTTCGCGGATCCTTGCTGCCCTACCAGTGGTGGTTCGACGCCCTCGACGTTCTCCCCTCGGGGACCCACGTCTGGCACTACAACCCGATCGAGTTCCTCGGCGTGCTTCGAGATGCGCTTGTCGCCCTCGCGCCCGATCCGCCCAAGAGTCGCGAACAGTACGGCAGCGTGCGCATCCGCGTGGTCAACAACCTTGGAGGGCCTGCCGTCGGGGTCCAAGTGCGGCTCGTGGACAGCGAGAGCAGCGTTCATGAGGAGCAGACCGACAAGCCCGCACGCAATGGGCTCGGCGGCGGGGTCGTCGACTTCCCGAACGTGCGAGAGGGTGCGTGCACCATCGTGCTTTCCAAGGATGGTGAGGCCCATCCGATCGAGCACGAGAGTGTCTCGCCGGGCTGGGACGCGAACCTGTTCGTCGTCGTGACCGCGTTCGAAGGCCCAGAGCCCGCTCGCGGGGGGATTCGGGCGACGGTTCGGAAGTTCGGCTCGATCCACAAACCACCGGTGCAGGTGCAGCTCGTCGACGCGACCGGGCGGGTCGCGGCATCGCAGACCTCCACCAACGCAAAGCTTCACTTCGACAGCGTCCCGCTTGGCGAGTACACGCTCCGAAGCGTCGACGGCGAGTCGGAACCCACAACCGTCTCCTTGGATCGGATCCGCACCGCGCAGGTGGTCGTTCGTCGCAAGCCCGAACCGGCGGATCTCATGGTCACCGTGCTTCATGGCGGCTCTGTGGCTGCAAAGGTCGAGGTGCGGGTGACCGATGCGAAGAGCGCAGAGCTGGTGCCCGGAGGTCTCGGACAGACCGATGACGAAGGGCGATGCATCCTCTCGTTGCGCCGCGGCCGGCACCACGTTCGGGTGGGGCGGAAGAAGAAGCACATCAACCTCGTCGCAGGTGCCAACGAGGTGCTTGTCGAGGTCGACGGCGCGCTGACACCGGACGAGCCCTACAGCGTCCTGCACATCAAGGTCGCCGCCCCGACCACGGACGCGAAGGTCCCGGTGTCCGTATTCCGAAGCGGTGAGCCGCACTCCCCGCTCCACGAGCGGTATCTGGATTCGTCCGGCGAGCTCGTCCTTCGGGTCCCCTCCGGCGAATATCGGGTCGTCTACGGCAGCAGGGAGACGCAGGGTACCGCGCACGGCGGTACCTACAACACGGTCGATCTGTGATCCAAGCGGTCTCACGCTCGGCAGTGGCGGCAGACGTCCGGCTTTCGGTAGGGTGCCCCCACGGTGATGCAGGGAATCTGGAGTCTCGCTTGGAGTGCGCAGCTGCTTGCGCTGATGCTGTTGACCCCGGGGGACAAGCTCGCCACCGAAGATGCCTGCGGATTGGAGCCGCCGGACCAGCAGAGCACGCGGCCGCTGGTCCAAAAGCCAAACCCTGCCCCCACCGACGTGGGGGAGGTTCCGTTTGTGATGCGAGGCGATCCTCAGGCTGCTCGCCCGAACGGAATCCTGTCGGGGAAGACCGTCTATGTCTCCGCAGGACACGGATGGGTTCGAACGGACTTTGGTTGGCGAACCCAGCGCGGAAACACCAACAACATTGTCGAAGACTTCGTTTCGATCGAGGCGGTCAATGAGTATCTGATCCCCATGCTCCACGGAATGGGCGCGTACGTAGTTCCGGTACGCGAGCCCGACGTGGGAGCACCCCGCGTCATCGTGGACGATGTGGACGCGACGCTCGAGGGTGGTGCCACCGAGGGAGACCCTGCCGGCCGAGGATGGGGGGCGGTAGCGTTCCCGATCACCTCCGATGCTACGCGTCCGTTCGACACCGGAGACGCGCGCTCGCTGGTGACAACAGAAGCAGGAGGCGGCGAGCTTCGCTACGCACTCTCGGCACCCGAAGACGGCCGCTACAACGTCTACGTCTCGTACGTGCAAGGACCCGACCGGGCCGCCGACGCGCACTGGGTGGTTCGACACAGCGGCGGTGAGACGAGCTTTCGCCTGGACCAGCGCCGCCATGGATCCACGTGGGTGCTGCTCGGTCGATTTCACTTCGAAGCGGGCGCCCCCATCGAAAACGCAGCGGTGGCATTGCTCGACGACAGCGAGACGCCGGGTGCGGTGGTCTCCGCCGACGCGGTCCGGATCGGCGGCGGCGAAGCGGTTCACGATCGCGGCGACGGGGTACATCCAGGGGCACTCGCCGACCAGGCCGCCCGCTACTACACCCAGTTCGCGGGCGCGCCCGACTCGGTCTTCAACGCCAGCAGCTCGGACCAAAACGACGACGTCAGCAGCCGCGCCCGCTTCACCGCCTGGGAGCACGAAGACGGCGAGGACGCGGTCTATGTCGCGTGGCACACCAACGCGCCCAACCCCGGACGCGGCACCGACACGTACACGTACAGCGGCAACGCCCCCAACGGCTCGCTCGATGCGTTCTCGGGCGTCGCCGGTTCTCGAGAACTGCAAGATGCTCTGCATGCGCAGCTCGTCGGTGACCTGCGGGCAGAGGTCGACCCGCGATGGCCGGACCGTGGTCGCCACACGGCGTTCTTTGGCGAGGTGAACCCCAACAACAACCCGGAGACTCCGGCAGTGCTGATCGAGGTCGGGTTCCACGACACACCGGCCGATGCAGACTTCCTGCGTGCGCCCAATGTACGTAGGGTGGCGACCCGAGCGATCGCCCAGGGAATCGCGCAGTACTTCGCGGAGGCCGACGGCATCCCGCTCGTCCTGCCGCCCGAGCCTCCCGACGCGCTGTGGCTGCAAAATGTAGGCGACGGCGCGTTGGAGCTGGGTTGGGACGCGCTCAACCAGCCCGCGCACGCTGGGGATGCCCCCACTGGGTACCTGGTGCAGACCTCTCCCAACGGATACGGATTTGACGAAGGCGTCGTGGTCGATGGCACCTCAACCACGCTCGAGGACTATGCCCCCGGCGATCTGGTGTTCGCACGAGTCATCGCGCTCAACGACGGTGGGCATTCGCTCCCCTCGTCGGTCGTCGGCGCCGGTGTGGCTCCGTCGGGCAACGCGAGCGTGCTGGTGGTCGATGGGTTCGACCGTCTCGACTCCGGCATCCTGCTCGACCAAGACAACAGTGCCTACGACATCGGCATCGTCGATCGGATGCAGCTGCAGAAGATGAACGACTTCTCCTACGTGGCCCGGCACGGTGAGGCCATCGCGGACGCAGGTTTCTCGTTCGACAGTGCGACCGATGAGGCGGTCGAGCGAGGCACAGCAAGCCTTGCCGGCTACCAGGCGGTCGACTGGTACGCGGGCACCGACTCGACGATGACGGTCCCGTTTCCCCTCGAGGCCCGGGCCGCGATCGAGGCCTACGTCGCGGATGGCGGCGGACTCCTCGTGTCGGGGAGCGAGCTGGCGTGGAGTCAGGACAACCTTGGTGAGCCCGACGAGCAGGCGTTCTACCGAGACGTGCTCGGAGCGGTCTACATCGCCGACGATGCCGAGACCGCAGACGCTACGCTCGGCGGTGCACTCGGGGAATTGGGACCGCTCTCCTTCGCAGACCCAGCCACCTACACGCCTCGCTTTCCCGACGTGCTCGAGCCCGCCCGAGGATCCGAGGTCGCGATGACCTATGCCGACGGCTTCGACGCCGTCGCAGCGGTCTCGTGGGTTCAGGGCGATGCGGCGGGGGTCACGATGGGCTTTCCCTTCGAGACGATCGAGGTGGCCAACACCCGTGCCGAAGTGATGTCTGCAATCCTTGGCTTCTTCGATGTGGTCGAGGAAGACGGGCCTCCACCCGGAGACACCGACGGTGCAGACACCGACGACGGCGGTGGGGATGACAGCAGCGGCGGCGACACGGGAGACGACAGCCTTGGGAGCGGCACGAGCGGCATCACCGACACCGACAACCCCGAGACCGACACCTCGGCTGATGCCGATGGTGACGGTGACGGCTGCGGGTGCCGCCACGGAAAAGGCGGAGGCGCTGCTGTGGTGCTGCTGCTGGGTCTCCTTGGGCTCCGCAGACGACGCTGAGCGGGCTCTGGCCACGAACCCGAGTTCTCCGGTTCGGACGCTCGCGCCGGCCGACCGCTCTTGGGGGCCTCAAGCCGCGACGCGCAGCCGGTACTCGCTGTTGTCGGTCTCGACGACCAGCTCCTCATCCGAATGCTCGAACCGACGGACCACGCCGGTTTGCACCACTCCGTGCTCGCCGACGATGACGAGGCTGAGGCCAACTTCGGGCTTGCCCAGGACGTAGACCGGGCCGGCGGGCATCTCGGGTTGCGTCCTGGTCTTGGGGGTGAGGGGGCGGCGCTGCAGGGTGTAGACCTCGTTCATCAGGATGCTCCGAGGGTAGGCAGTGCACATGTCGATCCACTGCGAGCAGGCGCGACAGCGCGCGGAGCCTGGTCCACAACGGGGCAATACCGCCGTTGGGGCGGCCCAAGGCAGCATGCTCGGACTCGCGCACAGTCAGCGGGTTGGCGATCGCTGCCATGGGGATGACCCCGGCTGCTGGCGTAGCCACTGGCGGCTGGTCTCGAAGCCACTTGCAGAGCTCGTCCCGAGGGCATGAGCCCAAAAGCTCAATGATCTTCAGACGGGCATCCTGGCACGCAGCTTGTAGTTATCGTGGGTGTCCAGGCAACTGGGCAACCCGACTCCAAATCCTCCGATCCGTTCAAGTCTTCGGCCGACACTCAATCCCGGGTGTCGGTCGAAGCATTTAAGCCGTCCGCACGCAGAACGACGGGCCCCTGCGTAACGCTTGCCGGCGAGCCGGTACAGCCACGCCGTGTCCGAACGACGATGGTGGGATGGCGCTCGCGCCCGCTTCGAGCGCTGGCAGATCGCCAGAGTGCGAACGGCCTACCGCCGCAGCACCAAGGTCAAGCCGGCGCGCGGTCCGGGTTTCGAAGCGATGGTCGACGAGATGCGGCGCGCGCTCGAATCCGCGACGTCGCAAGACCGCCAGCGCGCGGATGAAGATGTCCTGGACTCGATCTTCTTTGCGCCGCTGGGCCCAGCACTGCTTCGCGCCGCAGCTCGCCGCTGGCCGAGGCCAACGGCCCGCCTCCTCACCCAAGCGTCCCCGACGTCGCTGAGGTTCCTGGTCGGGCATCTCGACGTCGCCTCGCCGACCACCAATCGAGTCCCGAACTGCGCGTTCCGGGCCCAGGGCGGCCCGCGACTGTGCCAAGAGGTCTGCCGCAGACCTTCCGAAGGCTACACGGCCAAACACGGTTTCCCAGTGCTGCTCGAGCCGGATGCCGACGGCCCCGGATGCACCTGGACATGGGGAGCGTCGGCATGAAGCGGCGCGTCGTTGTCGTGGGTGCAGGCGTCGCGGGACTGACCTGCGCGCACGAGTTGTCCCGCACCGCCGAGGCCCGACGAACGTACGCGGTCCGAGTGTTCGAGATGGGGCACAAGGTCGGGGGCCGACTTGCCAGCGCCCACAACCCTCAGCGTTGGGGTCGCAACGAAGAGCACGGGCTCCACGTCTGGTTCGGTTGGTACGACAACACCTTCCGGCTCGTGGACGAGGTCTGGCGCGACTGGAAACGCCCCGCAGATTGTCCTTGGAAGACCGTCTGGGACGGGCTGCGGCCGATCTGGATCAGCGAACATGGCCTTGGAACCGGCGACGAGCTCACCGTTCGCCGGGCCCATCACCCACGCAACCGCGACACCCCCGGCCACACGTCCAAACGCTCCAGCCTCGGGCGGATCTCGACGTGGCTCGACCTCCCCCGGGCGCTGACCCGAACCTGGTCAGCGCTCACCCGAGACACAGCCCACGAAAACCCGACGCCGCGCGGTCGCCTCGCGCGGCTGCTCTGGCCCCACCCGGACGCGCTCTCGATCGAACGCCTCCTTCGGCGCCTGCGCCCCAAAGACGCGCACTCGCGTCCCCACACCCCACGCACCGCAGCGCCCCAGGTCCACCGTATTCTCTGCAGCGCTCATCGTCCTCTGCGCGCAGCAAGTCGAGCGGCCGCAGGGAAGCATCCCGAGCGGCTCGAGCTCGCTCGGGTCCTCGACCTCGCGCTTGCAGTTGGGCGCATCCTCACCAGTCCACGCCACGGCATCTACCTCGACGGTGACTTCGATCGGGTCTCCTCCTGGGAACTCCGAGACTTGCTTCGGGAACACGGCGCCAGCGAAGAGGCGCTCACCCACTCTCGGCTGCTGGAATGCCTCTACGACATCCCGTTTGCCTTCGAAGGTGGGGACCGTAGTCGTCCGGTGCTCGAAGCCGGCACCGCCCTTCGCTTCACGTATCGACTGTTCGCCGACTACAAACATGCCCTCGCGTTTCTGCTGAAGGCTGGCGCCGGCGAGACCCTGATCGCCCCTCTTCTCGAGGTCGTCCGAGAGCGCGGCGTGGAACTCGAACCGTTCCACCGTCTGGCGAGAGTCGAGCTCGACCCTACCGAACGCTTCGTCGAACGACTCGTGTTCACGCGCGCCGCTCGAACGCGAGGACGCTACGAACCCCTGATCACCCAAGGTGGTTTTCGCCGATTCCGCTCTGCCCCGGACTGGTCGCAACTCGAGGACGGTGAACGATTGCGTGCCCGCGGGGTCAACTTCTACTCGAGGTTTGGTGACCGCGGAGAGGCACAAGAGGTCGTGCTGCAGCGAGGGGTCGACTTCGACGACGTCGTGCTCGCGCTGCCGCTGGGGAGCATCGTCCCCGATGGCGACGGACACAGTCCCGTCAGCGCATGGCTGCAGGCCAAACCGCAAGCGCACGCGTGCCTGGACCGGCTGCATCTCGTTCCGACCGTCGCCGCCCAGGTTTGGCTGGACGAGTCCGTGAATGACCTCGGCTGTCGCAACCGCGCCGTCGCAACCTGGGGCGACACGTACTCGGTCGCCTGCGACATGAGCGATGTGATCGACCACGAGGCCTGGGGCGCAACCGGGCCTCGCAGCTGCATCTACCTGTGCGGCGCGTGGCCCATGCGCTCGCCCGATGCTCCGTCGACCGACCAGTCCGTTCTGCGAGACGACCAAGCAGATGCCCAGGCGCTCCTCGAAGAACAACTCGCTGTGCTCGGTCCATCCCTGTTCCGCCGTCCTCCCACCCTGCACACCCCGCAGGGGTCTTCGAACCCGTGGGAGGCTCAGTACGTTCGGGTCAACGTCGAGCCGTGGGACCTGGCCGACCTTCCCCTCCCCGGTGCCGACGCCGTGCGCCTCGAAGCCAACGGAAGCGGGCTCGACAACCTCGCGTTGGCCGGCTCGTGGGTCCGCACCCCGGTGAACAGCACAAGCGTGGAGGCGGCCGTGTGCAGTGGTCTCGCGGCCGCGCGCGCGCTCGGTGCGGACTGCCGCCCGATCCTCTCGGAAGACCTCTTCCGGATCCCCAACGCGAACGTCCTCCTGCCCCGATCCCCGCACGCCGATGCCCGATCATCCCACGACCCGCGAAGTCCCATGGCCCCCGACCTCATCGCTTCATTCGAAGACCCTCAGAGTCACCGATGGGCAGTCGATCGAACTCGACCCGACCCATCTATGGTGGCTCGCGGACGGCGACGTCGTCGTCCACGCCGCGTCGCGCCCCGTGGAGCTGTGGGCGGCACCGCGTAGCCTCGACCTCGCAGGGAGTCTGCGGGGAACCCCGTCCGCACGGTTCGTCGCCAGCGGGCCCTGCACGGTCGTAGGAGTCCCCCGCGATTGCATTTCCGATCGCGACACGCTCGCCGCCCTCGCCGAGGAGACCCGTGGCCTGTGGTCGCGCATCGAGGCGGACGCGCGGCGGGATGACGATACGTTCATGGACTGGGCACGACCTGTCCCCGGGCCGTGGTGGTTCAAGCAGGCCGAAGCCGCGGTCGTGGTCATGCAGGGCGACCCAGCGCGACTGCGAGCCTGCATGCCACGAGGTGTCCGGCCGCTTCCGGGGACCGGTGGGCGCTACCTGCTCGCGGTGACACGTTTTGACGGCGTGGGCTCCGAGGACCCCTCCGATCCCCAACGATTCTCCTATCACGAAGTCACACCGTTCCTTCCCGTCTGGTCGGGACTCCGCGGCCCCGCGGCCTTCATCCCCGAGCTGTATCCCGACGCCTGGATGGCGGTGATCTTGGGCCGCGAGATTCTCGGGTTCCCGAAACGAACGGCGCGCGTCGGGCTGCGGGACAATGGCGGCGAGCTGATCGTCGGTGGGCGATTGGCGCTGAAGATGCGCTGGCGCGAGGCCTGCCCCGCGGTCCCCAAGGCGGCCATCGGAGCGCTTGGCCGGGCCCTCATCCCCTTCGAGCTGACCGAACGCGTCCTTCGGGCGATCCTCCCCGAGCGACCCAAGTTCTCGGCGCTGGTCCACAAGCGGATCGGAGCGTCGCACACAGCTGGTCGCACGCTCGCCATCGACGAGGTCGTCCGCGTTCCGGTGCAGCTCGACCCGATTCACAAAGCCGCCACCCTCGAAGGCCTTCAGGTCGACGTGGGTGATGGCCCCGGGATCCTCCACGGCAAGGCCATCGCGGGCTGGCGGTTGCACAGCGGTTTTCACTTTGGCGCGGGATTCAAGGAGCGTTCGATCCGGACCCCCGAGGTCGCTTCATGAAGCGGCAGCGCGTTTTGATCCTCGGAGGCGGGTGCGGTGGGGTTGCGGCGGCGTGGTCCCTGTCATCCACGCCTCGGGCACGGCGACGGTTTGACGTCACGCTGCTGCAGTCGGGATGGCGACTCGGTGGCAAGGGCGCCACGGGTCGCGACCCAACCCGCGGACATGCCGTGCTCGAACACGGTCTCCACTGTCTCTTATACACATCTGACGCTGCCGACGAGCGATCTAGT
>OJGU01000260.1_pt1 | contig 35127 bp, 25 predicted proteins | sample 1594741 | NCBI WGS metagenome assembly OJGU01 (sample SAMN05416841, study PRJEB24817) | seawater metagenome | isolation source: Sea water | place: Canada:Atlantic | collected 2013-07
GTGGGCTCGGAGATGTGTATAAGAGACAGCCATTCGCAGCTTCAGCAGCGGTCTGTGTCATCAATTGCATGGCTTGTCGATCACGCTTCAAGCTCGACTCGTCGTCTTCAAGCGTCAGCTCCGTTTGGCGAACGTTCTGGATAAGGAGCGCCTCTTCGGCTTCAAGATCTGCCAGTGTCACGCCCCCATTCGAGAACTTTTTCGAGCATTCGGAACTCAGTCTCTCGCGGCGTTCTAATAGGGTGGCGAGGCGAGTTTCGACCTCGTCAACAGACTCAAAGCCATTAAGCAAGGCGTCAAGACTCGCCTTCAACAGTTTAAATTCTCCCTTCAGAGTCTGCTTCAACCGTAGCGACTCACGCGCTTCGGCGACATTCTGAACGGCACATTTCTTCAAGAGCCGATTGAGCTCGGTTGTAAGCGATTCCACATCGGCCAATACCGCCTCCACCTCGGAGGCACCCGATCGAATGCTTATGTTCCCCCAGCCCTTGATTGCGAGAGACAGAGCCTGGGGCGATGTCACACGGCTTTCTTGATTCCCTGGCAGATTCACCACCTCAATCGCGCCCGAACGATTCAACTCGAGCGTTTGATCGGAATCAGGTTTAAGAACAACATCGAGCCCCAAGGCTGCTAGCTGAATCTGACGATCCTGAATCTTTCTCTCGACCGCCTCAATCGATTTTAGATGACTCGATTTAAGGGCTGAGAACGCAGCGAGTTTTCTCTTGAGAGAGGCCAACTCCTCACTCTTGGTGGCGGTCTTCGTCACGAGACTATTCAGTGATTCTATCTCTCGAGAGAGCTGCGACCAGGCAATGCATTCTCGCTGCCGCTCTAGCACCGCTCGTTGATCTTTGACAGACTGTTTGCCTTTCACAACCGATTCCTCAGATCGTGCTAGCCGCGTTCTCAGTTCCGCGCTCTTTGCTGCTGCACTGTCTACTGCTGCCGATTGCTTGGCAAATCGCTCCTCGGCTATGGCAAGATCTTTTTCAACCTTCGCCAGGGTAAGCACCTCCTCGTGCACCTGACTCAACGCCACCTTGGCAGCTTCGAATTCTGCTCTAACTCCCTGAATTTCAAGTTGCACCCGTTCCGCTTTTCGAGCTTGCTCCCGCAGAGCAGCGGCCTTACTCCGAAGCGTTTCCGCCTCTGCTTCAAGAATTCTCTGTTCCGATGAGAGCGCCTTATACTGGCGGCTCCGCTCATCCAATTCCTGCAATGACTGCCTCACGGATCCCAGGGCTGTCTCGAGTTCCTGAATCTCCAGTTCAGCCAACTGCAGTGCCCCCCCCTTTTTCACTTGTCCTTTGTTCGTGAAGTTCAGGGTATACTCGGCCCACAGGGCGGTCCTTAGCGAGTCCACCAGAGGATCCAAGCTCACCTTGGCCAACCGGGATCGAATTAAGTCGCCCACGTCATTATTCCAATCAGGCCAGGCCGTCGCCTCGCCCTGCCGAGCCCATAAGTAGCTCATCAATCCCCAGTGAGCGGCGGTGGTTGCTCCCCGCCCTGGTTGCTTGGATTGAAGCAGCTGCTGAACTCGAACATCCGCTTGATCTCCCTCAGCAATGGCTTGCCAGGCCTGATTGCTCCACTCCTTCAAATTACACTTGGGGGCGTTGAGAAACGTCTTCTGAACTTGATATCGTCCTTCCTTCGTTTCGAAAACCACCGAGATTCTTGGCGACAGTTCGGTTCCCACCGGCTGAAGGGCCTTGATCTCGCTATCCTTACAAGTATGACGATCAAACAATCCCCGGGCAATGGCTTTGATTAAGGTACTCTTGCCAGCTTCGTTGGCTGCTGCAAGCACGTTAATTCCATCACCCAAGGAATCGATGTTGAGACGTTCGCGAAACGGCCCAACATGTAGCAATTCAGCCGAACGAATCCTCATCGGACTTCCTCCCTGAGCAAACTCATGACACGCTCCTTGGCTTGCTCGAGATGGCCCACCTTAAGGGAAGCCAACGGAATTCGACCCTCATCCAGAAGAGCTTGAATGCTTGCCAAGCTTAAGCCACTGCCGCGTGTGACGGTCTGCTGTTCCACAGATGTCTCACCCGGAGAAATCAACTGCTTGATACACTCCAAATCGCGCAGAACCTGATCAACTAATGGATGATCTTGCGCGAGCAAGCTCAACTCAGTTTCAGAGAGCTGCGAATAGGACTCATCACGGAGTTGATAGGCAAAGACACCGTCCAATCGGTCATCAAGCCACTGGCGATTCGCCACCAATTGCGCAGCCGTTGTCGCCCCTTGGAGTACGACCCTCGCGATTAAATTACCTGCCTCTGTTGAAGCGTCTTCGAGTAAGGCCTCGATTGAACGTCGAGATTCGATCTCATCACCGAGACGAAACTCCAATCGCCGCCAATTCAAACGCCCCACCGCAACGGGATCGACTTGAGGCGGCCTGCCATGCTCCTCCAGCCGAACCAATGCAACCTGGCCTGCCCGCTCTTGACCGAAATCGTCCGACTCAGGAGTGCCAGGCATGACCAGCCGCCCCTCGTCATAGACCTGCCATTGATGCCAATGTCCCACCCCCAGATAATCCAGCCCCGCACGGGTAGCCGCATCGAGGGCGATGGGAAAATCATTGGGCTGATGCTTCCCCGGAATGGCAATGGCCCCATGAGTCACACCAATTTTCAATGTATCCTCAGGGAACGCCTTCGAAAGCGAATGAAGCGCCAAGCTCGGGTCGAGCGTTGAAACCTTTTGTTGAAGAGGCGCCCCAAGAAATTGCGCCCCTTTTACGGTGAGCTTTCCAGGCTCTCGGAAAATGTGAATGTGCGATGATGCCTGCAAGAACGGGTTACGATCCCAAACTGAATCGGGGCCCGTATAGGGATCATGATTTCCCGGCAGCAAGAGAATCGGCAAGGGAGAGACGGATTCGAAGAGTGACACGACCTGAGCGACCAAAGCTTCATCAACGTGGTTGTCCTCAAACAAGTCGCCGGCAACCAAAAAGGCATCTGCGCCACGCTCAACAGCCATCGAGAGGGTTCGCGCCAGGGTTTCAACACGGATCTCCCGCAAACGAGACGCCTTCTCAGAGAACTGAGCAAATCTCGCCCCCAATTGCCAATCTGCAGAATGAACAAAGGTTACGGACACGATTGGCAAATCCTGCAATCTTTTGATCCAACAACCAATCGAATTCGCCCTCCCCATCAATTCTTGCCGCTCTTTGCGGGCGAGAAGCACTATCTGAGTGAATGAAGCCAACGTGCCCGTTCAGCCACTAACTCCCTGAGTTTACCCGGAAACCGTGTCGCAAGATCTCGCTTTTCCCGGAGATCTTCACCGAGGTCGAATAATTGCCAGGGTTCAGAGGGGGTTTCCCGCACGATTTTCCAGTCTCCCCGTCGCAGTGCACTGTGATTGCGATACTCAAAGTAAAAGGAACGAGCCGTCGCACTTGAACGCCCACGAAGAAAGGGAATCACATTCATTCCATCATAGATCACATTTTCCGGAAGCGGGCAGGCCGCCAAAGCGGCAAAACTCGGCATCAAATCAGGCGACCACATCGGGGCACTGATCACCGTTCCTGGTTTAACGAGACCGGGAAAACGCACCAGGGCAGGAACTCTTAGCCCCCCTTCCCAACAGGTCACTCCGCCACTTCTCAAGGGGGCATTGCTCCCCACATCGATCCCCTCACGGCCCAGTCGAAAGCTACCATTGTCCGACATAAAGAACACCAAGGTCTGATCCTCAACTTGTGCCTCTTGGAGGCAATCCAGCACCTGACCAAGCGCGAAATCGAGCGCATAGACGACCGCCTGATACCGCTTTTCGGGGCGTGCTTCGTTCGCCGAAAGCCCGCAGGCCTCGAAAGCCCAATCAGGAGCCTGCCACTCATTGTTCTCACCAGGACGTCGATTGAGAGGGCTCGGAAAATGCGGGGCGTTGAATGGCAAGTAACAAAACCAGGGGCGATCCCCTTTTGAATGACGCCGAATAAAATCGATGGCCGCAGTAGCAAAAAGACTCGTGGAATAGGTGCCTTCCCGGTGGAGCTCGGCGGTGCCCGCATAAAGATCGTGACGATCCCGATAGTTATGCCGAAAGTAGTCCATGTTACCGGAGGCATGTCCCACAAACTCATCAAAACCGCGTTCTGTCGGTCTCGATCCTGGAGCAAAGCCGATATTCCACTTACCGAAACAACCTGTGAGATAGGGCTTCGAGGCTTGTTTCAGGATTTGAGGAATAAGAATCTCGGCAAGGTTTAATCCGACTCCGTAGTTGCCTTCGAGCCCGGGCAGTTGACGCACCAAACCGTGTCGTTGCGGAATTCGCCCCGTCAAGAGGCTCGCCCTCGAAACCGTACACGTGGGTGAGGCTGTGTAGAATTGAGTTAGTCGTGCCCCCTCCCGGCTCAATCGATCGAAGTTCGGTGCTAAAATCTCCGAGTTGGGATTGTAGCAAGGCAAATCGCCAAACCCGAGATTATCAGCGGTCACAAGAAGAATGTTGGGTAAGCCCCTAAGGGCCAGCAACGGTTCTTCAGCGACGAGCAAAGAAAGAGCCAGAATGTTTAGGAACGCCGCAAGAATACGGCCTCTTCCCTTGCCAAGCCCAGCTCTCCGCAACCAACAGCACATCGAGGAACCGTAGGCAATAGCGTCAAATCTGCAATAAGAGACATCGCGCGGCAACGCCATGTTCCCCATGATTCCGATCATCCGTTCATCGGCCGCAGCGAAGAGCGCCTCGAAACTACAGAAAACCTCCCCCGTCCCCCGCGTCTGGTTTCGAATACTGTGCCTGCGCCGGACCTAGGATCGCCAGGACATCATTCTCGGAATAGCTCACAAGCTCAGGTTTCCGATAAAGGCATCGCAGGTCTTTTTCAACCGCCTGCGATGCCCTTGTTCGCGGAGATTGGGTCGCTGTGTCTTCTTGCATAAGTCCGATCTCCAATTCGATTATTCGTGTTGCTTGGTTGCGATCAGCCGAAAGAGTCGTTGCCCCTCACCATGAAACCGATCCACGAGTAGGCTTCCATCCACTCCAAGAGTTCTATTTAGAGGACTCCACGAAACGAGCCCCCTCGAATCAATTTCGCCCGTCTGAATGGTCTGCTTCCACCGAGAGACAGGAGCACAGCTGAGCAGAAGTCGATCATTCGGCATCGGCTTAATACTCAGACGAGGCCTCAACTCTAGAAGAAGAGCAGGATGACGGCTTGCACTCCCATCAATTTCGACCTCCTCAAGCAGGTAAAGAAAGCTCCCGAAACCTGGTGAATCCTCGAAAGAATAAGTCGCCCCCTCAACTGAATTTCCAATACTCGGAATTAGTTGAGCATTGAGCAAGTCGGGTACGTATGATTCCTGCGCAGTGGCCCTGGAATCTGCTCGATACACATTAAATCCCGCGCTGCTAATCTCAGAGCCCGTTTGCCAATGGAGGCGAACCCTCCCAGCCCCTACGAAGTCGGCTTCATATGCCAGAAGATCAACAAGGGTCGTATCACTGATCGTGATCGAATGATCCTCAACCTCCCCTGACCCCGTAGCCCCTAACGGACTCCCCAATCGTGTCCCTGATTCATAAATCCGAACTCGAGCATAGCTATAGCGATTCTCAAAAGTGATTCCCGAAAGAAATCGTCATTTTATCCTTGTACAACGATTGAAAGCATGGTTAACACTGTGACTTAGCGAGAAAAAGGTCAGCCCAAACGGTGAGAATGCTAGCGTAGATGAGGCGCACGTAGCCATGGATGCTGCACCCAATAAGCGGAGCTATCTTCGTCTGGCATCGATCCGATGCTTTACCCATGAGGATGGAGCTTAAGAACGTTTGCCAGATGTTTGGGCGCACTGATCGCATGGTCAGATTGTGGATCGAATGTCTTAACAATGCTGGGATCGACGGGCTGAAATCATCCCCCCCCAAAGTGGGAGACCCGGGAAGGTTAAACTTAAGAGAGTCAAAGACCTGTTAGCCCCGATCTTGGAAGCCCCATCAAAAGCTGGTGAGGCTCATTGGACAGGGGTGAAGCTCTATGGCCATCCCAAAAGTGAACTATCCGTTGCACTCTGATACAGCACCGTGATTCGTTGACTGCACGAACTGGACTATCATCGGCGCTTCCCTCGGCCTTGGTCAGAGCGGAAGGATGAAGAAAACCGGCAAGAATTCCTTAAGAAACTCAAGAAATTGCAGCACGATGAGTCTTGTGAACTATGATTCGGCGAAGAGTCAGGCTTCGAGGGCGATCCCCGTCCCCGGCAAGATTAGGTCAAACCAGGAGAGCCTCGACACATTCCCTATCGAGGCGATCATATCAAACTTAACGTAATCGGCTCAGTCCGACCGGAAACGGGGGAATTCTTCAGTTTGATCGTCGACTGCGTAGATACAGATATCTTTCAACTCTATCTTGATCAATTGGCGAAAACGATTACAGGGAAACGTCAGATCCTGATCCGAGACAACGCCTCTTGGCACAAGTCCAAGCGAATCAATTGGCATCATTTCGAAGCGATGTTTCTTCCCAGCTACTCACCAGATTTCAATCCTATTGGACGTCTCTGGCTGAGAGTCAACGCTGATCGGTTCCCTGACTTTATCGCCAGCGAAAAGCCTCCACTCTGCGATCGCCTTTGCACGGCCCTCAAATCCTCTATCGCTGATCCAACAAGAACCGCCTCAATCTGCGCTATTCGGAAATAACTCTAGAGAATCGATGTAGGCCCGCTCAGTCGCCGAGCCTAGCAGGGAAACACGTGACCCCATAGACATTCCAGCATTCGGGAAAAACAAAAGCCTCGCAGGTTTCCCTGCGAGGCTTGGAGTGCATGTGTCAGGCATTCTGTAATTCACCCGAATCACAGAAATTCAAAAATATCTATGCCGCCTGGGCGTCGATTACGGCACTAACGTTGCCTCGTTTACCCGACCGATCAGGTCGCTCGTTGCGTCCTCCACGTCGGCCTCCTTGATCTCGGCCCCCTCGATTGCCTCGAGCCCGAAGATCTGATCGGCCACCCCGCGAGCGCTCGCTTCGACCACGAACCTGCGGTCCACGCGGCCCTCGGCCTTCGCTAACCCGTCGATCTTGAGTTCGGCCTCGGCGCTGCAACCCTCGTTCTTGGCCAACACGATGGCGGCGTTCAGAGACAGCTCGTCCTCGTTCACTACGCCCCCCTCGAAGCGACTCACCACGGCCACCTTGCGTCTTACCCCGACGACGAACATCGCTTCCTCGGTCTCGTCGATCAGAGTTTGAGCGAACATCCTGGCGCCGATTTTCACCCCGCTGCCTTCTTACTTCTCCCTGACCACGACCAGGCCGCCGACTTCTTCGATCTGATACTGCTGAATCCCCATTCCGGCTACGACGATTCACCTCGCGACCGGGTCTCCCCTCAGGAGCTCCGCCTCTGTTTCTCCCACGCATTGCCGCTCCTCGGCCTTCGCGTCGTCCTCCCTCTCGAGCTTCACCCTTCGGACCTCGCTCACTGTCTTCACCTCGTCGTTCACGAACACCTTCGTGATGTTCCCCGCGACGTTCGCTGACTCCGGCACGAGGTCCTTTGGCGCCTCCTGGCCCCTCTTGTGCCTGGATCCCCGGCGTAGCCATCATGATTGCTGAAGCGGTCAGTAGTTGTAGGTAAATCGTTTTCATAATCGTCTTTGTTAGGTTGAGTCTTTCAATGTCTTATCAGTGCTGCACTATCTACAAAGACAGACGGAAGGATTTCGGAAGTGGTTACAAGCCCCTCTCAATAGCTACTCATTCAAACTCGCGTACCACCTTAAAAAAGACCTATCGTTGCCCTCGATGATTGTCAGAGAAACATATCGAACTGTAATAGATTAGAACGTAGAGACAGCTCTCTCAAGAGCCGCACGAAGGGCGTGAGACTTTGAGACATTCAATCCCGTTGGCATTTCGCATTGACCGTTTCACCTGTTCTCGATCAAGTTAGGCGGTATTAAGACGAACCGCCCCACTATTGTCTCAGTTAGATTCTGATGAAGCATTTCTGGCTAGCACTGAACCTCGTATTAGCGGCCATAATACTCCTCTCAACCGGCTGCCAAACGAACCCGCAACCGATCGCACCATACACAGGACAGCAAGCCGTCTACCAAAGATCCCATCGGGCACCGAAACAAGTCCAAGCCCACGACCACCAAGCACGCATTGCCCATCAACCGAAACGCGTCGGGCACGCCAGTTTTTACGGTGAGGAGCTGCGAGGAAGCCCGATGGCGAATGGTGTGCCCTTCGACCCTGACCAGCTCACCGCAGCAAGCTGGTTTTTCCCTTTCGGCACTCAAATCCGAGTCGCTCACGAAGACAGATCAGTCATCGTAACCATCACCGACCGAGGGCCGGCTTTAAAATTGGTCCGACAAGGTCGAATCATTGACCTCAGCGAGGCCGCATTTCGAGAACTCGCTGATCCTCGACAGGGGCTAATTTACGTCCGCCTTTACCGGTTGCCTAGCGACAGCTAGACAACCTCCATTAGGACAGCCCCCTCCCACGGGTTCAGCGAAGCGAATCATCACGATTCCCGCCCCGCCAGCCTCGCTTAAGGCCCTCGACTCCTGTCCGATATCTTTACTCGAGCGGGCTCGATTGAGCCCTGATATTTACCGCCTCCAAAAGAAGCTTGACGTTTTACGCAATTTCACCCCAAAATCCGACCATCAACAGCAAATTCGGCCTTTGCACCAGTTAGTCCGACATTAACACCGGGTTTGCGCAAGAAAGACATCGAGAATATGGCGATTGAAGCACTCATTTTCCTAAGCCTTGCGGTTGCGGCCGTCCTTGGAATCATTACCTCGAAAGGCCCCTGGACCCCTTCCCCGCAGCAATAGTGGCATAGGGGCTCACGCAAGGTCCGTCGCACCATCAGGTCCCTACTTGATCCGGACGCCATTTGAGCTGCTCTCCCTACCGATCTCGGTGTTTTTCGTAGTATTTAAGGACTTTCTTCACTCCTTCCGGGAGGAGCTCCTTGATCACCTCTCCCCTCGTTCGCGCCATTCCGGACCAATCAATCGTTCGTAGGGCCTCGCCACATTTCGGACAATGGAAGGCTGTTTCATCGCCTCCGCCAAAGCAATCGCTACAGAAGAGCACCGCACACCCCTCACACTCGAAGCTAGCCCTCACCCGTGTGTGTGTCTGGCAACTATAGCTCCCATCTGACAACCGTGCGGGGGCCGAGAATTCAGACTTCCGCAAAGATCCGCTCGAATCAGCAGCAGAATCACCTTCCACTACTTGAATCGAGAAGGTCCCCAAATTGAGCATTTGGCCTGCGTTCAAAGGAGCCTGCTCAATCAAGGCTCCATCAAGAAAGGTCCCATTCGACGATTCGACATCTCGGACGGTCGCTGAATACCCATTCCACTCAATGACACAATGCTCCGACGAGAGGGCTAGATCATCAATTTGTAGGTCATTTCCAGCAGTCCGCCCGATTCGAGTCAGCCCGGTAGGGATTAGAAAACGATGATTTTCCCCATCCCAGCTTGTAAATCTCAATTCGAGCATTCGTGTCCTTTCCAATTTTTGGCTATTTCCTGCGAATAAGCCGGATTTCCCACTAGCCTCCAAAGACCGCGGATTCACGTAAAAATGGCATTGCTCAAGCAAGGCGACAACCTCATTATCGATCCGTCCGCTCGAAACGAGTGATAAGCCATTGGCCGAGGAAAACGTGAAGACATCTACCGAGTTTAGCCTCATCCTTACTGCAGGAGGGATGATCATCGTCACCGGGGCTATTAAACTGGCCGGACGCTACACTGGGATCGATTTGACCCATCTCCTTCGAAACAAGTACTATTGGATTGGTATTTTCCTATTCTCGCTTGGCGTTTCCATCATCGCCCATTTTTGGCACCGACTTTATCCCAAGTTCGTCAAACGAATTGACGAAGCCGATACGGTTAGAAGATCGCGGGGCAATTGCTATTACTATATTGAGGCCGAGACCGGTATCGAAGAAGGTCCCGTGACCATTCCTCAGATCAAGAGCCTCGTCGCATCGGGTCGGATAACCCCAAGAACCCTCGTCCGAAAGGCTCGCTCATCGAAAACCGATCTGCGACCAGCAAAACATTTCCGTGATATCACAGAGATCGGTCGGCAATATGGGGAAAAGAGCGAAGTCGTCGATTGAACTCGAGAAAGACACTATCCCCAATACGTCCATTCAACAATCCGCTCCAACGCTTGCCCCTTTCTTGTCTGCAGAACGAACAATAAGCTCACCGCCAACCGAATCCCTTCGGATTCAGTTGGCGTGGATGCCTCCCTGGTTCCTCGCCTTCTCGATCGCGTTTTTGAGTCTCCATAATCTAGCCATTGGAGCCATCCCCAACGCCCAAATCGAAATCCAGCAAGTTCTCGCTGACGGTCAAGTCACAGAACTAAACACCCCGCGCCAAGACTCAGACACTCAACATACCTGGTGGATCACCAAGACGGATATTGATCCCCAAGACTATGCTTCAGGGCGTTCGATCGATTCATTAGAAGGCATCTGGCACCCCATCCGGGTCCCTTCGGCCGTGGAACTCCACCCCAGCTTCTCACCAAAAGACGAGAGCTACTGGTACCTCAAACAAATCCGATTTCCGGACTCAAGCAAGATCGATCTCACACTCCAGCTGGGCCAAATATCGGACCGAGATCAGACCTATTTTAACGGGCAGCTTATTGGTGCAACGGGAAACTGGGACAGCAAGGAAGCCCAGGCCTACGATCAAGTGAGACGATACCACATCCCCGCTGGCCTGGTTAAGAATGGAACAAGCAATACGATTCTGGTTCACGTCAAACGATATCTCGACGACACCTCTGGAATCATCCACGGGACTCAATCAATCGGTCCGGTAGAAACAATGGCACGAAATTTCTACACTCAAAGTTTCCTCGACGTTGCTGTTCTCCCCTTCTACCTCGCGGTTGCCGGCTACTTCCTTTTCCTCTACATCAGACAGCGAGACCAGACTTCTAATCTCCTCTTCAGTGTCGTCGTTGTCCTCTTGGTGTTCTGGCTATTCCTACGGAGCCCCCTTAAATTTGAGCTTGGGATTCCCTTCTTGGTCATGAAACGACTCGAATACTTAGCGATCTTTATTCTCCCTGTATTTCTGCATCGCTTTATTCGTGATTACTTTCGCCCCAGTGAGATCGAACCGTTCCCCTCACTCGACATCTTCGTCAGAATCGCCTATGCGGTCGCATTGATAAGCGTGCTGTGCGTCTTGGGATTCGGGGAGCCCAACTTGTGGTTTGCCTTCTTCAAGAACGGCATCGCTTACACCTGGATCATTTTGGCCTTTTCCGGAGGCTGGACCTTGTGGATCTCAGCCCGGCACGGTAACAAGGATGCGCGAATCGTACTTGGCGGATTCGTTTTCTTCCTTATTGGAGTTGTCTTTGACATTCTTCATATCCTCGACCTCCATACCTATCCACTGGTGACGGACCACGGTTTTCTCTTGATTGTCCTCGTTCTCGGAACGGTCCTCGCCAATAAATTTGTTCGCCTCCACAAACAAATCCGCTACCTCAATCACAATCTTGAAGAAGAAGTGACCCAACAAACCCATGCGCTCTTAGAAGCGAAGGAATCAGCGGAAGCCGCGAACCAGGCGAAGAGTAACTTCCTGGCAAACATGAGCCACGAAATCCGAACCCCTATGAATGGAGTCATGGGGATGACGACTCTTTTGCTAGAAACAGAGCTGAATAAAGAGCAGCGTGACTATGCCGAACTGATTCAGCAAAGCGGAGAGTCCCTTCTGGAACTGATCAACGAAATTCTTGATCTATCAAAAATTGAGGCAGGGAAAATGACCCTTGACTCAGTACCCTTCAATTTAAAGAACACCTGTGATCAAATTGTCAGAATCCTGCAGTCGCGAATTCAGACTAAGAACCTAGAGTTCAACTTCTCTATAAATCCGGAACTTCCCCCAAGCTTTGTTGGCGATCCAGCCCGAATTCGCCAGATACTGTTTAACCTCCTTGGAAACGCCATCAAATTCACGGAGAATGGGAGCGTCGCTCTCAGTATCGGCATTGTGAAAACAAACGAACCGAAAGACTACTCACCAGGCAAGATCCTCCGCCTGCTTATTGAGGTGAATGATACGGGCATTGGCATCGCGACCGATCAGCTTGCCAAGATCTTTGAAAACTTTACTCAAGCCGACTCATCGACAACCCGTCAATTTGGCGGCACAGGTCTAGGCTTGGCTATCTCACGCCAGCTGGTCGGTCTAATGAACGGTTCAATCACGGCAACGAGCGAACTCAAGAAAGGCACGACGTTTTCAGTTGAGCTCCCCTTAGAGATCGCTGCAATCTAGGGGAAAACTCAATCCGCAGTATGCAACTCATTCTCACAAGCATCGCCATCGTCGTCGCTGGCTTGGGACTCGTCTTGGCGACCCTCAGAATTCAATCGACCAATAAAGCGATCGCCGGCGTTTGGCCAGATTGGGAAGGCCTTAAGAGCCCGGTCCCGTTTTGGCTACTACTCGGGGTCGCAGCGATTCTTAGCCTCGCTGCAGGAGTCCTCACCGTGCAGGAACAGGGAGCAAAGAATTCGACCGTTTCAACCCCGTCCGAAATTCAAGCTTCATCTAGAATTGAGGAGCTAGAAACTCAAATCGCCCAACTCAACGACCGTCTCGCTGCGACAAATCGGTCCAAGAAACTCGCCGAAGCAACGAAAGCTGCGAATGTCTCAAAGCAGGAAAACGCCCCTAAAGACTCAGAATTAGCATCCGGCGATCTCCTCGAATCCGCCCAGAACCCAGATGACGTCCCCGCTTCGGTGCAGGCACCACGGCTTACCGTGGATCCACGAATCGATTCGCTAAGCCGGGGAGTTATCAAATCGCTGATCTCAGGATCAGTCAAACCTCTGGAACCAATCGCCCATCAAACACTCTTGGACCAATTCACCATCAATCCCTTCAATTTCTCAAAACTACAGTTCGGACTGAAAGATCGACTCGAAGAAGGCTACGCCCCTATCTATATCGACTCCCTACGCACCGCCGTTGGCACCAACCACATCTGGAAAATTCAAACCAAGAAACCAGGACCAGACATCCTTGAGCAAATTACGACGGCTGATGGGAAGGTCCTCGGATTCCGCTTCGACGGTCTCTACTAGCCCGATTCAACCACATTCCAGACCAGCTATGGAATAAACGAGCCGATCGTCAGCTTGGTTTAATAAACGGATCGGCCCTCAGTCTTCGTTCTTTCCCTCCGTCTCAATGACGGCCTCAAGTAATCGCAATTCCGCCACTGTGCCCATAAACACCCATCAGCCAGCGCCGACAAAGAGATTGACCTAACACGAAGTTTCGCCTTTTATTGCCGGGATCCAATTTAGACCTAACTTATCGGGTAAAAGATGAATAATAATATGATTCCAACCATGAAACGCCCCAAAAAGCTGGCGTTTACTCTCATTGAGTTGCTGGTAGTGATTGCCATTATCGCAATCTTGGCCGGTATGTTGTTGCCAGCGCTCTCAAAGGCAAAGGATAAGGCGCAAAACACGATCGACTTCAACAATACGAAGCAGATCATGCTCGCCATGACAATGTACACCGGTGACAACGAGGAACATATGCCGCATCCAAGTTGGGGAGGTAACGGTGGTGGACCAGACAACTGGGCCTACGACACCGATATCATGCCGCAATTCGCTGCTCCGGTCACGTTCAACGGACTAGAAGCCCAACTCGCAGGTCAGCGAGAAGCATTTGAGGCCGGCCAACTTGCCACCTACCTTGGAAACGCCTGGAAGGTCATGATTTGCCCTAAGGACAACACTGAGTCACGAGGAACCAAACGTTCAAAATATCTTGCTCGCCCCATCAAGGTGACCAGCTATACCTGGAACGGAAGCTTCAGTGGATTGACCAGTCAGCTTCCCAACGGAGCCACCTACAAGGTTACTGACTTTGCGCCAAGTGTTATCGTTCAATGGGAAACCGATGAAAATGATCCTTTCTACTTCAACGATGCTGGGAATCAACCTCACGAAGGAATCTCACAACGACACGGTGGCCCCCCAACCAGCAGCAATACCGTTGACGTCGGCGGACGTTCCGGCGTTGGCACTGTGATGGGCAGCGCTCAGAACCTCACCTTCCAAAAATTCTACGAGATGGTCGGCCCACGTGGTGGACTCAATGTGCCATTGCGCATTCCTCCTCCAAACGATCTCTACGCAGTGCCTGGTAAGCCAAACGGCGGTTACTAATTAATGGTCTTAAACCCGCGTTTTTTGGAAACAATATGACTACCAAAAATAAGTGGAACTCACTGCTATCGCTTACCTGTGCCTCTGTCATGATTGGTTGCGGCGGCGGCGAAGATGAGATCACAGTAAAACCGATTGATACGAGCACCGTCGAAGCCTCAACTGCCCCGACCCAAGCGAAGAAAAAGAGAAAATCTTATTCTCTCGTTGGAAAAATCGATGCGGCGCTCGATAAAGGAGATTATATGTCGGCGACCGATGCTGTGCTCCAGGGTAATTCTGACGATCCTTCCGAGGCTCGGGAGAACATGCTCCGGGTGCAAGACGCCATTGCCGATGGCATGGCGAGCGGTGATCCTGCTGCTATCAAAGCGTGGAATACAATGAACAAGGTCAGACTGATGCGACAAGGCGGACGCTAGTCTCGTTGATATCATTCTCGATTCACTATCTCATAAAAAGGACACCCTGATCGGGTGTCCTTTTTTTTGAATCTTCGCTCTAGCTCCTCGGCCTGGTGCCCCTCCCCCCGGGTTAGCCCTCTCAAGAAAAACGAAGTCTACTCAGTCTCTTATCACTGCATCCATGCCCCCTTTTCACCTGCACGCCAAACTTAGAGCCAGTTCGGCCGCCTGCCAGAAGACTATCGAATCACTTTATAATCGCTGCGAACCTCTCGCATGACTTCGGCACGTCGATTTCTAACGAATCGTTGCATCGCTCCCAGCTTGCCTCTAAACCTTCGTTGCTCTCGATTCACGTAGGGTTCCAACATCGCCCCCAATCGATCCATCTCAGCGATTAAGACAGCCTCGTCCCAATGCTCATCAAGCATTTGAGCAATCGTACGACCATACCGGTCGCGTTCACTCCGAAAGCGCCAAAGGTGAGCCGCAACTGCTCCACGATTCTTCACCGACTTCGGCAGGCCATCGGTTCGGTGAATCATGCTATCATTCGTGAAAAGAGAATCGGCGCCCCACGGCATAAAATGCATCTTCTCGCTCTTAGGATTGAGATAGACAAAGTAGTTGTTTCGGTTGCCTGAGTAACCATCCCAAAACCCCAGGAGCCCCTCAATCGCCCAAAACTTGTAGAAAGCATCCAAATCGATATGGGAGGCAAGCGCATCAATCTTACCTCGTGATTCGAGCTGCAGCGCGGCAGTAATGAGCATATCGGAACTCTCTCGACTATTATTAAAGCCTTGAACCGCGAGAACGTTCTTTCCTTCTTTCAGCTTGTCCCAGTGATCTTGAATTTGAAAAGCGCTCAGCCCACCAGAGGCTTCGTGGGAATCGGTTGCCATACTGTTCCACTGAACACTTCGAGGCGCATTGACACTCATGATCAACTCGCCATTCAAGTAGGCAACAAAGCCATCATCGTAGCGCATTCGGAGGGTCAGCACCCCTTCATCCTTGAGCCCCCGCAGACTCGGCACATCGAAGGAGATGCGAAGATAGGCCGATGATCGTTGATGATGCATCAGGTCCTTGAAATCGAATGACTTATCAATGTAGGGCTCATAGCCGCGACTCGCTTCGTACCCCATCCCGTTGATCCCACTCGCCCAATCGGAATCATCAAACTCGGGACTCATCCATACCTGCTGAATCCGACCATCACGCGGCACCATCGCGCGAGCCTGGGCCTTTGGGGAAACCAGAAAGCGCCCCTGCGATTGAAGGGCTTCGGTGATCGCCACGATCTTCGTCCGCCCGGGAGCATCCTTCCCGGTCTTGAGCTCCAGACTCTTTTCCCAACCCGGCTCAAAATCAACCGCGGTCCCTTCGTATAAAGTTCCTTCCGCACTACCGAACTCTCGCTTGAGGAGTGGTTCTCTCACGGTTTCGACATGCGAGTAGACCCCCAGGTTTTCTCCATTCACCGTCACCCGCGCGAAGGCACAACGGGGCGCAGGAGATCCCGCACGATTGAACAGGGCATAGGTCATATACTGGCTAACCAAGCCAGTATCCTGACGATTGTTATTGAACGTTAAGGAGCTCAATCCACCAAGGTTCGCCCCGGAAATCGTGTGGTTGAGCTTTACCTTAAGCGAAGGACGAGTGTGGCTGAGGGAGCCTATGAAACCCTTTTTTCGAAGGCCCACATTGGGATAGGAAACACCATCAATCGTCACATCGGCGTTGAAGTAGCTGAAAGGACTGGGCATTGGGCCGAACTGGCGCTCCCAGATTTTCCCTCGATCACGGGTCTGATAACGCAGCTGATCCCAATCCCGCTTGTCGATCTTGACGGTCACTTCAATCACCCGATTTGAAGGAAAAAGATCATCCAAAGAATGGGATTTCGCTGCTCTTACCGTGTCCGGAACAACAGAGCCCAGCAAAACCCACGCAAGCATCAGTCGAAGGGAATTCATGACCTATTCCTGCGATGATTACCGCCAGAGATCAAGAATTATCGACAACGACAGATTGCCCCCAACCTCGCTTGTTGAACCACGAGCATGCCGCCCGAGAAGAGTCCTATTCGGAAAGAATCTTACGATAGAGCTCAATATAGGCTTGAGCCGTGCGCTCCCAAGAGAAGTCGGCTTCCATAGCCCGTCGCCGGTAGGAACGCAAAGACGCGGGCTTCTTGTAGATTGCCATCCCTCGATAGATACCCTCAAGCACCGCTGCCGAGGTAAAGTCATGAAACTTGACCCCCGTCGCTTTTTCAGTGCTCTCGGCCTCATCAATCACCGAATCACGAAGCCCTCCCGCGGCATGAACGATTGGAATCGTTCCATAGCGAAGACTGTAGAGCTGGTTCAAGCCACAGGGCTCAAAGCGGGACGGCATCATGTAGAAATCGCAAGCCGCCTCAATCCGGTGTGAAAGACCAACGTCATAACCAATCTTCACTTTCACCCGATCCGGAAATCGCTCTTGAAGATCTTGCATCATCCCTTCGAGTTCAGGATCCCCCGAACCTAGCAGTACGAATTGCATCGAATGGTTCAAGGACTGTTGAAGCGCTTCAATCAATAGCGACACACCCTTCTGTTCCACCAAGCGGGAAATCATTCCGAACAATGGAACCTTAGGCTCAACCGGCAATCCCAGGTCTTTTTGCAATTGCTTTTTCTCCTTCGCCTTCCCCGCGATACGGTCGATATTATAGGAGAAGTTTAGGAACTTGTTCTTGGTTGTGTTCCACTCGGCATAGTCCACGCCGTTGAGAATTCCAGACAGTTCATCCTTCCGCTCCGCCAGGACCCCTTCCAAGCCACAACCAAACTCCGGTGTCAATATCTCTGCCGCATAAGCAGGACTTACGGTGCTGACATAATCAGCATACACAATCCCGGCCTTGAGAAAGTTCATCTTCTCATAAAACTCCATCCCTGCGGGCGTGAAGTAACTCGCGTCGAGATTGGCGAGCGAAACCTGACTTGCAGGAAACAGTCCCTGATAAGCGAGATTATGAATCGTGCAAAGCGTTTTAGGGGGCTCCGTTACTGTGCCCTCGGCAAGCGCCTGTCGGAGCATAGCCGGGAACATTGCAACCGGCCAATCGTGGATATGAACCAGATCTGGCTTCCACGAAAGTTCAAAGGTCAGCTTTAGCAGGACCCTCGTTAAAAAGAGAAATCGTTCCGCATTGTCTGCGTAGTCATGACTATGCTCGCCATAAATGCCGCTCCGCTGGAAAAAATGAACGTGTTCGACAAAATAGATGGTAAAATTCTCCGAGGGTTGGAACTCGTAGATTCTCGCCCGCTCAATTCTCGCTCCCAAGGAAACATCAATCGTGCGCTCCGTCCTCTGAATTCCCTCGTACTGCTCTAGTAACCCACGGTAGAGCGGCGTCACCATCCCTACGTGAACCCCGGCCTCTCCGAGATACTTACCCAAAGCGGCAACCATATCCGCCAAGCCCCCAGTTTTCGAGAATGGCTGAATTTCGCTACTGCCGAGTAAGATATTCATCGTAGGATGCTTTTGGGAATCAACGGGGAATCAGTGGGCAGGGATGCGATCCGTTTTCATATAGGCCTGCAAGGGCTCAGGGATAAGGATACTCCCGTCTTTTTGCTGATGGGTCTCAACAAGCGCAACAAACAAGCGTGCCAATGCCGTCCCACTCCCATTGAGAAGATGCGGCAAGACTTTCTTTCCGTCCTTCGTCTTGAAGCGGAGCCCCATTCGACGCGACTGAAAATCCTCGCAATTCGAACAGCTAGACACCTCTAGATAGTCCCCCTGACCGGGCGCCCAAACTTCGATATCATAGGTCTTCGCGCTGCCAAAGCCCATGTCGCCGGTGCAGAGAAGGATCACTCGGTAATGGAGATCAAGCAATTGCAACACCTTTTCCGCATGGCCCACCAAAGTCTCAAGAGCGTCATACCCTTGCTCCGGCGGAACGACTTTGATGAGTTCCACCTTGTCAAATTGATGCACGCGGATCATTCCCCGCGTTCCCACACCTGCCGCCCCTGCTTCAGCTCTAAAACACGGGCTGTAAGCGCAGTAATTGATCGGCAATTCTGCTTCCGCGAGTAATTCTTCACGATGAATATTGGCCACCGGCGCCTCCGCCGTTGGAATCAAGAACAGGTTTCCAAGGCTGCTACCGTCCTCTCCTTCTTGAATCGCATAGGCTTGATCAACAAATTTAGGGAATTGGCCCACCCCTTCCATACAGGCCTTGCTCACCATGAATGGAGGCGAAACCTCGGTGTAGCCATGTTCGGAGGTGTGGAGGTCTAGGAGAAACTGGGTTAGGGCACGTTCTAATCGAGCTCCCCAGTTGGTGTAGAGGAGGAAGCCACTCCCTGACAACTTCGCGCCTCTGGCGAAATCAATCAGTTTGAGCCGCTCACAGAGAGCGACGTGGCTCTCTGGTTCAAAGGTGAAGTTCTTCTTTTCGCCCCACTCCCGAAGCGTTGGATTGTCCGCTTCCGTAGCTCCGATGGTCACTGATTCATGAGGCAAGTTCGGGAGCGTCATCATGAGAGCTCGAGATCGCGTCTCGAGATCAGCAACTTCCTTATCAAGGTCCGAGATGCGATCCCCGATCTCACGGGTCTCTTTCTTCTTCGCCTCCGCTTCTTCAAGTTTTTTCTGCCCCATCAAGGCTCCAATCTCTTTGGAAACCTTGTTTCGTTGCGATTTCAGGCCTTCGACTTCCGTCAGAATCTGTCGCCATCGGGTGTCAATTTCGAGAATCTCGTCGATCTTCGATTCCTCTCCACCACCCCGCGTGGCCAAGCGTTTCCGCACAAAGTCCGCCTGTTCTCGAATCAGCTTAATGTCTAACATCGGCGCATTATATTGAGGCCCTACTTTTGAGCAAGACGGATCCTTTTTTTTGCCCTTTTCAGGCGATTGAGCCTATCCAACGGTGTCGGCCGCATGGCTGGAAGGATCGTTGGACGGCATTCGATTCCGCAGTATCTCCTTCATTTCCGACCGAAAATCAGGCTTCGGACAAAACCATCCAGCGCAGCTAAGGCGCCCGTTCTTCCCAGTCACCGGGAGGACTCGATGCTGGTATTCAGGACCAATCTGAAAGATATGAGCATCCCCAAACTGACTCCCCGAAACCTTCTTCAAGACCCTAAGACTATTGGCATCTCGAATTTCAAATTCTCCTCCCTCAATGGGGGCCGGACTTAAATTCACGCTCAATCCGATCGTTTGATCTTTCTCATCATCGTCGTGCCATGAGTCGTAGTGATCGGGATTCGGAGAAAACTCGTAGACACGCGACCTAAAATAACGAAAGGGCGTCTCCGAGCCCGTGATCGCCTGAATCGCATCAAAAAGGGCATCCTGATTGAGCAACATAAACATTAACCACGCCAAAGGATGCCGCTCATCGAGGGTCAATTCCCGAGCAAAGACTTTCCCTTCAGTGTCCAAGTCAATCCGGGTATAATACTCCAGTTTGTCGATCATCCCCTTGATCCGTTCCTGAACCGGGAGATCGAGAAACTGCTTTAAAAACAGACAGCGAGTCTGGGCAAATTCTTCCCGTGCCGATGCCACATCGATTGAGGAGCCCTCGCTAAGGCCGTGGAAGGAGACTTGAAGCATGCTTGAAATTCCTAAAAACTCGATTCGTCCAAAACCGGCCTCCTCAAACAAGCGAAGCCTCGAAAAGTTACCAAACTGAGGCCCCACATCCAACCCCAAACCCGTCGCCCCAGCAATTCCCTTTAATGCTTTGACGCACTAACCTCATTCGCTTAGCGTTTTTCCCGCTAACGTAGGCCACAAATGATAGGGATCGCAAAGTCAGTTTTTAAAAAGGTTTTTGGCACCAAGAACGATCGAGAGATTAAGAAACTCCAGGTTCTCGTTGATCAAATCAATGAACATGAATCGTCGTTTCAATCGCTCTCGGACGATGAGCTCAGGGCCAAGACATCCGAATGGCAGCAAAAGCTCGGTCAAATCGAGGATAAGGAGCAGCTCGCCGCAGAATTAGAGACCATTCTTCCCGAGGCCTTTGCCGCCGTTAAGAATGCCTGCCGACGGCTCTGTGGCACAGACGTGATGGTCAAAGGCCACCCACTCCCCTGGGAAATGGTGCCTTTCGACGTCCAGCTCATCGGCGGATATGCGCTTCACTCTGGTCGAATCGCTGAAATGGCAACTGGTGAGGGGAAAACGCTCGTCGCAACGCTTCCTGTCTACCTCAACGCGCTCACCGGCCGCGGTGTGCACGTCGTCACGGTCAATGATTATCTCGCTTCTCGCGATAGTGAATGGATGGGAGCTGTTTATAAGTTTCTCGGCCTGACCGTTGGCTGTATTGTCCATGATCAACCCCCTGCCGTCCGACGGGAGCAATATGAGTGCGATATCACCTATGGCACAAACTCGGAATTCGGCTTCGATTATCTCCGTGACAATGGCATGGCGTCTCGCCTCGAGGATCAGGTCCAAGGTCAACACTACTTCGCAATTGTCGATGAGGTGGATTCGATTCTCATTGATGAAGCGCGAACTCCGCTCATCATTAGCGGCCCGGCGGTTGTCAATACCGACAATCGCTATGACCAACTCAAGCCGGCTATCGATGGACTGGTCCAACGCCAAAAACGTCTTGTCCAAGATTATCTGAAGGAAGCCGAGAAGGTTTCCCAAAAACTACGCCCCGAAGATGGCTCAAACCCGGAGGATCCCGACTATTTGAGTCAAGAACTAGGCCTCCTGCTCTACCGAGCCAAATTAGGCGATCCAAAGACGCCTGGGCTGCTCCGTCTTTTAGAGAATCCCGAAAATCTCAAACTGATGAACAAGGCCGAAACCGCCTTGCATACGGATCAGACCAAGAAAGAGCTCTATGCTCAGAAAGAAGAACTCTTCTACGCCATTGAGGAAAAGAGCCACGACGCTGATTTGACTGAAAAAGGGCGCGGATTCTTGAGCCCGAAGGATCCTGACGCGTTCATGATGCCGGATCTCACGGAGACCTATCACGAGATCGATAGCAACGAGTCTCTCGACACGAAGCAGCGCATGGAAGCGAAAGGCCAAGCGCAAAAGGAATTTGAAGCGAAAGCACAGCAGATCCATACCATCTCTCAGCTTCTGAAAGCCTATTGCCTCTACGAAAAGGACGTTCAATATGTCGTCCAGAACAATGAGGTTGTCATCGTCGATGAAAACACTGGGCGCCTAATGACCGGACGTCGCTGGAGTGAAGGATTGCACCAAGCGGTTGAGGCCAAGGAAGGGGTGGAAATCAAGCGCGAGACCCAGACCTACGCCACCATTACCATTCAAAACTATTTCCGCCTCTATACGAAGCTTGCCGGTATGACCGGAACGGCCGAAACAGAGGCTGGCGAGTTTCATGATATCTACGGCCTCGGCGTCCTGGTGATTCCCACCAATCGCCCTATCGCTCGCAAGGATGCCCACGATACCGTCTACAAGACCCGGCGCGAAAAATACAACGCCGTTGTTGATGAGATCAAACGTGTCAACGGTGAAGGCCGTCCTATCCTGGTCGGAACCATTTCGGTCGAGGTCAGTGAGTATATCGCCAAATTGCTCAAGAAGGAGAAGATTGTCCACGCAGTCCTCAACGCAAAATTTCACGAGCAAGAGGCTGAAATCGTTTCTCGTGCCGGAAACAAGGGTGCCGTAACGATCGCAACCAATATGGCAGGTCGCGGAACGGACATTAAGCTTTCTGAGGGCGTCAATGACGTCGGAGGACTCCACGTGATCGGCACCGAACGGCATGAAGCGCGTCGAATTGATCGACAGCTTCGGGGACGTTGTGCCCGCCAAGGAGATAACGGTTCATCGCACTTCTTCATCTCCCTCGAAGACGATCTCATGCGTTTGTTCGGATCCGATCGAATCGGCAAAGTCATGGAACGTGTCGGCCTTGAAGAGGGACAGGAATTGGAGCATCCCCTGCTCAATCGGTCTATCGAAACGGCACAAAAACGGGTCGAGCAACATAATTTTCAAATCCGCAAACGGACGCTTGAGTATGACGATGTCATGAACAAGCAGCGCGAAGTCATCTACGGATTTCGCAATGAGATCATTCGTGCCGAAGACGTCCAGGATCGACTCATGGACATCATGGAAGAAGTGGTGGTCACGAAAGTCGACGAGCATTCCTCTCCGGACGCTGAGCCCGGTGAATGGAACATCCGCGCCCTCACGGATTGGATCAACCTGAATTTTCCTCTCGGCATTCCAGAAGAAGAGATTGTTAAAGCGGCGGAATCCGGGTCGGACCCAGCGGTTCCCGGCTCCATCTTTGATGGCATGAGCCCCGCACAGATTGGGACGGCGACCTTCGTGTCTGACAGCGTTCGCGACGCCTACAAACTCAAAGTTAGCGTTGAGGCAGATGAGGCGCTCAACGGGATCGAGCGCTTCACGATCCTGAGTGCCATCGACAAACTCTGGCAAGAGCATCTCTACAGCATGGACGGCCTCCGAAGCAGCATCGGGTTGCGCGCCTACGGACAACGCGACCCCTTGATCGAGTACAAGAACGAAGCGTTCAAGATCTTCGATGAGTTGATGGTCAACATTAAGTCTGAGATCTGCCACAATATCTTCCGTAGCGCGTCAAGCTTGATGGCCTTTCAGACCTTCCTCTCGAAACTCCCTCAACGGACTGTCCATCAGGACTCCAACGCTTTTGACAACACACCACAAGCAACGCCTGAGAAGAAGGCCAGTAGCGTCGTTAGCGAAGCCAATGAAGCGGTGACACAGACTCAGACTCGCGCCACGCCGGTTCGCACCGGGCCAAAGGTTGGTCGTAACGATCCTTGCCCTTGCGGCAGCGGCAAGAAATACAAACAGTGCTGCGGCAAGATCTGATTGATTTGCCGCGCCGCTAGAGACTGCTAGTGATCGTAGCCAGACCTTGGAAGGACGCTCACGCCCCAAGGTCAGGACCTTGAGACCTGCAGCGCTCAAGGTCCTTAGAAATCAATGCCATGAGGCAGACGAAGCTCAATTTCGTTCTGGGCCCAGCCGGCAGCGGAAAGACCTATCAGTTCATCGAGTCAGTGCGCCAGCACTTGGCTCGAGATTCTGAAGGACTCCCCCTTCTCTTCCTCGCCCCGAAGCAGGCTACGTTTCAAATTGAAGCACAGCTCCTGCGGGACGAAGAATTGGAGGGATTCACTCGACTGCAGATCCTTTCATTCCCTCGGCTCGCCGAGTATGTCTTGAGCGAGTTCGCCCCGGATCAGACCCAGATTCTCAGCGAGGACGGGAGACTCATGATTCTCCGCTCGCTCCTGGGACGGCACGCCGATGAACTGAGAGCGTTCAAGTCCGTCGCAAATTTCCCGTCCTTTGCCGATGAGATCAGTTCACTCTTAGTCGACCTCCAACGCCATCACATCGACGCCTCGTTCTTAAGAAAACTGCTCTTACGATCGGACCTACCCAAGCCTCTGGCGAACAAGCTCCACGATCTTGCCTTGATTGCCGCCCGCTATCGCGAATGGCTCGCACAGTCCAATTTGAAGGATGCTGAATTCCTACTCGACCTCGCCACCACTCAGCTCAAGCAACTTTCCTCAGCAACGGCCCTGGCAAACAGGTTTTTCATCCAAGAACTCTGGCTCGATGGTTTCGCAGAAATGACGCCCCAGGAGCTCGCTCTTCTGACAGCGATTATCCCTCATTGTCAAACGGCAAATCTGGCCTACTGCGTCGATCCCGAGCAACTCAACCCCAGTTCCTGGCTCAATCTCTGGACCGCCACGAGTGAGGCCTTTCATCGCTGTGAACATCAAGTCACGCACTTGGATTCCGTCGACTCAACCCGCGTCCTTCTAAAGCGCCGTCCCGAGATCAGTCGCTTCCAAAACAGCCAAGAGTTGCAGCACCTTGAAGCGAATTGGGCAACGCCTAAGCCCTTTCGAGCAGAGTCAACCGAGGGAGCAGGCGACCTCGAAATCGTCCAATGTCAGAGCCGCGAGGACGAAGTCATTCACGCGGCCCGACGCATCTTGGAGGCCGCGCGAGACAAGAAGACTCGTTTCCGTGATATCGCCGTCTACGTCCGGCACCTTGAGGACTACGCCACTGAGATCAAACAGATCTTCAACCGCTACGAGATTCCTCACTTCATTGATCAACGAGAATCTATCAACCATCATCCCGCGATTGTTCTCACCCGCTGCGCCCTACGGCTAGCAGCCTTTCATTGGCGCACGGACGACTTCATCGCGGCGCTCAAGACTCAACTCATCACGCCAGCCCTGGATCAAGTTCACGAGCTTGAAAACGCCGCCATCGAACACGGCTGGGAAGGGACTCAATGGCAGCGTTCGATTGAGGCAGATGACCAGCGCCTCCGTCACCTCGAATCCTTTCGCCGCCAAGTGATCCGCCCCTTCACGGCATTCACCAACGCGCTCACTGATTCAGCCACCAGCAACAAACCGCAGATTTCCGGACTGCGTCTCATTGAGCTCCTTCGAACGTTCTGGGAGAGCAGCAACCTTCAGGCATCCTTGGAACAATGGGAACGGGACGAAGACACAGCATCGGGAGAGTACGCTCATTCGCCAAAAGCCATCCATTCCGGCGTCTGGGAGGAACTTCAGATTTGGGCTGAGAATGTCGAACTAGCCTTTGCGGACACACACCGACCGCTTCGAGATTGGCTTCCCATCCTCGAAGCAGGGCTCACTCACTTGACCGTTGGCGTTATTCCGCCGACCACAGATCAAGTCATCATTGGAAGCGTCGATCGCAGCCGAAGCCCCAATATGAGCCTCGCTCTCGTCTTAGGCCTCAACGAAGGCGTCTTTCCCGATCTCCCGAAGCCACACCCTATCTTGACCGAACCAGAACGCCAATTGTTAGGGCCGCAATTCGACAACCTCGTCCCTCCAGTCAAACGGGCCTTGGCCACCGAACGCTTTTACGCCTACATCGCCTGCACCCGTGCCACTCACTCGCTGATTGTTTCTTACGCTACGCAGACCGCCGATGGGAATCCTCTCACTCCATCCTCCATCGTCACCCACCTTCAACGCCTCTTGCCTGACGCCACACAGTCTCGATTCTCGAAACAAAGTCCGCTCAAAGACACTCAGCATGTGAGCGAACTGATGCCGCCCTTGTTTGCTCAGATGGCAAGTCAAGGTCAAGTCCCTAAATGGGCTCAATGGATCGAATTTCTCAAGCCAAACGACTGGAGCGATCCGAAGTATCAAGCAAATCGTTCTGAACCTAATACAATAGCGCCCGCACTCGCGCGCCAACTCTATACCAATGAGGAAGCCATCTTCCCGACCTCGGTATCGCGCCTCGAACAATTCGCTGCGTGTCCGTTTCGATTCTTCATTCACTCTGGACTCCGCGCCGATGAACGCCAAGAATTTCAGATCGATCAGAAGCGCATCGGAAGTTTCCAGCATCTCATCCTAGAAACCTTTCACAATGAGATTGAGGCTACTGGGCAGACTTGGCGGCAGGTTCCGCCGACCGATGCTTGCAATAGGATTGAACGAATCGCACTGCGGGCTGCGAAAGATTTCAATCACGGCATCTTCATCAACTCCGCAGAGGCCCTATTCTCACTGGAATCGATCATCCAACGCCTTCAAGAATTCATTCGAATTCTTATCGAATGGATGGCTCAGTATGAATTCGACCCGAAAGTGGTCGAACTCGGTTTTGGTGGCAAGAGCGATAGCATCGGACCGTGGATGGTTCCGATCGATCAGGGTCAAATGGCCTTCGTCGGAAAAATCGATCGACTTGATGTCTGCCAGGATGATGAATCTCCCGGCGCTAATGCGGTCATTATCGACTACAAATCTAGCGGAAAGAAACTTGATCCCGTCCTTCTCTATCACGGAGTTCAACTCCAGCTCCTAGCCTATCTGAATGTCGTATCGCAACTCCCGAAGATCGGGGAACAACTCGAGACCGGGCCGCTCTATCCAGCGGGGGTCTTCTTCGTCCCACTCAAAGGCTACTCACCCCGTCAACCCACCCGCGATCTCGCCAGACTGAGCCACAATGACGAACGTCCCTCAGCCTTTCAACACATCGGTTGCTTCGATATCGCAAGCCTGCGCCAGCTCGACAATCGGTCCGGCTGCTCCAAAGGCGATCAATTTCAGTATCAGCTAAAACGGGACGGCACCCCCAAGAAAACCGCCTGGCATGTCATGTCCACAGCCGTTTTCCGATCGACTATGGAGCGCACCGAAACGTCTATCCAGGTTATGGGGAATCGAATCCTAGCCGGAGAAATCGGAGTGGATCCCTATCAACATCGCGGTCAAACTGCCTGCCTCTACTGTCCCTATGCGTCCGTTTGTCGCATTGATCCGGCCGAACACCCCTTTCGCACCCTCGCTATCCCAGACGAGGAACCAACGCCAGCATGAGCGTCACCGAAAGCCAACAAAAAGCCATCTCAGCTGAGGGAAACGTCTTGGTACTGGCAGGAGCAGGCACCGGCAAGACCCGAACCATGGTTGCCCGCTGCCTAGATCGAGTGTTCCGCGCGGACAACCCGGTAGATCTCGATCGAATCCTCATGGTTACCTTCACCGAGGCGGCGGCGGCGGAGATGAAACAACGGATAGGATCAGCGCTTCGCGCCCAACTTGAGAAAGCGAGCGAGCCGGCACGAGTCGACGAACAGATCGCCCTTCTCGACACGGCTAAGATTGGCACTCTGCACAGTTTCGCCCTTGAGATCATCCGCGAGTTCTCGCATAAACTCGATCTCAGCACCGGACTACGCGTGCTTTCGTCAGAGGAAAGCTACCGACTCGCTGAATCGGCACTCGCAGAGATCTTTGACCAGCACTACGAGAATCGCCATTCAAGCTCACAAGCACTTTGCGCCGAAATCCGACAGGTGACCCAGGGCAACGACCGACCGCTCCGTTCCCTCATCTTTCGGATCTATCAGTACGTCCAGTCCCTGCCCAACCCACAGACCTGGATCAACACCCAAATCCGCCGAAACCAAAGCGACGAACCAAGGCTTTGGAAAGAATGGTTTCTCAAGACACTTCCAGATTGGATCGATGAATGGCGAACACTCATCGACGACAGCAAAGGCGAATGTGCCAATCTTCAGATCTGCTCAGATGCGATCGAGGCACTGAGAGTGATAATCGCGGAAAACGGCATAAAAGACGCTTCCGAGCAACAGAGAGAAATTGCTCAGGCCCTCCATCGAGCCGCTGCCGCCGATCTCGAGTGGCCGCGGGGAACCAAGACAAAGTTTCGAAAACCACTCGAGGGCTTCTTCAATGACTTGCAATTCCTGACCTCACTGCTCCTGCCCGAATCAGACGGTATCACCGATCCCATGAAAGAAGACTGGGAACGAAGCCGTTCCTGGAATCTTCATCTCCTTCAACTCACCCAAGAATTTACTCAGCGCTATGCCGCTCAGAAATCGCACATCGAGGGACTCGATTTCCAAGATCTCGAACAACAACTCCTCACCCTCCTGTACAACCCTGAGCGCACCGAGCACTCAGTCCTCGCTCAAGAAATTCAAAAACGATTCGACTACGTCTTTGTCGACGAATATCAGGATATCAATGGAGCACAAGACGCGATCGTCTCTGCCGTTAGCCGAAGCGGCCCCGAATCCAATCTCTTCATCGTCGGCGATGTCAAACAAAGCATCTATCGTTTCAGGCGAGCGAATCCTGACATCCTCAAGCGACACGAAGCCCATTGGCACGAGACCGCTCACCCAGCCACTAAAGTCTACCTCCAGGCAAATTTCAGAAGCGATCCCCTGCTCTTAAACTACGTCAACGAGTTCTGCACACATCTCGCAGCCAATGTCTCGGGATTTGACTACGACGAGAACGCCCAACTCCAAGCTGGTCGAACGAAGAATGAACCGGATGAAAAACCTACGTTCAAGGTAGCCACTGAGTTGCATCTCCTACTGAAGGAAGGACTTAAGGGAAGCCTCCTTCCCCCCCTAGAAGCCGAAGTCCACATCATTGCACAACGAATTCGCACCTTCATCGACAACCGAACAACAGTTCTCGATTCCGAATCAAATGAGGAACGCCCACTTGAGTGGTCCGATTTCGCAATACTTCTAAGATCGGTCTCGGATCGCCCCCGCACCTTCGCCCGAATCTTTTCCACCTACGGCATCCCGATCCAAGCTTCCCCTGGTTCCTTTTTTGAATTCCCAGAGATTGCTGACCTCATAGCCTTGCTCAAAGTAATCGACAATCCCCTGCAAGACATTCCTCTACTTGCGCTCCTCAGATCCCCATTTTTCGGATTCACACCGAATGAATTGGCGCTTGTTCGTCTGGCCAAACCTCGCGGGTATTTTTGGCAGGCTTTGATTCAGTTCAACCATTCGCCTCAGAGTATTGTCGAATCACTCGTTGAAACAACGTCTTTGGATGCTGAAACGGCCAACGAATGGATCGAATCCACCAAAGAGAAAATACAGCACCTGCTCACGAACTACCAACGATGGATGCATGCACGCAGGACCGATTCTATTGCCGCTCAAATCGAAGAAGTGTTAGCGACTGGATACTATGTGGAATGCATTGCTAGCCTCGCTCCCAATCGAAACCCTCGGACACAGATTCGCCAGCTCCTACAGCTGATACGAGAATTCGAGCAACAACCCGACGCCAGCCTGACCCATTTTCTCCGTTGGATCGATGCCTTGATCGAATCGGACCATGAAATAGAACCACTCCCGGAAGACGCAAGCAATGCGGTACAGCTCATGAGCATTCATAAGAGCAAGGGCCTCGAGTTCCCCATCGTGATCATGGCCGATCTTGCCAAGCGATTTAATCTCACAGACCTCAGCCAACAACTCATCATCGACGAATCCTACGGATTGTGCCCGATCCTGCATTTGCCAAACACGGCTGAAACCTACCCCTCGCTCCCGCACTGGTTATGCCAGAAAGAACATCGAAAACAACTCATCGACGAAGAAGCGCGCCTACTTTACGTCGGACTAACTCGAGCAAAGGAACATCTTATTCTCGTTGGAGAAACTAGCGGGAAACAACTCGACGAAACCTGGCCTAACATCCCGGAAGCGTTCCCAGCAAATACCAATCCATCTCGCTCCAGCTCTTTTCTTGATTGGCTCGGACCCTGGACCGTCGTTCAGGATCTCTATCGAAACGAGGCCGACGCTTCATCCGAGAACCAACTCAAGAGCGCCGTGATTATCCATCACGAAGCCCCGTCAACCGAAGAGGCAGATAACAAAGCCAGCAATGCGCCTCAAACGGAATCCCAACTTACTGAATCAGAAGCCGCCTTTCTCAACACCCGCCTAGCCACCGATTATATCTATCTGGGAGCGACCAGCCAACGGGCTAAAGGATCAATATCGGCGCTCGAACGCCTTTCACGGGTCGAGCCTTCCAGCGTCCCCTTTCCTTCGACAAGCAGCGCCACATTTGAATCCAAGCCTGACTCGAACGAGCTCGCCTCGCGAGGGGGCCATGGTAAGAGAGCCGGATTAGCCTACCACCGTGTATTTCAGTTTCTGCCTCCTGCCCTTGGAGCCAAGATCGGAACGGTCGTTCAAGAATTCCGCAGTCTTGAAGAACAAGGCATCCTTTCACCTGAAGAACGGGCCTTGATCAGGCCGGAACCAATCGTAGAGTTTTGGACCTCTAAGGTAGGGAAAGCGATTCGGGAGCAAGCCGACCGTATGCACCGAGAACTGCCCTTCACCGCCCGCTTCACTGTTAAAGAACTTCGCAATCTAGGCTTCGCCGTGACAGAAGATCCGAATTCTGATCAAGAAACCATCATCCTTCAGGGCGTCGTCGATCTAGCGGTGATTATCGCGGATCAGATATGGGTGCTCGACTTCAAGTCAGAACAGATGAAGCTTGAGGAAGTCGAAGAACGAACCAGGCATCATGCCGAACAATTGGCCGTCTACAACCTCGCCCTTGAAAAGATCTACCAACGGCCCGTCACCCATTCTTGGATTCACTTCCTTCACCCCGCAGTGACCGTCGATCTCAAAACAGCCACCTAGTAAAAAAAGCCCACTCCGGAACCCGACTCACAAATCGCTCAGCAGATCAAAAAAGGCGGTTCCAGATCACCAAGTGATCCAAAACCGCCTAAAACTATCGACACATTCGCCGAAGGCTCAGCGCGACCTCAATCTCGCACCTAACAAGAACCTAGCCTAAGCAATTGCCGCGGTCTGGGTTCCGGCGCTCGCGCTGCTCAGAGGCAACGTGGCCTCAACTTTCGCAATCGTCGCTTCTGGCGTTAAGCCATATTTCTCCCGCAGCTCACCCACTGAGCTGGCATGCTCGATGAACTGATCAGGCCAACCAATACGCACAACAGGGGTCGAAATCTGACGATCACCGAAAAGTTCATTAACAATGCTGCCATACCCCCCTGGGAGCACATGATCTTCCAAGGTCACCACAAGATCGGAAGCCTTGCCAAAGAACTCCGTCGTATTCTCATCGATCGGCTTAGTAAATCGTGGATTAATGACCGCAACATCATACCCCTTAGCGGCCAATTGCGTCGCCACATCACGAGCCATGCGATTCAAATTCCCTAAGCCAAAGAGAGACACCTTCGGTTTCCCATTATTCTCAAACTGGCGAACGATTTCAGCCTGTCCAACATCTAGGAGTTTCGGCGTCTCTTTGATTGCCACACCCTCCGCAGCACCACGAGGGTAGCGAATAAACGTCGGATGCTTCTCATGAGTCGCGGTGAACATCATATCCACCAACTCATCTTCATCCTTAGGTGCCATCGCAATAATGTTCGGCACACATCGAAGGAAGGAAATATCAAACATCCCATGATGCGTTGGGCCGTCCTGAGGCGACAATCCGGCCCGGTCCATACAGAAAAGCACCGGCAGGTCTTGGAGGGCAGCATCATGGATAATGCAGTCGTAAGCTCGCTGTAAGAAGGTCGAATAAATCGCACACACCGGATGAAAGCCCATCACAGCCATCCCGCAAGCGAAGATAGCTGCATGTTCTTCAGCGATTCCGACATCGTAATAGCGATCCGGCATCTCCTTCTCCAGAATTTTGAGCCCCGTGCCACTAGGCATTGCAGCGGTGATTCCCACAACCGTCGAGTCCTTCTTGCAAAGGTTGACCATCGTCTGACCAAAGACATCCTGCCAGGCTGGAGGGCCGCTGGATTTCTTGATCGCAGCTCCGGTCTTCACATCATAAGGACCGACCCCGTGTAGCTTCTCCGGATGCTGAACAGCGGCATCGTAGCCTTTGCCCTTTTTGGTCAGAACATGCAAGACGATCGGTTGATCACAGGTCTTGGCATATTCGAGCGCTCCGATCAGCATTGGAAGATCGTGGCCATCGAGCGGGCCAAGATAGCGCATCCCCATTTCCTCAAAGATCACACTATTACCAAACCCGCCTCGTCCGTCGTGATCCTCTTTATTATCCGATTCCTTCAGAACGATATCTGAAACCGTTCCTTTCAAAATCTCCTCAGCCCGATGGCCCAATTTTACCGCGAGCTCACCTTTAGGAAGGCGCTTCAGAAGTTTTTCAAAATCCCGTTGTAAGCGGGAATAAGAAGGATGAGTGATCAGTTTATTGAGGTAACTAGCGATCGCTCCAACGTTCTTGGCAATACTCCACTCGTTATCATTCAAGATCCCGATAAACTTCGGGGTCGTCTCAGCGATATTATTGAGCGCCTCAAAGGAAATACCATTGGTGAGCGCCGCATCTCCGAAGATGGAAACCACATGCTCATCCGTACCGAGTCGATCTCGTCCTGCGGCAATCCCGAGCGCCGCAGAGAGCGCCGTGCCGGCGTGCGCTGCGCCATAGCAATCGTGCTCGCTTTCAGAACGCAAAGCGAAGCCATTCAAGCCGTCCGTGGAACGGATCGTATGAAAGCGGTCCTTGCGTCCCGTTAAGATCTTATGGACATAGGTTTGGTGACTGACATCCCAGACAAACTTATCATGGGGCGTGTCAAAACAACGGTGCAGAGCAATGGATAGCTCCACCACACCCAAATTTGGGCCCAAGTGTCCCCCATTCTTTGCCAGCGTCTGAATCAAATCCTCACGGATTTCACTCGCCAATTGATTAAGCTGATCCAACGTCAGCTTCTTGACGTGATCTGGACTATCTACCATATCGAGAAATCGACTCATAAAAACCGCCAATTATTCGGAATCCTGGTCAAGTGTCAACGGTTTCAGCGAAAACTCCCCTTCCAGCGTTTCTTCCAGTGCCTTTATTTTAACCTCAGCTTCGGCCAGTTTATCCAAGCAGACCTTACGCAAACGCATGCCCTCCTCGTAATGACCAATCAATTTTTCGAGAGCAAGATCGCCCCCTTCCATCCCCGCAACAATCCCCTCAAGACGTTCCAAAGCCTCCTCATAGGAAAGTTTCGAAAAATCCTCAGCAGCCGTCTTCGTGGTCTCTGCTTTCTTCGGCACGCCCAAAAAGTAACCCAAGAACCGAGCTCAGTCGAGGGACGAATCCCGAGAGTCGCATCCCGAGCGGATAAACAACCGGCTCACCAAAACTTTCGTCCCTCCACCACAAAATCACTTGCCACCCCCATCGAACATCGCTAACTTCCCCTCCCTCAGGGCGCACCCGTAGCTCAATTGGATAGAGCATCTGACTACGAATCAGAAGGTTACACGTTCAAGTCGTGTCGGGTGTACCACTTTTCACAAGAACGGCTCCAAGAGATGGCTAACATCCCTTTCTCGAGACTTCCGTTTCCAACCCCACTCTGTGATCAAAAACCTTGATCACGAACGAAAGAAAACCTTGGCAAGATTACGTAACAAGACCGCATCCAAAGGACCACTCGTTGAACGAGTGCTTGAGGACGGAACAATCATCATTGGTCGCATCGCCAAGACGACAATTACGGCGTCTGCCGAGACAACACCTCCCGAGCCCCCACAAAACACCGAACACGGACCAGTCCGGGGACGCATCGTAAAACGACGCCTCCCGAATGGGGACTTCATATACGGCCGAATCGCGTCCAAGAAATAGTAATCCCCAAAATGATTGGGAAATCCATTCTTCACGGACCTCTCGTTTTTCGAGATCACAACGCTGAGTGTTGCCTTCGAGGCGCCAGTTTCTAAATTTCCTAGCGCCGTCCCCTCGGCACTCTATGAACCTCATCATTTTGAAATCTCTCGTGCTAGTCGGCCCATCCCACAATCATTGACCAGGAACGCCTGTGTTTCGGTCAGAATCGGTCGCAACAAGAGATCGAATCCTTTGGCACGTATGCTTTGCTATGCGCTAAGAGCTCCAAGCACGCGCCCATATGACGCAACTGCTTGAGTGCTTTCGATCACTAAGATAAATAGGTTCCCTAAAGCATTGCCACTCCGGGCCAAGTAGAAAACGCCTCGTCTTCTTCATCCAGTTGCAGACGAAAGAATCTCCCTTCATTTTCAGGGATCGGTAGCTTTACCGAGGCGAAATCTGTCCCGACAACAGCCTGCACATCGACGAAATCTCAGACCTACGAGTCTATCGAGCTGGCAGATTCGGGGTAAAAACCTACCGGATCTGTGGACCAGCTCAGCACAACATTCAATCCTGATCGTCTCAGGGTAAGAACCGGGAGCTCAATCGTAAAAGGGGTTAGCCCCCGGAATGTGATACTTCTTAGTTCTCGGATAAATGTTCCCACTCCTCAACGTCAACCAAATCGCACAACCTCATTGAGAAGTAAAGTAGCGTTTTCCTGGGACAACCCCCTTTCAGAACCGTCATAGCTTGTCGACCGCACGCGAGACCCGCTTCTGCGCCGTGTCATCGCTGACGCCGAGCTGAGCGCCCATGTCAGCAAAACTTTTTTGACCAAAGAAGCGCAAAACGACAGCATCCCGATCTTTGAGATTGAGTGACTCCAGTCCTTCATCCAACAAAGGCCAGAGTGTATCGACAGATTGTGACGTGGATGTTTCTAAGGATTGAAGAGCAGGTACATTGCTTTTCGCTCGCGCTCACCTCGTCGCACATAGGTTCTGACGCACTTTCTTGCCGCCAGAGAGGCGGCTCGATGGAGCCAGGCGGCCATGATCAGGCTCGGGGGACGTCGACTCGCTTTGCGAGCAAGATCCGAAAACACCATCTGAGCAACATCTTTCGCAAGATCATCGTCCCGAGTGATGCGGCGGGACACGCCCCAAACCATGTTGAGGTGTCGATGGACGAGTTCAGCAAAGGCTGCTTCGTTCTGCTCCTCCACATAGAGCCTGAATAGTGTCAGGTCGTTCTTCATGACTGTCATCCTGTTCTGTCTCTTATACACATCTCCGAGCCCACGAG
>OJGU01000261.1_pt1 | contig 35111 bp, 28 predicted proteins | sample 1594741 | NCBI WGS metagenome assembly OJGU01 (sample SAMN05416841, study PRJEB24817) | seawater metagenome | isolation source: Sea water | place: Canada:Atlantic | collected 2013-07
GGTCCGATAGTCGCCCCAGCAAATCATCTCCCAGCAAGTGCCCGCCTTCGTCGTTAACGGGCTTGAAGTAATCCAGGTCGATCAACATCAAAACGCTGGCCGCCGTTTTTTTGTTCGTATCCATCAGACATTTGACCAGGGACGAGTTGAACGCCCGGCGATTGAGCAAGCCCGTCAGGCTGTCGTGGGTCGCTTCCCAGGACAGCCGTTCTTCTTCGCGACGGCGGGCGCTGTCATCCCGAATCACGAATACCATACGATGATTATGACTTTCCCGGCGAAGATGGAGCATTGCCAGGTCTATATCGAAGAGTTGGCCCACCCGGTTTCGCAGGGTGGCATACAGGCTATCCACATCGGCACTGCGCAGAAAATCATCTGCTTCCCAGCGATGGTTCTCGTCTTCAATCGATACCAGCGTGAAAAAATTCTGCTGCTCGCCGTTTTCGGCCAATCCAAGGAACCCGCACGCGGCCTGGTTGGAGTATCGGATAATGCCTTCGGCATCCACCATCAGCACACCTTCCTGCAATACGCCCAGAATACTGTCTGCACGTTTCTGTTCCTCGGCCAGCTCCGCCTCGATCTCCAGTTCGTGGGTGATGTCCCTGACCACGGTGATGGTACCCAGCGAACGCTCCTCCGTCTCAATCACCGACGTCATGGCATCCGCCCACACCACTTCATCTCCGGAGCGGCTTTTCAGGCGGAATCGCCCTCGGAACACTGTTTTGCTGCGCAGAGCCTCCCGCCACGCTTCAACCGTGCCAGGCCGGTCCTCTTCGTAAACACCTTGAATCAGGGAGGTATGCTGGAGATCATTGGAGCTGACTCCGATGATCCGCTCAAACGCCGGGTTAACGAATTCAATCCTGCCCAGAACATCGGTCTGGATAATGCCGATCGGCGCACTCTGGGTAAGCGAGCGGAAAAACGCCTCGCGCTCGGCCAGGGAGGACAGTACTTCGTCACGCTCTTCCATCACGGTGTTGAAGGTCTCCGCAACCTGGCGGATTTCCGTGCCTCCCAGAACGTCCACCAGCTCGGTCCGTATCCCCAGATGACGCTCACTGATCTGGAACCCCAGATTTCGCATGGGCGCCATCAACCGACGAAACACCACCAGCGCCAAGGGCGCCACGATCAGAATCACGATCAGGAGCGTCTGCGCAAAGCTGTCCGTCAAGCGGCTGAGCGGCGCATAGGCCTCTTTCACCGGCCACACCGCGGCCACAAACCAGGGCACCTGTGACATTTGGCGTACCGAGGTGATGGTTTCGGTGCCTTCCTGGTCAAGCGTCTGCACAGTGCCTTCAAAACCCGCCATGGCCTTCTTGTGGGCCTCGTTTTCAAGCCTGAGCGGCACCATGGTTTCACCGGTGCGACCGTGGCCCAGGGTTATACCGGTACGTGTGGCAATGCTGACATAGCCGGTTTTGCCGATACTCACAGCGCTGGTGTCTTCCATGAAGTTGTCGCCGTCGAGAAAAACCGCCCCTCCCAGCACGCCAATAAACCGTTGACGATGATCGAAAATCGGCGCTGTCATCATAACGGCGGGCCGCTCCCGATAGTTCGACACATAAGGGTCACTGATAATGGAGGTGAGCTGGCCTGAGGTCTGTCGAAAATACTCACGGCCACTGGCATCCAGCCCCGTCTGTCGGAAGCTTTGCGGATACTCGGCAATGACCTTGCCACTGGCATCAAATACGTAGATCCCGTCGAATATATGTTGCAGCGCAATCTCGCGACGGAGGAGAAGGCGGGAGCGGGAGCGCAGCACCACCTCCTCCATGGTAAACCCTTCCGCGACATGAGTCAGGGTATCCCGGCGCTGGGCCAGGCGGGCATCAAGATCGCTGGCAACCAGTTCCGCGATGGTTTCCACCTGCTCCCTTGTCTGCCCGGCAAGCTCGGAGCGTGCTACCAGGGAACTGACCACGGCCACCGCCAGAGCCGCCAGCACAATGGCCAGAATGACAAAGGCAACAGCACGATTGACCAGGCTTGCAAGCCAGCGTCTTATCATCACAACGGCGTAACTCCCGCTACACAAACGCAGGATAGGTTCGGGTTGATTCCCCTCAGTGCTAAATGTCTGTTTCTCACTGGATAACGTGTCGATTATTGAAGGATTTAATATTTGTAAGTCTAACAGAGACGCGGCTTTCAACAGGTTACAGAACTTGCAATTTCAATGATAATCGTTATTATTTAGACCTATTTTCTTAACTGAGGTTTCCCCAATGTCCGAGTCCCTGCTCGCCGACGCCACCGGAATCAGCGCCGGCCCGGTCAGTCAGCTGTTGGAAATGGGCGGCCCCGTCATGATTGTGTTGCTGGCCATTGCCCTGGCAGGTGTTGTCACCTTTCTTTACCTCATGTTATTCGGCAGTTTTTTTGCTCCCAGGTTTACTGCCAAACTTAAAAAAGCCATTACGAAATGGCAACAAAGGCCTGACGGCAACGTGGCGGTAGACCTGGAACGGTCCGCAGGCCGATACGCCCGACTGAACCCACTGCACCACTTGATCGTCAACACCATGAACGCCCGCAACACTGGCACCGACCCCCAGCAGATTCGGGAGTCCGTCGCCAAGGACGCTCATGAGGCCCTCGAGCCCTTCGAGGCACCGCTGAAGATCATCGAAGTGATTGCCGCGCTGGCACCGTTGCTGGGCCTTTTAGGCACCGTTCTGGGCATGATGGAGGCATTTGGAGCTATGGCCGCTACTGAAGGGCGCGCCAATGCCTCCCAGTTGAGCGGCGGCATCTACGAAGCACTCACCACAACCGCGGCCGGCCTGGTTATTGCCATACCGTTTGCCGCCCTTGCCGCCTGGATTGAATTCCGCCTGCGACGTATCCAGAAAACCATTAATAGCGCAATGGTCACCATCCTTTCTGTCCCCGTCGCCACCAAAGAAAGCGAACCGCAAAAGGAAACCCAGGATGAGACGGCACCGGCTGCCACCAGGACCGGGCGCGTAGTGGAGTATTCCGGGGACGAGCATCAGGGTCGCCTGGCCAATGCAACTGGTTGAAACCCGCCCGGCACGCCCGATACCGATCCGCATCACTCCACTGATTGATGTGGTCTTCATCCTGCTGGTGTTCTTCATGCTCACCAGCCGGTTACTGCCGGTCAGTTTCATGGAACTGAGCAACAGCACGAGCGACACCCGTTCAGTGACCGGAGAGCCAATCCCCGAAGTGGTCATCCAACGTGACGGCCAAGCTCGCTGGCAGGGAGAAACCTATGGAATGGATGGGCTGGTCAAGCAGCTCCGGACCGGCGGCGTCAGCGAAATCAACCTCGCCACAGAATCTGCCACCCAACTGACCCATTTCACCCAGGCCTACAGTCAGCTCACTGACAGTGGCGTTACCACCCACTGGAAGCGCACCCCTGACGCTGCGGAGCAGCCATGACGGATCTGGCACCACCGCCCGTGACCTCGGGAAAGTCATTGATGGAGCGTCTCGAGGACGCTCTCCTGCCGCTCATCAATCTGGTGTTCCTGCTGCTGATGTTCTTTATCGTGGCGGGTCAATTGTCAGACACACCGTTGCCGGAGCTACCGGGCACCGGGCAACAAGCCGGCAATGAGCAACCCTATGCGGACCTCACCGTTACCGCACAAGGCGAGTGGCAAGTCGACGGACGCACCGTAACGTCTGATGGCCTGTCCAAGGCATTACCAGCACCGGATGAACAATCCCCGTTAAAAATCGCCGCTGAACGCGAAATTGCCATGTCTGATCTGGAATCGCTGCTTCGCGTGCTGGAAGAGAGCGGCTATCAGGAAGTCATCCTGCTGACGGAGCCCGCCAGTTGATGGGTGCCAGCAAGACTGTCCGCTGCCTTCTGTTGTTCGTTTCCGTTGTGATCACTGCAATTGTGGTGGTAATCGCCACGCCCGAGCGAATTCCTGAACTGAAACCGCTCGGAAACGCCGCCGTTAATTCCGCGCCTGCTATCAAGATTTCCCTGGCCGGCAAACCCGAGCCCGAAACGCCCGAACCCCAGCCCCCCGTTGAACAGGAAACGCCCCCAGAGCCAGAGCCAGAGCCAGAGCCAGAGCCAGAGCCAGAGCCAGAGCCAGAAATTGTGCCGGAGCCGGAACCCGAGCCACAACCCAAACCTGAACCGACGCCGCAACCCGAAGTAAAAGAGCCTGAGCCCCAGGTCGATGCACCTGAAAGCGACAGGCGTTCGGAGCAGGTGTCCGAAAACACCGCTGAAGAAGAAAACCTCAACCAGCAGGTTGAACTCACTGCCGGAGAGTCCTCCGATGTGGACCGCTACCTCACGGAACTGAGCCGGCACCTGGGGCGCTACTATGAATACCCACGTCGTGCCCGTCGTCTTGGCCAGGAAGGCGCACCGGTTGTGGTTTTCGAATTCAGCCGAGATGGCACTCTGGTAAACCACTCTTTGCACGCCTCCTCAAACCATGCGTTGCTCGATGATGCTGCGCTGGACATGCTCAAGGACGCCGAACCACTGCCGGAAGTGCCCGACTCCATGAAAGGGCAGACCTTCACCTATGTCCTGCCCGTGCGCTTCAGACTACGCTGAGCAATTTTTTGCCCGCCCAGCAAGATCTCGCTCCAAAGCCAGCAATCCCTTGCCTGCCCTCCAATAAGCTCAGCCGGTAAATTACGGTTATTCATTGTAATTAATACCTTTTTTATTTCTGGCACGACGTTTGTTAACTGTTAAGCGTCCAGGGAGATCCCGGGGACATTTACTCATTCACACGTCATGGAGCAGACTATGCCAACTCCTTGTTATATCAGCATCGAAGGCCAGACTCAGGGCAACATTACCGCCGGCGCATTCACTTCCGATTCCGTAGGCAACATCTACGTTGAAGGTCACGAAGACGAAGTGCTGGTTCAGGAATTCAGCCACGTTGTCACCGTTCCGACCGATCCCCAGTCCGGTCAGCCTTCCGGTCAGCGCGTTCACAAGCCGTTCAAGTTCACCTCCGCGCTGAACAAAGCAACCCCGCTTATGTACAACGCCCTGGCTTCTGGCGAAATGCTGCCGAAGGTTGAGCTGAAGTGGTACCGCACCTCTGTTGAAGGCAAGCAGGAGCACTTCTTCTCCACCATCCTGGAAGATGCCACCATCATCGACATCAACTGCAACATGCCGCACTGCCAGGACGCCGCCAGCGCTGACTTCACCCAACTGGTAACCGCGTCTCTGTCCTACCGTAAAGTAACCTGGGAACACGCTGTTGCCGGTACTTCCGGTGCGGACGACTGGCGTTCGCCGATCGAAGGCTAAGCCCCTCGTAATCGTAAAGAACGTAGCGCCGGACAGCCCAAGCTGTCTGGCGTTTCGCTTTCTGGCTTCAAGGATGAAGAAAATTGAGCGAATCTCTCACTCAGAACGACGTGGACATTATCCAGGCGATAATCACCACATTCTTTGGGCGGATCTATGCCCGGAAGTTCACGAACTCCTCAATCACGGATGAAACCCTCACCACAATTGTGGAACTACTGTCAGAAACAGCTGACTGCAGTACCTGGGTAGACGCCGTACCCTCCCCACAAGACGTGTTGATGCCAGCGAGCAAACTCAGAAAGTGGGCTTTGAGAGTTATTAGAAAATCGGGCGAACCCTTTTTATTGGAAAACGTGCGAGTCAACATGATGTGCGCGCGTTTCCGTGCTGCGCAGTTCAAACCTGTTATTCTTGACTCCTTAGACCGATAGAGGATCTCCGAAATGGCACGGCTTGTAGTTAGCCTTATCCTGATAGTGGTTTTTATTTCCGGCTGCGCTTCGTTCAGCAGTCACCCCGTTGAGTTCCGTGCCGCTCCCAACACCAGCTTTACGCTTAACAGTGACAGGTTCGACGCAATAGAAGTTCAACCTTCCGAAATGCAGTTATGGGAGGGCTCCGATCTAGTCGGCACAATAATGACCGTAGAGACCAACCCACAGTCCAAAACGGCTATCGGCGAGGTGAAACAAGGATTTGTAGAGGCACAAAAGGGCCCTGGAGCGCCAACCGAGCTGCAATTGCCTGATGGCGCCTATGGTTTTGCATCCACTTTCCGCGGTTATACCACCGCGTTTATCGCAGTAGCTAACAATAACGAATCCTGGATCACCATTAGTGTCAAAGAGGATCTTTTTGATGAGGTCTTATCATCAATCGCTATAAGATGACATCCGGAAGTCGGCAATTCGAGCAGCGGGCAAGCCTTTCAGCAGGGGGCAGTCGAAATCAGTTTTACCTGCAAATTAACTCGCGGGTTACAATTCAGGGGTTTGCTGGAAGCCTCTCTGAGATAACCAAGGAAGCATGAGTATAATGAAACTCCCCGGTTCCCTCATCGTAGCCCTTTTTCTCACCGGTTGTGCATCAACTCAGTCGATATCGTTCTCACCTAGCCAGGATTACGCTGTATCGGTCAGCTCAAACTTATTCGATGCCGTCCGCATCGACAACAATGACATAACGCTATTCAATGATGGAAAGGCGCTCGGGTTCATTCGCGTGGAGCCCATTCCGTCGGATGCCCCGTCGACATCTGAGTTCATTAACATCCTAAAATCGGCCTCAGAGTCTGAATCCGTCGAAACTCAAACGCTTGGGATATATCCCGGTTTTACAGGGTTTTCAGCAGAGGTTCGTAACTATAAGACGGGCTACCTCATAAATGCAGAAAACCCAAGTTCCGTTCTTATATTCAGCTTTCCAGAGGACACGTTTGAAGACGTGGCAAAGACAATCTCGTCTGGCATCTGAGACGTTTCCGAGGCATCAGACTTATGCAACCCATTTCCGGCCATTGGCAGCGAACTCCACCACCAGCTCAAAAACGTTATCGCACTTCTCCTTGAACGCCACCCGGTCATAACTTTCCGGCAAATCCTTATCCAAGACTTCTTCAATGGCAGCCTTGACCGCCCGCTGAGTCTGTCCGTCCTTCCACCAATCCTGCACCAACACTTTGGGATGACCTTCCAGCAAACGGATAATCAAATCCTTTGCAGCTAATTTGACCTTCTGTTCTTCTACCTTCGTGAGCTTGTCTTTCTTCAACAGGTCGTAGATTTCCAGCTCATCTTCGTTCAGCCCCTCTCGGATATGCCGCTCGGACTCCTCTCGAAGATTGCCAACGTACTGGACAAGGTCCTCATAGTAAGCATCGGCGGATGAGCTGCCGGAGTTGTACTTGTCGATGATTTCCTGAAGCCGCTGGGCAAAATCAGTGCGAGTATGATTCTGCTCCAAAAGCTGACGAAGCTTATCCTCAATAAATGCCCGAAGCTCTGCAATTTCAATGTGTTTATACTCCGCCCTTTTGAAATCTTCCCGAAGCTTGTCGTAGTTAATCTTGCTCAGATCCCAACCCTGTCCTTTTTGGACTATCTCATATTCCGCGCGGTGCTCCTTGATGTTAAATGACTCGGCGTTATCCACCACCACGCTTTCATCCAGTAGCTCGGAGATCTTCTGGCTGACTTCATCGATGTCCGCCTGCTCCACAAGCGCGTCCACCACACCGCGAAGGTACTGGATAGCCGCAATGCGCTGATTGTCGTGCTGTTGGAAAATCTCTGGTTTGCACGCCTCGTAAAGGGCCGTCACTGTGTTCTCATAGACATTGAACTGCTTCCTCCATTCTTCGTTGCTAAGCAACGTATCCGCCGCCTGATTGAAGAAGCCGATATTCTTGAAGGTGTCCTGTTTCTCAAACACCGAGTTCAGCTCAATATCCCGCTCCCGGCAGAATTCCAGCGTTTGGGTAACGGCATCGTCCAGTAATTCAAAGAGCTCCGACTTTTCCTGAACCGGCTGCTCTTCGCCATCCGCTCCCTGCGCGTAGTCTTTCAGGGCCTTGCGCATATTTCGGAACACGTTGTAGTAATCGACGATTTCGCCGTTTTTCTTCTCTACCAGGTCACCGCTATGGCCTTTAATGCGGTAGGACGCCACCCGATTGGCCCGGGCAATCGTCTGCATGAGGCTGTGGCCCTTCATGGGCTTGTCGAGGTAAAGCGTGGACACGGTGGGCGCATCAAACCCGGTCAGCCACATGGCACACACAAACACCAGTTGCAGGGGGTTCTCCGGGTCTTTGAAGTTATACTCAACGTCGTGCATCTGTTCATCAAGTTGATCCAGCCGCTTGATGTGGGGCTTGATGTCCAGTCCCTGTTTCTCGAACTTTTCCTCATCGGATTTCGGGTCACTGATGACTACGGCCATCTCGACTGTTTTCATATAGTCCCGGATCTTCTTGAAGCGGGCCTTCTCCACCTCGTTGCCAGACTCTTTGGTTAGCTTCAGCAGGCGCTTCTGCTCAGCTTTCCAATGCTGCTGTACCTTGTCGTACATACGTACGGCTGTGAACTTGTCCAGCGTTATGACCATACCCTTGCCGAGATAACCACGGCGCGGAAAGTGGTACACAATGTCCCGGGCAATGGTATCCAGTCGGTCGTCCCGTTTGATCACTTCCAGTTCGCGGGCGTACTTTCTCTCCAGCTTTTCCTGCTGGGCTTCATCCAGATTTTCGTCTTCCAGTAATTCGTAGAACTCGTCTCCCAGATCGTCGTTCTGAATAAGCACCTTCGGCACACGCTTCTCGTAGAACAGCGGCACCGTCGCATTGTCCTCCATGGCCTGCTGGAAGTTATACTCGGACACATAATCGCCGAACCAACTGTTGGTCTTGCGGTCGCGCCCCAGCAATGGCGTGCCGGTGAAGGCAAGGAAGTGGGCACCCTTCAGGCCTGCCCGCATGTTCTCTGCAAGGTTCTTGTACTGAGTGCGGTGGGCCTCATCCACCATCACGATGATTTCCCGGTTTTCCTTGTCCGGGTCAAACAGCCGGGGGTACTTGCGCCCTTTGTCGTACCGGAATTTCTGAATCAGGGTGAACACCACCTTCTTGTTCTGCCCCAGGAACTTGCGCATTTCCTCGGCATTGGCCGGTTGCGCGGCATCTTCTTTGCGAACCGTCTCCGTATTGAGAAAGTTCCGGTAGATCTGTCCGTCCAGATCCTGGCGATCAGTCACCACCACAAAGCTGAAATTACCCGTGGCTTTTCGAAAAATCTTGCGGGCGTAGAAAATCATTGAAAAGCTTTTACCCGAGCCCTGGGTATGCCAGAACACCCCCAGCTTGCCTTCGTGTTCCCGGCGGTTCAGGAAACGCTCATAGGCATTGTTCACACCCAAAAACTGGTGGTTCTGAGCAATTATCTTGGTTTCGCCCTTATGGAACAGGATGAAGTTCTCGACGTAATCCAGCAGGCGAGCCTTTTCGCAAAGGCCATCGGCAGCATGCTCAAGGCTGGTAGCCTGTTCCGTAATTTCCTTGCGGTTTATCGCCTCCTTCTCACTCTCCACCCGGAACCAATTGAAGAAGTGCTCCCAACCTGCGGTAAAACTGCCCACCCGCGTCTCCAAAGCATTGGATAGCACGCAAAACGCATTGCAGTGGAATAGTTGGGGGATGTCATGCCGGTAACTGCGCAGGTTATCCTCGAAGGCATTTCGCAGCCGCACATTGGAGTTTTTCAGCTCGATAAACACCAGAGGCAGCCCGTTGACATACAAGATTACATCCGGGCGACGGTAGGCAGCCTTCGGGGCCTGAGCCACCGACTTGATCCATAGCTGGGAGACCGCCAGCCAGCGGTTTTGTTTCGGATCGTCAAAATGAACCAGCCGGACTTTTTCATGTTTTTTGATGCCCCGTTCATCATCAAACTGTACCGGCACGCCATCCCGAATCAGATCATACAGTTCTCGGTTGGCGGCAATCGGGGACATAGCTGCCCGTCGTTCCATCACCTGTTCAACGGCTTCATCAATCTTGCTTTCGGGAATGGCGGGGTTCAGTTCAAGACAGGCAGTTTTCAACTCAGCTGGAAAAATCACATCCCGTTTGTCGGCCCGGTGGGAGCCGTCGTTCAGATCTTCCGGCTTTGCGGTATAGCAATCCAGCACGTTGAAACCGTGGATGTGCTGGAGGCGCTGCAGCAGCGCCTGCTCAATGTTGTCTTCCGAAATAAAACTAGCCATCGGCCTGCCGACTCCATGGACCGGGTGGGTGCCAGATTTCCCTGGGGGCGTCCGCGGCTCTGCTCGCCATCACAGGACTGAGGAATTCAACCACCGCCTCTACAGCCTCCGAAAATGCCTCTGGCACATGATCCTGGCCAAGGCGTTTACGGAAAGCCTGCCACTGTGGCTGCTTGGTGTCTATAAAAGCGGCAGAAAAGGGAGTGGTTTCAGGAATTTCTGTTCCGCGCTTCCGGAAGGTGCCCTCAACCGCCCCCTTGAGGTTTTCCAACCGGAACTCGTGCTGACGCGAAAGCAGCCAGATATCGTAAAAGTCCTTCATCCGACTGTTCAGTTCGCCGAGGTTTACCATCGCCTGGAATTTCTCGGCAATGGACGATTCCGGGGTGTAACACTTGATACGTGCAGCGGGAAAATCCAGTAAGGTTGGAAACTCCAGCCAGGAGGGAAACGGAAATATAGGGTCGCCGAAACCGACATCCAGTTGCATCGGAATCCTGGCACTGTCGAGAAAACCAGTGAAGGTCACCCTCAGCCCCTGGTAGTCTGCATCCTCGGTAATAGCTTCTGCCTTCAGGGTATCCGGATCAAAGCGCAAGCCATCGTCCATTACCTCAGTCGCAACAATGTCTTGCACCTGGGCGAGAATTGACTCCGGTTCATTGCTAGTCTGGCCCAGCATATCGATATCCCTTGTCGGGCGGCTGTTCGGCCCCTGCATCGCCCAGAGCATCAACGCACCCTTAAGGGTAAAGCAGCCGCTGTGGGGCGATTGACTGAGCCGATAAAGAAACCGCTCCATAGCGTAATACTGCAGCAGTTCCTGAAAAGGGCGTTTTTCTTCCCTGGATTTATTCAACAGTTTGTGTCGAACAGACGCGGCGGTGTTTTTAACCATAGTGATCTCCTTTCACTTTGTTGATTCCATTCACAGCTTTGCTTCCACATAGGGTGACATCACCTTGGCAACACGACAGATTCTGGCGTATTCCATAAGTTTGCCTGGAAGGAAGGTTTTACGGGTGCGATAAAGCTCCAGCGCCTCCAGAACTACATCCATGCCGATGCGATTGCGGAATTTGAAGCAGTCCGCCAGGGTCTTCTCCGGGTTGTAGACATTCAGGATGATCCCATCCACATCAACCTGTTCAATGCCTGCGCTAAAGGCTCGCCCGGAGAAACGGTACCCGGCCACCGGCGGATAATCCAGCACCGGCAGGCGGGCATCCCGCTCCACCGCCAGATGCACCTGATGGGGAATCTGCGTGGTGATGCCGTGCCAGTCGAGCGCGGAAATCAGGCAAAGAACCGCATTGGGGAAACGGGTAGCAGCGGCCACCAGATCCGGGTTTTCAATGGGCGGCAGATCTGCCAGCCGGTATAGGCCACGGCTGACCGGCTCTATCAGCCCCTCGTTCCGGAGCAGATAGAACTGGTACCGACTATAGCCTTGGGCCAGCGCTTCGCTCAGGCGGAGCTGGCCGCCGTGCAGTCGGAACAGGGCTTGGAGTTGTGCCCGAGAAGATCGGGCGGAACCGGGATCAGACAAACTGTCACCACTTATTTATATCTGGTGACAGTTTGTCTGATTAGCGTTGAGGGTTCAAGCGGCGGCTTCGTCGGCGCTGTCCGACTCACCACTCTGCATGGAGGGCGGGAACTGGATATCCAGGTTGTCCACGGAGAGTTTTCCGGAGATCAGGCGGGGGAGGAGTTGGTTTTTGGTTTTCTCCAAAACCTCATTCTGCCGAATAAGGCCTGCGATCTGATCATCTATGGGATTCACCAGCTTTTCAAAAGCATCAATCAGATCATCTGGAGGCGAGAGTACCTTAAAACTCAGAAGCTCATCTTTCCCGACGGCATTAAAAATCGCACCGTTCCCGATGATGTCCTCGTTACTAAACGCCGTTGATAAGAGGTAGTAAAGATAAGACTGACAACCACGACGGTGACGCACGGCAGACAAACCCCGGCCAATCACCATGTGCTCCATAGCGATATTCAAGCGGCCAACCGGCGCTCGCACACTAAAAAGTACATCGCCGGTTTTAGCCTCTCTACTCGAGACCGAGCAATAGACTTCATTGGTAGGGAAACGCTTACCAAAGGTTCCCACGCCTTGATGGAATGGCAGACCATCGCCATTACGATTATAAAATTCAGATTTTGGTGACTGGCCCATCACAAATTTAGCAATTTGGCCCAAACCAGATGTTTGCCAGTTAACTGGAAGCCCCTTCTCAAACTCCGCCTCCTGCCACCCCGGAAACCGGAACCGCACAAACCACTCGCGGTAGATTTCCTCAGACATCGTTTCGAGCAGGGTGATGCGGCGTTTGTTGTTTTCGATCAGGTCGTCGTAGGCTGTCAAAACTCCCGCAATTGTCCGCTGAACATCGACAGGCGGACATACCACCTCAAACCGTCTCAAAATACCTAGATTGATATGGGGCACACCGGACTGCAGAGCATGATTGTGTATGTAATCTACGGTGCTTGACATCCGAAAGAAATAATACAGATATCGCGGATCGCATTTTCCCTGATCAACAGACATTTTCATCTGGCTCTGTGAAATCAGGAATCGATCGTAAGGAGTGCCATGCGGCGCAATACCTACCTGTCCTAGCGTTCCTCGCTGGGTAAAAATCAGGTCACCCGGCGTGGCCAGATTTTGCTTTAAGGAGTCAGCCTTACTCTCACTGACGAAAACCAACCTGTCACAACTGAAACTGGCATCCTTTGGCAAATTCACACCTCGGACAACAGGAACCCCTTCCTCCACGTAGTCCGCAGATACCAGATTCGAACCAAACGGCCCCCCAACAATCGCATTCTTTTTCGATTGGGCCAGAGTTTCAAGGCGAACAATGGGCCATTTAATGGATGCGCTCATGTCCCCTCCATCATCGCTGTCATGTTTGACATGATGATTTTGGACAGGTCATTTGCAGATTGCTGTAAATCAGAAAGAGCTTCATTCATCTCAGTTATCTCGCTCAGAAACTCCTCCTCAGTCTTCCCATCTTCCTCAATTACAACCCCCACATACCTCGCCGGATTCAAGGAGTAATCCTGCTCTTTCACTTCCTCCGGAGTCACCAGTTTGCAAAGGCCCGTCACGTCTTCGTACTCAGCGTTCGGGAAACGTTCCTGCAGCCAATGGATATGCTGGTAGTAGGCTTCCGCACTGCGAACTTCCTTATGCAGTTCTTCCAGCGCCTCCTTCAGACGGCGAGCGTTGCGGTCGGTGGTGGTGCGTTTTCCAGCCTGCCTGGCTTCTTCGACCCTGGCCTTTTCATGCTGGCGCACTACTTTGTCCAGTTGCTTCAGACCGGCGTGCAGTTGCTGGAAGAAGGGATCGAACTTCGCTCTCAGTTCCTGCTGGGTTCGGTTGGCGGTTTCGATGGCCTCCGGGGTGGTCAGATGCAGGTCGGCGGCTTGGATATAGGCATCGCTGGCCTGCTGCAGGGCTTTCAGACCTTGCCACTGGCTAACCAATTCGCCCACGGCCTGTTTGCCCTGTGTGTCGTCCAGCACATCCAGTAACTGCTCACTGACTGGTTCAACCTTTTCACGGTTGGCCAGCAACTGCTCCACGCCTATTCGGAAATAGCTGTCGACCAGCCGGATAAAGTCCGCCCGCTTGCCTTTATGCAGTTTGCTGATGATGGCGATGTTCTGGACCTGCTCGTCGCTGAACTCGCGGTGGGCCCGGTCGATCTGGGTGAAAATGTTGCGGGCATCGATGAACAGGATGCGGTCGTCCTGCTTGTTCTTATCGAAGAACCAGAGGGTGGCGGGCAGGGTGACCGTGTAGAACATGTTGGACGGCAGGGTGAGCATGCCGTAGATCAGGTTGTTCTCGATCAGGGTCTGGCGAATGTCCGCTTCGCTGTAGCGGGCATCGGAAGCGGAGTTGGCCATGACCAGTGCCGCCCGGCCGCTGTCCGGGGTGTTGTCCTTCAGGGAGGTGGCGAACAGGTTAATCCAGAGATAATTGGCGTTGGGAACGGTTTCCTTTCCCTGCTCGCTGGCTTTGGCCTTGGTTTTCTTGCGAGGCAGGCCGTAGGTATTGAAGCGGGGATCATTCTCAACCGTCGCCAGCGGCACATCGTCCACGTTGAAGGGCGGATTCGCCATCACAAAATCGAAATGACCCACGTCTTCAAACGGCTTTTCACTGTAGCTATTGGCCTGCCGCACATCCCCGCGAAGACCATTCACCGCCAGGTTCATTTTTGCCAGCTTTACAGTGTCGAGGGTTTTCTCCTGGCCGTAAACGTACAGTTCGTCTTCGTGATGCGCCTCGCCCAGCTCGTCCAGTTTTCCTCGGTGGGCTTCCACAAATTGCTGTGACTGAACGAACATCCCCGCCGACCCGCATGCTGGGTCATATACCGTGCCATGGTGGGGCTCGATGATTTCTACCATCAGCTTGACCACCGAGGTGGGCGTGAAGAATTCGCCGCCTTTCTGGCCTTCGCTCAGAGCGAACTTGCCCAGGAAGAACTCGTAGATTTTGCCGAAGATATCGCCGCTGGCATCGGCCGGGATGTTGGAGAAGTTCTTCAACAGTTCCGGCAGCAGGGTGTTGCTGGTTCGGGTAAGGGCAACGTACTCATCCTTGGGAAGAATACCGTCCAGCTCGGGCTTGTATTCCTCGACGGCTTCCATCGCCTGCTTGATCTTTTTGGCCAGCTCCTCCTGCTCCGGTAATTCGAGCAGATGTTTATAGCGGGCGTGGTCCGGCAGGTAGAAGCCGCATTTCTGAATAGCGATTTCGGAGATCGGCTTTTCCCGGCGGGTACCTTTGAGTTTCGTGAATTCTTTTGTGATTTGCGTTTCGGCATTCTTGTATTTGTTGTCGGCAAATTTCAGGAAGATCAACCCAAGCACAGGCGTGGCGTATTCGCTGGACTTGAGATCCGAATTGGCCCGCAGGTTATCGGCGGCGGACCAGAGGTCGTCTTCAAGCTGTTTGAGCTGTTCGGCATTCATGATGAAGTGGCATCTCCAGAAACAACCAGTACACAAAATGTGGAGGAGACTCTAAACAACAATGCGCTACAGAGCCATAGCAAATTGGCAAATCGAAAGGTACCCTTGGCGTGTTCAGATCGGATCGATTCGCTGCAGAAGACTCACACCCAGGCTCGCCCAGAATGACCATTCCAGTAAATAGCGCCGTTCAACTTGGCAACCTGATGTGCGCCGTGACCGAAGAGGTTCTCTGGACGCCCGCCCGACAATGGGTTCGCAATCAACTACCTGCCACCACTCTTCTGTGCCGGGTCGGCTCGGGCCAGGCCACCTACCATCGTTTTGATCCACACCTGAAGCAGCACCAGATCACCTACGGTAAACGCATGATTATGGACAAACACCAGCCCGATGCGGTTGGTGGCTGGCTGTCCGGGCGGGAGATCCGCCAGAGAGAGTATTTCGGAGGGACAGTCACCACATTGAATCTGCTGGCGCACACCTGTTGCCACGAGTTTGCGCATCTGCTCCAGCATGTGTCGGGCCAGCGTTATCGCGGCTCCGTCCACAATCAGCACTTCTACCGGATCCTGGACGAACTCCACACCAGTGGGGGCGCTGAGGCTGCCAGGCATCATCTCGCCGTTCAGGCTGAGGAGGCGGGGCTTGCGGTGCCTGACGAGCCTATTCCGGAGCCGGACTCCCGTCAGCTCACAGCCAACTGGGCAGTAGGAGATGCCGTGGGATTTGGTGCCGGTAAACGAGAACTGGAAGGTCGGATTATCCGGGTAAACCGGAAAACCTGCACCGTGGAGGGCACAGGGCGCTACCGTGGCTTGCGATACCGGGTCCCCCTGGTTCTGTTACGCGCTCTTGCGGACTGATACCGCAAGCAGATCGCGCAACTCCGGAATACAGGAGCCGCAATTGGTGCCGCACTTCAGGCTATGACCCAGGGCTTCTACCGACTCCACCCCTTCAGCAATGGCGCCAGCGATCTGGTTTTCCCCTACCTGAAAGCAGCTGCAGATCATGGCGCCCGGATCTTCCACGTCGACGTCCCGTGCAGCCAACAGCGCCCGACGGCTGGAGTCGCAGAGTTCTGCTTCGGCAAAACAGCCATCCAGCCAACTGGCATCCGGTATCAACGCAGGATCGCTGTCGACCATCAACACCGCTTCCAGTTGCCCGTTGACCAGCCGGGCAGCGCGAAACCGCCCCTGCGCCGCATCGGCCATTACCAGATGCGCTTTTCCGCCCAGCCACTCAGTCATCGACGCCGGCCAGTCAACCGGCTGTCGCCCGGCCAGCCACCAACTGTCGCAATGATGCAACGGCACCTGGCACCAGTAGTCGGCCTGCCAGCGCCGGGGCCGATTGCGCCTGACCAGCAGTCGTGCATGCCAGCGGGCGCGAAACGGCGTTATCTCGGCTCGCCCGTGTTTGGCCTCCGGCTGGCCCGAAACAGGGTCTGTCACTGATTCGGTAAGCAGTGTTGCAACCCCACTGGACGCAAACTGCCGGTTCCAGTGGATGGGTATAAACACCTCGCCACGCCGCTGTTCGAGGCTCTTGCGGACTCGCCCCACGTAACAGCCGTCACCAAGGCTCAACCGGGCCAGGTGCCCCTCCGTCAGTTGGTGCGCGACAATGTCGTCGGGATGCACGTCGACATAGGGCTCTGAGCGGTGGGTCAGTAACCGTGGCGTGTTGGCGGTTCGGGTCATGGTGTGCCACTGGTCCCGTATACGGCCGGTATTGACCACCATGGGGTAGTCGTCACTGGTTTGTTGGGCGGCCAATCGGGTTTCGATGGCGACAAACCGGGCGCGCTGATTGTCGGTGACAAAACGGCCGTCAGCAAACAGTCGTGTCGAATCGACTACTCCAGGTCCGGTACTGCCCAGAATTGGCCATTGCACCGGCTGCAACGTGTCATAGCCGGGATCCGACAGGTTCTCCAGGCCGGCAAGGTTAAACAGGCGCTCACCATTGTTCTCATGGGCAGATAGGGCCGCGTGTTCACGAAAGATATCCGCGGGCCGCTTATAGTTAAATGCCTCGCCGAACCCCAGTTTCCCGGCCACGGAACTCATGATCCACCAGTCCGGTTTTACTTCGGCAGGCAGGGGCAGAAAGCAACGCTGCCGTGAAATACGGCGTTCCGAATTGGTAACGGTGCCGTCCTTTTCCCCCCAGCCCGCGGCGGGGAGGAGGATGTCCGCGAGGTCCGTGGTATCGGTGTGGGCGACGCAGTCTGAAACAATCACGGTGGGACAACGCGCCAGAGCCTCCCGAACCCGGGCCGAATCCGGCAGACTGACCGCCGGGTTGGTCCCCATGATCCAGATCACCCGGATATCGCCTCGGTGAACCGCCTCAAACATGTCCACCGCCTTCAGGCCCGGGCCATCCGCCACCGCACCGGTGCCCCAGAAATCCGCCACTCGTGATCGGGCCCCCGGGCTGTCGTAATCCATGTGAGCGGCCAGGGTATTAGCCAACCCGCCCACTTCCCGTCCACCCATGGCATTGGGCTGGCCAGTCAGGGAGAAGGGCCCCGCACCGGGCTTACCCACCCGGCCTGTCGCCAGGTGGCTGTTAATAATGGCATTGCCCTTATCGGTGCCGGCAATCGACTGGTTTATCCCCTGGGAAAAGCCGGTGACGGTGCGTGGCGTCTCAGCAAACCAGGCATAGAAGGTTTCGACATCCTCCAGTGCAAGGTCACACTGCTCTGCCACCGATTTAACGCTTGGAGCAGCGGCTCGTGCACTTGCCATTGCATTGTCGAAATCCTGGCAATGCGCATCAATATAGGACTGATCAAGGCCACCGTGATCGGCGAGCCAACTCAGCAAACCGTTGAACAGCACCGTGTCCGTACCTGGTCGAAGAGCCAGGTGTAGGTCCGCCAGTTCACTGGTGGCGGTGCGGCGTGGATCAATAACAACCACTCGACGCCCATCCCGCGCACTGGCCTTCATACGCTGGTAAAGCACCGGATGCGCCCACGCGGCGTTACTGCCAGCCAAAACCAGCAGGTCCGCCAGCTCCAGGTCCTCATAGCAACCCGGAACCACATCCGCCCCAAAGGCCCGTTTGTGAGCAGCCACAGCCGACGACATGCAAAGCCGGGAGTTGGTATCCACATGAGGTGTGCGAATGAACCCTTTGGCCAGCTTGTTGGCGACGTAATAGTCCTCGGTCAGCAACTGGCCCGACAGGTAAAAGGCCACCGACTGTGGGCCGTGAGTCTTGACGCTGTCCTGTATCGCATGTGCCACCTCGTCCAGCGCCTGCTCCCATTCGCTGCGGCGCCCCCTGACAATCGGGAACAGCAACCGTCCGTCTTCCTGGCCGGTGGTTTCGTGAAGGCTGGCACCTTTCACACACAGACGCCCCTTGTTCGCAGGGTGGTCTTTGTCCCCGGCCACCGGTGTGCCGCCGTCGGAATAGGCCATCACGCCACAGCCTACCCCGCAATAGGGGCAGGTGGTATGAACCGGGTCCGGGCCAGTAGTGTTGAGTAAGTCCACGGTGTCTCCTGAGTGTTACACGCACAAAAAAGCCCGCAATGTCCGGAACTCCCTGAACAGGCAGGAACCGGGCATGCGGGCTTCGTTGCCAGCATTCAGTACCGGGATCAAGTAACCCCGGGCCTGGCAGTTTATGGTTGGCGTGTCAGCTTTCGCTACAAACGTTTCCCAAAGCCCGTGCAAATCCAGGGCCACTCCCGGAGAAAACCGGCCAGCAGGTGTTTCAGCAAACTCTGGGACCGCTCAATACCCCCGTGCCAGGAGTCATAACAGTGCAAAACGCTCAAAAACGCCCAATCAGAGCGCACAGTTAACGAATAAAAATATTTGCCCATGACCTTGAGAAACGGCTATTCCCCTGCTCGCAAGGCACTTCCCGTGACCCTGGCAAATTTATTGCAATGACACTGATGGAACCGTTTTGCTGACAGCGTTAAAGAGAAAGGCATCCAATGCCTGTACATCGAGGAAACCATCATGAATTCGCCAGAACCCCTTCGCATCCTTCTGATCGACAAGGACCCCGAACGGGCAAGCCAGGTTTGCCAGGCGCTCAGACATGAGGGCCATGAAGTCATTCGCCAGCGCCCGGATGCTACCGGCCTGACCGCAGCGGTTGCCCGCGACCAGCCGGACATGGTGATCATTGATATGGACTCGCCCGACCGGGATACCCTGGAGAACATGAGCACCCTCAACACTCACGCACCCCGGCCCATCGTTTTCTTCGCCGACCAGCCCGGTGATCGCGCCACCATCCATGCCGCAGTGAAGGCGGGGGTCAGCGCCTACGTTGTCGACGGCATACAGCCGGACCGGGTTCGCTCGATCATTGACTCAGCCGTAGCGCAGTTCGAATCCTTTCAGGCACTGAGGGCAGAGCTGGAGGAAACCCGCTCGGCACTGGAAGACCGCAAGGTTATTGAGAAAGCCAAAGGGCTGATCATGCGGCATGAAAACTGCGACGAGGAAACGGCCTATCGTATGCTGCGCAGCTCTGCCATGGAGCACAGCGAACGCCTGGCGGTGATGGCGGGGCGCGTTATCAAGCTGTTGGAACGACACAGCCAGGGCTCGGCCGGTGCCATCCAGAAAGCATCCTGATCAACGCTGTTAGGGAGCATCCATGGTTCGTCCAACCCCGCTTCACAAGCATCCCGGATTCAATGTCCGCCTCGGCTTTGTGCCGCTGCTCGATAGCGCACCATTGATTGTTGCGCGAGAGCTGGGGCTGTTTGATGCCGAAGGGTTGGACGTGGAACTGGTGCGTGAAGGCTCCTGGGCATCATTGCGCGACAAGGTCAGTTTTGGCCTGCTGGACGGCGGCCACATGCTGGCGCCGATGCCGCTGAGTATGTCCCTGGCGACCGACCGCCCCAAAGTGCCCGTTGTGGTCGGCATGGTGCTGAGCCGCAACGGCAACGGGATTACCCTCAGCGCTCGGCTGCATCACGAACTGACCCATTCAGCCACGGATCTGGAGAACCCCATTGCCACCGCTCGCGCGCTGATACGCGTGGCCAGGGGCAGAGGCGAGCCAATACGATTGGCCTCCGTGGCGCCCTGGTCCAGCCATGACCTTCAGCTCCGGGACTGGCTGGCCTCTGCCGGATCAGACGCGGAAAAGCACGTGCAGATCATCCCCGTATCCCCGATACAGATGGTGGACGCGTTTCGATCAAATACCATCGAAGGCTGCTGCGTCGGTGAGCCCTGGAACAGCTTGCTGGAGTACGAGAAGCTGGGGCATATTCTCCATTCCGGCCACCAGATCTGGCAGAACGCCCCTGAAAAGGTTCTGGGTATGCGCGCCGACTGGACGGAGCAGCACGACGTGATGCACCGGCACCTGTTGCGGGCACTGCTTGCAGCCTGTCAGTGGCTGGATAACCCTTACAACCATCGCCTGCTACGGGACATCCTGGCCAGGCCCGAGTATCTGGGTGAACAGATCAACGTGCTGGATAACCACCCGTACAGTCTGTTCCATCCGCGATTGCATCAACACTTTTTTCGCCACTCCGCCAACTTCCCCTGGCTGTCACAAGCCCATTGGCTGGCAACCCGCCTGACGCTCCGGGGTCAACTCGGCCCGGTGGACGGCGCCATGGTTCGTCAGGTCGTCAGGCCGGATCTGTTCCGCAACGCCGCAGCTTCCATGGGCATTGACGCACCGGTTATCGACAGCAAAACCGAGGGCCGGCACCAACTCCCCTTTACCCTGTCGGGGCGCTACGGCCCCGTGGATGTTGCCAGCGACCGCCTGTTGGGAGAGCACCTCCACGACTGGCTGGCCGACAACCCCATGGCTACGCCCAATAAAGAAGCGTCACGCACTAAAACAGCCACGAAATCCCGCCCTCAATAACACTCATTTTTGTGCTCATTCATTATTATTTATAAATATCAATAATTTAAAAACATGGCACGCAGACTGCTTTGTCAACATGGACGATCTTGCATTCACTGCGCGGGTAAACGGCAGTGACGAAAACTGACAGAACATCAGGCATTGAGGCCTGCATCCCGGAAACGGGGGGCAGGCTTTTTTTTGTCTGAATAATACTCCGGGAGAGCACCATGCAACTGAGAACACTGGCAGCGACATTCTTGATCTTGACGGCGGCGGGCTCAGCACACGCCGACATCGGCCCGGCCGAAAAGCCGGACCTGAAACTCGGTTTCATCAAACTGACGGACATGGCGCCACTGGCCATTGCCTGGGAACAGGGATTTTTCCTGGATGAAGGCCTGTTCGTGGAACTCGAAGCCCAGGCCAACTGGAAAGTCCTGCTCGACGGCGTGGTGACCGGTACCCTTGACGGCGCCCACATGCTGGCAGGCCAGCCACTTGGTGCGACCATTGGTTACGGCACCCAGGCGGACATCATCACCGCGTTCAGCATGGACCTGAACGGCAACGGCATTACCGTATCGAACGACGTATGGGAGCAAATGCGCCCACACATTGGAGACGGCAGCGACGGCAATCCCGCTCATCCGATCAGCGCCACTGCTCTGAAACCGGTCATCGACCAATACCGTGACAAGGGCGAGCGTTTTCGCATGGGCATGGTTTTCCCGGTGTCCACCCACAACTACGAGCTTCGTTACTGGCTCGCTGCAGGCGGCCTGAACCCAGGCTATTACGCTCCCCAGCGTGGTGACACCAGCGGCAACATAGACGCCGACGTTCACCTGTCGGTCACGCCGCCACCGCAAATGCCGGCCACCATGGAAGCGGGCACCATTCAGGGCTATTGCGTGGGTGAGCCCTGGAACCAGCAAGCAGTGTTCAAAGGCATCGGCGTGCCGGTCATCACCGACTACGAAATCTGGCCCAACAACCCTGAGAAAGTATTCGGTGTTACTGAAGCCTGGGCAGAACAGTATCCCAACACCCATCTCAGGTTGCTTCGTGCACTGATCCGCGCCGCCCACTGGCTGGATGAAAATGACAACGCCAACCGTGAAGAGGCGGTGAAAATCCTGTCCCGCTCAAGCTACGTGGGCGCCGACGAGGAAGTGATCGCTAACTCCATGACCGGCACCTTCGAGTACGAGAAAGGCGATGTCCGCAAGGTGCCGGACTTCAACGTGTTCTTTCGCTACTACGCCACCTACCCGTATCCCTCCGATGCCATCTGGTATCTGAGCCAGATGCGCCGCTGGGGGCAGATTGCCGAGCCGAAGTCCGACGACTGGTATATGGAAACCGCAGCCAAGGTCTATCGCGCGGATATCTACAAGGAAGCGGCCCGAACCCTGATCGAGGACGGCACGCTCAAGGCAGAGGATTTCCCGGACCTGGATGCGGAAAACTTTGCGCGCCCGCACCAGGGCGATCTGATCGACGGCGTGGCCTTCACTCCGAGGGAACCGAACGCCTACATCGACAGCTTTGAGATTGGCCTGAAAGGCTCGCAAACCCCTTAAGACTTGAGTGTCAGGAGACATCACATGACCACGCTCAGCCAGACCGACTCGTTATCATCAGGCCAACGCTGGCTCCGTGCGTTGACGGAAAAGCTGTCCGGCCAGAACCTGGCGGAAACCTTCCGCCAGTTGCTGCTGCCAGCTATCGGTATCGCGCTGTTCCTCGGCTTCTGGCACCTGGCCGCGCCCCAGGTGCAAACATCGCTGGGGGCCTTCCCGGGCCCCGCCGATGTGTTGGAGCAGTCTGGGCAGTTGTGGCAGGAGCACAGCAACCAGCGGGACCGGGCGGCGCAGTTTGTCACCATGCAGGAGGATCGCAACGAACGCATCCTGGCGGAGAACCCGGACGCGGAGGTGAAAATCCGCGACTATCCCGGCGCACCCACGTTCATCGACCAGATCTTCACCAGCCTCGGCACCGTGCTGGCCGGTTTTGTGCTGGCCACCATCATCGCCGTGCCGCTGGGTATCATCATCGGCCTCAACCGTCACTTCTCGGCGGCCGTCAATCCGTTGATCCAGATCTTCAAGCCGGTATCGCCACTGGCCTGGCTGCCACTGGTCACGATGGTGGTGTCTGCCACGTATGTCAGTGATGACCCGATGTTCGAGAAGTCATTCCTGACCTCGATGATCACAGTCACCCTGTGCAGCCTGTGGCCAACGCTGATTAACACGAGCGTTGGGGTTTCAGCGGTAAATCCCGATCTTTTAAACGTTTCGAAAGTGCTGCAACTGTCGTTCTGGACTCACGTTCGCAAGGTCGTGTTGCCGTCATCTGTTCCGATGATCTTCACCGGCCTGAGAGTGTCCCTGGGCATCGCCTGGATGGTTCTCATAGCGGCCGAAATGCTGGCTCAGAGCCCCGGCCTCGGAAAATTTGTCTGGGACGAATTCCAGAATGGCAGCAGTGAATCCCTGAGCCGAATAATGGTGGCGGTACTGGCCATCGGTTTTATTGGCTTCCTTCTTGATCGAATCATGCTACTGATTCAGAAAAAAGTAGCCTGGAACGAATAAAACTCGGCATAGAGCTGGCAGGGAGGGTGGTCCGGGGACGTCAAAAACATGGATGTTTTTGACGAGCGTACAGGGACGTATTCACAGCGTTCCCCGGACCACCCTCCCTGCCAACTCGTACTCCGAAACCAGAGGAGAAAGAACATGAGTAAGTCGCATCTTGAATTGACCAATGTGCAGATGGCCTTTGATACAAAAGATGGGCCATTCGTAGCACTGGAAAACGTCGACCTGAAAATTCGTAAAGGCGAATTCGTTTCACTGATTGGCCACTCCGGTTGCGGTAAGTCCACTGTGCTGAATATTGTGGCCGGCCTGCTTCAGGCTACCCGCGGTGGCTGTGTGCTGGACGGGCATGAGGTGAACACACCGGGGCCGGAACGGGCGGTGGTGTTTCAGAATCACTCGTTAATGCCCTGGCTGACGGTGTATGAAAACGTTGAGCTGGCCGTTCAGCAGGTATTCCGCAAATCCATGAGCAGAGCTGAGCGAAAGGAATGGATTCTTCACAACCTCAAGCTGGTCAACATGGACCACGCCTTGGATAAACGCCCCGGAGAGATCTCTGGGGGTATGGCCCAACGGGTCGGGATTGCCCGGGCACTGTCGATGAAGCCCAGCGTACTGTTGATGGACGAGCCTTTTGGCGCGCTGGACGCGCTGACGCGTGCCCACCTGCAAGATTCGCTGATGAAAATTCAGCAGGACCTGAACAGCACGGTGATCATGATTACCCACGATGTGGACGAGGCCGTGCTGCTGTCGGACCGCATTGTGATGATGACCAACGGGCCGGCTGCCACCATCGGGGAGGAGTTGCACATTGAGCTGGAGCGCCCCCGCAACCGGGTCACCCTGGCCGACCATCCAGAATATGTGCGCTACCGTCAGGCGGTATTGTCCTTCCTGTATGAAAAACAGCGCTTCCCCGGCAAAGGCGAGGATGAACAGCATAAGCCCACCGCTGAAGCCGAAGCGGCGTCGCAGGAAGACAGCTCACCGGATGTCGATAACGAGCATTCTGAGAGCCCCGTTCGCCGCATTGCATGAAATCAAACGGAGAAGCTCGCGCCCTTCAGAAGCACTCATCCGGTGCACGTCGCCCTGTCAGAGCGCACAGTTTTCGGGCCAAGCTCAAAGCGAAATTCTTCAACTTACTGTAAATAAAGGACTAATAGTTTTGGCACGGCGTTCGCTACTGTAGATACAGGGAAGAATGTCCCGGCTAAGGATCGGCCGGACCATCAGATCATTGTTGTTGGCATTGGCGCCGGACCATCGAGTTCCTTCGGGAATCAGATGCTCCGGCTTTTTTCGTTTCGGGCACAAGAAGGGCACCACGATCATGAGCGCAAAGGCAGAACAGACTCTCGTTATCTGCGGGCACGGCATGGTGGCCCAGCGTCTGCTCGAAAAACTGGTTGCTCAGCCGCATCGGCCTTTTACACGCATTGTGGTGTTCAATGGCGAGGCAAGCCCTGCCTACAACCGCATCCAGCTTTCGGCCCTGCTGGCCGGCGATGCCAACGAAGACAGTCTGCAATTGCAGCAACCGGACTGGTATCAGCACAACAGCATCACCGTGCACCAGGGGGATCCCGTTACCGCCATTAACCGGGAAGAACGCACGGTTACCACTGCCAGCGGGCGGACTCAACACTACACCAGCCTGGTGCTGGCCACCGGTTCCCGCTCCGCCAGTCTTGGCCTGGAGGGCGAGGGCCTGGAGGGTGTCATGGGTTTTCGTGACCTGAAAGACACCCGCCAGCTGATCCACACCAGCCAGCACCAACGCCGCGCGGTGGTCATCGGTGGCGGTTTCCTGGGTCTGGAGGCGGCTGAAGGCCTGCGCAGCCGGGGTATGGCGGTTACCGTTCTGCACCGCGGCAGTCATCTGCTGAACCGACAACTGGACGAGACCGGCGGCGCGCTGTTGAAACAGGCCCTGACCGAACGCGGCCTGGCAATTCGCACTCAAACGTCCCCAGTGGCCCTTCTCGGTCGCAACCTGGTGAGGGCTGTGCAACTGGATGATGAAACCCTGATCAGCACCGACCTGGTGGTGATCGCCGCCGGAATTACACCAAACACTGAACTGGCACGGGAGGCAGGTCTGGATTGCGAACGCGCCATCTGCGTGAACCCGCAACTGCAAACCAGCGACCCGTACATCTATGCCCTGGGGGAATGCTGCCAGCTGGAAAACCAGACCTTCGGGCTGGTAGAGCCGGGCTACCAACAGGCCGATGTGCTGGCACAGGTGTTGTGTCACTCCGACAGCGAAGCGGCCTTCGAGCCATCCACCATCCCGACGCGCCTGAAAATCAGCGGCATCCCGATATTTTCCTGCGGCCAGACCGAGGCAGGCCCCGACACCGAATCCGTGGTCTGGCAGGACTACGACACCAATCGCTACTGCCGCCTGCTGATTCGCGACCAAAGACTCACAGGCGCCGTGCTCTTCGGTGAAACCAGCGACGGCCCCTGGTACAGCGAACGCATTCAACAGGCCGATGACATCAGCCCTTACCGGGCCCATCTGGCCTTTGGCAAGCACTACTGCGAAGCCGCGTAAAGCGGCCGGGAACAGAGAGAGGAATTATCATGAGCAAGAAAACCCTGATCGTGATTGGCAACGGCATGGTCGGCCACCACTTCCTGGAACAGCTGGTGGAAACCCCGTCGGCAGCCGACTTCGACATCAAGGTGTTTGGTGAAGAGAAACTGCTGGCGTATGACCGGGTTCACCTGTCCGAGTACTTTGGTGGTTCCACCCATGCCGACCTGGCCATGGGCACCGCCGACTGGTACGCCGAGAACCACATCGACCTGCGCCTGAGCGAACAGGTAACCGGCATCGACCGCGCCAATCAAACCATTACTACACCGATGGGCGATTACGCCTACGACGAACTGGTGCTGGCCACCGGTTCCTATCCGTTCGTGCCGCCGATCAAGGGCAACGAGCACCCCCATTGCCTGGTGTATCGCACCCTGGAAGACCTCGACAGCATCCGTGCCAGCGCCGACGGTGTTAAAACCGGCGTAGTGGTGGGCGGTGGCCTTCTGGGTCTGGAAGCAGCGAATGCACTCAAGAGCCTGGGCCTGGACGCCCACGTGGTGGAATTTGCACCCCGGCTGATGCCGGTGCAGCTCGACAGCGACGGCGGTGCCCTGCTCAAACGCAAAATTGAGGAGTTGGGTGTGCAGGTACACACCGAGAAAGCCACCACTGAAATCGTCGAAGGCGAAGAAGCCCGCCTGCGGATGAATTTCAGCGACGATACCCATTTGGAAACCGACCTGATCGTATTCTCCGCCGGCATCCGCCCCCAGGATGCCCTGGCCCGTTCCAGCGAACTGGCCATGGGTGAACGGGGCGGCATTGTCATCAACGACCAGTGCACCACCTCCGACCCCCACATCCACGCCATTGGCGAGTGCGCGCTGTGGAGTGAAAAGATTTTTGGCCTGGTGGCACCGGGCTACACCATGGCCCGCACCCTGGCCTCGGTGCTGAACGGTGACACCGAAGCGGCCTTTACCGGCGCCGACATGAGCACCAAACTCAAGCTGCTGGGTGTGGATGTGGGTTCGATCGGCGATGCCCATGCCCAGACGCCGGGCGCCCGCAACATCCGATTCAACGATGAACAGGCCGGCCACTACCGCCGCATGGTGATCAGCGAGGATGGCAAGACCCTGCTGGGCGCCATCCTGGTGGGCGACAACAGCCACTACGATACCTTGCTGCAATACGCGTTGAACGGCATTGAGCTGCCGGAGAACCCGGAGACCCTGATCCTGCCGGAAAGCCAGGGCGGTGCTCCCGCGCTGGGCCCGGATGCCCTGCCGGAAACCGCCTCGATCTGCTCCTGCCACAACGTGTCCAAGGGTGATATCTGCGGCGTGATCGATGCCGGCTGTACCGACCTTGCCGGTGTTAAGGCAGAAACCAAGGCCAGCACCGGCTGTGGCGGCTGCGCAGCGCTGCTGAAAAACGTGGTGGACAGCGAACTGGAAAAACGTGGCGTGGAAGTCAGCAAGGACATCTGTGAGCACTTCCCATATAGCCGCCAGGACCTGTTCAATATCGTGAAGGTCAATGGCATCCGCACCTTCCGGACATTGATCCGAGATCACGGCAAGGGCCATGGCTGCGACATCTGCAAACCGACCGTCGCGTCCATCCTTGCCACCTGCTGGAACGAGCACATCCTGGCCACCGACCACGTGCCCCTGCAGGACACCAACGATACCTTCATGGCCAATATGCAGAAGAACGGTACCTACTCCATCGTGCCCCGGGTGCCGGGCGGCGAAATCACCCCGGACAAGCTGATTGTGCTGGGTGAAGTGGCCAAGGAATACAACCTGTACACCAAGATCACGGGCGGTCAAAGGGTGGACCTGTTCGGCGCCACCCTGAGCGAACTGCCCGAAATCTGGGAAAAACTCATCGCCGCAGGCTTCGAAACCGGCCACGCCTATGGCAAGTCCCTGCGCACGGTGAAGTCCTGCGTCGGCAGCACCTGGTGCCGCTACGGCGTGCAGGACAGCGTGGGCATGGCGATCTTTCTGGAGAACCGCTACAAGGGCCTGCGTTCCCCCCATAAGCTCAAGATGGCGGTGTCCGGCTGCACCCGCGAATGTGCGGAAGCCCAGAGTAAGGACATCGGAGTGATCGCCACCGAGAACGGCTGGAACCTGTACGTATGCGGCAACGGCGGCATGCGTCCGCGCCACGCAGACCTGTTTGCCACGGATTTGTCCGACGAGGAACTGATCAGCGCTATCGACCGGGTGCTGATGTTCTACGTGCGCACCGCGGACCGTCTGCAACGCACCAGTGTGTGGATGGAGAACCTGGAAGGTGGCCTGGATTATCTGAAGCAGGTGGTCTTGGAGGACAGCCTGGGTATTGGCCAGGAGCTGGAGCATCACATGGCGGATCTGGTGGATACCTATCAGTGCGAGTGGAAGACGGCCGTTGAGGATCCTGAGAAGCGGAAGCGGTTCCGGGAGTTTGTGAATGCACCGGAGAAGAAGGATCCGGTTCAGGAGTGGACTACCGAACGTGATCAGCGTCGACCTCTGCTTGAGGGAGAGCCTGCTTAGGAATGGTGGCTTGGGGTGGAGCGCGGGGGTCGATATTTTTTCCCTTGGTAAAAAGAACTCGCTGCGCTCGGACACCTTTTTCCTGGCGGGAAAAAATATCGACCCCCACGCTCATCCAGGCACGAGTTAACGCTTTTTAAAAGCAAACAGGGCGACGCATCACTTTTACTCAGAACTATTGAATTGTGATTGGGCGCGCTGTAAACGACATGAAATTGGAGAATGTTATGAAAGCACGCACTTCCTGGGACGTTGTTTGTACCGTTGATGATCTTGTGCCGGAGTCCGGCGTTGCGGTCTGGACGGAAGACGGGCCGGTGGCGGTGTTTTATCTGCCGCATCGGTTGCCGGCGTTGTTTGCGATCAGTCATACCGATCCGTTTACCGGTAAGAACGTGCTGGCGCGGGGGATTACCGGGGATCTGAAAGGGCAGCCAGTGGTGGCGTCTCCGTTGTATAAACAGCACTTCAACCTGGAAACCGGTCAGTGCTTGGAGGACGAGGCGGTAGCCGTAAAAACCTACCCAGTCCTGCTGGATGGCAACAGCGTCCGCGTGGAAATCCCTGCAACCAATAAGGAATCAGCCGTGGCCTAACCCGTTAGTTTCCCCGGGCAGGCTTCTGCAAGGGCCCGAAAAGCCGATTTGGGGGGTGGGGTTATTTTTTCTGCCAGGAAAAAGGTGTCTGAGCGAAGCGAGTTCTTTTTCCCAAAGAAAAAATAACCCCACCCCCCGAAGCGGCGACTCCCCCCAAGACCAACAAAACAGGCCTGTTCAGCACAAACCCGAAACTTCCCCCAAACCAGAAATACTGCAACACTGACAGCCAGACAATAATCACAACAAGGCGAGACCTGTTTCGTGAAAGCACTAAGCCCGGTAGACCAGGTATTCCTGTGGCTGGAAAAACGCCAGCAGCCCATGCACGTTGGTGGCCTGCAGCTGTTCTCGTTCCCCGAGGATGCACCGGATGACTATGTCGCCCAACTTGCGGACCAGTTGCGGGAGGAAACCATCGTCACACCTCCCTTCGACAGGCGCCTGGGCAGTCGGTTCGGCCAACCGGTCTGGGTGGAAGACGAACAACTGGACCTGGAGCATCATTTCCGCTTTGAGGCTCTGCCCACGCCAGGCCGGGTCCGGGAGTTGTTGTCGTTTGTCTCCGCTGAACACAGCCACCTGATGGACCGGGAACGGCCCATGTGGGAGTTCCACCTCATTGAAGGCCTGAAAGACCGGCAGTTCGCCGTTTACACCAAGGTACACCATTCTCTGGTCGATGGTGTGTCTGCCATGCGCCTGTTCCAGCGCATGCTGTCACAGGACCCGGAGCAGCGGGGCATGCCGCCGATCTGGTCGCTGCCGCGCCGCAGCCGCAGCGGTGACGACGATAAGGGCCCGTCGATGTGGCGCAACGTTGCCCATCTGCTCGGGGAATCGGGTAAACAGCTGGGCACAGTTCCGGCAGTCACCAAGGCGCTGCTGAACACCGTGAACCGGGCCCGCAAGGACCCCGACTACGATTCCATTTTTCACGCGCCGCGCTGCGTCCTGAATGGCAAGATCACCGGCTCCCGCCGTTTTGCGGCCCAGTCCTATGATCTGAAACGCATCCGTGCCGTATGCACCGCCTTCGGTACAACGGTTAACGACGTGGTCATGACCATGTGTGCCACGGCCCTGCGGACCTACCTGATGAATCAGGACGCGTTGCCAGAAAAACCGCTGGTCGCCATGGTACCGGTTTCCCTGCGCACGGATGACAGCTCCGGTGGCAACCAGGTGGGTATTATCCTCGCTTCCCTAGGCACCCACCTGAACGACGCCGCTGAGCGGCTGCGCTATATCCACGAAGACGTGAAAGCCTCCAAACAGCGCTACGCGGCCATGACCCCGGAAGAAATCCTGAATTACACGGCGCTGCTGCTGGCCCCGGCGAGCTTCAACCTGCTAACGGGGCTGGCGCCGAAGTGGCAGACCTTTAACGTGGTCATTTCCAACGTACCGGGGCCCAAGGAACCCAGTTTCTGGAACGGCGCGAGGCTTGAGGGCATGTATCCGGTGTCCATCGCCATGGACCGGATTGCCCTGAACATGACCTTGACCAGCTACTGCGACCAGGTGGAGTTCGGGCTGATTGGCTGCCGTCGCACCCTACCCAGCCTGCAGCGCATGCTGGATTATCTTGAAGACGGCCTGAGCGAGCTGGAGCAGGCGGCTGGGCTGTAACGCCTAGCCGAACTTCACTTCCTGATTCCGCTCCGAGATCTGGCTGTTCAGTGTCCAGAAATCATAAAGCACACCCACCAGGAACAGACCGCCCGTCAGCAAGTAAATGATTCCGGTGATCCACTTTCCCATGTACATCCGGTGGATACCAAATACGCCAAGGAAGGTCAGTAGAATCCAACCGATGTTGAAACTGACCTCGCCCTCACGGAACCGGTGATCCGCCTCCCGATCCATGGCCGGTATCAGGAACAGGTCGATGATCCAGCCAATGAACAGCAACCCCAGGGTGAAAAACCAGATAGTGCCGGTGATGGGCTTGCCGTAGTAGAAGCGGTGCGACCCCAGGAAACCGAAGATCCAGAGCAGGTAGCCGATGAGTTTGCTGTGGGTGTCCTGATTGTCTGCCATTTGCGTTCCTTTTGGCTCGGGTTTTGGCGTGAGACTTGGCCAAAACCGACAATAGATCAATCAGATGCAGGCTTCAAACAAAGCTCGCGTGTTTTCCGCTGTCATCTTCACCGGGTTGCCACCGGCACTTGGGTCTTCAAGCGCCATTCTGGTCATTTCCTCAATGCGATCCGTCCCCACACCCATGTCCCTCAAACGCTCCGGCACGCCAAGGGATTCCCGCAACGTCATGATGAACTGGGTGAACCCGTCAAAGCCATTGGCAATGCCCAGGTAGCGGGTAATGTCGTCGACCCGGTTTTCGATCGCTGGTCGGTTCATAGTGATGACCGACGGCAGCACCACGGCGTTGGTCATGCCATGGTGGGTGTTATAGATCGCGCCAACCGAATGGGAGACGGCGTGGGTCGCCCCCAGGCCCTTCTGGAAGGCTACCGCACCCATGGCGGCGGCGACCAGCATCTGCCCGCGAGCCTCGATATCGGCGGCATCCGCATACACCCGGTGCAGATTTTCCTTCACCAGCCGCATGCCCTCCAGCGCAATACCCTGGCTCATGGGGTGGAAGTTGGGGGAGCAGAAGGCTTCAAAACAGTGGATAAACGCATCCATGCCGGTTCCCGCAGTGATAAATGGCGGCATACCAACCGTCAATTCGGGGTCGGAGATCACAATCGATGGCAGTATTCGGGGATGAAAAATGATCTTTTTGACGTGGCTCTGACTGTTGACGATGACGCTGGCTCGACCGACCTCCGACCCAGTGCCTGCGGTCGTTGGTACGGCGATGATGGGGGCAATCGCATCGGCATCCGCGCGTTTCCACCAGTCACCAATATCCTCAAAGTCCCACACCGGCCGGGTCTGACCGGCCATGAAGGCCAGCAACTTACCCAGGTCCAGACCGGACCCTCCGCCGAAGGCGATCACTCCGTCGTGGTTGCCATCGAGGAAGACCTTTCGGCCCGCTTCCATGTTGATTTCCGTGGGGTTGGGGTCCACCTCCGAAAACATGGCTCGCCCGAGGCCGGCCTGTTCCATTAAATCGAGCGTCTGGTGGGTGATGGGCAGGTTTGCCAGCCCCCTGTCGGTCACCAGCAGTGGCCGTCTGATGCCCGCCTCCGCACAGCATTCGCCAAGTTCAGCGATGCGACCGGCGCCAAAACGGATATCGGTGGGATAGGACCAGTTTGCGGAGAGTGTCATTATCAGCCCCTCGTCAGAGAATCGGGTTGTCTGTTGATCCGGATGTCAGTTCACCGGTTTTTTCAGGTAATACGATTTCGGGCGCGTCAGGTTGTGGTAGCCGATGACCGAAAGCCCACCACCGCGACCGGTGTTCTTGCAGCCGGTCCAGCAAAGCGCGGGGTCCAGGTAATCACAACGGTTCATGAACACCGTGCCGGTTTCAATCTCGTCGGCCACGCGCGTGGCGCGTTCACTATCTCTGGTCCACAGGGACGCGGTCAGGCCGAACTCGCTGTCGTTCATCAGTGCGACCGCTTCAGCGTCATCTTTGACTTTCATGATGCCAACCACCGGGCCAAAGGACTCCTCCCGCATGACCCGCATGGAATGGTCCACGTCGATAAGGATCTGCGGCATCAGATAGGCGCCGCCCTGATCAGGGAAGAGCTCGGGGCCGATCAGTGCCCTGGCACCACTGGCAACGGCCTCTGCCGTCTGCTCCCGGACATGGTCGGCAAAGCGGACATGCGCCATCGGGCCGAGCGTTGTGTCTCTGTCCAGCGGATTGCCAAGCCGGTAGCTGCTGACGATGGCAACGGCTTTCTCAACAAACGCATCGAACAGGTTCTCGGCGACGTAAATGCGCTCAATGCCGCAGCAGCACTGGCCGGCATTGAACATGGCGCCGTCGATCAATGTCTCCACGGCGGCATCCAGATCGGCATCGTCCATTACATAACCGGGGTCCTTACCGCCAAGCTCCAACCCTACGCCGGTGAACGTGCCGGCAGCGGCGCGTTCGATGGCCTGCCCCCCATTCACCGAGCCGGTAAAGTTCACGAAACCGAAGGCTTTTTCCGCGATCAGCGCGGAAGTGGTCTCGTGGGACAGGAACACGTTCTGGAAAATCTCGCGGGGGACGCCGGCAGCATGGAACGCCTCCGCGATGTGCTCACCGACCAGGGGCGTTTGTGACGCGTGTTTGAGAAACACCGCGTTGCCGGCAATCAGGGCAGGAACGACCGTGTTCACCGCCGTCATGTACGGATAGTTCCAGGGCGCGACAACCAACACCGCGCCGTGAGGTTCGCGCCGAATGTAGCGATGAAAGGAGGCGCTGTTTTCAATCTCGATGGGGGCAAGTCCTTCTTCCGCCAGATCGGCCATCATCCCGGCACGCTCATCCACCCCCCCGAACTCGCCGCCGTAGCGCACGGGCCGCCCCATCTGCCAGGCCAGTTTTTCCACGATGTCGTCGTTCATGTCACCCAGACGGGCGATGCCGTCGCGAACCCGTTGAACCCGCTCTGACAGTGGCAGGGCGGCCCAGTCCGGCTGCGCGTTTTTTGCCCTGGCAACGGCCTCCCGCGCGACTTCCAGAGAAAGCGTTGTGCGCTCCACGTACACGGAACCGTCAATGGGCGATATGCATTGAATGGGTGTGCTCATAGCTGTGTCCTACGCCTGCTCAAATCCACGTTTGACTTCGTAATCGGTAACCACACGATCAAAATCTTCCTGCTCCCACTCCGCACAGCGCACGTAGTGATCAATAACGTCGTTACCCATGGCTTCCCGCAGCATGGTCGAGCCGCGTAACGATTCCGTGGCTGCCCTCAATGTGGCTGGGATACTGCGCGCAGACTCGGCGCCATAGGCATTGCCGGAGAACTCCGGCTCCAGTTCGAGCTTGCCTTCGATGCCGGCGATGGTGGCAGCAATCTGCGACGCCAGCGCCAGGTACGGGTTCAGGTCCGACCCGCCGATGCGACACTCCACACGCACGGCGTCCGTGTTCGGTGCGACAACGCGGTAACCGGCCGTACGGTTGTCGATGGACCAGACAGTGCTGGTCGGGGCAAAGGTGCCGGCGGCAAATCGTTTGTACGAGTTAACGTAAGGCGCGAGGAAGAAGGTGGTGTCGTTGGCGTATTCCAGTAGCCCCGCCAGCGCATGCTCCATGGTTTGGGACATACCATGGGCACCATTGGGGTCATAGAACACTGATTTTCCGGCACTGTCCGAGAGGGCCTGATGGATATGGCTGGACGACCCGGCGGCGTTGTGATTCCACTTGGCCATAAAACTCACACTGCGCTCGTGCTGCCAGGCGATTTCCTTGACCGCATTTTTCACCAGAACGTGAGTGTCGGCCATGGTGAGCGGGTCGGAGTAGTGGATGTTGAGTTCGGCCTGCCCGGCGTCGGCCTCACCCTTGCTGCTCTCGACCGTGATCCCCGCCTGATAGAGCCCATTGCGGATGGGCCGCATCACGTCTTCCTCACGGGTGGTCTGGAAGATGTGGTAGTCCTCGTTATAGGGGCTGATGGGCGTCATATGGTGATACTGACGCTTCTGCATCTCCTCAAACGTCTCCCGGAAAATGAAAAACTCCAGTTCGGTGGCCGTGGTCATCTGCAGCCCCATGGCTGACAACCGTTCCAGCTGTTTTTTCAGCACCGCCCGGGGCGAGTGCGGTACCGGCTCATGGGTGGCGTGATCAATCAGATCACACAGAATAAAGGCGGTACCCTCGAGCCATGGCAGGCGGCGCAGGGTGGTCAGGTCCGGCTTCATCACATAGTCGCCATAGCCTGTCTCTTATACACATCTGAC
>OJGU01000262.1_pt1 | contig 35021 bp, 33 predicted proteins | sample 1594741 | NCBI WGS metagenome assembly OJGU01 (sample SAMN05416841, study PRJEB24817) | seawater metagenome | isolation source: Sea water | place: Canada:Atlantic | collected 2013-07
TCTACACTAGATCGCTCGTCGGCAGCGTCAGATGTGTATAAGAGACAGCTTCTTGGGTGCTAGGTGCTTGCGTGCGTCTTAATAGACTGCGTACTCGGGCCAGCACCTCCACGAAGGCGAAGGGTTTGATGAGATAATCATCAGCACCGAGCTCTAAACCTTTAACCCGATCATCGACACTGTCGCGCGCCGTAAGAAAAAGCACAGGCGTGGCATTCTTCGCCTCACGCAAAGACTGCAGGATACGCCAGCCATCCACATCGGGAAGCATGACGTCGAGTATGACGAGGTCAAAGCTCTCGGTCATGGCCAGATGATGACCATCGAGACCATTGCGGGCCAAGCTAACCTGAAAACCAGCCTCAGTGAGGCCCTGGCGCAGGTAGTCCGCGGTCTTTATTTCGTCCTCTACCACTAATAATCGCATATCTCTCTCAGTCTCGAGTCGCTGTTGGGGTGAGGCTAATGCGGCCATATTAACAATTGGATTACATCAAGATTACAAATTTATCATCTTCTTGTCATCGGAGTGAAAGCCTCGCTCAGTTAGAGTAACCCATCACCTTCGCATTCCAAGGGTCAAATTAATGCCACAGTATAAAACATCACAAGCACTCTCGTCTCAGTCCCGTCGTCAACTACTACAGGGCCTCGTATTGGGGGGTGTCGCTAGCGCACTACCCGCGACACTAAGTGCGCAGTCTAACACCATCGCGCAAGCAACACGGGGAACTCCTCCCATTCTAAGCGGCCCAGTTGTAGAGCTGGAAGTGGCCGAGTCAAAAGTAAACTTCACCGGCGAATCGCGCATTGCCACCACGATCAACGGCTCAATTCCGGCCCCCACACTCAAATTCCGTGAAGGCGACGAGGTCACAATTCGAGTGACCAACAAGTTGAAAGTGCCAACTTCGATTCACTGGCACGGCATTATTCTTCCCTATCAAATGGATGGCGTGCCAGGCATCAGCTTCGATGGGATAGCGCCTGGAGAAACCTTTACATACCAGTTCAAACTCGAACAGAGTGGCACCTACTGGTACCACTCTCACAGCGGTTTTCAGGAAATGACTGGGATGTATGGCGCTCTTATCATCGAGCCACGGGAAGGTGAGATTTATCCGGTCGACCGCGATTTCATTGTTCAATTGTCTGATTGGACAGATGAAGATCCAATGCGAGTGTTCAACAAACTGAAAATTCAGAGCGATCTGTACAACTTCAACCAACCTACTGTGGGTGATTTTTTCAGTGACATCGCCAATGGCGGCTTGGGTCTTGCCTTGGACAAGCGGCGCATGTGGAATCAGATGCGCATGAATCCAACGGATTTAGCTGATCTATCTACGGCCACTCTGACCTATCTGATGAACGGAAGCCCCGCTAATTCAAACTGGACCGCTATCTTCAAGCCGGGAGAGCGTGTTCGCTTGCGCATCGTCAACGCCTCTAGCAATACCCTTTTTGATGTGCGAATACCAGGCCTCACCATGCGAGTAGTTCAATCGGACGGCCAAAATGTAAAACCGGTAGAGGTAGACGAATTCAGGTTCGGCCCAGGTGAAACTTACGACGTGATTGTCGAGCCGACCGGAGACGCGCACACCATATTCGCACAAAGCATGGACCGCAGTGGTTTCGTGCGTGGAACATTAGCAGTACGGCGGGGCTTGGAAGCGAGCATTCCTCCCTTAGACGCGGTCGAGCAACTAAGCATGATGGACATGATGGGCGACATGACAGCGATGGCGGGCATGGCAGGCATGAATCACGACAATGGGGCATCCACGTCCGATCATAGCGGTCACACCGTGCCTGCACCGGTAGTGGACCACAGCAGTCACAGCGGCCACAACATGTCCGCAGATCCACTGTCCTTGCCATCGAAAGCTGTCCGGCACGCAAGCACAGAGTACGGCGCCACAGTCGATGCCCGCGTAGACACCCCGCGCACCAACCTCGATGATCCTGGCATTGGTCTACGTGACAATGGTCGGCGTGTGCTTACCCTAAACGATCTGCGTTCGCTCGAACCCATTGTAGAACCCACTGTCCCTACTCGTGAGATTGAATTACATCTCACAGGCAATATGGAACGCTACAGTTGGTCGATCGACGGTTTGGAGTTTGGCGACAGCACTCCGATTTATATGCGCAAAGGAGAGCGTGTTCGCGTCATTCTTCAGAACGACACTATGATGACCCACCCTATGCACCTGCATGGCATGTGGAGTGATATTGAACGAGAGGATGGAGAATTGCTCTCGCGCCAACACACGATACTGGTGCATCCAGCGCAACGCATCAGTTTTCTTGCCACGCCCAAAGATGCCGGTCAATGGGCTTGGCACTGCCACCTGCTGTTCCATATGGACGCAGGCATGTTTCGCAAGGTAATCGTGTCATGAATTATTTTTATCTCCTAAGTATAGTTTTGCTGTTCGCCAACGACTCCTTTGCACAAGATAATCACGTGCATAATCCGGTTATAACACCAGAAACTGCGCCTGCAGCAAATGCTACGGCGCACGAACATTCTATCACTGTTGTAGCGGAACTGGAGAATACAGCAGCAATGCCAATGGATCATAGCGCAATTGCGATGGATTCAGATGAGCCACCTGAGGGTACGCGTGATCCCCACGCTTACTCTGCAGGGTTTACTCAGGCGGCAGGCCCATACACATTGCCGCCCGCGCAACGTCTAGTGCTAGCAGATGAACACTCTATTTCATCTCTGCTTGGTAATGGCGTGGAGTATACCCCGGATTCGAAAACCGGAAACTATGAGTTGCAAGCCTGGCGTGGCACCTCTTTCAATAAACTCGTGATCAAAACCGACGGTGCATTCACAGAGAATGATGAGTACGAGAACGAGACCGAACTTCTTTGGGGACGCGCGTTTGCACCTTTCTGGGACTCACAACTTGGCGTACGGGTCGACTCGCGCAGCGAAGGCAAAAACCGACAATGGTTCGCAGCAGGCGTTCAGGGTCTAGCACCCTACTGGTTCGAGCTTGATGCCACGGCCTATCTGGGAAGTGCAGGGCAAACTGAGTTTGTGTTCGATTCCGAGTACGAAATGCTAATAACACAACGTCTAATTTTACAGCCGCGCGCTGAATTCACCGTACGCGGTAAAGACGACCCCCAAAACTTACTAGGCAGCGGTTTAGCTAACGCCGCGCTCAGTCTCCGACTGCGCTATGAGATCTCGCGGCAGTTCGCCCCTTTCATAGGTGTCGAGACCGAGAAAAATTTCGGCAGTACCGCTGACCTGTTAAACGGCAACGGAGAATCGGTGAAAGATACACGCTACTTCGCAGGCGTTAGGTTCTGGTTTTAGATGCGAAAACTTCCATAACTTTCAACATTGAGGATACAAAAATGAACTTAGTCACAAAAATCGCAACTGCTTTAGGCGCTACCACGTTATTAATCTCTCTTTCATCAAACGCGCACGAAGCGAGCGAGCACATGAAGGACGCGCAAAGTCCAGATTGCGCTGCCATGGCTGAAATGGATCATGAAAAAATGGACATGAATGATCCTGTGATGGCCGCAATGATGAAGCAGTGTATGGCTTCCGATGCACACGGTGAGGTCGCTACAACCGGTGATGCCCATCAGGAGCATGCTCACGAAGCAGCAAGCACTGATAGTGATGCAGAGCATAATCACGAAGCGGCCGCACCAGTGGCTGCCGCGGTCGTTGAGGAAGTACATCAACACTGATAGAACTGCAGTCTATCCGTTCCGTTAAAAGGGGCAGACCTATTGCCCTTTTCTATTTAACATCTGCACTAGTAGGAAATTGAAAAATGCGCACAGGAATTTTTATCGCACTGGCATTCGTCGCAACGGGTGTCTTTATTTTCTCCGGGTTATACCCGATGGGCGCAGATACCCCACATTTCCGCGTCACGACGTGGGCGCTAGAAATTCTGCGAGAACGTTCAATTGCCCGCGCGTCGTCAGAAATCAAAGCTCCAACGGATCTCGATTCGGCTGACCGCCTATTGTCGGGAGGGGCTGACTACAATGACATGTGTGCAGGATGTCATCTTAGTCCTGGAGTAGAGTCATCCGATCTGTCTATGGGCCTGTACCCTGCCCCGCCCAATCTGACCAACCACGCGCACGTAGAACTCGACTCAAGCGTGACGCTAGCGCGCAGTTTCTGGATAATCAAACACGGTGTCAAAATGTCGGGTATGCCTGCGTGGGGAAGGGGTCACGATGACGAGCGGATATGGAATATGGTCGCATTCCTTGAGAGACTGCCTGACTTAAACCCTGTTCAGTACCAAATCCTTACCGCGAGGGCACCTATGCAATCAGAGGAAACACATTAATCACCAGAATTTCTTGAGCAGTTCACGCTTACAAGGCTTATCTTTCCATTCATCAGCATCAGCCAGTGGTAATTGAACTTCAGTAATATTTCCCCAAAGCTGACTAAGCTCCTGATTTAGGGACAGAAATTCAGATTGAATCACCGGAAGCTCATCTTCTGCATAAATCGCATTTGCCGGGCATTCGGACTCACAAAGTGCGCAATCGATACACTCGTCTGGGTGAATCACCAACATATTGGGGCCTTCGTAGAAACAGTCCACAGGGCAAACATCTACACAATCAGTGTATTTACATTGGATACAGTTTTCGCCAACCACGAACGTCATGTTAATTTACCGTCATAAGCAATGAATCGGAATGCAACTCTATTTTTCACAGTTAGCAAAATAGCGCAAGGGACTAAGCATGCAAGATCATTCCGAGCACGATCGCAGCGCGCAATACCATTCAAACAGCCTAGCACTTTAGGGCGCAGTGCTTTTGTTCGCTTTTATGTCAACATACTCGGTAACAAATCAATCTAGACTTTCTCGTTCTTTATGGCATTTGTCAAAATTGACGGCCTAGCCTTTCTTACGGTTGCGGATTTATGGGTATCGGGACTTACTTAAGAGACTATCGCTTCTCCCGAGGAGGACGCCTCTCTCGCAAGCTTCCTCGGCGCCGTCGCACTGGGCATCCTCGCCTACAAAGGGTTTACCACTATTACCAACAGCGGGTCTGAAATTAAAAACCGAAGAATAATGTAGGTCGCGCCATAATTATCTCGCTCGCTATTTGTTGATAGTCTATTTACTAGTATCTTTTGCTGTCGCTGGAAATCTGAGCATTAGTGAAATTTTAGCCGCGAGAGACTACTCGTTAGCGGAAGCCTCACGACCAGCATACGGACAGCTAGGATTTCGGACCACCGTAATATTCGCCATTGTTGCTACGGTTTAAAACTTTATCGAGAGTGTGTTCGCAGTCTCGCGCATGTTGACCATGCTGACTGAAATAAAGTTGGTGCCTCATAGCCACTTTGGGATGTCAAGCAACATTCAGAAACACGCACTGGTTTACACCATGGTGCTGACAATCATATTCGCGGCGTATTTCGACCTTGGCCGCATCGATTCTTGGTCTTTTACTGATTCTTGATGGTGAGTATTGGTTCCTGAAAACTCGTGACTCTCAAGACTAACATTAACGCTTTTCAACTCTTACCCAAATATCCATACATTGAACAATCGACATATTACATCTGTTTCGATGGGCCCTTAACGTCCGAGATCACCATGCCCTAGTATTTGAACCTCCGGTTATAGAAAGCGGCAAGTGATATTCAGTGCTCGCGACACGCCTCCTCGATCTTTTAGGACAATTGCTCCGCTCCCATCCATAGGAGTCCAAGGGTTACTGGCCACTCGTTTCAAGCTCGACTGAATTAGGCACGTCGAAGTTGAATGCGCAATATGATTAGGTTACTCTGAACATCTAATTTTCCGATCAAGAATTAACTCAGGAAGGTCTTCAAATGAACTTCACTAGAACTGTATCGTCAGCATTCTTAATGATCCTTCTCAGCGTGCCAACTGCCAATGCACAGTCAGATGATGCTCAGGCTATTAAGGATTTGCTTGAAGCCGTTGCAGCGTATATGCAGGCAGGAGATATGGCTTCACTGGGCAAGATTTACGCCCCGGGACGCGGAGTTCACATAATCGAGGGTTCAGGTGTCAATCACGGCTGGGAAGATTACAGAGACAATCATCTGGGCCCTGAACTCGATGCTTTTAAGAATTTCACTTATAAATATTTGGCAATCGAACCTGTTGTGAAAGGCGAATTTGCTTTCGTGGCGTTGCGCTACGAGCTGACAGCAGACACCGATTCTGGCCATATTGAAATGGAAGGTCGGGGTACCACTGTACTTGAGAAGATGGATGGGATGTGGCGCATTGTGCACACTCATACGTCTGGTCGTCGTCGAAATTAAATTGGAGGGATAACGTAACTACAACGACATTAACGGATGCGTTTATTCTATATTTTTTTGCACCATTACATTTTATTCAATTGCCTCTCCCATCTCCCGCTCTCCAATTAGTGAGACTACTCTAATCTAGAGCCTCCCGGTTTCTTCCTAAAACTCTGAAACAGATTTCCTAAACATTCAAGGTGTTCATATTATAAACAGACCACTAATAACACCCGTTTCAATTGGCGCGTCAGTAACAATGATACTGTGGGCGATTTGTTATCCCTTGATAAGTGTAAGCATTCAGTATGCACCCATAATGTTTACTGCTTTTTCTCGAGCAGCCAGTGCGGGCGCCTTTTTAATATTGATTGCATTTTTTCTGAAAAGACCCCTTCCCCGCGCTAGGAATGAATGGGCGTTTATTTGCGCTGTGGGATTTACGGCTACAAGCATAGGTTTTTGGGGTATGTTCTACGCTGGCAGTCTTCTTTCCCCTGGCCTTGCTACAGTCATTACGAATACACAACCAATTATTGCGGGAATACTAGGCTGGCATTTTCTTAAAGAGCGCATGGGGAAAATATCTCTTTTTGGCATTTCATTAGGATTCCTAGGCATTGCAATCATTAGTCTGGATAGCCTAATTGTATGGGAGAGACAGTTCATCACTGGCATTTTCTATATCCTAGCGGCAGCAACAGGCGTTGCGACTAGCAATATACTACTAAAGAAAATTGAAAATAGGATCGACACCTTGTATGCAATGGGATTTCAATTACTAATCGGATCTGTTCCACTAGGAATTCTCGCTTCCAGCCAAGATAATGTAAGTTCCGTTATTTGGCATTGGGAATACGTAATTTCCCTGTTCTCCCTATCCATATTCGGGACAGCGGCACCATTTGTTATTTGGTATTGGCTTATGAGCAAAGCCCCACTCTACCAGCTTAATGTTTTTAGTTTCTTAACGCCGATATTTGGGTTAGCGTTCGGTTTTGTATTTTTCAATGAAATATTAAATATAAGACAATGGGCAGGCGTTTCTTTAGTAATCCTTGCTATCACGTTAGTCTCATTCGTAAACAACAGCACCAAAGCTGCGTAGTCCCAGAGTTGATTCAAACTCGATCGTCTCCGGGTGACTGTGCATTGGATATATAGCGGCGGCTATTCTCCCTTGCGGAAACCAACGACCGGTCTTGCTGAACCAAAGAGGAGTTAGACATTGCCTGGTCAGCTACCAACTAAACGGAGATTTTCATACACTGTATTCGTTGCACATCCAGTTTCGTAGAATCCATTTACCACTCGATGCCTACGGTTTTAGGCCTCCCCCACTTTATAGGTCCTCAAAGCGATTGGCTGCATGAACCATGAGCATAGTCTCATGCTCCTCCAGAGAAAGCAGTGACTCAAGCAATTCTTTAGAAGATGGTATATGTGCTTGAGCGGCAAGATAACGGTAAAGTTCAATAACTTGTTCGTGCCGCTCGACAATAACATCCATAATTTGAGCAGAATCTAACTTCGCGAACGGCGAGTCACAGTGGACATGTTGGACTATTGGCTGCTTATTAATATACTCGTAAGACCAAGTATTTAGTGCGTGCTCATCGCCTGATGCTTCGAAGTTATTGACCACCTTCATGAGCTTTTCCTCATGGTCAGAAAGATACACTAGAATCATTCTCACCCTCTCACTGGTATTCACATCGGAACAGTGTGATAAACACTGACTAAGCTGTTCGTGAAACATTTTGGTCCAATGTAAAATGTCTTTAAGAGTTTCAACTTGCATATGCACTATCTCCGATTTTAAATTTCGGTATCCACGCAGGCGTAGTTTTCATGTATTGAATATACTTTCCCCCAAAATCCTCAATCGCCATTTCCTCTTCACGCTTTGCCAAATGCACATACACTGCTACTAGTATTGGAAACATTACTAAGGTTGGAAGTGTGGGCCACTGTAACAGAAAACCGAACATGATCATGATGAAGGCGATGTATTGAGGGTGTCGACAGCGCGCGTACCACCCAGATACGGCCAAAGAGTGAGATTGTTGAGCCTTATGGAGAACACTCCAAGCCGAAGACAGTAGGAAGAATCCTAAGATGATTAGTATGTTACTAGCGATATGAAACGGATCCCAATGTGGGTTACCTTCAAAGCCAAAAACCGTGTGTAATAGGTGTCCATTCTCATGAGCGAGAAAATCGACTTCGGGATATCGTTCTGCAAGAAATCCGGAGAAAAAGTATATAGTTAAAGGGAACCCGTACATTTCTGTAAACAAGGCAACTATAAAGGCCGAGAAAGCACCAAAACTTCTCCAGTCCATCTTTGTTTTCGGCCTAGCAAAACTGAATGCAAAAAAGATAAATATTGCCGAGTTAATAATTACTAACGGCCAAAGACCGTAACTAGAATCACCGTGCATTGTGAGGAACTCCTGTTCTTAGTCAGAATTATTGACGGTGCTGGCTTTCAGAACTTTCGCTGACTTTATTCGAACGTCCACTAGAGCCTGCCCTCTCACTGCTTCTATTCTCGCCGTGGCCACTATGCCCGCCGTGCATAAATATATGCATGAAAGGACACGCAAGTAGGATTAGAAAAGGTAGATATTGCCAAACGTGCTGTCGATGCTCCATTAGCAGGAAATAAGTCGCGGCGCCGATAAGCCCCAGCGCCGCCCAACCTTTCGGCGTTGACCAAAATGATATCGGTTTATCCTTCATATCGTCTCTCCTGAAACAAATTGCCAGTTACTGAACTAACGCACCACTTAAGAACAGAGCATCGGTCGAGATTCTAAAATTGAATTCTTAGCCTTGCTAGGACTTATACGGCGTAGAACGACTCACACTCTCCCTTGTAGAAACTCAGTCGACCACTCGAAGCGCTCGGGCACGGACTCAGGAATTCAGAGCTCCCCTAAAGGGGCGTAGGTCGTAGGCTAAGTGCGATACATGCAAAGAATCAATCCCAATCACCTATTAAATTGATCCCTATCAACTATCGACCACATAACCCGCAGAACGGTTTTAGTTCTTGCTATTGTGCCAGATAGCGCCCAACCTAGTTCTCAGTCTTTACATAAAAACTGGCTCTATATTTGAACGGTTGTCTATACTAAGTTCCCGTTTTCAGATGAATCGGCATAATACTCTTTCGCTTTGCGTGGACAAAGCCTAAAAAATGACACTAATAAGGACATAGCTAAATGAATATAAACGCTAACAAGTTTGCGATCTCTACTGCATTAACATTTTCCATATTCTGGGTTGTATGTTCATTAGTTGTAATGCAAATGCCAGGAATGTCCATGCAAGCAAGTGGGTATATGGTTCATTCAAACATGGCTAACTGGGAGTGGGAAATGTCCTTCTCAGGAATATTTTATGGTTTACTTTTATGGTCAATAATATCGGGAGTGACAGCCTGGTTACTAGCAACAATATATAATAAATTGCTATAGCTGGCTCCTACTACATACAATTTAACAGCAGTAAAAAGTCAGGGAAATTAAACTCTGAAGTGCATAACAGTTTAAGCAGGAAAGGCCGCCATATTTTCCACATTAAGTAAGTTGGCGTTTTACGCGCAAGCAGTTTTCAAGGTCTGTTGTTCAGCATACAAATTACTTAAAACGCTTAAGCTCACTGATGCAATTTCACTGAATAGGTGTTACTATAATTTTTGCAGTTTTTCACTTAAACGCTCGCTTTTAAACGTTCCGACGTCTTATCTACTATATGAACTCTAATGAAAGTAGAACATCGCATTATCGAAAAGATAGCTTAACATTGGTCGGCGCGGTTGCGCTCGGCACCGGCGTAATGATTGGGGCAGGCATATTCGCCTTAACAGGCCAAATGGCCCAGTTGACTGGCGCCCTTTTTCCCTTAGCCTTTCTTTCAGCTGCGCTGGTTGTCTCGATCAGCTCTTACTCCTACGTTAAAATGTCGAATGCATATCCTTCTGCTGGCGGAATAGCCATGTATCTTAAGAAGGCCTATGGCAGTACCGCGACAACGGCCTTCCATTCCCTTTTGATGTATTTTTCTATGGTGATAGCCCAGAGTTTTCTGGCACGCACATTCGGCGCTTACACCTTACAATTATTTGAAATAGACGACTCTAGCTTGCTGGTACCGACACTGGGTGTAGGGTTGTTATTGATGGCATTTCTAATCAATCTATCCGCTAACCGCATGATCGAAGGTGTAGCGTCTGTACTTGGATTTATAAAGATTGGCGGTATCGTGATGTTTGGCGTTGTCGGCGTAGTTGTGGCCGACAAGGTGGAAGTTAATTTCTCGTCTTCCGCACCTGACGCCTCGTTAACAGGCTTTCTCGGCGCAACTGCACTCGGAATTCTTGCCTTCAAGGGTTTCACAACGATTACGAACAGTGGTTCGGAATTGAAAAATCCACACCGCAATGTTGGCAAAGCCATCATAATCTCCATCGCTCTATGCGTGGTGATTTACACATTGGTGGGATTTTCTGTCGCAAGCAATCTTTCTCTTCAGGAGATCATTGAAACTAGGAATTATTCGCTTGCCGCGGCCGCAAGGCCAGCACTGGGTGAATATGCTGTCTGGTTTACAGTTGTTCTAGCAATGCTAGCAACAGCAGGCGGGATCATAGCTAGCATCTTTGCGGTTTCCCGGATGTTGGCAATGTTGACTGAGATGAGACTCGTTCCCCATAGGCATTTCGGCATGCCCGGCAGCATTCAGAAGCATACTCTGGTCTATACAGTCGTTTTAGGTTTGTTGTTGACTATGTTTTTCGATCTATCTCGTATTGCGGCCTTGGGCATCATCTTCTACTTGGTAATGGATATTGCAGTACATTTGGGGGTCTTACGTTATCTTCGGCACGAAGTTGGTGCAAAACCCTTCATCCTAATCACCGCAATTACCCTAGACTTAATCGTTCTGCTTGGTTTCGTGTGGATTAAGTTAGCAAACGATCCACTAGTGATTAGTATTGCTGGCATTGTAATGGTTGTAATTCTAACTGTGGAAGTCCTTTTCTTGCGATATAACCCTATCCAGGTGGAACACCACCACGACTGAAAATAGTGAAATTTATGCTCTGCAGCTAATCACCTGAACACTCAGCTGCACCGTATATCTAGGTGTCTATTTCTTAGCGCTTATGCGTCTTTGAATATCACGGCCTCTAAGTAAAGCACCCAATTTTTCGATTTATAGTCGGAGACGGGAAACCAACATTCCAGTCACACCTAAAGCCACTCTCTATAGAAATATTTGCACTATGAAATACACAACCGTATTGGAGAATAAAGAATTCCATTTTCTACTATTAGGTTTCGTAACGAACTTAATTTGGGAAATAGTTCAAATGCCACTTTTTAGTTCTTACCCCGAGGCAACCTTTTGGGGGGTAAACATCGCTTGCATTCAGGCATCGGCTGGAGACGCTGTGATGCTTGTTGTCGCATTTTGGATAGTTGCAGGCCTACTTAATTCAAGAGAGTGGATATTTCATTTGAGTATATTCCGAATTGTACTTTTTCTAGTACCAGGTCTGGTATTTACTATTCTGGCCGAACAGCTTGCCACCGGATCGCTAAATCGTTGGGAGTATGGCGACTTAATGCCGACTCTGCCTTTTCTTGGGACAGGGGCTGCACCAATCATTCAGTGGTTGGTAATCCCTCCATTTGTGCTATGGGTAGTTAAAAGGCAAATTTGCAAGTGCGAATCGTTTTCTGAGACATAAGTACTAGGTATCCAAAAATCAGGTACATCACTGACAAGCTAACCAGCGTCCTTTCAGAATACTTGCTTAACATTACTATGCCTTGATGCCTAAAAAACGACTTGGAACCAACATTTGAAAATTTTTCATGCGAAGTATTGACCTGTGTCTAAGACATAGGTGTAGCCTTGCATCATAGTGTATGAAAAGCGGGCTAAAGGCTCAGGCTTAGTTACCGCAAGGAGAGATAAGGATGCGTGTGAAGGAAGTTGCCAAAAACTTGGGGGTTACTGCAGATACCGTTAGGTTCTATACCCGAATTCAGGTGTTGAATCCGCAAACCAATCCCCACAATAGTTACAAAGAATATACTCAGGCAGACGTTGAGCACTTGAAGTTTATCGTCGCATCACGTGCGCTAGGTTTCACTGTGGAGGATATCAAAAATATCATAGCTAAGGCAGATGAACATGAGTCGCCTTGCCCCACAGTGCGCCATATCATCGAAAAACGTTTGGAAGAAACCGAGCGCCAGTTTCAAAACCTGATCGCGTTACGTGCGCGCATGACTGCGGCGATCGCGCAATGGGAAAATATTCCGGATCGCGCTCCTAACGGACACATGATCTGCCACATGATAGAGAGTTTTTCTGAGGGTTTGAATCATGACGCAAGCAACTAAACACAAAAAAGAAAATTCACAAACTCTAACCTTAATGGTCGATGGTGCTAGCTGTTCCAGTTGTGTAATGAAGATCGAGAACAGCCTGAAAGCTGTGAGCGGTGTTGAAAACGCCAGCATGAATTTTGCCGATAGAACGGTAACTATAACCGGCTCTGTCGAATCCGCTGCGTTAATTGATGCGGTGAAGGCCGCGGGCTATGCTGCGAGCCTACCAAGCACGGAGAATGACGACGAACTACTCGAGGAGAAAGAGCGCAGCGACGAGGCCTACTACAAGCACTTAATCCGCGACACGACGATCGCCCTCGGGCTCGGCGTCCCTCTTATGCTCTACGGCCTCATTACAGGCGACATGAACGTGCAAACGAGTCTAGAGCGCTTAGCATGGCTCGCGATCGGTCTCTTAACCCTAGGGGTAATGATATTTTCGGGCAAACATTTCTATGTTGGCGCCTGGCACTCCTTTAAAAACCATAGTGCCAATATGGACACGCTAATCGCATTGGGAACAGGCACGGCGTGGCTCTACTCCATGGCCGTCGTGTCTGCACCCGCAATATTCCCCGAGATGGCGCGGCACGTTTACTTCGAAGCGACTGCGATGATCATCGGACTGATCAACCTAGGACTGGCATTGGAATTGAAAGCTCGTGGACGCACGTCCGAGGCGATAAAGCGACTCATCGGCTTACAACCCAAGACGGCTCGAGTCGTACGTGACTCTAAAGAGGTCGATATCGATATTAAAGACGTACGCCTAGACGAAATCGTGCGGGTGCGGCCGGGCGAGAAGATACCTGTAGACGGGGAAATCTCCGAAGGCACCACAACAATCGATGAATCGATGTTGACGGGAGAGCCTATGGCTGTGGAGAAAAAAATTGGCGATAGGGTGTCCGCAGGTACCATAAACAAAAGCGGGTCATTCCTATTCAAAGCGGAGAAAGTGGGCAAGGATACGATGTTAGCCCAGATCATTGGCATGGTGAAGCGCGCACAGAATTCCAAGCCCCCGATTGGGCGCATGGCCGATGTCATCTCCTCCTATTTCGTCCCGGTCGTGATGATCATCGCAGTGGTCAGTGCCCTCGTGTGGCTTAACTTCGGACCAGAGCCCACGGTCGCTTTTGCGATTATCTCTGCCACTACCGTATTGATTATCGCCTGTCCCTGCGCACTGGGCTTAGCAACGCCGATGTCGGTAATGGTCGGCGTGGGCAAGGCCGCCGAGGCCGGCGTGTTGATTCGCAACGGCGAGGCCTTGCAGACCGCGTCCAAGATTACCGCGATGGTATTGGACAAGACAGGCACGATCACGGAAGGGGTTCCGGCTGTGACCGACGTGATTACGACGGGGGACAGAAACGAGGACGAAATACTACGTCTTGCATCAAGCCTCGAGGCGGGTTCCGAACACCCTCTCGCACTGGCCATCGTCGAATCCGCACAGAAACGCGACATCAAACAGGCCAAGATAAGCGGTTTTGACGCTATCTCTGGGCAAGGCGTCAAGGCGACTCTAGATGGCTTGGAATTACTTTTCGGCAACCAAACACTCATGCAGGAAAACGCGGTTGCGATCGATGACTATATCGATAAAGCTCAGGCCCTAGCAACGCAGGCGAAGACGCCGATGTATTTCGCAGTGGATAATAAACTGCAGGCGATTATCGCTGTGGCGGACCCTATTAAGAAAGACTCCATCGCCGCGATCAAGCGCCTGCGACAGCAGGGGATCAAGGTCATTATGTTGACCGGCGACAATCGCGATACGGCTAAGGCAGTGGCTCGCTTAGCGGGCGTGGAAGACTTTTTTGCCGAAGTCCTGCCAGGGCAGAAAGCCGAAAAAATCAAGGAGCTACAAGCACGGGGCGAGATCGTCGGCATGAGTGGCGATGGCATCAATGATGCCCCTGCGCTCGCACTGGCCAATGTCGGCTTTGCCATCGGCACCGGCACCGATGTCGCCATCGAAAGCGCCGACGTCACGCTGATGCGTGGTTCCCTGCATGGCCTGGCCGATGCAATTGCCATAAGCAAGGCGACACTGCGCAATATCAAACAGAATTTGTTTGGCGCCTTTATCTACAACGTTGCGGGCGTGCCCATCGCGGCCGGTTTGCTCTACCCCTGGATTGGCGTCCTGCTCAATCCAGTGATCGCTGGCGCAGCGATGGCCTTCTCGTCTTTGACAGTCGTCAGCAACGCCAATCGACTAAGACTATTTAAAGCGAACACTCATTAAAAGGAACTGGATTATGCTGATTATCAATATTGCCGGCTTGGCCCTAATAGCACTCATCGTGTGGTGGTTCTGGCTCTATAAGCCTAAGGAAGCTGTTCTCACAGACTCCGATATAGTGATCAAAGTGGAAAACGGTGTGTACCAACCCTCGCGCCTGAAAATAGCGGCAGATACACCAATGACGCTCTACTTTCAACGAATGGACCCTTCACCCTGCGCCGAAACTGTACAGTTTCCCGATCTCGAGATCAGCGCAACATTGGCCTTGAATGAGAAGGTCCCCATCGCAATCCCTGCCCTTGCCCCTGGCAAGTACGCCTTTCATTGCCAGATGCAAATGTATAAAGGGGAGTTACATGTCGAGTAACTGAAAAAAAATTGAATAGCACAGACACTCTATATAAAAACCTTGATAGGTATTCACCAAAACAATGGTTAGTTTCTAATTACCGGAGAATTCTCATTGGTACTGGCACTACGCGTGCTGCCCACTCAATGAAGTGAATCTCTCACCTAGGAAACGGCTCTAAAGCGAGCGAATGGACAAATTTTTTAAAACTAGAACCCTACCCTTGATTATTATTTACGTTAGTCCGCTATTTTTTACAAGGTGTCCAAATGATCAGCCCATATCTGTAACCATGTACGGCATTCTCGATCATAACTGTGCAAATCGTAAGTTCCTTCTATCCCTTTTCTAGCATGCCCAAGTACAGCCTCTGCGACTTCGCTCGGGCACTGCAATCTAGAAAGCCCCGTCCTTACGGACCGTCTTAAATCATGAGGCGTCCACGAATCGATATTTAACATTTGTCCTGACTTTCGTAGCACCCAGGAATGCTCCGACAAAGATTTCTGAGTCAGATGAAAATTTGAAGACCCGGACCTAAACAGATATTCCCCGTTTTCTGGTTTAATAGAGACTAAATACGCTATCGCTTGGCGCGGCAGTTGAATATAGCGCTCCACATCAGTCTTGGACTCACTAATTCGTAAAGTTGAGTTCTTGAAATCTATATCTTTAATCTTGATCGCACATATTTCCCCAGTTCTACATCCTGTCCACAGCGTCAATCTTAGAATCGATTTATGTTTTGGCCGAAAAGCAGAATTGGGTAACCAAGCTAAAAACTGTGAGAGCTCATTATCGGAAAGCACTCTCCTTCCTTTATTACTAGTTAATTTAACCTTTGTTTGCCTTAAGCTGGCCTTGGCAAGTAGGGCTGGGTTCGCAAATGAATCGGAAAACTTTCCATTGCCAATTGCAAATTCATACGCGGACGAAAATTCACGAAGTACGTTTCCGGCTTGGACTTTCGCTCCTCGCTCAATGATTCCACTCACTAAATCAACCACATCTTGTCTAGTAATTTCCATTGCTAGCTTGTCGCCCAACTTCACGACTACATCAGCATAAAGAGTCCGCCTAGTTTCATTTTGACCTTTCTTCTTTCGAGCTCCTGCGATGACTTTCCCGTTTGGAGCCCTCCTATCTTCGATATAATTTTGAAGATAAAACTCTATAAGGCTAGTTACCGTAAATTGATCGACGTTATTGAATTCTCGACTAGCGCTCTCTTTCTTTTTTCGTTTCAGATCTTTCAACTCTGTAGCTGGACAAATCCCGTCACTTCTTTTGGATTTCAGATCAAGCAAGGCGGCTCTAGCCTCGACTAATGAAATCGAAGGGAAATTCCCTATTTTCACTTGAGTTAGCTTGTTATTTATTGGACTTCGATACCTATAGAAGAAAGTCTTCGTACCAGACTTACCTGAGCGAAGATGAAGCCCCCTATACTCTCCTATATCTCTAGTTAAACTGTCATCGGGTTTCAGATTTTGAATTGTTCTAGTTGTTAGTGGTTTGCTATTCTGCTGAGTTGGCATTGTAATGCTCCGATGAATGAGCAGGCTGAATCTTGGTGAGTTCAATTAATATCACCATAACAAATACTACACTTTTTGCTACACTTATTTGTAAGATTTAGCGACATCTAATGACACGCGGTGAAATCCAATGAGACTCAATAGATTTATAATACCTATAAATATCAACTATATAAATGACACAACCCAATGAATTCTGAAACTAATTTTTCTCAACACACACCAATGATGCAGCAATTTCTGCGTCTGAAATCCCAACACCCAAATGAGCTAATGTTCTATCGTATGGGGGACTTCTACGAGTTGTTTTTCGACGATGCTAAATTGGCTGCAAAGGTTCTTGATATCACTTTGACCGCTCGCGGCAAGAGCGATGGCAAAGACATCCCTATGTGTGGCATCCCTTTTCATGCTGCCGACCGTTATCTCGCTCGTCTAGTCGAAGCTGGCATATCCGTAGCTGTGGCTGAACAGATTGGCGACCCAGCCACCAGCAAAGGCCCTGTTGAACGCCAAGTGGTCAGGATCATTACTCCGGGCACCTTGAGTGATGAGGCTCTGCTGAATGAACGCCGTGACAGCATTTTGATGGCAGTCACCGGCAAGCTTTTATCAGAAACCGGCAAGATGCAATTCGGCTTATCGTGGCTGGATATCAGTAGCGGCCGCTTTATTCTTAGTGAGGTCGAATCAATCCCAGGCTTGATGGCAGAGATCGAACGTATTCGCCCTGCCGAGATTCTCTTGAATGAGGGAGTCAGCGAGCTCGATTGCCTGGAGTCACGACGAGGCGCCCGGCGCCGGCCACTATGGGAATTTGACCTAGACAGCAGCCGACGAGCACTTTGCTCTCACTTTGGAACCCGCGATCTACAAGGCTTTGGCTGTGAAGAGTTGGACGTCGCATTAGAGGCCGCAGGCTGTTTATTGGCCTATGCCCGCGAGACGCAGCGCTCAGACCTGCCACATGTGCAAACCCTGCAAGTGGAGCAAGCCAATGAGGCCTTGATCTTAGATGCTGCCAGTCGTCGCAATCTCGAAATAGATCGCAATCTGACAGGGAGCACGGATAATACCTTGATGTCAGTCGTAGACAATACGGCAACAGCCATGGGTGGGCGCTTGTTGGCGCGTTGGTTAAACCGCCCTCTGCGCGACATTGAGGTCGTCACAAGTCGCCAACAGGTCGTTGCCACCTTAATCGAACACTATCGCTTCGAACAACTGCATCCGATATTGCATGAAATCGGCGATATCGAGCGAATATTGGCGCGCGTCGGCCTGCGTTCCGCTCGGCCTCGAGATCTTGCTCGTTTGCGTGATGCCCTTCTGACATTGCCGCAGCTGCAGATGCAGATAGCTAAAATTCTAGAGGACACACCGACTCCACAGCTTAGTGCATTGCAAACACGCATTGCCGATTTCCCTGAGTTAGCGCAACTATTAAGTGACGCCATTACCGAAAACCCGCCTGTTGTGATTCGCGAAGGCGGTGTTCTGGCGCAAGGTTACGACGCCGAACTGGATGAGTTACGCAATCTTAGTAGCAATGCGGGGCAATACCTCATCGATTTAGAGGTGCAAGAAAAAGCTCGAACTGGTCTGAGCACTCTGAAGGTCGGCTACAACCGTGTACATGGTTATTTCATTGAGGTGAGTAAATCTCAGGCCGGCGACATGCCAGCGGACTATATTCGCAGGCAGACTTTAAAGAATGCCGAACGCTTTATTACCCCCGAACTCAAACAGTTCGAAGACAAAGTCCTCAGTGCCAATAGCAAAGCTTTGAGCCGCGAAAAAGCTCTCTATGAAGCCTTAATCGAAACGGTTGCCGAAAGTCTCAATCCCTTATTGCAGTGTTCAGAGGCTTTGTGTGAGCTGGACGTACTCAATAATTTTGCCGAACGCGCTCGCAGCCTTGAATTTTGCGCACCCCAACTGAGCAATACAGCAGGCATCCATATCGAGCAAGGGCGACACCCCGTAGTCGAACAAGTGAGCGATGCGGTATTTGTAGCCAACGATGTCGATTTAGATAACAGCAAGCAGATGCTCATTATTACTGGCCCAAACATGGGCGGTAAATCGACGTATATGCGGCAGACGGCATTGATCGTCTTATTAGCATTTACCGGCAGCTATGTCCCGGCGCGCAGTGCCCGTATTGGTCCTATCGATCGCATATTTACACGTATCGGCTCTTCAGACGACTTGGCCGGTGGACGCTCTACCTTCATGGTGGAGATGACCGAAACCGCCAATATACTGCACAATGCGACCTCTCAAAGCTTAGTGCTCATGGATGAGGTCGGCCGTGGCACCAGTACCTTCGATGGTCTTTCACTCGCATGGGCTAGCGCGCTTTATATCGCTGAACGCCTACAGGCTTATACCTTGTTTGCCACCCACTATTTTGAGCTCACGGCATTGCCAGAGAGCTTTAGCAATATTGCTAATGTGCATCTGGATGCCTCTGAACATCAAGATGGCATTGTGTTTCTGCACAGCGTAAAACCAGGCCCTGCCAACCAAAGTTACGGTTTACAGGTGGCGCAGTTAGCTGGCGTGCCTCTACCGGTCATCAAACAAGCACGAGACAAACTTCATATGCTGGAGCAAGACAGCCTCCAACAGGTGCAAAATACCGCTATTGCTATGCAAAATGGCCCACAGCAGACTGAATTGTTTGTTGAAGCCCCAGAACACCCAGTGCTAAATGAGCTCAAAGCGCTTAATCCTGACGATTTGAGTGCCCGCCAAGCCCTCGATTTACTCTATAAGTTCAAACAATCACTATGAACGACTAATTAACTATGGGATATCGGAAAAAGGATTTTCCATGTCAGGCATAACCTATTTATAATTAGCCCAATTGAATGAGCCCGAATTCTCGAGCACTAAAGATGGAGAGATCATGACATTTGTTGTAGGCGAAGACTGCATTCTTTGTAAGCACACAGACTGTGTGGAAGTATGCCCAGTAGACTGTTTCTATGAAGGCCCGAATTTCTTGGTAATCCACCCAGACGAATGTATCGATTGCGCACTATGTGAACCAGAGTGCCCAGTAGACGCAATCTATGCGGAAGACGAGTTACCAGAGGACCAACAGCAATTTTTAGCGCTTAACGCTGAGCTTGCTGAAAAGTGGCCCAATATCACCGAAATGAAGCCAGCCCTGCCAGAAGCTGAGAAGTGGAAAGGCGTGCCAGGCAAGCTCGAGCACCTAGTCAAAGAAGCCGAGTAAGATCTCTGGGGAGCCATTCGCAAGATTGGCTCCTGCTTCTTGCCCCGATCACTCCCCCTTCTCGTCACCAATTCGCTTTATCAAAGCCCGACTCTGCGGCAAAAGTTCTTAGTTGCGATAGCGCCTCTATTTGGATTTGACGAACCCGTTCGCGCGTAAGCCCAATCTCACGCCCAACTTGTTCCAAAGTGCCTACCTCATGACCATGGAAGCCAAAGCGTCGCACGATGACATCGCATTGTTTGGTATTAAGTTTGTGTAACCAATTGAGAATCGTATCGCGCAGTTTATGGTCATGCAGAAGTTGCGTTGGCACTGACTCTTCGTCATCGGCAACAGAATCCATCACGGTTTGCTCTTGCCCTGCAATCGCTGGCAAATCAGCCGAGCCTACCCGCTCATCAAAGGCAAGAATGCGCTCTACTGTAGCGACCGGTTTATCCAACACTTTCGCGATGGCCTCTGGCGTGGAGGCTTTGTTTTGCGCATTGAGTTCTCTGGCGGTGCGAAGATAGATATTAAGTTCTTTTAAAACATGGATAGGAAGGCGAATGGTGCGGGATTGATTCATGATGGCGCGTTCGATTGTTTGTCGAATCCACCATGTGGAATAGGTAGAAAACCGATACCCGCGTTCTGGATCAAATTTTTCTACAGCCCGAAGCAAGCCAAGATTGCCCTCTTGGACAAGGTCGAGCAAAGACAAACCACGGTTGAGATAACGCCTCGAAATCCGCACCACTAAGCGCAGGTTCGACACAATCATTCGATGCCTTCCACTTTCATCGCCTTGCTTCGCAAGTCGAGAATAATGGATCTCTTCTTTCGCACTTAAAAGTGCTGCAGCCCCAATTTCATTTAAATAAAGCCTAGTAACATCGGCTTCTCTGCGATTGCCTTTTGCTCTTTCAGCAATAATATCGAAATCTTTTATCGCCTCAGCAATACCTTTGCTATTACGCCCGAAATCTAATTCATCATCATCTTTAGCACTACAGTTACGACTCTTATTGTCTTCCATGAAACTCTCCAGCCGGTCGCTTGCAACTAAACGTTCTATATTCAATTTCACGCTATAACTCAGCACCTCCATACCTATTTATAATCGCTTGTTACAATACTGAGCGATATAAAAAATATGTTACGTATAAATATAGCGGATAATAAAATAATCCGTCAAATTAATGGGGGCGATTATTTTAAGGTTTAACGAGAGGGAAGATATTGCGTGGGGTCAACGGGTTTACCATCGACACGTACTTCGAAATGGATAAGTTCAGAGCCTCTTGGGTCTGTGCCTACTTCAGAGATTTTATCGCCGGCTTGCACCCGTGCGCCTTCGCTAACCAACATATTGCTGTTGTGAGAATAAGCGCTTAAATGTCGCGCACTGTGGCGGATAATAATGAGGTCTCCTTGACCTTGAATGCCGCGCCCAGAATAGACGACATCCCCATCGGCCGCTGCGTAAACCGCATCTCCGCGACTACCGCCGATATCGATGCCACGGCTAGTAGCCGCCGACCCGGTACTAAAGCCGCGCAGTACACGTCCTTCTAAGGGCCACTGCCAAGTCACCCCTTCTACAAGCCGAGTCGTGACATTGTCTGTGCGCCGGTTAGCGACCGCGGCAGCTGGGCGCTGCCCTACTGCCACCGCTGGGTCCCCTGCCGGCTCGGCCGGAATAGTGGGCACCGTGCGCAAAGCGTTGTCGCTCACATTGGCAATATCCACATTGAGCACTTGATTGGGATAGATGGTATAGGGAGGTGCAAGATTATTAGCCAATGCCAAGGCTCGCGAATCTAAAGAATAACGCCAAGCAATCGAGTACAAGGTATCACCACGTACAACGGTATGAGTCTGACCAGAGCTGACAGCCACCGGCGATGGCTCTAGCGTTGTGGGCGTGGGAGCAGGAGCGGGAGTAGGAGCTGCAATTGCAGACCCACCGCCGACGATTGGCGCTCTGTCGATTGTTGTACGACGAATGGCGCCCGTGTCATTGACGACATTCACGTTTACACCCGGGGCTGGCTGTACACGCACACCGGCGGCCACTGTGCGCGCAGCGTTAGTGCTTGCAGCAGGACGACTATTGGCAGCAGGCGCACTGGCTACACGATTGCCAGCACTACTACCGTCAGTAGAATAAATAGGCGGTGAGGTTCTTTCAAGAACTGTACTTTGATCGTCTAAAGGTGCCTGATAGCGACCACCGCAGGCTTGCAGCAACACAGGCAACAAGAGCAAGGCTGCTGGTGCGCGCAACGACGAGAGAACAGTCTTCATCACATCCATCCATTCTAATGAGCGATTTGCCAATAAATTAAGCATGTTTGCGGCTGATTCTTTCAAAAAATAACACCAAAGCAAAGCCAATTAAGAATAATACTACTACGCTAAGTACTGTAGCAGATGACCCCGTAGCCGCCGAATAGCTTGCAGGCGTCAAATATTGCACACCAATAAGCGCATCCTCTGGCACGAGCTTCCACGGCCACAATACCACAACCGATGCCACGAGCATGCCCGTCAAAAAAGCATAGGCCCTGTCGCGGTAATGTTCGAAAGTCCAAGACAATAGGTGCGAGAAACTGAGCAAGCCAATTGCGCAACCCGATGCAAAGACCACTATCACGGCAAAATCCAGCCCACGCAGGGCACTCAATACGAAGTCGTATACCCCTAATAATAGAAGAATGAAGGCTCCGGATATGCCAGGTAAAATCATGGCACAAATGGCGATAGCCCCGCACAAAAATAGATACCAATAGCTTACCTGGGCAGCCATGGGGTTGATAAAGGCAATGAGTAAGGTGATACCTGCCCCTAGCAAAAACAACAAGCCCTGGGGGAGCTGCCAACTAGGCACATGCCGCAATAACACCCAAGAAGAAGCAAGCACCAAACCACAGAAAAATGCCATTAGCGCAGGGTAATGAAATTCAAGCAAATACAAAACCGTGTTGGCACTGATGAAAAGTGCGCTGACAATCCCTAGCAAAAGCAATACTAAAAAATTGCCGTTGATGCTTCGCCAAAAGCCCATGACCCCCTGTTTACGGTACGACCATAGAGTCACTGGGTTGAGGTTTTTTAAAGAGTTGATCAGCTCCTCATAGATTCCCGCCATGACGGCAATGGTGCCGCCAGAGACTCCCGGAACCGAGTCCGCAATGCCCATTGCCATGCCCTTGAAAAAGACGGCAAGCATTCCTTTGCCAGTGCGTGTCGAACTGTTGTTCATGCCTCTCCTAGCTCTCACTCTAATTTTGTAGGGCGCCTACGAACAAAGGCACAAATCGCACAGACGCTATGACTTGCGTGTGAAATTCATCCCCCTGACGCGTAATCAAACGCAACTCTTGGCTCGTTTCCCCCCCTACCGGAATAATAAGCCGCCCGCCATCTGCCAGTTGTTCTAACAACTCCGGCGGCACATATTGGGGGGCAGCTGCGGCGATAATCGCATCAAATGGGCCTTTCTCTTTCCACCCCATGCTGCCGTCGTCGTGCTTAAACTGCACATTGTGCAAACCTAGAAGGCGAATATTTTTACGCGCCTTCTCTAGTAGTGGTTTGATGCGCTCTACCGAATACACCTTATTCGCCAGTGCGGCAATAATCGCTGTCTGATAACCACAACCAGTGCCCACTTCTAACACTTTACCGAGTTTGCCCTGGGCGAGTGCCGGATGATTGTCTAGCACCGCTTCAGTCATTTTCGCAACGATATAGGGCTGCGAAATAGTTTGGTTATAGCCAATTGGGAGAGCGACATCTTCGTAGGCACGATGAGAGAGTGCTTCGTCTAAAAAGATATGCCTTGGAGTACTGCGCACAACATCGAGTACCCCCCAATGTTTGATGCCCTGCTCCAATAATCGCCCAACTAACCGCTCACGGGTTCGTTGCGACGTCATGCCAATGCCAGCCAGATTCATATCACTCACTCGTCAATCGCCTCTTTTAGCCCACACACTTCACGCAGCACCGAAGTGGCGTAGGCCCCAGGGGGCAGTGCAAATCTTACAACCAATTCCTTGTCCAACATTTCCCAAGCCACGTCTTCTACCATCAGCCGTAGACTGCGTCTTGCTTGTTTTAATCCTGCTTGCTCCAAGCCGTCGCAGAGTTCTTGATGTTTCTGCGCTACTGTTAGCTCAAGCGCCATTGCATCATCGCCGCTTCGTAAATCTCCGCTTCCCCACAAGGCACCAGTGGGATGAATATCGGCGCTTTGTAAACGGCCCTCCAAGGTTTCATCCCAACTCTCGGGCACGAAAACAGATTCGGTGCCCGCAAGATTCATTACGTCGCCTTTGAGGTAGCGGTTCCACTGCCCCGTACGCACTCGATGTGACAATAGCTCATTGAACACATAGGAGCGCGCTGCCGATAACAACATTGAGCGCTTAAAGCCTTTGCGAAGCTTCAATGTTCCCGCAAACAATCGCTGCGCCATCTCGACATTGCCGTTCTGCCTACCAAAGCGTTGTTCACCAAAATAATTTGGCACGCCATCGACTGCAATTCGTTGCAGACGCCGATTAAGGTCTGTTTGCGCTTGTTGGTCGATGTCACGCAGTCGTATCGTGAATTCATTGCGCCTGTGGCTGCCGCGGCGAATTTTGCGACTATTCCGGGTGCTTTGCACAATTTCAAGGGCCGAAGAGGCAAGTGAACTTGTGTCAATATCAGACTTATGCGGTTGGTAGACGCTGAACCACTGTACACAGACGCCCATGCGATCCTTTAAACCCGCATATCCCACATCATGTTCTTTGACCTCGGCGATCTTGGCTAACTCTCGTACGACTTGCTGCGTCGTCAGCCCTATTTTGCGAATCTGAAAACAGTGGTGTTCGCCCTCTCCACTTAATTCGAACCCTAAGTCTTCGGTTACACAGAAGTCTTCCGGTTTTTTTTTAAAGACAGCGAAGTGTGTAGGCTGCCCAATCATATACGCTAGCTGAGTAATGGCCTCACGCGAGGTGCTCATACGGGCACATCAGCCTTGTAGATTAAAACAACCGCATAGGTTTCTACACCTTCTTTGCGCCCCACAAAACCCATGCCTTCGGTTGTCGAGGCTTTAACATTCACTTGTTCTTTGGTGATCGACATCAACTGCGCCAGGCGTGCACACATAGCGTCGATGTGCGGCGCCATGCGCGGTGCTTGTGCCAGAATCGTCAAGTCTACATTGCCAATCAACCATTGTTCTTCTTGCAAAAACGCACAGACTTTCTGTAATAGTTTGCCGCTATCAATATTGCTATAGGCAGCATCGGTGTCCGGGAAATGGCGCCCGATATCCCCGCGCCCTATAGCGCCCAACAAGGCATCACATAAGGCATGGATTACCGCGTCACCATCTGAATGGGCAAGAAGGCTTTTATCATGTTCAATAGTCACCCCACCTAACACAAAAGGTTTATCGGCAATGAGCGAATCAGCAAAACGATGCGCATCGTAGCCGTGCCCTGTTCGAATCTTATTCCACATCGCTGACCATTCCCTTTTTCGCTCTTGCCCTAAGCTCGTGCTTGCGCATCGAGAATAATTTGCGCCATTAGCAAATCATCAGGGTATGTAATTTTAATATTGTCGGCGTTGCCTCTCACCAAGCGCGGAGAATAACCGGCCAATTCCATTGCACTGGCTTCATCAGTCACTGTCGTTGGCAGCGCTTTTGCACGCTCTAATACGGTACGGAGCAAGCCGTAGCGAAACGCCTGCGGAGTGCTCGCCTGCCACATATTCTCTCGTGGTATTGTGGCTTTTATATCGCCATTATCATCGGCCAACTTCAAGGTGCTACTAACAGGCACCCCTAATAAGCCACCCACGGGATGCTGCGCGATTTTTGATAGGAGCGAGTCGATATCAGCCAAGCGCACACATGGCCGAACAGCATCGTGTACGAGCACCCAATCATCATCGTTTGCCAAGTCAGACAAAGCATAAAGCCCATTGAGTACCGACTCGGCTCGCTGGGCACCACCAGTACACGTCAGCAAGCTTTCATGGGGCGCTAGCCCATCGCTTTGCCATTGACGATCGTCAGGGTTCAAAGCCACCACGGTGGCCTGTAGTCCTTGCACTTGCCTTAATCGCAATAAAGTGTGTGCAATCACCGACTTGCCGCACAGAGGCAAATATTGTTTCGGCGTCTCGCTGTTCATCCGCGAACCAATGCCAGCGGCGGGGACTATTGCCCAAATTGCCATAGCTTACCTATCCCCGTTTTAGCCTTTCCTAAATGCAGGATGCCGGCATACACCGGCATCACACTCGATCACATTGTTAGAGACTATTCATCGACAATGATGAAAAGTGTCTCGCCCTCTTTGACCATACCAAATTCGCTGCGAGCACGCTCCTCGATGGCGTCTTGGCCTTCTTTTAGATCAACTACTTCGCCTTCGAGCTGCTGATTGCGCTCGGCCAAAGTGAGGTTTTCCTCTTTTTGCAATTCAACTTGCGCATCGAGGCTACGCAGCTGTGAAAAACTGCCCTCTCCAACCCAAAGGTTGAATTGCAAAATCAAGAACAACACTACAAGTATGCTCATCAGTGCTTTCATAGTGCTCCCGTCCAGCCAATGCTTGCGCATCGGCATCACGTTAACCTGCTATATGACTGAACTCTTCAATACCACGATAGATCGCGCGGCTTCCCAATTCTTGCTCAATACGCAACAAACGGTTGTACTTCGCGACGCGGTCAGAACGACACAATGACCCAGTTTTGATTTGACCGGCACCTGTCGCCACTGCTAGATCGGCAATCGTTGTATCTTCAGTCTCACCTGAGCGGTGCGAAATCACCGCGGTAAAGCCAGCTTTTTGTGCCATGCGAATGGCCGCCAAGGTTTCACTCAAGGTGCCAATTTGATTAAACTTAATCAAAATTGAATTACCGATATTCTGATCGATACCACGTTTGAGTATTTCAGTATTTGTTACGAACAAATCGTCACCGACTAATTGCACACGATCACCAATCTTGCGTGTTAAGCGTGCCCAACCATCCCAGTCACTTTCATCCATACCGTCTTCGATAGAAAGAATTTTATAGTCAGAAGAAAGCTTGGCGAGGTAATCGACAAACCCTGCTGAATCATAAACAGAGTTTTCACCTTTTAGATGATATTTGCCTTCATGGAAAAATTCCGATGCCGCGCAGTCAAGCGCAAGGCGAACATCACTGCCCATTTTCAAACCCGCTTTCTCTACCGCTTCTAAAATGGCATCGAGTGCCGCAGCGTTAGATGGCAAGTTAGGAGCGAAACCGCCTTCGTCGCCAACCGCTGTACTCAAACCGGATTTATGCAATACCGCTTTTAGGCTATGGAATATTTCAGCGCCATAACGCAAGGCTTCTGAGAAGCTTGGAGCGCCCACCGGTTGCACCATAAACTCTTGAATGTCGACGTTGTTGTCAGCGTGCTCACCACCATTGATGATATTCATCATCGGCACTGGCAATGAAAGCATTCCCGTGCTGCCATTGAGTTTGGCGATATGCGCGTACAAGGGCTCTTTGTTTTCAAGCGCTGCCGCTTTCGCCGCCGCAAGCGAGACAGCCAAAATAGCGTTCGCACCTAGGTTGGCTTTGTTAGGAGTACCATCCAGTTCGATCATCGCTTTGTCTAGCGCTTCTTGATCGTTGGCGTCAAAACCAACTAGCAAGTCAGCTATCGACGTATTGATATTATTGACTGCCGTTAGCACGCCTTTGCCCAGATAGCGCTTAGGGTCTTTGTCACGTAGTTCTAAGGCTTCACGCGAACCTGTCGATGCACCTGATGGAGCACAAGCAGTCGCGATGACACCAGAGGCGAGAACTACATCAGCCTCTACTGTAGGGTTGCCGCGTGAATCAAGAATCTCGCGCGCAATAATATTTTTAATCTCAGCCATGATGGTTTCCTGTACTATCTATTCAAAAAAATCTAGTGGTATTGTTATGCTGTGACGATCTCTGGGAACGATTTAACCAAATCGTCCAGTGTTTTCATCTGTTGCAAAAACTCTGCAAGCTTATCTAATGGCAACGCACATGGGCCGTCACATTTTGCATTGGCAGGATCGGGGTGCGCCTCGAGAAACAATCCAGCAATCCCTTGACTAATTCCAGCGCGCGCTAAATTAGTGACATCGGCTCTACGCCCATCCGCGCTGCTCGACAAACCCCCTGGCTTTTGCAAAGAGTGGGTCACATCGAAAACCAATGGGTAGGCAAATTGCTTCATTACCGAGAAACCCAACATATCCACAACAAGATTGTTATATCCGAAGCTAGAGCCACGTTCGCATAACATCAAACGCTCGTTTCCAGCCTCTTCAAACTTGGTCAGGATGTGACGCATTTCCTGCGGCGCTAAAAACTGGGCTTTTTTAATATTAATCGCAGCCTTAGTTTTCGCCATCGCCATCACCAAATCAGTTTGCCGCGATAAAAACGCTGGCAACTGAATTATATCGGCGATTTGACTAACAGGCTCTGCTTGCCAAGGCTCGTGCAAGTCAGTGATGACTGGCACGTTGAAGCGGGATTTGATCGTTTCCAGAATCGCCAAGCCCTTCTCTAAACCAGGCCCCCGAAAAGAGTGAATCGAAGACCGGTTGGCTTTATCAAAGGACGCCTTAAAAACAAAGGGGATGCCGAGTTTTTGCGTCACTTGCACAAACTCCTGCGCGACCTCTAAGGCCAAAGCTTCTGACTCCAACACATTCATGCCGCCCATCAGGACGAATGGCTGCGTATTGTTCAGTGCAATGTCGCCAACTGTGATGGTCTTATTTGCCATAGTGCTCACGATTCAGCCCCTTTTCAGACAGTTGCCGCGTTCGGGCTGGCTTGCGCCTGATGCGCTAACGCCGCCTTAATAAACCCTGTGAACAATGGATGACCATCACGGGGCGTAGAAGTAAATTCAGGGTGGAACTGACAGCTTACAAACCAAGGGTGATCTGGGACCTCGACAACTTCTACCAAAGAGCCGTCCATCGAGCTACCTGCGACGATCAAGCCTGCCTTCTTCAAGGCCTCAACATACGTATTATTGACTTCATAGCGATGACGATGACGCTCTACAATCACATCTTTGCCGTAGCAAGCATAGGTGGTCGATTTTGGATCGAGACGGCATTCTTGTCCGCCTAAACGCATGGTGCCGCCAAGGTCGGAGTTTTCGTCACGGGTCTCAGTATTGCCGTCAAAATCGACCCATTCGCTGATCAAGGCGATTACGGGATCTTTACAGTCGGGCTTGAACTCAGTGCTGTTTGCCTCTGGCATACCCGCGACATTGCGCGCGTATTCGATCACAGCCACCTGCATCCCTAAGCAAATACCAAGATAAGGGATTTTATTCTCTCTAGCATATTGTACCGTGCGAATCTTGCCTTCCACACCGCGTATACCAAATCCGCCGGGCACTAAAATCGCGTGCACACCTTCGAGGATTTCCGTGCCTTGTGTTTTCACATCGGAAGAGTCCAAATATTTGATCTTCACTTTAGTGCGCGTCTGGATGCCAGCATGGCTTATGGCTTCGATCAGCGACTTATAGGCATCCAGCAATTCCATATACTTGCCGACAATGGCTATGGTGACCTCTTGATCAGGGTTGAGTTTGGCATCGACAACGCGATCCCATTCTGTGAAATCAGCCGGCGGGCAATCTAAGTGGAATTTCTTGAGAATCGTGTCATCCAAGCCACTTGCGCGCAGCAGTGCTGGGATACGATAAATGGTGTCTGTGTCAGGCAAAGACACCACTGCTGGTAAATCCACATTGGTGAACAAGGCGATTTTGCGACGCGAAGATTCAGGGATTTCATGGTCAGAACGACAAATCAGGATATCGGGTTGAATACCGATAGAGCGAAGCTCTTTCACCGAGTGTTGCGTTGGCTTGGTTTTAGTCTCGCCGGCGGTTTCCATATAGGGAACAAGAGTGAGATGCATGAACAACGCGCGATCAGAGCCGAGCTCTACGCGCATTTGACGAACCGCTTCCAAGAAAGGTTGTGACTCGATGTCCCCGACAGTGCCACCGATTTCAACCAAGGCCACATCGTAACCCTTCGCGCCATCGATCACGCGGTGCTTAATCTCGTCGGTAATATGCGGGATCACCTGAATGGTGGCGCCTAAGTAATCGCCACGGCGTTCTTTCTTGAGGACTTCCTCATAGACACGGCCAGTGGTGAAGTTGTTCTTAGTGGTCATTGTAGTGCGTATAAAACGCTCATAATGGCCTAAGTCGAGATCTGTCTCAGCACCATCTTCAGTCACGAATACTTCGCCGTGTTGAAACGGGCTCATAGTGCCAGGATCTACATTGATGTAGGGATCCAGTTTGAGCATTGTGACTTTGAGACCGCGGGCTTCGAGAATTGCCGCTAGAGATGCAGAAGAGATGCCTTTACCGAGGGAGGAAACCACACCACCGGTAATAAAAATATATCGCGTCATTAACGCCCCATCCAGAGTATATAAAGAAATTCAGCTAGAAAATTGGTACTTATTATTGAATCTGCGTCAAGCATAAAACGTTATTATTAGCGCAAAACGCGAAAAATTATTGATTCAAACAAGCACCTATAGATGGGACTACAGGGTACCAGAAGGTGTCCGTTACCACAACGCAAAATTGCGCCATCTGCGGCATTGCTAGGCTTGCGGCGAGGCGTCTGGCGGCACCCAAATCACTTGCCACCCCAACTCCTTACCACGAGCACGCCAACCGTCGCAGACACCAACCCCAGGCACACAAACTAGCTCATCGCCTAGATAGACTAATGGCAGCCTATCGCGGAGCCATGGCGCGATATTGGCATCCTGTAATATTTTCTTCAACGGGCGCGTGCGCCTGCCATCTAATTTGCAGGACTCGCCCCCAACACGGTAACGCAGATTCAAGGGCGTAGATTCATCTACTCGCAGTCCATCGCCAGTTTTTACTATGCCGTAGAGCAAACCATTGCTTGGCAAATGCAATACCTTCTGTGGCTCCCAAGGCACTGGTGCGACCACTGCTAGGCCTGCCAAAACTTTCTGTAGATAGAGGTTTTGGCGATAACGCCGCAATACCACACTGATAGAGTCGGTCTGCCATCGAATCTCTGGCTGCGAGCCAGCACCGGCGGGGATTAGCCCATTCACGATATGGGTCAGAACATTCCAACCTGGCTCTGGCGCACCCGCCAAAGACAACCAATAACGTAAGGTATTGCGCTGCCGTGCCGGGCTTAAATTCTGTAGTTTGCTAGCGTCGACGATGGTGGGCACTTGTGCTTTGACCTCTTCATAGTCGATGCGGGCCAGCTCATCTAATAACACATCGGCTTCAGCGCTAAGCTGGGCACTGCGCTGCCAACTCTCCCGGTACGAAGGCCAGCGAGCGGCAATCGTCGGCAACACTTCATGTCGCAAAAAATTGCGATCAAATTGCACGCTTTGATTGCTCTCGTCCTCTACCCACGCCAGCCCCTCTCGCTGCGCATAGGCGGCGAGCTGATCTCTTGGGATATCGAGCAATGGACGAAAGAGCATGGCTTTACCCAAAGGCCGCTGCAGCGGCATCGATGAAAGACCCCGTGGCCCAGCGCCGCGCAGACTACGCAGCAGAAAGGTTTCCGCTTGATCGTCTAGGTGATGGGCCATGAGCAGACATTCATCGGCCTCTACTTCACGTTCAAACACCCCGTAGCGCTTGTCGCGAGCAAGATTTTCCAAATTCGCGACATCGGGGTCGATCTCTACCTCTTCACAATGCAATGCGACGCCTAAATGCAAACAAGTTTGCTCGCATAGGCGCTGCCATTGCTGGGCATTGGGGCTAAGGCCGTGATTGACATGAATGGCGCGCAGACTATACACGGGTGCGCCGCCATAGGCTGCAGCGCTAATGGTGAGCACCCGATGCATCGCGTGCAGAAGCACGCAGGAGTCGAGACCACCGCTATACGCCACTACGAATTTACTACCCGGAGGAAAATCCGACAGTTGTTCGAGCAGAGATTCAGCGGTAAAAGTCATAGAGTCAGTTGGAGATACCGTAACTCATGAGGCGTTCATAACGACGAGCAATCAATTGATCCGTGTCCATGCCACTCAGGCGATCGACCTGCTCAATCAGTGCTGCTTTTATATTGGCTGACATCTTAGGGACGTCACGGTGCGCGCCACCAAGAGGCTCTTCGATTGTGCTGTCGACTATGCCGAGCTCTTCTAGGCGTTTAGAGGTCACCCCCATTGCCTCAGCCGCTGCGGAGGCATATTCGGAGGACTTCCACAAAATAGTGGCACAGCCTTCCGGCGTGATTACGGTGTAGGTGGAATACTCGAGCATATTCAGGTGATCGGCAATGCCAATAGCAATCGCGCCGCCAGAGTTTGCCTCACCGGTAACTGTGGCGATCAATGGCGTACGAACAGTCGACATCATTGCCATGTTTTCAGCAATAGCCTCGTTAATACCACGCTCCTCAGCATCAATGCCTGGATAAGCCCCTGGAGTATCGATAAAGCTAAGCACTGGCAATTTAAAACGCTCAGCCATCGCAATGAGGCGACGGGCTTTACGGTAGCCCTCTGGTCGAGGCATGCCGAAGTTATGACGAACTTTCTCTTTTGTCCCGCGGCCTTTTTGGTGGCCAATCACCATCACTGGACGATCGTCTAAGCGCGCAACACCGCCGATCAAGGCCATATCGTCTGCGAATAAGCGGTCACCGTGCAATTCATCGAAATCAGTAAAAATATGCGAAACATAATCTAGCGTATAAGGACGAAGCGGATGACGCGCAACCTGCGAGATCTGCCAAGGACTAAGAGAGGCGTAGATTTTCTCCGTCAATTTGACGTTTTTTTCCTGCAACTTCTGAATTTCATCAGTGATATTGAGCTTGTTATCGGTGCCCACCAAGCGCAATTCGTTGATTTTCACTTCCAAATCGGCAATGGGCTGTTCGAAGTCTAAGTAATTCGGATTCATACGATGTCATATCCCAGTAATGTCTGTGCAGTAATGCATGATACCAAAAGCCTGTCCTAATTAGCGACAGGCTTGTCGTCACCATCGACTAATGGCGACTAGCGTCATCATGGCGTGTCTAATAACTTAGTTTAACTCGCGCCCGGCCAAACTCTTCCTGTAATCGGTGCAAGAGGGCTTGCGAAGGCTTTACAGCCCAATCATCCCCCAATTGTACACAGCCTTTGCTGCCTTGGCGCTCATAGTAGATGCGCACCGGACAGCTACTCTTACCCGAGGCCAAATTCGATGGGGCGCGCCCTTTGCCTTCGCGTTCTTTCTCGGCAGGCTCGGGCACAGCAACCGGCGCCACAGGCTCAGCCTTGAAAGACTCAAGGATACGGGTCAGGCCTGCGGGGAAATCAGGCATTAGGTAATCACTATGCAGATGCAATTCGACGCTGCTCGCAAATAGCGCTCTTGCTTGATCTAGGCTCACAATATGTTTGGCGCGCCCCCGCATGGCGCCGCTGTAATCGTCTACGCTCACGCTGCAATCAACGACGAGAATAGTGTCTTTGAGTAGCAAATCTCTAAACTGTTCGTACTCTTTGCCAAATACTGACACTTCAAGTCGCGCGCTGCGATCATCGAGCACGATGAAGGCAATGGTGTCTCCACGTTTGCTTTTCATCGTCCTTGTAGAGACCACTAAACCTGCAACGATTTGGCTTTCTCGTTCGGGCTTTAGATTTGCTAAGCGATCGCGTGTCATGCGCCCTAGTTCAGGCAAAAATTCATCGATGGGATGGCCGCTTAGGTACAAGCCTAGTGTCTCACGCTCGGATGCTAGGCGGTGTTGCTCACTCCATGGGCGTACCCGGGCAGACGCCCCAACCCCCACTGGCGCCGTTGGTGCCACCGGACTGATCTCCCCGAACATGTCTTGCACGCCGATGGCTTGGTTACGACTACTTTGCTCCGCTGCTTTCGTAGTCTCAGCAATCGCGGCAAATAAGGTGGCGCGTGCCTGGTCTTTGCTGCCCTGCTGCAAACTATCCAAGGCGCCGGCCTTAATCAGTGCTTCTAGCGCCCGCTTATTAACACTGCGCCCATCCACACGTTGACAGAAATCCAATAGCGACTGGAATGGACCACCGGCTTCACGGGCAGCGATAATATTGGCCACAGGCCCTTCACCTAGACCTTTGATAGCCCCAAGGCCATAAACAATTTCGCGGTTCTTATTCACCGTAAAGTTAAAGGCACCAAGATTAACATCTGGCACCACTAGCGGCAGCTTCATCTGCCGACACTCTTCGATCAAGGTCACTACTTTGTCGGTGTTCTGCATATCCGCCGACAAAACCGCCGCCATAAAATAGGCTGGGTAATGTTCCTTGAGCCATGCAGTTTGATACGACACTAAGGCATAAGCAGCCGAGTGAGACTTGTTAAACCCGTAACCTGCAAACTTTTCCATCAAATCGAAAATCGAGCCTGCCAAATCTGGATCGATATCGCGCTTAGCCGCACCGGCCATAAACAAATCGCGTTGCTTGGCCATCTCCTCCGGTTTCTTTTTACCCATCGCGCGGCGCAGCATGTCTGCCTCGCCCAGCGTGTAGTTAGCCAAGACCTGAGCAATCTGCATCACCTGCTCTTGGTAGAGAATCACCCCGTAGGTATTAGACAGAACCGGCTCTAGGTCTGGATGTGGGTAGTCTACAGCGGCACGCCCGTGCTTACGGTTGATGAAGTCATCTACCATTCCCGATTGCAAAGGCCCAGGCCGGAACAAGGCAACCAATGCGATGATGTCCTCAAAGCTGCTTGGCAATTGCCGCTTGATCTGTCTCTTATACACATCTCCGAGCCCACGAGACCTCTCTACATCT
>OJGU01000266.1_pt1 | contig 34620 bp, 25 predicted proteins | sample 1594741 | NCBI WGS metagenome assembly OJGU01 (sample SAMN05416841, study PRJEB24817) | seawater metagenome | isolation source: Sea water | place: Canada:Atlantic | collected 2013-07
TCTACACTAGATCGCTCGTCGGCAGCGTCAGATGTGTATAAGAGACAGCCACAACGTCGCGTTCCAGCTCGAGCAGGGCCAAGGCGTCCCCAAGGACGTGCCGCAAGCCATGGCGATCTACAAACGCGGCTGCGACGGCGGTCTCGGCAACTCGTGTCACAACCTCGGCGCACTCACCCAGCCCACCGATCCGAAGCAGGCCGCCGAGCTGTACACCCGCGGGTGCCAAGGTGGATTTGCCCCGTCGTGCGGCAACCTGGCTCAGCTCTACACCGACGGTGAAGGTGTCGCGAAGGATCCCGTGCGAGCGACCGAGCTTCGCAAGCAAGCGTGCGCCGGTGGTGTTACGAGCGCTTGTTGACGCGCCGAATCGAGTCAGTCGCGGCGGCGTCGCCGGGTCGCAGGCCTCAGCTCAGTACTCAGTGTTGTCGCATGGGTCGGTGACGATCTCTTCGCAGCTGAGCCCCGGTGCGGAGGTGACGAAGCTGTACTCTCGATTCGACCCGCCCGCGCTGTAGCTAGCGTCGAACAACGCGTCGTAGAGACCCTGGCAGACGCTCTTGGGTTCCTCGTCTTCGGTGAAGGAGGTGTCGTGGCAGGTGCAGCCGCGGGTGGCCCCGGTGTACTCCGAATACCTGTACGTCTGGGCTCGGCAGGCGAGCGGCATGGATTCTTCCGGGTCATCACACCCGATCGGGGATGCGGCGAGGAGGAGAAGTGCGAAGGCGGAGAGCGTGGGCGTGCGCATGACGGATTCTCAGTCGCGGCGGCAGGCGAGGAGCTGCACGTAGGGCATGACTTGGCCGGTGGAGACCGAGCTCGATGCCGTCGCCGGAGGGTTGACGACGTGTGTGTGCCCCGTGTCAGTCGCGCTCCCGGTGCTCTGACTCGCAACGGTGTGCGAATGGTTGCCGTCGTTGTCGGTGAAGCGGTCGCTCGAGCCCCAAACGGCGATTTGTGTCGCTCCCAGAGAGAACCCGAGCGCGACAGCGGCAGAAGACGAGCCTGCCGCATTGAAGGTCCCGCTCAGCCCGTCTTTCCACTGGTGGTTGTGACTCCCCGACGACCCCGTCGAATGAGCGGCAACACCATGTGTGTGCGCCACGGAGGTCGAGGCAGAAGGCACGTTACCGATATCCGTGATGTGGGAGTGCGCCCGGTCCTCGAGGTCGGTGAACCCTTCTCCCACCGTTCCCAGCAGCGTTCCTGCCGAGCCCTCCATCCCGACGACCGCCCGGCCGCGAGCCTCGATCAACTCGCTCCAGCCAGCCGGACACTCGGTCGCATCAAAGAACACCACCGCCCCCGCGGGCACCCCGCCATCGCTGTTGCCTTCCAACGCCGAGATTCGGGTGTCGTTATCGTCGATGGCGTCGGCAGCCGCCTCGAAGTTGTCGTTGAACTCGGAGGCCAGTACGGGCGCTCCACTCTCGAAGGTGTTCGGGAGGTCGACAGGGCTTGCAAGCGCAAGCACTGGGAGTAGGGCTGCCGCCACAGCGAAGGCCGCAATGCCGCGACCGCGGCTGGAAAGAGTCTGGCGAGGGGAGAGCGTGACGTTGAACTGGATCATTGTGGTGTCCTATTGAAAGCAGGCGGTGTCGAAGAGGGCGTCGCCGAACACGGCGGGGACACAGCCCCCGCTCGAGTCGTCGGGTCCGGAGGATGTGAAGGGCTCGGCCGTCGTGGAGGAAGCCCCGGAGGTTCCCGAGCTGTCGTCCGCGGAGGCCCCCGTCGATTCGTCTGAGGACGTAGCGGCGCTCGTCCCCGGAGTTGTGTCAGGGGTACCGGTCGAAGTCCCCCCGGTAGTGGAACTAAGCTCGACCGCAGTCGGCTCGTCGTAACAGCCGACCGCGAGCAGGGCGGAAAGAAGGATCGAGAGGCGAAACATCGGATTCAACAGGGAGGTGTTGAAGGCCGCACTTTCGATTCCTAAAAACCTGAAAAACAATGGATCGGTACCGGGCGCCGAAGGACTAGAGAGATGAAGGCGGGTCGCGTACAACCGGCCTGCCCCTGTTCATGGACGACGACCTTGAGAAGAAGCTGGCTGCGGCGGTGGAATCCGCATCACCCGATACCGATCCCGAAGCCGAGTGGACGAGGGCTGCGGTCGCTCGCCGCCTGCTTGGTCGCGCCGCTTCGCCCACCAAGATCGGGCGGTTTGCAGTCGTTCGCTTCGTGGGATCCGGGGGAATGGGGCGAGTTTTCCTCGCGTACGACGAACGCCTTCAACGCGAACTCGCGATCAAGCTCCTGGCCGGACGGCGCTCCAAAGCCGCTGCCGAACGCCTGCTCAAAGAGGCCCGGGCACTCGCCCGGCTGAGCCACCCCAACGTCGTCCAGGTCTATGAGGTCGGTATGCACGGCGATGACCCGTTCATCGCTATGGAGTACCTCCGCGGCTCGACCCTGCGGCACTGGCAGACAGAGACCTCGACGCAGCCGCGCCACATCCTCGACGCCTACCTCCAAGCCGGCGCTGGTTTGCAGGCTGCCCACGAGCAGGGCCTCGTCCACCGCGACTTCAAGCCGGAGAATGTCTTCATCCAAGCGGAGCCGGGCCGTATCCGGGCGCGGGTCATCGACTTCGGCTTGGCACGACTGGGCGAAGCGACGTCCGCCACGTCCACGGAGCTCCCCACCGGCGAGATCACCAGCGTCACCCGCTCGGGAACCGTCTTGGGTACTCCGATGTACATGGCGCCCGAACAACTGCGCGGCGAACCTGGGTCCCCCCGGTCAGACCAGTTCTCGTTCTGCGTAGCGCTCACGGAAGCGTTGTGGGGTGCGCATCCCTTTTCGGCAGACTCGCTCGATGGCCTGCGAGCGGCCCACCTGCGTCCTCCTATCATTCCGAAGGACCCTGCCGATGAGCTGCCTTGGCTCCGCCCGATACTGACGCGCGGCATGGCGGCGAAACCTGAAGACCGGTTCGGATCGATGGGGAGTTTGCTCGACGCCCTGGGCCACGATCCGCTCAAGCGGCGGCGTCAGGTGCTGGTCTTTGGGGGCGGGGCCGCGGCCGTCGTGTTGCTCGGCGTCGCCGCGGGCAGGCTTACGGGGAGCGAACCGCCGTGCACGGGTGCCAAAGAGGCGTTCGACGACGTTTGGTCCGACGGACGAAAGGACTCGCTCGCGGCAGCCTTCCACGCCCTCGAGGCCGGCCACGCCGCGCAGACTTGGAGCAGGATCTCCCCGGAGTTGGACGACTTTGCTCAGCGCTGGGCGCAAGGTCACCAGGACGCCTGCCTTGCCGCGAGCGTTCGCCACGACCAGTCGTTCGACGTCATGGACCGCCGCATGGCATGCCTCGATCGCGCGCGTCAGGTGTTCGACGCCACCGCCCAAACCCTCGAAAGCCGTGCCGCCGAAGTCCTCGACCGCGCCGATGACGTCGCAGCTGGCCTCCCGGACCTCGACGCATGTGCGTCCGTAAGTCTCCTGGGCGCACACAACAGGTCCCCCCCTGCGAGCCAAGCGGGTATCGTGAACCGCGGGCGGGGTCTCGTTGCGGAAGCCAATGCGCTGCGAGCAGCTGGGCAGGTCGCGCTCTCCCTCGAGAAGGCCGAGCAGGCCGAAGCCGAGGTTCGAGGTCTCGGGTTCCTGCCCATCGAGGCCGAAGTGCAGCTCGCGCTTGGTCGCACGCTGCGAGACGCGGGACGGCCGGACCCAGCGACACAAGCCCTCGCGGCTGCTCACGAAGCGTCCGCACGAGCGGAGCTCACCACACTGCGCCGGGACGCCTTGGCCGAACGGTACTCACTGGAGGCCGAGCGGGGAAACTTCGCGGTCTGCGATGCCCTCGAGCCCGGCATGCAGGGCAGTTCGAGGCTCCCCAAGGAGATCGCCGACGCCCGAGTCCGGCAAGCGTCGATGCTGCACCTACGTGGCCGCTCATCCGAAGCCACCGAGGGATTCCGGGAAGCTCTAGCCCTCCTGGAGGCGATCGACGATCCCCTCGCGGTTGCCCAAGCTCGGGACGGCCTCACCTCGTCCCTCACGGCGCAGGCCCGCTTCGCCGAAGCCAGAGCGACAGGCGAACGTGTCATTGAGACGCTGACCAAGCACCTCGGGTCACACCATCCTCGAACGGCGGAGGCGCACGCCTCCCTCGCGGACACCCTTCGCCAGGCCGGGGAGTACGACGATGCGGAGGTCCAAGCGAGGCGTGCGTTGGAGTTGACCATCTCGGTTCGACCGCCGGGCCACCCCGACATCCCCGCGGCGCGACGAACACTGGGGAGCCTCTTGTGGGCGGCGGGCAAGAATGAGCAGGCCTTGGCCACACTCCGACAGAGCGTGCAAGAGACGGAGGCCGCATTCGGGCCCGACCACATCGCCACAGCATCCGCCTACAACAACCTCGCGGGGCCGCTGGCGAACATGGAGCGAACGGACGAAGCCCTCGCCGCCCTCCGCGAGTCAGTCCGCATCAAGACGTCCGTCCTTGGAGAGGAGCATCCGTCGACGGCGCGAACCCGCGACAACGTGGGGGGCCTGCTTCGCATGCAAGGCCACTTCGACGAGGCGCAGATCGAACATGAGGCCGCCCTCAAAGCGAGGATCGCAAGCCTTGGGGAGGACCACCCGCAGGTGGCGATCTCCCACTCGAACATCGGTGCGCTTTTCCAGTTCAAGGGCGACCTCGTGGCGGCCGAGAAAAAGTATGCCGAGGCGGTCCGGGTCGCGATCGCCTCGGAGGGGCCATCTCATCCGGATGTAGCCCACTACAAAGTCAACCGCGCGAACATGTTGGTCGAGCTCGGACGGGTACGGGAGGCGGTCGCCCTGCTCCGCTCGGCACTGGAGATCCGTACGGCCAAACTGGACCCGGGGAGCAACGCGCTTCTCGACACCCACAACGCACTGGGACGCGCGCTCTGTAGCGCAGGACAGCTGACAGAAGGCCGGGAGCAGCTTGAAGAGTCTCTCGCCGTACCACCGACAACCGACAGGCTCGCGATGCTCCGCTACGAAGCCGCTTTCGAGCTCGCCAAGTGCGCTCGACAGGAGGGAGACGTCGAGAGGGCACGCACTGCGGCCGCTCTCGCGCTCAAACTGGCGGCGAGCGACGGGCCCAAGGGCCGCGCCTTTTCGGAGACCGTCCAAGCGTGGGTCGAGGAACGCGGCTAGCCGCCTTGCAAATCTGTCGCCGGCGTTTCTATCCTCGCCTCGGTGACCGCGTCCGACGACGAGATTGATCAACTCGAACGGTGGAGGAACGGGGATGCAGATGCGGGAAGTGATCTGTTCGATCGCCACTTCAGCTCCGTGTTCCGCTTCTTCCGGAGCAAGATCAGTGGACCGGTCGACGACCTCGTCCAACGGACCTTCGTCGCATGCATCGAGGGCCGAGCGCGGATCCAGAGCGACGCAGGGTTTCGCCCCTACCTTCTGGGATGCGCGCGCAACATTCTGTTCGCCGAATATCGAACCCGGAAGAAGCTCGGGTCCGGTGACGATGTTGGAAGCTCGAGCGTCGTCGACCTCGACCCAAGCCCGAGCGCCGTTGTCGTGCGCAAGGAGGAACATGCGCTGCTCCTTCGGGCGTTGCGACACCTCTCGCTCGATCATCAGATCGTTCTCGAACTCTACTACTTCGAGGCACTCCGGGGACCGCAGCTCGCAGCCGCGCTTGAAGTCCCAATGGGAACGGTCCGTAGCCGGCTCAAGCGAGGACTCGAGCGTCTTCGTGAAGAAGTCGAGCGCCTTGCGGCCGACCCTTCCCTCGCCGTCTCGACGATGACCGGCATGGACACGTGGGCCGGCGAGATACAGACCGCCCTCGAACGCTCCCCTGGCGACTGAGTCCGAGCCATCTCCGCGCCCATTGCGCTCGGCCACGGTGCCGACCCCTGACCTGCCACGACCCCCGGAGGGAACCGTTTCGACCCCTTCGGCGGCCATTCTCGCCATTTTCGTGCGATCGGCGCTGTTCTGTGTCACACTATCGTAACATGAGCGTCACCGACTTGAAGCGGAGAAGTCGCCGGTACGCGATCTGTCTTGGGCTCCTGGGCGCGACGTTTGTCGCCGTCCTGTGCCCAACGCCGATGGAGCGGGACGAGGCTGTTGCGCACGCGTCCGAGTTCCTCGATACGGAGGTCGACTCCACCTCGCTCAGCCTCGATGGTCGCACCTGGACCGTGAGCGCCGGAGACCAGCGCGCCACCGTCGACGCGCAGACCGGCGAGCTGCTCGAGCTCGAGTTCTAGTCCGCGGTTCATCACCTCGATGCCCTGGCTCGCCACCGCGCTTCTGTGCGTGCAGCCTGCGACGCGCGGCGTCCCTGACGTGCGCGCAGTTCCCTACGAGGGACCCGAGCCTGTGCCGGTCTCGGACGCGCCGGCACAGACCCACGTCCCTCCCACCGCGGACGTGGTCGAGCCTGCCGAGACCTCGCCACCGCCCGAGCCGACCATCACCGTCGGCGCGCCCGGAGAAGGGCTCCGCTGGCTCAGCTCCGATGGTCGATTTTCCCTGCGCTTGGGGCTCCGCGGACAAGTCCGCTATGAGCTCATCGCGAGGCCCGAAGACTCCCCCACCCAGTCGCTCTCGTTGCGTCGCGCACGGGTGAAGTTCTCCGGCCACACCTTCGGCGAGCACAACACCTACAAGCTCGAGCTCGGCGTCTCCCCGCGCGACATGGGCACCAGCCCCGACGGCCCGCGCTTCACCCCCGTGCTCGACTGGGCGCTCGAGTTCTCCAAGCTTCGCGACCTGCAGTTCCGCGTCGGCCAGTACAAGCTGCCCTACTCCCGGGCACGCATGCAGTCCTCCGGAGACCTCCAGTTCGTCGATCGTTCGATCGCCGATGGGGAGTTCAACCTCAATCGCGACGTCGGGTTCGATCTTCACTCCGACGACCTGTTTGGGCTCGACCACCTGGGCTACTACGCCGGCATGTTTCTCGGCGAAGGCCGTGACGCCTACCGGGCGACGAACTTCGAGGTCGTGTACCTCGCCCGCCTCGAGGTGTTTCCGTTCGGGACCTACGACGAAGACGATACCGAGTCGGACCTCACCCGCGAACGGGTCCCCCGCATGTCGATGGGGTTTGCCTACGCGTTCGTCGATGGGGCCCTGTTTGAGCGCGGCACCAACGGCTCCCGTCCCGAAGGCGGCGGAACCACCGACATCCACAACGCCACCGCCGACACATCGTTCAAGTTTGGTGGAGCCACCGTGTTCGCCGAGGCCTACCTGCGGGAGGGCAATCGCCGCGCGGGTCCCTCGCTCCCCGCCACCGGGCTCTCCCCAGCCCGCAACGGCTACGGGTGGAACGCCCAGGCCGGTTATCTCTGGGGCCCCCAGCCGTTCGAACTCGTGGGCCGATTCGGTGAGACGCGACCAACCGGAGATTCGCTGCTCCCACGCCGACGACAGCCCACCGTCGCCCTGGGGTACTACTTCTTCGGCCACGCCGTGAAGCTTCAGCTCGACTACAGCCCGAGCTGGCAAGCGTCTCTGAGGGACGCACCAAGCCACGTGGTCCGGTTGCAGTTTCAGGGCGCGCTGTAGTGGCTCAAGCCGGCGCCTACAACTCGTCGCAGCGCTGGTCGGGCTGGCCGATCAACACGCACTCGACCTGAACCCCGACGCCGGGCGGAACCGGGACGCCCTCCCGTCGCTCGATGACGAACTCGAGGTTGGACCCACGGTTGCTGCACTGCGGCGTGAGGTCGTCGTGCGGCCACGCCGTCGACTGATCGGCGTCGGTGAGCGCCCGAAAGCAGATGTCGAGGCCCAACGGAAAGTCCCAGCCGGCATTCGTGACCGCACAGGCCTGCACCGGTAGGTCCCCTCCGGCGTCTTCGCCCCGTTCCTCGAACACCGTACACCGAGGCTGCAACCCCGCGACGTTCGGGCTGGCGTCGTAGGCACATCCTGGGATGCACGACCGCGAGCCGAGCTGCGCAATTTCATCGGCGATCTGCTCGAGCGCCACAGCGTAGTCGGCCGAGCAGATCGAGAACATGTTCCGCCGCTCCCCCGCGAACGCCTCGGCGAATGCCTTGAGGCGCACGGGCGGAATCCCCGGCAGGTCGCCCAGCGACTCCATGCCGTAGTCGCAGCCGGGCCCGATGCCGTACTCGGAGTTGAACACCGGGTCGATGGAGTCGCGATAGATCAGCTCTCCGCCCTGCGGGTAGTCCTCGGGCACACCACTGATGACCGCGACCGAAATCGTGCCGTTGCCTCCAAGCGCCTCCTTGCGGTCGGCAACCCCCTGAAGCGCATCGATGTAGCGATCGAGTGGGTACAGCACGGAGCCGTTGGGATCTTCGGTGGGGAGCCCGTCCCAGCCCTTGTCGACCGGAACGCAAGCATCGTAGGTGCCGGGCCCGCCGATGCACTGCACGCCCGCCTTCCAGCACGCAGACGACGTCGGACTGGGCTCGAGGTCGGCCCAGAACGGTTGTCCCAGCGTCGAGAAGAGCGTGTCCACGTTTTGCAGCGGCAGCGAGCAGTCGACCTCGTCCGTGACGATGATGATCGCGAGCAACGCGTCGTCTCGAACGAACCCATCGACGTTCTCCTCGACGATTCGCCGCATGGCTTCGAGCGGTGCCTCGTATCCGAATCCGTTGATGCCTTGCGGGCCGAGGCAGCGCAGGGCATCCGCCATGCTCATGCCCGGCGGAAGGTTGGTAGAGCCACCGGAGCGCTCGATCCAAGGACCCGACACGACGTTGCCGTCCGAATCGACCGTGCTCGACAGCGGCACCTCGTCAAACTCGCACGCACTCAAGCAGCCCGCATCGCGCTCATCGACGAACAGCGGCTCGTCGTTGGGACCGAGCACCCCCTCCCAGATGAAGTCGCCGAGGCGCTGCCGACAGCTCGTCGCACGAAGCCCGATCTCATCGGACGTCGCGATGCCGATTCGGTAGCTCGCCCCGACCTGCTCGCCCTCCAAGACATTGATGAACTGCGGAAAGTTTGCGGCGAGAACGCCCTGCTCTTCCCCCATCGATCCGGAGTTGTCGATGACAAACAAGATGTCGGCCGCTCGCTGAAGCGTGACGACGGAGGTGCAGTTCTCCAGCTCGGGGTCGCAGACCTCTTCCTCGCCGGTCGAGCTGCCGCCGTCTCCGCTCGAGGATCCCGCATCGAGCGTGAACACGTCCACGGGGCTGCGACCACAGGCCGGCAGCACCAGGCTCACCATCAACATCTGCCGCGCAATCGTCCAGAAGCGCATCGACACCTCCTTGAAGCTACAGCAGCGAGGCGCCAAGGTCGAACCCGGCGGGGCGACTGGTACAATGAGTCGTGGGGCTCGCGACGGCGGCACTCGCGGCACAGCTCGCCGCAACGGGCTCGGTCACGGCCCCCTCAGATCCGACCACGATCGTCGGCGGCGAGGCGACCGATGGCTGCGCATGGCCAACCGTCGTGTCGCTGGGCCGGCTGTGCACCGGTACCCTCGTCCACCCTCGCGTGGTCGTCTACGCCGCACACTGCGGGGACGGGTTCTCCAGCGTCGAACTCGGGAGCTCGGCCGCGCCGCGTCACGTCCGCACGGTTGCAACCCAACGATGCGAGACGTGGCCGGATGGTTTTCTCCCGGGCGCAGGTCGCGACTGGGCATTTTGCGTCCTGGCATCGGCCCAGGACGACCTGCCGATCGTCCCCCCACTGATGGGTTGCGAGACCGACGCGCTTGTCCCCGGTGTCGCAAGCACCCTCGTCGGGTTCGGCGAGTCGGAGGTTGGATACGGCGACAAACGCTCGGTCACGACCCGCATCACATCCTTGCAAGGCGATGAGGTTGGGCTCGGTGGAGAGGGCCTCGACTCCTGCGAAGGAGACTCGGGCGGCCCCGCGTTCATCCAGCTCCCCTCAGGCCAGTGGCGCGCGTTCGGCATCGTCTCGTACGGCGAGCGTTGCGGCGACGGCGGGTTTGCCTCCTTGATGCACCTGGCAACGCCATGGATCGAGGCGCGCTCGGGCTTCGACATCAGCCCGTGTTTCGATGCCGATGGAACATGGAATCCAACCGCCGACTGCGACGGCTTCTCGGCCGTTCCCGAGGATGGGCGCGGAGCCTGGAGCTCCGGCTGTGAACAACCACGCGAGCTGGCCTCCCAAACCTGCGGGGCCCGCTTCGACGCCGAGGGGGACGTGGACGCACCATCGGTCCAGTTCACGGACCCGCCGGAACTCGTCGAGCCTGGCATCCACGGGATCGATGTACAGGCGCAGGACGAAGGATCGGGCGTGCACACGATCCGCGTCACCCTCGATGGCCTACCCGTCGAAGCTGGCACATCCTGGAGTGACGACGCCGTGTTCGAGATCGAGTTCAGTGGCGGCGAACACCAACTGCGTGCCGTTGCAACGGATCGTGCCGGCAACAGCTCCGATACGACCATCACCATCTTCGTGTCCGGCGATGCGGACGATGCCGACATCCCGGAGGGCCAACACGAAGGATGCGACTGCCGGGCTGGCTCCGGCCACGAGTTCACCGGGCTTGTGCTGTGGGGATGGATGTTCAGCTTCGGATGGAGGTCTCGGCGATCGCGACGAACCTGCTACCCTTGATGTCGTGAGCGAGGAGAGCTGGCGAGCCGATTGGTCGAACGACCTGGAGCGCGCCTGGAAAGCCCGGATCGCACCGACCGATAGCCCCCGAACCTCGATTCGGCCGGCCCCCGAATACCGGCCGATGCCCGAGCATCGACCCACGCTTCCAGAGCCCGCCGCCTCAGCGAATCGCACCCGGGCCCTTTCGGACGGGGAGACGGAGGAGGTTCGAAAGCGCCGGCCCACGGCCACGCCCCGTCGCCGCATTCACGTCAGCGCGCCGGGCATCGAAGGCCAGCTCGGCCGCACCGAGTTCGAGCTGGAGACCGAGGTGGGATCGGGCGGCATGGGCCGGGTCTTCCGAGCCAAGCAGCTGTCGTTGGGGCGCGAGGTCGCCGTCAAGCAGCTGCACGCGGACAAAGCCCTGCCAGACTCGACCGAGTCGTTCGAAAGCGAGGCCTGCATCACGGCAGTCCTCGAACACCCGAACATCGTCCCCGTGTACGACATGGGCGTCGATCAGGGCGACCAGATCTTCTACAGCATGAAGCTGGTCGACGGCACGCCGTGGGACGATCTGCTGGACAAGCGAGCGCCGGGAACCGTCGATGCGCCGCCGGGCGAGACCCATGACCTGCGCGCGCACCTCGAGATCTTGATCGAAGCGGCCAACGCGGTCGCCTACGCCCACAGCCGCGGCATCATTCATCGCGACATCAAGCCGCAGAACGTCATGGTCGGCGAGTTCGGCGAGGTGTTGTTGGTGGACTGGGGCCTCGCGTGCGCGCTGCATCCCGATCCGACGCGGCCCTCACGGATCCTGGACATCAACCAGGTCATCATCACCTGCGGCACGCCGGTGTACATGCCCCCGGAGATCAGCACCGGGCAACGCGACTGGGTCGGGCCCTGGACCGACGTGTACATGCTCGGCGCCGTCATGTTCGAGGTCCTGTACGGCATCCCGCCGCACGAGGAAGCCACAGCCATCGACGCGCTCAAGATCGCGAGCCGCAACGAGTGGTCGTTCCCCCAGTCCGTCTCTCCCGAGCTCGAGCCGTACCACGACGTCCTCCGTCCGGTCCTCGAGCGCGCGCTGTCAACCCATCCCCACGCCCGGCAGGCGGATGGCAAAGCATTCGCGGATGAGGTGCGGGCTGCCCTGCGCCACCTCGACTCCGCCGAGCTCGCTGCCGAAGCCGTCGCCGATTTCCGCGAGCTCGAGCAGGTGCAGGCTCAACTTCAGCGGGAGCGCCAATCCAAGAAGATGGCGCGCCACACCGACCAACAGCAAACCTATCGAACGCTCGGTCGCGTGGTCGGGGTCCTCGAGCAAGCGCTGAGTTCGTGGCCCGACAACGCGTTCGCGCGCCACTACATCGTCGAAGCCCACCTGCTGCACGCCTTCTGTGCGCTCTCCAACCAGGAGATTTCGGTCGTGCGGCAGCAGCTCGACATGCTCGGACACCTACCCGCCGGTGTCCTTCCCACTCCCGACCAGTCGACGCGCGCCTCCGCACTGCAGAAGCGACTCGCCAAGGCCATTGCCACGCGCGAGAAGAAGCGTCGCCTGACTCGGCTGCTCCAGTTCTCCGCGATCGCCCTCGCGCTGATCGTGCTGGTGGGCTCCCTCGTCGCCGCCCTGATGATTCGGGACGCACGCGACCGGGCCCGACTCGAGCGAAACCACCTCTCGCAGCTGCTGATCGGAACCGCCGCCGACGGACTCGAGGCCGAGCTGGCCGGGCTCCTTCAACCGGTTCGCGGAAGCCTGCAAGGCGCGGCGGACTGGGCCGAGGCCGGCCGACTCGACACCGACGATCCCGAAACACTCACCTCATTCTTTTTGCCGCTCATCGACGGGTACGAAGTCATCAGCTCGGTGTTGCGGGCCGACACGCTGGGCAACGAATACATGCTGCTTCGGATCGAAGACGGCTGGCGGGTCCGCGTGTCCAAACCCGATACCCCGACCCTCTTCCAGAAGCTCGACCCCTCCGGCAACGTCACCCAGACCTGGACCGAAACCGTCGACTACGACCCCCGAAAACGGCCCTGGTTTCAGGGCGCGTCGACGGCTCCAGAGCAGATCGTGTGGACCGACCCCTACACGTTCTTCACGACCAAGCAGCCCGGCGTCACGGCGGCACGCACGGCGAGGAGCCCAGCGGGGCGCAGCTTCGTGCTCGGCGTCGACATGCTTCTGACGGACCTCTCGGAGTTCACCATGCGCATGCCGAACACCGAACATGGCGAGGAGCACGGCAAGGTGTTCGTACTCGACGCCCGGCACAGGGTGATCGGTCTGCCTCGTTCCCCCAAGTTCGTCGACGAGTCCTCCAAGCTCGAGGCGGTCCTGCAGCCGCTCGATGAGATCGGCGAACCGGTGTCGGCGGAGGCGCTCCGCATGTGGACCGATGGCGGCATGAAATCGGAACCGTTCCGCATCGAAGCGTCCGGGCAGGCCTGGTGGACCGGGTTCCGCAGCTACGAGCTCGACGCGGCCCATCCCCTCTGGATCGGCGTCGTTCTTCCCGAGGCCGACTTTCCGCAGCTGCAGTAGAAGTTCCGCGGTTTGCGCAACACGGATTCTCCCCGCCGGCTGCACGACCCGCTGCAACCAGCCGATGCCGTCCCAGGCACCCTGCGTTCGTTCAGCAGTGGCCCGTCTTGCCCACCCTGACGGCCCCTGGGACCTGTTCGCGCTAGTCTTTCCCTCGTAGCTCGCAGATGCACTCCGCTCCTCCCCATGCGCCGAACGGCGCCGGACCCGCAGCCGAAGATGGCGGGCAGGTCGATGTTCTCGCCCAGCTCTCCCGGCTGATGCAGATCCTCCGCCGGCGATGGTTGGTCATCGCGGTGACGACCGTGGTGTGCATCGCCGGATCGATCGGGGTGCTCCGGCTTCTCGAGCCTCGGTGGCAAGCGAGCGCGTCGATCGTCCTGCACATGTCGGGCCCTCAAGTTCTCGACAAGGTCGAGGGTGTTGGCGAGGACGCGCAGGCGCGGCTGCTTGGATACAAGGAGTACTACCAAACGCAGCGTCAGATCATGAGCAGCCGAACGGTGGCTGCCGCCGCGCTCGAGTCCCTGGGTCTCGCTGCCGACCCCCAGTTCCTGGGCGTGCACAAGATCGATGACCCCGCCCAGCGCGAGGCCGAGGCGGCGGAGGTCGACCCGATCGAGCGGCTCCGCGAGATGCTGACGATCACCGAGGTGCCCTCCTCTCGCATCGTCCTGATCACCGCCGAGTACCCCGACCCGCTCGTCGCTCGGAACATGGCCAATGCGGTTGCCGAGGCGTACATCGCCCACGTCCAAGAAGGCCGCAACAAGGTCGGACGCGAGGCCAAGAAGGACATCACCGAGGAGCGCGGCAAGGCCCTCGGAAGCGTCCGCGGGGCGGAACACGACCTCGAGGACTTCAAGAAGAACAACAAGATCACCTCGATCGCCCTGTCCGACCGTCAAAACGAGATCACCGAGGCGGTGCTCACCCTGACGAGGCAGCACAAAGAAGCCCAGAGCGAGCACGACCGGCTCAAGCGAATGCTGGGCCAAGCCAAGACGCTGCACGTCAAAGACCAACTCGCCGCCGCCTACCTCCTGCCCGAGGCCAAGCTCACCGTCTTTGAGGAGATGCGCAAGGAGCAGCTTGCGGCCGAGTCGGCCTTCGGCGACGCGGACGTCGAGTTCGGCCCGAAGCACGAGGAGCACCGCAAGGCCAAGAAGAAGCTCGACTTGATCAACGCCAAGATCGAGCGCGAAGCCAAGTCTCTGCTTTCGTCCCTCGAAGCCCAGGTTGCCGCAGCTGCGGAGCACGAGGCGTATCTCGGCGGCTCACTGGGCGGCCAACGCAAGCGTGCACTCACCCTCTCTGGGCTCGAGCGCGAGTACCGGGAGCTCGAGCGTGAGGCATCGGTCGCGTCCGAGGAGTACCTGCTGGTCGCTCGGCGCGACACCGAGATCGGCCTGACGAACCGGGTCGAGAACGAGGGCATCGAGATCCTCGACCGGGCGACGGTCTCGGCCGAAGCCGTGTTCCCGCCCAAGGAGCTCATCGTCCTGCTCGGCGGCATGCTCGGTATGGGTCTGGGCTGCGTGTTCGCGCTGTCCATCGACTTCCGAGACTCCCGCCTGCGCGGCCTGCTCGACCTGGAGCGGTCGCTCTCGCCGTTCGGCGTGCCGGTGCTTGGCCAGCTGCCGCTGCTGCCTCCCGACTCCCGTCTTGGGGCTGGCAATGCTCGCGCTCAACGCAAGCAGCGCGACCTCTACGCGCACAAGTTCCCGCAGTCGCTCATGGCCGAGCGCTGCCGCGGCATTCGGACCTCTCTCGCGTTTGTGCAGGGGGGCGAACCCGCGTCCACGATCATGATCACCTCGCCGTCTTCGTCCGAGGGCAAGAGCAGCACCGCGATGAACCTCGCGCTGTCGTTCTGCCAGGCGGGCAAGTCGGTGCTGGTCATCGATGCCGACATGCGACGTCCCCGGCTGCATCAGGTGTTCGAGACCGATCCCAAGCGGACCGGCCTCTCGGCGCTGCTGGCCGGAAAGGCCGAGATCGATGACGCCGTCATTCGCCAACCCGACGGCGCCCCCGAGAGCCTGTCGATCATGGTGTGCGGCGAAATCCCCGACGACCCCGCCGAGAAGCTCGAGTCCCACGCGCTGCATCAGCTGCTGATCGGTCTCAAAGAGCGCTTCGACATCGTCATCCTCGACAGCCCACCGGTCCTTCCGGTGGCCGACCCGCTCATCCTCGCCAGCCAGGTCGACGGCGTGATCGTCGTCAGCCGTTGCGAGCAGACGCGGCGCGGCGAGCTTCAGCGCGCGATGAGCAGCCTGATGCAGAGCGACGCCAACATGCTCGGCGTCGTGCTCAACGAGGTCGACGCCCGCCAGGAGCGCTACGACTACGGCGGCGGCAGCGGGTACTACACGTACAAGCCCCGCGAGACCGGCACCGACGCGTAGACCCCTCGGCCTAAGACCCGCGTAGGTTGTCCTGCCACGGCGAGCGCACCTCGTCGTCGGTCAGCCAGTACATCAGCGCCTGCATCTCCTGGTATTCGAACATCGCCATGTTGGTGAGCGAGCTGGGCAGCTCGTCGATGTCGATGCCGTTCCACTCGAAGCCGGGAATGCCCTGGGTCTGCGCCCCCATGCCGCGCATGTGCACACGGTCTCGGCACCGCCACAGTCGCGCGGGTGCCATACCGGCGGCCTGCCCGAAGTTCTTGGGTGGGTTCAGCCGCGTGGGGAGCTCGATCCGATCGGAGCCGCAGCTCCACAGCAGCCAACACAGAGCGTGCCATTCGGCACGGGCTGAGCGGAGCAGATCGGGGATCGCATCTCCGAGTTCGAGCGTCTCGTCGATGTCGATGACGTACGGCTCATCCGGATCGTCGGGGTCAGGAGTTTCGAACCTGTCGGTCCCCAGCGACACCGGACCGCTGGGGAGCAACGCTGAGACATCGGGCAGCATCCACGGGGTGTCCTCCGCAATGCCATCGTGCTCGAGCATCGCAGTGCGGATCTGTTGCACCCGCGTCGCGTACTTCTCGATCAAGCCGACGATCGCCGGGAGGGCCTGACTGGGCGCGTCCGGAAGGCCATCGTAGTGCGTCTGCGGGACTTCCCGGTTGGGCCAGAAGTCGAACACGGGGAACAGCACCGTGGCGTACAGCTGCAGAAACCCGCGCTGGCCCTCGTCGGGGATCCGCGCGGCGTCTGCACGCGCTGCGTCGGCATGTCCAAGGCTCATGTGCACCAACCCGCGAGTGAACGCGTAGTCCGAGCGGTCGGGGGCCAGCGTCATGGCGGCGTCGATGAACTCGAGCGCTGCGTGGGACCGCTCATGCTGGTCGAGCTGAATCGCCATCGCCCGAAGGCAAGCCGCGACATCGGCCCCTGCCGCGAGCGCATCGATCACATCACCGACCGAATCGCCTTCCTCAGCCTGTTCCATCGCGACGTCCGTCGTCCATGGGCTGGGCCGGGCTGCGATCGCGGCCCGCAACTGAGTCGCGTCACCACTGGCCCCCGCGGCGCGGCCCAAGGTCGCAAGCCACAGCCCCAGGTTCCGCTGGACGCCATACTTGCCGGCGAGGTCGAGCCACGCTTCCGCGGGGCGCGGTGCGTCATCGAGAAACACGAGTTCCTCCTCTCCATCCACCGGCTCGCCGTAGTCGAGCACCCCCACCACCTGCTCGGCGGCGTCGAGAAACTCCCAGGGCCCAATGCGAACGGCTTCGTGGTAGCCACCGCGAGCCGCGACCGCTCCCTGCAAGCGAAGCGTCTCGGGCTCAACCCGCTCCCACGCCGGGCCGTGCTTCGCGTCGGCCTCGTAGGCACACCGCTCCAGCAACAAGCCATCGCGGTCCCAGTGCTGCCAGACCCCGATCTTCTCGGCGTCACCGTTGGCGCGTCCGTCCTTCCAGCGGCCATCCCGCTCGTCCCACCACGCGTCCTGCGAAAGCGACGCGGGACGGTCGGGGAAGCGCGTCCCGTCCGCGCACAAGCGGAAGCCGTCGCCGTCGAAGTGGCGAACGGCCGTCACGTCGCCCATGTCGTAGTCCATCTCCGAACGCATCACCTCTTCGGGCACCCCCGGAGGTCGAGTGTTCTCCGTCGTAGGTCCTTCGATCGAGAACCAGGAGCGGGTGCCATGAAGCTCCCCTCGGACGAACGTACAGGTCTGCGATCGCTCGCCGTTCTCATGAAAGCGTTGGCTCTTTCCGTGCGGCTGACCGTGCTCATGGTCGCAGCGGCAGCAGAGGGTTCCATCGGCACGCCAGTAGGCCACCTCGCCGTGCAGCTGGTCGTCGTCATCCTTCGGCCCAAGCACCCACTCGTTGTCACTGGGTTCCCACCATGCATCGGTCGGCACAGACTCGGGTCGGACAGGCGTTTCGCTCATGCGCACCAGGTTTAGCGAGGACCGTGCCAACTCGGGAGCCTCGGGTTCACGGGCGCCTGGAGGCCCGAGGGTTGCCCAAATTGGGCAACGTTGCTCAACTCGGACTTTGCATGACGCAACTCCATCTGGGCGGCGATTGTTCTGCGTGACCTCGAATCGCTCGCTCCCCGCCAACCCGTGCATGCTGGTCCTGGCTCTGCTGGCCTGCGCAGCATGCGACAGCGGGTCCGAGGGCCCTGCCCAAGCCGAGGGATCCTCGACGTCCGGCAGCGGCTCGACCGGCTCGACCGGCGGCATGACGGGCCAGCCCACATCGGAGGCGGAAAGCTCGGGCAGCCCGACGGAGTCGTCCACGGGCCAGGTTCCGGGAACCTGCAAGATGTCTTTTGCCGAGGTGTCCTGGTTTCAAGTGGTCGAGACTCCGGCGTGGCTCGACGCCGCACTCGTCGAGCCCGCAGCTCGGGAGATCCCACTGGTCGAGGGTCGGGGTGCCGTCCTCCGAGCCTACGTTTCTGGCGACACCGATGGCCCAGCCGACGTCACGGTTCATGTCGACATCGCGGTCGGCGGACAAACGGAGCGCTACACGTCCGTGACGAGCGTCGCGGGCCCCGACGATGCGGTCGTCGTCGATGTGCCGGCGAGTGCGATGCAACAGGGTGCAACCTACGTCCTGTCGATCGCGGACTGCGACGATGCCCGTATTCCACTCACGGGAGAGGCCGACCTCGGAGTCGTGACAACCGGGCCTCTGCGGGTTCACCTCGTCCCGTTCGAGGTCGGGGGGTTCACCCCCGATACGTCGGAAGCGGTCCTGGACGGCTACCGGGAAGCGCTTGTTGCGATGTACCCGGTCACCGACGTCGAGTTCACGGTGCTTCCGGTCGAGCCCGACGACAGCGACGGCCAGCTCGACATGGGCGGGCTCATGTCCAGACTGATCGCGCTGCAAGAGGACCTGGTGTTCGCCTCTGGCGACGTCGATCCATCGGTCGCCGACATCTACTACTACGGCATGGTCACCGGAGCCGCGACACGGGACGAGTTCTGCGACAGCTGTCCGACGGGGACATCCGAGAGCGGAAACGGAGACCGGGCGGGTTCGGCGATCGGAGCCGCCTTCGCCGATGAGCTCGCCGAGAGCACCTTGGTCCACGAGTTCGGGCACATGCACGGGTTGCTGCACTCGCCGTGTGGAGACCCCTCGCTTCAGGACCCCGAGTTTCCCTACGCCGATGGCTCCACCGCGACCGAAGGTTGGGACCAACGGACCGCGAGCTTCGTGCCAGCCAGCCACAACGACGTCATGGGCTACTGCCAACCGCGGTGGGTCAGCGACTATCACTACGCGAAAATGGTGCAGTGGGTTCAGCTGGCACAGAGCTGGGCATCCGGAGGCCGTGCGGCGATTCCATCACGCCGAGAGGCCTGCAGCACCCACCGCGCTCCGTGACCCCTCAGCGCTCCCAGTGGTTTTCCCCGGCGCGCACCTCGAGGGTCGCCGCGAGTTCCTCGGTGTCGGTGCGCTCGAGAATCTCCAGGTACCAGACCTCGGCCTGAATCCGGTCCGCATCGATGTCGAGGACGCCGTAGCCATGCCGCGTCGTATCCAGGAATCGGTAGTGCGGATTGCTCGTCGCGGAGTCCTTCTCGATCGCCGTCGGGAGGCCTGGCTGCGCCGGAAAGAACTCGTCCACATTTCCGCGGCTCATGCTCGCGGGCTGAAACTCCACCGCGATCGCGCCCTCTCCGGTTCTTGGGTCGTAGGCCTTGGGATCGTCTGGCGCCGCCACGAGGTCGGTCACCGCCGTGATGTGCGCGTCGCCGCTGAGGAACATGGCGTTGTTCACTCCGTCAGCGGCAAGCTGCTCGAACATCTGCCCCCGCGCATCGGGAAAGCCGTTCCAGGTGCTACCGCCCAGCACCACGAGCAGGCCACCGATCACCGCGACGGGTTTCTGGTTTCCGACAAGCTTCCACGTCGCCGTCGAGCCCGCCATCGTCTCGTGAAACCACGCTTGTTGGGCGTCGCCAAGGATCGTCTTGTCTGGCGAATCCGGGTCATCCGCGTCGTCCCGAAACAGCAGCACGTCGAGCACGACAACATCGAGCAGATCGCCAAACGGAAGGCGGCGATAGACGATCTCGGGACCTCGCGGTTCCTCGGGCGGTGAAACCGGGTTCCACTCGCGGAACGCTTGCACACCGCCGCCGGACACCGGGGCGCCTGGGTTCACGTCGTGGTTGTCCCAGAGCATCACCCACGGATGCGCCGCCCGAGCCGCCCTCAGGTCCGGGTCGCCTAGGTGATACGCGTGCAGAGCTCTCCAGGCCTCCAGCGTCTCCGGGTCCTCGGGGATCGGGTCGGGGATCCGCACCAGTTCGTCCTCATCGGGAAAGTCGTAGGTGTAGTCGCCGACGTGGATCAGCCCATCGAGGTCGAGCCGTCGGGCGATGGCTCGGTAGCCGTTGAAGTAGCCGGAGAAGATGCTGGTGCAGCTTGTGACGGCGAAACGAAGTCGCTCTGCCGCGTCTGCCGGAGCGGTTCGAGTGCGCCCGACGACCGACGACATCGCCGGGGAGGGCGAGCCGTTGGAGAACCGGTAGTAGTAGGTCGTCGCCGACGCCAGGCCCTCGACGTGCACGTTCACGGTGAAGTCCGTTCCGGCCCCGGGCTCGGACGTCCCCGAGGCCACCACGTCGGTGAAAGCTCGGTCGGTTGCGACGTCCCACTGCACCGTCTGTGCTTGCCCGGGATCGACCCTCGTCCACAGCCAGACGCTCTGCGGCCCCGGGTCTCCCGAAGCCACACCGTGCGGAAACGGACCGCATCCGGGCACCATCCCGTCGGCGAGTCCGGCGGGCGCTGGAGCACCGATGACCGTCAGCGTTGCCGCCCAACCGCTGCTGTGCACGAGCGACACCGCCGTGTCCACGACCACCGCGGGTGCCCGGTATACCCATCCTCCGTCGACGGCCTGCGGCACATCGAACCCAAGCGGCCCCTGTACCGACCAGCTCCCCCCGGCGGGTCCGCCCAGAGCGACCTCCGAGCAGATGTCGACGCTCCCCAAGTCCTCGGTGCCCGAGCCGGTGGAGCTACTGCTCACGGCCGAGGTCGACGTCACCTCCGGACTGGTTCCAGCGCTGGAGCCGGTCTCGCCCCCCGTCACCGACGATGCGCCGCTGCTCGGTGCTGCTGGGCTCGAGCCTCCACAGGCTCCCAGCAGCACCGCCATCGCTCCCAGCCGTCGTACGCCAAGCACCGCACGAGGCTACCCGAGATTCAGGGCATGGGACCAACGCCGCCCACGGGCCAACTTGATACCCTCGCGGCCATGCGCCGTGCCCTTCTCTTCGCAACCGTCCTGTTCGCAGCCTGTGACCCCGTGCCCGTGAGCGACGCGAAGATCGAGTTCAAGACGCTCGAGGACAGCATCCCCGTCACCGACACGGGCGTGAAGTACCAGATCACCGTCAAGGGCACGAAAGGCCCGGTCATCACCGCGATCACCTCGACGCTCACCGCCGTGTACACGGTCGATGGCGCGGAGAAGTCCGACCTGCTCGCAACCGAGACCGACGACGGCAGCAGCTGGAGCGCCGAAGACAACCCCTTCCCCGGAGCCGTTGGCAGCGACTGGGAGGGGTGCGGCGGCATGGTGTTCATGGACGACGCCAAAAACGCCGACCTGCAGAAGCTCTACGCCGACCGAGAGACGAACAAGCTCAAGCTCATGCTCGGCGTCGAGCTCAAGTCGACCGGCGGCAAGATCGCGCCGCTGAACCAGGAGATCAAACTCCTTCCGCCGAACAAGTAGGGGCGCAGGCCTGCTGCCAGGCTCGCGAGCTGAGGCGTCACACCTCGAGTTTCCGCAGCAGCGCCCGAACGTACTTCCGCGACGACGCATAGCCGGTCGTCGTCGCCACCGAAACCCATCGCAGGACCGGCCATCGACCGGCCCACTCGAACTGTCCGGGGGCTTCCAGCTCGGCATCGCTCAGACGTGCCAGCGCGGCGACGACAGCATCGTGACTCGCCTCGAAGTCGGAGCGCACCCGTTTCCAGGACCGGCGCTTGGGCGCGTCGGCAATGACCCCTGCGTTGAGCCGGGGCGTGTCCTTCCAGCCGAACCCCGGTGCGGGCGTCTGCGGAACCTCCCCGCGGCGGCCGGCATCGATCCAGCCGACCACGGCATTGCCCCACCACGTCCGGACCGTCAGGACATCGACCACGGTCCAGTCGTCGACGCAGACCTCCCGCGACTGCCCAGCAGTGAGCCGGTCGAGGTCCGCGCACAGTTTCGCGTAGGCCGTCTCCATCGCGGAGCCCAGCTCGTCCCGGGTCTTTGGAATCGCCATGGTGCGGCTGTGGTGCCGACGGTCCTCACCAACCCGGCAAGCCTTGCGGCCGAGCTGCGAACCAACGAAGAAGGCCGCGCCGGAAAACCCGGGCGCGACCTTCGAAGCACCTCCGAGGAGGACGCGGATCAGCCCTTCTGGCGATCCTTGTACTTCTCGGCCAGCTCTTGCTGAACGCTCTGCGGGACGGGGTCGTACTTCGCGAACTCCATCGTGAACTCGGCCTTGCCCTGGGTACCGGAGCGAAGCTCGTTCGAGAATGCGAACATCTCGGAGAGCGGGACGTTGGAGTCGACGGCGGTGGTTCCGTAGGCCGTCTCCGACCCGTTGATGAGTCCGCGACGGCGGATCAGCATGGTCTGAACCGCGCCCTGGAACTCCTCGGGCGTCTCGACGACGACCTTCATCACGGGCTCGAGCACGACCGGCTTCGCGGCGCGCATCGCCTCTTTGAAGGCGTTACGGGCACAGATCTGGAACGCCATGTCGCTGGAGTCGACCGCGTGGAAGCCACCGTCGGAGAGCTCCATCTCCACGTTCACGACGGGGAAGCCGATGACCACACCACGCGCCATCGCCTGCTGGAACCCGTTGTCACAGGAGGGGATGTACTCACGAGGGATGATGCCGCCGACGATCTTGTCGACGAATCGGTAGATCTCATCCTCGGACTCGGGATCGACGAGCGGCCGCATGGTGCCGCCGATCTTCGCGAACTGACCCGAGCCACCGGTCTGCTTCTTGTGCGTGTACGAGAACGGGATCTCGTTCTGGATGGTCTCGCGGTACCGGACCTGCGGCTCACCGACGATGGTCTCGACCTTGTACTCGCGCTTCATTCGCTCGATGTAGACCTCGAGGTGAAGCTCGCCCATGCCCGCGATCAGGGTCTCGCCGGACTCTTCGTCGCGACGCACCGAGAAGGTGGGGTCCTCTTTCGAGAAGCGGTTGAGCGCCTTCGAGAAGTTCGAGAGGTTGGTCTTGTCCTTGGGCTCGAGCGAGTACTCGATGACGGGCGCGGGCACGTACATCGAGCGCAGCGAGTACTTGACCTGTCCGTCGGTGAACGTGTCACCGGCGGCGCAGTCGACACCGAACATCGAGATGATGTCGCCGGAGCCGGCCTCCTCGATGTCCTCCATCTTGTCGGAGTGCATGCGAACGATGCGGCCCAGCTTCACCTTCTGGCCGGTTCGCGTGTTGTAGATGAACATGCCCTTGGTGACCTTGCCCTGGTAGATCCGGACGTAGGTCAGCTGGCCGTAGCGGCCATCCTCGAGCTTGAACGCCAGCGAGCACATGGGCTTGTCGTCGTCCGTCGCGAGCACGACTTCGGTCTCTTTGCCGTCGTTTGCGATCTCGAACGCCTTGTTCTCCACCTCGGTGGGGTTGGGCAGGTACGAGACGACGCCGTTGAGAAGGACCTGCACGCCCTTGTTCTTGTAGGCGGACCCACAGAACACCGGAGTGAGATCGAGGGAGAGCGTGGCCTTGCGGATGACCGGGTTCAGCTCTTCGGCCGAGACCTCCTCGCCCTCGAGGAACTTCTCCATGATGGCGTCGTCGAAGTCGGCGACCGTCTCGACGAGCTTGTTGCGCATCTCCTCGGTCTTCTCCTTCATGTCCTCGGGGACATCCTCTTCGCGGAGGTTCTCGCCGTTGTCGCCGTCGAAGTAGAAGGCTTTGCGGATGCGAAGGTCGATGACACCTTCGAAATCGTCTTCGGCGCCGATCGGGATGGTCACCATCGCCGCGTTGTGCTTCAGCTTGTCGCGAAGCTGTTTCGTCACGCGGTAGGCGTCGGCACCGGTGCGGTCCATCTTGTTGATGAACGCAACGCGGGGGACGTTGTAGCGGCGCATCTGACGGTCGACCGTGATCGACTGCGACTGCACGCCGGAAGATCCACAGAGCACCAAGATGGCGCCGTCGAGCACCGACAGAGCGCGCTCCACCTCGACCGTGAAGTCCACGTGTCCGGGGGTGTCGATGATGTTGATGTGGGTTTCGCCCCACGTCACGAAGGTGGCGGCGGACTGAATGGTGATGCCGCGCTCACGCTCCAGCTCCATGTTGTCCATGACAGCGCCGACGCCGGACTTGCCACGGACTTCCTCGATTTTGTGAATGCGACCCGTGTAGAAAAGGATGCGCTCGGTGAGCGTCGTTTTTCCGGAGTCAATGTGGGCGGAAATCCCAATGTTGCGGGTGTTAGCGAGGTCGACCATGGCTGCTTGTTGCCTTTTAGGCGTCTGGAAAACGTGTCTACAAAAGCCCCGCAAAACCCGAGGATCGGGGCGAGGCGCGCGGAGAATGCCACAACCAACACCCAGGGGCACCCCACGGCGTCCGCGCGGCTTGCGTGGCTGCTCACGCCCGGCGGCGGGCCACGCGGATCGAGGGTGTGAGCTAGCAGGCCAGCCAGCGCCAGGACTCCGTAAACGGCACCCGGGGGGGCGTTTCGAGCGTGTGCCACCGCGCGCGACAGTCCCGCGTACCATCGAAGACCGCGCCCGTGACGAGCCAGGATTCATCCTCTCCGAACTCCGTCGCGCTCGTCCTGCGCGAAGTGAGCACGGCGGGTGTGGACATGATCGTGTCCAGCCGGGAGCCGGGGTCCCGAATCGGTCGGTACATTCTCGACGGACCGATCGAGGACGCGGGCGTGGGCGCCCTTTACGCAGCCCACGACAACAAGCTCGAACGGAAGGTCGCACTGCGCCTGATCCCCTCGACCCACGAGGACGGCACCCCCTACTCCCGCGCTCGGCTCCTTCGAGAGACCCGCTCGATGGCGCGTCTGAGCCATCCGAACGTCATCCAAATCTATGACGTCGGTGCAACGCGGCGCGAGCTGTTCATCGCGATGGAACTGCTCGATGGCGAATCTGTGCGGAGCTGGATCGACCGAGCATCCCCACCGTGGTCCGACGTCCTCACGACCTTTGTCGACGCGGGCCGCGGTTTGGTCGCCGCGCACGAGGCCGGCTTCGTCCACGGCGACTTTGACAGCCGGTACGTACAACGCACCGAGACCGGGCGCGTCGTGGTGACCGACTTTGGCCTCACCCGCGCCCGCACCCGTACCGACGGGCTGAACAACGCGGCCAGCGAGACACGTTTGGTCCGAGACGATCAGTACGCGTTTTGTGCGGCCCTATACGAGGCCCTGTTTCACGAGGATGCACCGACCTCGGTTGGCGACCTCGAGCAGCGCCCGTCCGTTCGCGACGCCGAGGTTCCCAAGCCCATCGTGCGTGCGCTGGTCCGCGGCCTGGGCCGCGAGCACCGCTTCAACTCGATGAAAGGGCTGCTCAGCGCGCTCGAGCCACGCAGCGGACGTCGCGTGTTCGTGCTCGGCGCGGCAGCAGCGGTCTTTGTGGGCGCAGCCGGCCTCGCTTACGGGCTGGCAGGGATCGGGGACGACAGCCACTGCAGCGTCGACGCCCTTCCGTCGGATGTGAACGAGGCCGCGCGAGAGGCCGCACTCCAAGTCCTTCGAGACTCCCCCGGTCACGGCACGGACTCGGCGGCCTGGGTCGGACGGCACCTCGACGAGTGGGCCGCGTCCTGGGCGGAAGCCTGGACCGCCCAGTGCCGAACCGGCACCCGCGAACCATCGCCATGCCTGCTGCAATCGGCAGGTCAAACGCAGGGTTTCGTCGCAGTGCTATCGGAGGCGCCCGAAGGCACTTCCGAGCATGCGGTCACTGCCATCCTCGAACTCCCACCCCCCTCTCGCTGCACGCTCGCACCGACCGAGCCCGTCGAGACGGAACCGGACTTCGAGCGGACGTGGAATCGAGCGTGGGCCCATGTCGTCCTCGGAGTCCCCCAGACCGCGGTCGGCCCGCTGCAGGCCCTCGCCCGAGATAGTGAGCCCAACTCCGCTGCACGCCGCCGCGTCGTCGCCCTCCTGGGACGCGCCCAAGCGTCCGCGGGCTCGCCCCAAGCCGCATCACGGTCACTTCGGGAAGTCCTCGAAGCGACCGCCCTCCCCGCTTCCCAACGGACGGAGCTCACCTTGGTGTTGGCTGGGGTCCTCGCGAACGACCTCGACCGGCCGGACCAGGCACGGTCTGTACTCGAGAGAGTCCGCCCCGCCATCGAAGCGTCACCGGACCAGACCCGGCTCCGTTCTGCCGCGCTCGAGCTCGACGCACGCCTCGCCCAGGCCAACGGCGAGATCGAGTCGGCGCGCTCTTTGTACGATCGCGCAGAATCCGTCCTCGCCGAGCAAGGAGACGGAGAACGACTCCTCGCCGCCGCGATCGCACTGCGCCGAGGCTCCTTCGAGGTGAGCGTGGGCGACTATGCCGAGGCGATGCGGCACTTCCGTCGAGCGCAGCGCGAACGCACCGAACTCCTCGGTCTCTCCCACCCTCTTGTCGCCGAGGCTCTCGGCGAGGTCGCGGGCGCGTGGATCGGCGAAGGTGAGCTCGTCGCCGCACGGGACACGCTCGAAACGGCGGTCGCGATCTTCGAGGCGACCTATCCTCGCGACCACCCAACCATGCTTCGCACCCGCGGTCGCCTCGCGCTGCTGCTGGGCTTGACCGGCCGGGTCGAAACCAGCCTCGCCATGTTCGACGATGTGATCGCGCGGGAGATGAAACGCAGCGGCGAGAACTCGGACCCTGTCGCCAACTACCTCAGCAATCGAGCCGTGCTCTTGCTCGAAGCGGACCGGGTCGATGATGCCAAGGCGGACCTCGACCGAGCCCTTTCGATCCGGACGGTCCTTGGAGATGACGATGCTCGGGCATCGGTGCTGGCCCAGCTCGCCAACGTCGCCATGAAGAGAGAAGACCCGCAGACCGCCGAGCGTCTGACGCGAGAGGCCCTGCAGCTTCACGAGGCGGCGCTTGGCAAAGACCACCCGATGCTCTCGCCGAGCCTCGTTGTGCTGGGCAACGCGCTGAGCCAACAACCCGGTCATGAGCGCGAGGCTCGGGCAACGTTCGAACGGGCCCTCGCGATCGTGAACGCGACCCAGGGCGCCGAGCACTCCAACGCCGCGTTCCCCCTCGTCGGGCTCGGCCAACTCGACGCCCGGGCCGGACTCGATGACTCCGCGCGCTCCCGACTGACGCGAGCCATCGAACTGCTGGAGTCCGCCGACTACGGGGCCGAACTGGAGATGCAGGCCCGACTCGAACTCGCCGGCATCGAATGGAAGGGTGGGCACAAAGACTTGGGCCTGGACATCGCCCGCGCGGCCCTTGTTCTCGCGAAGAAGCGCGAGCCGGCCGCGATCCCCACCATCGAGGCCTGGCTGCGCGCGCGCGGCGGCCTGTCAGAATCCTCGGGCAAGGGCGTAGAGTGAAGCGGTGATGCTTGCGATGTGGGCGCCCGACGGGGCACAGGTGTCTCAGTCGCCCGATCCGGTCATGGGGTTTCCGGGCTTGCCGGGGCTCGTGCTCGGCCTGTTCGCCGCATCGCTCATCCTCATGGCGTGGCGGCGCCGAAAAGGAACCCCTGGCGTCCGCGGCTCCGCCGGGGGAGCCGCAATGGGCAACGCACTGATGGACGTCAACTCGGCCTTCATGCCGAACCACGCCAACTCGGCGGTGATCTGCATGCTCGAAGAGGAAGAGGAGCGGGACGAAGCCGGCGAGGGGCCCAAGCCATGGACCCGGCCGCCGGCCCCCATCGAGAGCCCCTACCGCGCCGAGGATGCCGACACGAACCAGCAGCTCAACTGATCGCGGTACGATCGCTGGCGTACTGCAAGGTTTGGCGACACCGCCAGGACCGAAAAGGACGAACGAGACGGCGTGTCGGATTTCACCACGGGCTGCTAGAGCAGATCGAGGTAGCGGGCGAGGACGGCGTCCGCGGTGAAGCCGAACTTCTCGGCCAACACCTCCATCGGGGCCGAGGCACCGAAGCGGTCGATGCTCTGCTGGTGGGCGGCATACCGCTCCCAGCCCATCCCGACGCCCGCTTCGATCGACAGCCGACGCGTGACCGCCTTGGGCAGCACGCTCTCTTTGTAGGCGCCGTCCTGAGCTTCGAACGCTTCCCAGCACGGCATCGACACCACGCGGGTGCGCTTGCCTTGGGCCTGTAGCCGCCCCGCGACCTCGACCGCGAGGGAGACCTCGGAGCCTGTTGCGAGCAGGATGCCGTGCAACTCGCCTTCGCCGGTGGGCTCGAGCACCACGTACGCGCCGCGGGTGATGTCCCGGTCCGTGCCTTCGAGGATCGGCAAGCCCTGACGGGTCAGCAAGATCGCCGTGGGTCCGTCGGTCCGCTGAAGCGCCATCGTCCAAGCACCCACCGTCTCCTTGGCGTCCGCGGGGCGAACGACGTGAAGGTTGGGGATCATCCGCAGGCTCATCGTCTGCTCGACGGGCTGGTGCGTGGGACCGTCCTCGCCCAGGAAGATGCTGTCGTGCGAGTAGATGTGCACGACCGGGATCTGCTGGAGCGCCGAGAGTCGAACGGCGCCGCGCATGAAGTCGGAGAAGATGAGGAAGGTGGCGTCGAAGGGCCGCATGCCACCGTGAAGCGCCATGCCGTTCACGATGCCGCCCATGCCGTGCTCGCGAACACCGAAGTGAACGTTGCGGCCATCGCCCTGCTCGGGACTCAGCACGCCGCCCTCGGGAAACCCGACGCCGTTGCTGCCGGCGAGGTCCGCCGATCCGCCGACGAGCGAGGGGAAGCGCTCCGCCAGCGCACCCAGGACCTTGGCACTCGCCTTGCGCGTGGCCAGCTTGGTGCCGACCTCGAACTCCGGCAGACCTTCAAAGTCGGCGGCCGTCGCCTTGCCTTCGAGCACCGCCTCGAACTCAGCGGCCAGCTCGGCGTGCGCGGCTCGGTAGGCGACCATGCGCTCGTTCCACGCGGCATGCTGCGCAACGCCCGGAGCGATCGCGTCGGCGATCTTCGCGGGCAAACCTTCGGGCACGTGGAATGGCTCGAGCGGCCAGTCCATGCCTTTCTTGGTCGCTTCGATTTCCTCGACACCCAAGGGCGACCCGTGCGAGCTGGACTTGCCAGCCTTCGAAGGGCTGCCGTGGCCGATCACCGTGCGGGCGCAGATCAGCGTGGGCTTGCCCGCTTCAGCGCGCGCGGCACTCAGGGCTGCGGTGACCGAAGCTTCATCGTGGCCATCGGCCTTGAGCACCTGCCAGCCATACGCCTCGAAGCGCTTGCCAACATCCTCGGTGAACGAGATCCCGGTGCCGCCGTCGATCGTGATCTGGTTGTCGTCGTAGAGGTAGATGAGCTTGCCGAGCTTCTGATGCCCCGCGAAGCTGGCCGCCTCCGACGCGACACCTTCCATGAGATCGCCATCGCTGACGATGCCGTAGGTGAAGTGGTCGACGACTTCGTGGCCGGGTCGGTTGTAGCGGGTCGCGAGCCATCGCTCTGCCACGGCCATCCCGACCCCGGTCGCGAACCCTGTACCCAACGGGCCCGTCGTGACCTCGACCCCTTCGGTGTCATGCACTTCGGGGTGGCCCGGCGTCTTCGAGCCCCACTGACGGAAGTTCTTCAGGTCGTCGAGGGTCAGCGAGTAGCCACTGAGGTGCAGCAGCGAGTACAGCAGCATCGAGCCATGACCCGCGCTGAGCACGAAGCGATCGCGGTCTGGCCAGTTGGGATCGGCCGGGTCGTGAACCATGAACCGAGTCCACAAGGTACTGGCCATGCAGGCCGTTCCCATCGGCATTCCCGGGTGTCCCGAGTTCGCCTTCTGGACGGCGTCCATGGCGAGGCCTTTGACGGTCGAAACCATCGTGGCGTGGTCGGACGCGGAGATGTCCCGCGGGGCGAAGGCTGCACGCTGCGACATGCCGCGGTGCGTATCACGATGGCGGACGCCCGCCGCTGCGTGTCGCGTGCGGATCCCGACGTATTGTCGCCAGGCGAGCGCTCAGCGGCTGCAGATGCAGATGACCGTGTTGGACGTCATGTCGTCACACGTGATGTCACCCGTAGAGGTGCAGACCGGCTTCTCGTTGAGCTGCGCACCCAGGCACATGCCGCCAAAGGATTCGCAGAGGGTGCTGCAGGGCGTCATCGTCACGGTCACGCCAAACCGACAGCTGTCGGCTTCCTCCTCGCAGAGCATGTAGTCGGCCGCGCCACCGTACGTCTCATCGCATGGCGCCATGGACCCGGTGCCAGACGAGCTTCCGCCGGTCGTCGGATCTCCGGTTGTCGGGTCGCCCGTGGTGGGGTCATCCGTGGTCGGAGCTCCGGTCGTGGGATCGCCGGACGAGCTGCTGCTGGTCGTCGGCTCGAGGCCGGTCGTGGGGTCGCCACTGCTTCCGGATCCTCCCGAGCTTCCAGCCGAGTCGTCGGTGTCGGTCGCCCCGCCCTCGTCGCCGAAACACATCCCGGCCAGCGAAGACGCCCGATCGTGCCACCGCTTGCCCGTGGGGCACGCGGCGTCGGGGAAGGTGCAGAAGCTGTTGGATTCACAAACGCCCCCCGCCCCCTCCGCGATGCAGTTTTCGTCGGTGGAGCACTGGAAGTCGGAGACCGGGTTGCAGCCGGCTCCGCCAGCCGCGAGGCCGAAGCATCCCAGCCCAACCGTGACGGTGAGGATTCGAAGCAGTCGCATGACGATGTTGACTCGGTACTAGAAGCGGCCGGAGACCGCGAGACCTTGGATACGGCCCGCAACCAGCGGAGCCACGCTCACGCTCGCGTTGCCGGATGGGCCGGCTTCTTTGCGCTTCTTGGCACCGACGATGATGAGGGGAATCCCGACCGCCAGGCCAACGACCCCGATACCCATCCCGACGTAGCTCAACGTGTTCCAGCGCTTGCCCTCTTCGTCGAGCTCGTCGATGCGTGGCTGGTTGGCGGGATCGCCCCCGAGGCCTTCGACCTCGTCTTGTGCAGACCCGGTCCGGACCAATCCAACGACTGCGAGACTCGCGCCGCCCAAGCCGACCGCCAACGCAGCACTGCCGCCGATCAGGAAGCCGGTGCCGGGCTTGGCCTTGCCGCGCTTCTTCTTTTTCTTCTTCTTGTCCGGCTTGTCGTTGCTGGCGACAGCCTCGCCCTCGGAAGCTTGCTCAGCCTCGATTTCGGCGATCAGCTCCTCGGCCTCGGTGATCTGCGCTTCAGCCTCCGAGATCATGCCCGCGGCAGCTCCGGGATCGATGACCAGCCAGCGAGACTCCGCGGAGCCCGAGGACACGCCATCGTAGAAGTGAAGGATGTCGAGGGCGACCGTCGTGGTCGCGATGCTGGCCTCGGCCTGCTCGATGCTGCGCTCTTTGCGGGCAGCTTCGAGGCGAAGCGCGCCGGCTTCCTGCATGGTGACCGGGTCACCGAGGAGTTCAGCGTTCTCCTCCAGGCCGCTGGCAGCGCCATCGAGGTTGCCTGCGTCGAGATCGCTCGCGACCGAATCACGGATCGCCTGACGCTTGGCGTCGGCGGACTCCGGGGACAGTCCGGGCTCGGCTGCAGGCTTTTTCTTCTTCTTCTTTTTCTTCTTCTTTTTCTTCTTCTTGAAGAGAGCGAGCGGGACGGCCCCGGCACTCACAGACGTGGTCGTCGGCAGCGTTTGGGCGTGCGCAGTGAGAGGCGAAGCCACCAAACCCAAGCTCAGCGCCCCCGTGACCATCCCCATCGCGGCGCGTCCAAACAAGCGTTGCCGACTCGTAGTTCCGTTCATGCTGTCTCCCTGCATTCCCCTCCAGATGATGACACACCCGGGCATGGGGCTTTCGCGTTTCTTCGTGAGGGCTGAGACGTGGATTTCACTGCGTTTCGGACGCGCAAAGCGTGCGCAGGGGGATTCGCTCGGCTTCGCGCTCCGTGATAGAGCACGCCCATGCGCATCTGTATCCTTGGTGCCACTGGCCTCGTCGGTCGCGAGTCGATCACCCTGATCCGCCGGGCGTGGCCCCAAGCGGAGATCATTGGGTTTGCCAGCCGACGAAAACAGCTAGAGCACGGCGGGGAGACGTTCGACGTGCTGGGCGCACCCGAGCTGGAGGAAGACAGCGCGCCGCGCGGGGACCTCGCCCTCGTCGCGCTCGATGACCATCACAGCAAGCGCTACGTGCCGCGGCTGATGGAGCTTGGCTACAAGGTCGTCGACAAGAGCAACACCTATCGGATGGAAGCCGGGGTTCCGTTGGTCTCGGCAGGGGTCAACTGCGGCGTCGTCACCGAAGAGACCCAGCTCGTCGCCAACCCCAACTGCACCACCATCCCCTTCACGATGGCGATGGCGCCTCTGGCCCACGCTTTCGGTCTGACATCGGTCGCGATCAGTTCCTACCAGGCGATCAGCGGAGCCGGCATCGGTGCACTCGATGGCTTCCTCGAGGACTCGCGCGCCGGCTATGCCGAGCCCAACCGCGTCGGAACGCAGCTCGATCCCGCCAAATACGTCGGCAACACCGTCCCGCACAACGGGAAGACGGACGACAGTGGCTTCAGCTCTGAGGAGCGCAAGCTGATGAAGGAAAGCCGGAAGATCTTGGATGCGGCCACGCTCAAGGTCAGCGCGCAGTGTTGCCGCGTCCCCGTGGCGATCGGTCACTTCATGAACGTGTGGCTCGAGCTTGGGCGAGCCGCCCCCCTCGCCGAAATCGAAGCGGCGTTGCAACAGGCCAGCACGGCACCGTTCCTGCGTGTGAACACGGGACCGGTCGGTGATGGCCTCACGGCGCTGGCGTGTGTGCATGACCGCGACCGGACACTGGCCGGCCGCCTGCGGATCGATCCGCGGGACGAGAGCGGGAGGACGGTGTGCCTCACGGTCGCCGGCGACAACCTTCGGCTCGGCGCGGCGACCAACGCGATCCGCGTCGCGAGCCGCTGGTTCCCCTCGGAGGACGCCGAGCTCCAGGCGCCCGGCAACCTTCCCGCCGCTCGGTAGATCCCCGGCCCCCAGCGCGGCTCGAGGACAGGTTTCTGAGATCCAGCGCTCAAAAAGGGTCGGCCCAACCGCAGCGACGCACCTCGCTACGACTGGGCCGACCGGCCATTTCGTGTCTTCACCCGGTGATGCCTGCAAGGAGCCGAACGAGGACGTTCGTGACCGGGCTCCAACAGGCACCACTTTGCCATGATGAAAATGAAAGTCAACGGCGTTTTCACCAAAGTTCCGTTTGCGCCCGGGAGGCGCTCACGCGATGCTCCGCCGTCCATGCGCTCAGCCCTCCGCCAGGCGATCGTCGCCCTCGTCGAGTCCGCCCCTGATCAGGGCATGGCGATGGGTTCCGTGGTGGATACCCTCGAGCACAACGGCTACGCGGCCCAAGACGTCGAGCACGAGATCTGGGCGATGCTCGGAGCCCGGCGGCTGACGCCGGCTGGGTTCATCTGTCGCAAGGTTCGCAGTCGGCCCGGCGCGACCCCGTCCCGCACCTACGAGTTTCTCCTGGTGCCCTGGTCGTCCAAACTCGACGGCCAGCTCGAGCTGACGCTGTGACGGTCATCGACCCTCGGATCGCTCGCACTCCGCACGCTCCCGGCCTGTTCGCCGCGCTCGCGCCGATGGATGGCGTGACCGATTGGGTGTACCGCGACCTGCTCACCCGCATGCACGGAGGCGACTGCGGGATCAGCCTGTGCGTATCGGAGTTCGTCCGAGTCACCCGCATGACGGTCGTGCCGAAGGTGATCCTCAAGCACTGCCCCGAAGTGCAAACCGGCGGCACCACGGCGTCCGGTGTTCCGGTCTTCGTTCAGCTGCTCGGAGGCCAGCCCGAGCCCATGGCCACAACGGCCGCCCGATGTGTCGCGATGGGTGCGCCGGGCGTCGATATCAACTTCGGCTGCCCCGCCAAGACGGTCAACAAGAGCGACGGCGGCGCGACCATCTTGCAGTTCCCGCACCGGCTCGAAGCGATCACCGCAGCGGTCCGCAAAGCGGTCCCGGACTCCACTCCGGTCACCGTGAAGATCCGGCTCGGCTGGGAGAACGCCGACCATGTAGAGGACATCGCCCGCTCGATCGAGCAGGGCGGCGCCAGCTGGCTCACAATTCACGCGCGAACCCGGATGCAGGGATATCGGCCTCCGGTCGACTGGTCCAGCATTGGCCGCGCCCGCGAAGCGGTGCGAATGCCGGTGGTGGCCAATGGTGACCTCAACACGGTGGATGCCATCGAAGCCTGCCAAGAGATCAGCGGCTGCACGGCGTTCATGATCGGCCGCGGCGCGATGGGTCGACCCCGCCTGTTCAGGCAGCTGCGCGGACACCGAGACCCGCAGCTCGATGCCGCCTGGCTCTGTGAGCAACTTCAGGAGTACGCACAGCGCATTCTCGAAGGCGGCGGCACCGAAGCCGTCGCGCTGGGCCGGTGCAAACAGTGGCTGCGGCTGGCGGCACCGGCATCGGACGTCTACGCAGGCATGTTCACAACCCTCAAGCGCAGCCAAGATCTGGCGTCCTTGCTTCGCGGGCTGCGGCCCGAGGGAATACCGAGCTGCAGCGCGGGGTTGGCACTCTCGCCCGCCCCATGACCACGTACGCACAACCCGCTGCTATCCTCCCGCACATGCGCAGCCTGACCGTCTCCTACCTGCTCGCCGCGTTGGGCTTCCTGGGCGTGTCAGGCGTGCACCGCTTCTACATGGGCAAGCCGGTCACCGGGATCATCTGGTTCCTCACCGGCGGTCTGTTCATGCTGGGCACGATCTACGATCTCATCACCATGGAGTCGCAGGTTCGCGAGGCCAACCGGTATGCCCTGCCCGCGGGTCAGGCCATGCTGCCTCCGGGTGCCGCTCCCTACCAAGGCGGCTACCCCGGCGGCTATCCGCAGAACCCCTGTCTCTTATACACATCTCCGAGCCCACGAGACCTCTCTACATCT